>Ga0247664_1000126_pt1 | contig 19113 bp, 22 predicted proteins | sample CNK05_metaG_FD_182715 | JGI IMG/M metagenome (GOLD analysis project Ga0247664, IMG submission 182715) | Soil microbial communities from Purdue University Martell Research Forest, Indiana, United States - CNK05 | ecosystem: Environmental > Terrestrial > Soil > Temperate forest > Bulk soil...
CGATGGCTCGCCTTCCCTGGAAAGTCGAGCCATCGACATACGATCTCCTCGTCTCTCCTGAAGCGGCCTGTGGAAGGGCTCGAGGCTCGGTGAACGCGGAGCGGTCCAACGAGCCCCATGGAACGCATGAGAACATCTTCCACGCCTATGGGGAAAAGCTTGCCGAGGGCAATCCCGCATGGCCGCCCGGCGCGAAGTGGGGCATTGAGATCAGGTAACACCAAAAGACCGAAACGGAACCGGCAGGCCCGGCCTGCGGTCGTGGTTGGTACGGAACTTCGGAATTTCTGTGTGTTGCCGATAAAACAGGGAGACGTTTGGCATTTAAAAGGCGTGGCAAAATTATGAAGAAAGCAGTTTTTATCGAACGTGACGGGATCCTGAACGAAGTTCGGGTCGGACCGACCAATCAGATCGCTCCCTTAACGCTGGAGGAATTTAAGATCAAGAAAACCGCCGACCCGGCCCTGCGGCGGCTTAAGAAAGCCGGTTTTGTGCTGATCGTCACCACCAACCAGCCCGGGCTCTCCCGCGGATACCAATCTCGCCGCGACCTGGATCGGATGCATGAGGTGCTTCGCCGTTGTTTTCCCATTGATGACCTGATGGTCTGTCCGCACGATGAAGCCGATCATTGCCCGTGTCGCAAGCCCCGCCCCGGGCTCCTGATCGAGGCCGCCTTCAAGTGGCACCTGAATCTCGATCATTCCTTCGTTATCAGCGACAAATGGCAGGACGCCGAAGCCGCTCGCACGGCCGGATGCACTTCGCTGCTGGTCAAATCCCCCTGGGTGGGCAATGTCCACCACGATTTCGTGCTCGAAGACATCGATGCGGTTTCGGAAAAGATCGTTCGCCTTAAACAACACCTGGAGTTTGTCTGACCCTGACCCGGCAAGGCTTCCGACTGGCTGGGCTGTAACGGCGGTCTGTGAACGCCGCCACAAGAAACTGGATCGGAAGATCGGCGGTCGCCGACCGCCACTACAACGATTCCTTCCTCCGCGGCTAACTAAACTAAGGCCTGGCCGCCCTCAAACGGGTTACTTCTTGCGGTTTTTGCCATTGTTCTTCTCGGTAGCGTCCTTATCTGGAGTCGCCGGCGCCGCGTTCGTGACGCTGGCGGGAGAATTGGTGGCCGTGGAGTTGGTGGCCGTGGAGTTGGTGGCGGCCGCGGCGGCGAAATCAGCGATGGCGGATGGGGCCGGGATATCCGCAAGGCTTAGGTGCCGGAGGCCGCCGGCCACGTAGATTCGGCCTTCGGGATTGGAGCGCAGCGTCGGGCGCGTGGGGGCGTAATCATAAGTTTGGCGCAGGACGAGATCGCCGTCGGGGCTCACCACGCAAAACAGGAACGAGCGCGCGCCGGTTTGAAAGAGGACGTGCAGATAACTGGATTTGTCGACCTGCGCCTCGGTCTGGCTGAAGGAAACCAGCGGGCCGATAGGAAAGAGGCGCAACACTCGTTGTTCGGAACCGTCGGTCAAACGCAGGTACAGTTTGAGCTGCTTGCGATAGTTGGCTTGTTGCAGGATGAATTTGCGCGATTCGGGCGCGCCGCCGTCGACGGGCACGCCGAACTCGAGTTCCCAAAGTTTGCTGCCTCGCACCACTTCAAACGAGCGCGGCCGGCTCGAGACTTCTTGGTTCCATTCCTTCACGCGCACGGTGGCGCTCACCTGGTAGCGCCCCGGTTGGCTGAGATCAAACCACGGCGTGAGATCGACCTGGCGGGCGGCGACCTTCGCGGACTCCAAACTGAACTCGCCCCGCACCGGCACCTCGCCGATGCGCGGGACTGCCCCCGGGGACGCTTGTTCCACGCTTTCCACGGCGAAGGTGAGCCATTCGTTGTCGGCGCCCAGGTGGATGGTTTGGCCCGATCGATTAGTCACGCGCACCTTCGCGGTCAACGATTCGTCCCGCAGATATTGCTCCTGGTCCAGGACCACCTCGACCGAGAGTTGGGCTCGCCCCGGCCTGGCCCAGAGACACCCCACGATCAGTAGCCACGGCAGAATTCGCATCTGAGCAGTCTAGGCGCGGCATTCGCGCTGGCAAGCGACAAAAGCCCTTCGTGTAATAGTCTGGAGACCGTAGGGTGTTGACCGTAGGGTGTTGACCGTAGGGTGTTGTCCGTACTCTCCACGTTGAATTCTGGCTTCCCTTGTGTGGCCGAGCAGGACAAGGTACGGCGTGTCTTTGCGGGTGCCAACTATCTCGATCGTTGTACCGATCTACAACGAGCAAGCTGTCTTGCCGGCGTTCTTGCAGGAGTTGAGCCGGGTGTGTCGGGGTCTGTTCCAAGAGTATGGTCCGGTGGAGATCATCCTTGTCAATGATGGCAGTCAGGATCAGACCTGGGAGTTGATCTCGGCCCAATGCCAGCGCGATCCCGCCTACGTCGGGATGAATTTGTCCCGAAATTTCGGACATCAACTTGCCCTGTCCGCGGGTTTGGAATCCGCCCGTGGCGACGTGGTCATCTCCATGGACGCGGATTTGCAGGATCCGCCTGAAATGATTCCTCGGCTTCTGGAAGCGTACCGGGAAGGCTACGAAGTAGTTTATGCCACTCGCGCGGAACGGGGCCGCGAAAGTTGGGTCAAGCGAGTGACCGCCAAAGCGTTTTACTGGCTGATCGGGAAAATCAGCGGCGTGGCCGTGCCGCGAAACACCGGCGATTTTCGGCTGTTGAGCCGGCGTGCGCTGGCCGAACTCGCCAAGCTCAGGGAGACGCACCGCTTCCTGCGCGGCTTGGTGCCGTGGATTGGGTTTCCACAGACCCAAATCGTTTACGACCGGGGAGACCGGGCCGCCGGATCCACGCATTATCCCTTGACCAAGATGCTCCTGCTGGCCTTCGATGGGATCGCTTCGATGTCCACCGCACCGTTGCGGTTGGCCTACGTGCTCTCCTTGCTGCTCTTCTCGATTTTCATCGGGTATATTCTCTACGTGCTGTATGGGCATTTTGTTCTCCATCACCCCCTGGTGCCGGGATGGACCTCAATCATGTCGGCCATCAGCATTTTCGGGACGATCCAAATGCTCCTCTTTGGCGTCCTTGGCGAATACGTCGGTCGCATTTACGAGCAGGTGAAGCAGCGACCTCTCTACATCGTTAAGGAAACTGTCCGGAGGACCATCTCGACGCGAGATCAGGCGTCGCCGGCTTTGGCACGCGAAAGTGAAAGTCCTCCCTGCGAAGTCCAGCCCTGATGAGAGATGATTTGCCTCCGGCAGCACACGTTGTGACCGGATCCAGCGGCACTTGCTGGCTCGGACTCAGTGCCATCCGCTGGGCGATTTTCGCCCTCGTCGTTCTAACCCTGCACCGTCTCTGGTTTGCCACGCGCCTCGAGTTGGTGCCGGACGAGGCCTACTACTGGCTTTGGTCGAAGCATCTGGCCGCTTCTTACCGCGACAAAGGACCGGCGGTGGCCTGGGTGATCGCGCTGGGCACCTGGCTGTTTGGGGACAACGTGTTTGGCATCCGATTCTTTTCCGTGCTGCTGGCGATGGGGACTGGCTGGCAGTTGTTTTTATTGGCTCGCAGGCTTTACGACGATCGGACGGCCCTGTGGTGCCTGCTGGTGGCGGCCATTCTTCCGCTCTTCGCGGTTGGCTCCATTCTAATGACCATCGATTCGTTGAGCGTCTTCTTCTGGGCCTGGGCAACCAACTTGTGTTGGACGGCGCTCGCCAGCCGCAAGGTCTGGCACTGGTTCGCACTGGGGGCGGTCATCGGAGCGGGTTTTCTGGCCAAGTTCACCAACGGCTTGCAAATCGCTTGCATCGGATTGTTTTTGTTATGGTGCAAACCGTACCGCGCGCTGCTGTTGAGCCGGCAGACATTCGCGATGTGTCTCGCCTTTGCTCTGGCCAGCGCGCCCATCCTGGTCTGGAACATTCAGACCGGCTGGGTTCACGTAGCCGCGTTACATTCGCGCAGTGGCGTCCGTGACTCCTTTGGGATTCATCCCCTCGAACTGTTGCGGTTCCTGGGCGGGGAGGCCGGTGTGCTCTCGCCCCTGATCCTAATCGGCCTGGTGATCGCGGTTCTTGGCATGCTGCGTCATCACCGCGTCGAGCAGCGCGTCCAATTCCTCATGAGCCAGTTCCTGCCTGTTTACGGCTTGTTCCTCGCGTTTAGCCTGAACAAAGCGGGGAAGGAAAACTGGCCTGCGCCCGCGCTGGTTGCGGGCATCATCTTGCTCGTCGTGTTTTGGAGAGAATTAACCGAGCGCGTTTCCCAATGGCGCTGGGCGGTGATGGCCGGGCTGGGGGTGGCCGGCCTAATGACCTTGTTTCTCCACAACGCGGATCGCTTCGATCTCCCCGGCCGGCTTGAGCCTCTGCGTCGCGCTCAAGGATGGAATGATTTCGCCGGCCACGTCCAGCGGGCTCGTTTGCAGTACGGTCCGACTCTGCTCATCGGCAATCATTACTCCAAAGCGAGCATCATGGCCTTCTACCTGCCGGATCAGCCACGCACCTACGTTCCGACGGAGAAATACGGCAATTCTCAATTCAGCCTGTGGCCGCCTTACCAGGTCGAGTCGGGAACGCGCGCTCTTTTCGTCGCGGGGTCCGCGGACCGGATGCCCGAGGTGATCCAACGCGAGTTCACCCGCTACGAATTGGTGGATGACTTCTGGTCGCAACACTGCGGCCGGCCCATGTCGCGCTTCAAAATCTTCCTTTGCTCGCGGGATTGAGGTGTCGCGCTGCCCCGCCCGTTGGAAGGCTGAGGGAATCCGTCAAACCCGCGTAATCCGCGGTTAACCTCGGACCCCTTCTTGGCTCATCCCCTTCTGAGCATCGGCGCTTGGTTAGCCAGCAACGACCAACCAGCAACTAGGAACCAGGAACCAGGAACCAGGAACCATAAGTAGCAACTAGCAACTAGCAACTAGCAACTAGCAACTAGCTGCCGCACAGCCGGGTTGTGCCGGAAACAATTGCCCTTCAGGGAGCTGGTGATTTGCGCTGAATCTGCGGCATTCGGCAGTTTCTCCTTGGTGGCACAGCCGTTGCTAAACTTTCTGTCGGACCGTCATTCCTATGATTGAAGGCTTGTTTAACCAGAGCGGTTACGTGGGTGCCAAGAAGATGCTGGACTTGAGCGCGCTGCGCCACGAAGCCATCGCCAGCAATCTGGCCAATCTGGAGACGCCTCATTATCGGCGGGTCGACGTGGATCCGAATTTTTCGGCGCAGCTGCAACAGGCGGTGGCTTCGCGCGATCCGCAACGCATCGCCGCGCTCGAGCCTGAGCTCGTTCCTGACCTGAATGCGGTGGGCCATCGCAAGGACGGCAACACGGTCGAGCTCGAATCCGAATTGCTCAAGCTCAACCAGAATTTCATGGAACATCAGATGGAAACACAGCTGATCACGGGCGCGCTGTTGAAGTTGCGTCTGGCCATCACTGGTCGCGGTTCATGATTTTGCGCCCCATCATCGTTCACTTGCAACCATCACCACCTCTGAAGACGCACCGAAGAAACCACCAAGATGATCAACATGCTGACCGGCCTCGACAGTACGTCGTCGGCCCTCAACGCCGAACGAATCCGCATGGATGTGGTTTCTCAGAATATCGCCAACGTCAACACCGCCAAGGGGCCCGATGGCAAACCTTATGTTCGCCAGCAAGCGGTCTTTGAAGCGGTTCTCCAGGATCAACTGAAGCCCGCTGGGCTGCCTGGCAGCGGACCTTCAATCCTTCGTCTGGCTCGGATCGAGAGTTCTCATCGCCCGCCGCGTTTGGTTTATCAACCCGGCCATGTCGACGCCGACGCCAATGGGATGGTGTCCTTGCCCAACATCAACATCTACGAGGAGATGGTCGATCTGATGGTGGCTTCGCGGGCCTACGAGGCCAATCTCGATGTGGTGAAAACCGCCCGCAGCATGGCGCTGCAAACCCTGGCCATCGGAAAACGGTAAACGCTGTCTGGCGTTATGAACCCGCTGTCTGCGCTTCGCACTGTGGCGTATCCGGCCCTACGCGCCGAACCCACGGCGCCGGTGGCCGAACCCGCGGCGCCCAAGACCATTCCCTTCACGGAGATGGAGAAGCTGTCACCGGGAATTCTTCCGGCGGCTCCGACGGCCCCGGCGGCGGGGTCCTTCGAGACCATGCTGGGAGGCCTGGTCCACGATGTGTCCGGAAAACAGGCCGCGGCCAGCCAGGCGGTGCACGACCTGCTCAGCGGTCAGAACGTTTCGCTGCACCAGACGATGATCGCGATGGAGGAAGCCAGCGTTTCCTTCCAGCTCATGGTCGAGGTGCGCAATCGCCTGCTCGAATCCTATCAGGAACTCATGCGCATGCAGGTTTAGTCATTATCCAGGTAATCGCCGATGAATCAGAATCTACGCCAACTCGCGCAGCAGCTTCTGCAGACCTGGAAACAGCTCGGGTTAAATCAACGCGTGAGCCTTGTCCTGGGCACCGGCGTTGTCGTCGCTGGGCTCATCGGCTTGTCCATCTGGTCGAGTCGCCCCGATTTCGTCCTGCTCTACGGCAAACTGGACGACACGGAGGCGTCGCGGGTGATGGCGGCCCTGGACGAAGCCAAGATTCCCTACCAGACCGGACGCGGCGGCAGTTCCATCCTGGTGCCGGCCGACAAAGTCCATCAAACCCGCGCTCAACTCGCCGCCAAAGCCATTCCGCGCGGCGAAGGAGTCGGATTCGAGATCTTCGACAAACCCAACTTCGGCATCTCGGACTTCGTGCAGCGTGCGAATTACCTCCGGGCGGTGCAGGGCGAATTGGCGCGCACCATCGCTCAGATCGATTTGGTCGACTCGGCCCGGGTCATGATCGTGATGCCGGAAAACCGGCTGCTCATCGATAATCAGAAAAAGCCCACGGCGTCGGTCTTTGTTCGGGTCAAGAGTAATGGCCAGCTGCCTGTTTCGGCGGTCAACTCGATCCGTTTCCTGGTTGCCAACGCGGTGGAAGGTCTCCAGGCCAATGCCGTGTCGGTGGTGGATAACCTCGGCAATGTTCTCTCCGAAAACCAGGATCACGATTCCACGGCCGGCCTTTCTCATCATCAATTGGATGCCCGCCGCAACCTGGAACAGTACCTGGCCCGCAAGGCCGAAGGCATGCTTGAAAAGGCTCTCGGCCCAGGCCAAGCCATCGTCCGCGTCTCGGCCGATATCAATTGGGACACCGTTTCGCGCACAGAAGAGAAATTTGATCCGGATGGCCAAGTGGCCCGCAGCACGACGTTGAACGATGAAACCACCCTCGCTACCACCGCCGATGCCAATGGGGGCGCGGCCGGCGTGGCCAGCAACACCGCCAACGCCGAGACCAACAGTGCCGGCATCGGCCCTCTCAGCAATACGCAGACGAAGAAAAAACTGACCCAGAACCAGTACGAAATTAATCGCTCCACCAGCAACACGCTGCTGGCGGCCGGCGGAACCAAGCGGTTGTCGGCCGCCGTCTTTGTCGCCCAACGCATGGATGGCACCGGCAAAGCGCGCAAACCGGTCCCCTACTCGGATGAAGAGATGCAGAAGCTCAAGCGCGTCGTGCAGAGCGCGCTGGGCATCCTCGATAACGATCCAACCCGCAAAGACGAGATCACCCTCGAACAGATGCCGTTCAATGACCAGGTGGCGAGCGAACTGAGCCAGCGGCTCGAAACCGACAGCAAACGCGAATTCTACTGGGAGATTGGCAAGAACGTCCTCTATGCCCTGGTCGCCCTGACCATTTTCGTGGTGTTCCTCAAGCTGTTGAAGAAGACCGCCGCGCCGGAGATCCCGGTCGGATGGGCGGTCGGCACCGAATCCAGAGTCGGCTTGGGCGGCGAAGGCCAGCCGGGCGGCGAATTGGACCAGTGGCTCAAGGATCCCAAGCCTGGCGTCGTGACGGTGGAAGTGCTGAACGCTTTGATTAAGGAGAACCCGACCAACATGACCCAAGCCGTCCGCTCCTGGTTGAGCACCAACTCCACCAGCAACTAATCCCGTCGCCATGCCAGCGCCCACTGACCACCCCGCCGCGTCCCTCGACGTGGCCAAGATGACGAAGGTGCAGAAGCTGGCGGTCCTGCTGGTGATGGTGGGCACGGAACCTGCCGCCCAGATGTTGAAGAACCTGGACGATAGCGAGCTTGAGCCCGTCGCGACGGAGATGGCCAAACTCCGGATCATCCCGCAGGAAGTGCAGCAGGCGATCCTTAGAGAATTCACCGGCGTGGCGGTCGAAGCCAGCACCGCCCTGCTCGGCGGCTTGAATTATACCCAGAACGCCCTCGAAAAATCCGTCGGACTGTTCCGCGCCACCAACATCATCGGACGCGTGTCCCCGACCCCGGCGCGCACGCCCGTGCCGGCCATGCAGCAGATCCTGGATATGGAGCCGCGCCAAATCTACAACCTGCTCAAGTTCGAGCAGCCGCAGACGGTGGCCCTGGTGATGAGTTACCTGGGGCCCCAGAAAGGCGGGCAGTTGCTCGTCCTGTTGCGTCCGGAGATCCGCGAACAAGTCGTGGAACGGCTAGCCACCCTCGCGCCCACTCCGATCGAAGTGGTGGAACGCCTGGTGGAAGTGCTCGTTCACCGGGTTGGCGCCAAACATACCCGCGCCTTGAATCAAACCGGCGGCCTGAAGATGGCCGCCGAACTCCTCAAATCCCTCGACAAAAATCTCAGCAAAAATCTCCTCATCGCGCTCGAGGAGAAAAACGCCGAGCTGGGCGTCGGCATACGCCAAAAGATGTTCACCTTCGAGGACCTGGTTGTGCTTGACCCGCCCAGTTTGCAGAAAATTCTGCGCGAGATCGACATGCGCGACCTGGCGGCATCCCTCAAGTCGGCCAGCGAAAAGCTCAAAACCGCCCTGCTCTCCTCGATCTCCAAACGCGCCGCCGAAACGGTCAACGAAGAGATGGGCTTTATGGGCACGCTCAAGAACAAGGACATCGAGGCCGCCCAGATGCGCATCATCGAGGTCGTGCGCCGCCTGGAAAGCGAAGGCGAAATCGAACTCGACAGTGGCAAGAACCGTGAAACCGCTGCGTGAACTCATCCATCTGTCCGCGGCCCTGCGCGACGTGCAACTCGCTCGCTGCGGCGACCGCGACACCTTGCACCGGCAGGAGTTGGAGGCCAGCTACGAGAAGGGCCGGCTCGAAGGCGAACGCGCCCTCGCCGAACAACTCGTCCGTCAGCGCGCCGAGATTCTCGAACTCCAAACCGGCGTCCTGGCCGCCCTTTCCCAGGCCGTTCCCCAAGTGGTGCGCGATTGCGAACGCGCTCTGGTCCAACTCGCCCTCGCCGCGGCCCAGCGCGTCCTGTGCGGCCTGCCCGTTTCCGCCGAACTCATCGAGGCCGCCGTCCGCGAAGTCTGCGCGGAGGTGGACGATACCGCCGAGTTCACCATCCAATTGCATCCGGAAGATCTTGCGTTGCTCGAAGGCACCGGTTCAGCCCTGCTCCAGCCGACGGCCGGCCGGGAACGGATTCGCTTCCAACCGTCCCACCAGATCACGCGTGGAGGCTGCCTGGTGCAAACTCACTTCGGCATCATCGATGCCCGCCGCGAGACCCGCTTCGAACTGCTTCGCCAAGCCGTGGCCGCCTAACCGCTCATGAGCATTGCTCCTCCACCTGCCTCCAGCGGCCGCCTCGGTCATTTCATCGATCGAGTAAAATGCTGCCGGCTCTTCGAACACCGCGGCCGGGTTAAGCAGGTCATCGGATTGGTGATCGAGTCGGAGGGCCCGCTGGTCGCGGTGGGTGAAGTTTGTCGCATCCAGTCGCCCCGGCAACAGACCAGTGCCCTCGCCGAAGTGGTCGGGTTTCGCAACCACCATGTGCTGCTCATGCCTTTGGGCGAAACGCAGGGCATCCATCCCGGCAGCGAGGTCGTTTCGCTGGGGCGCCCCCTGCAGGCGCCCGTCGGGGAGGCGTTGCTCGGACGGGTGATTGACGGCCTGGGCCATCCGCTCGATGACCGCGGTCCCGTGGAAGCGACCTTGAACGTGCCTCTGAACTTGCTGCCGCCGCATCCGCTCAAACGCCAGCGCATCACCCGACCCTTCTCGACCGGCGTTCGAGCGCTGGACACCTTTGTGCCCTGCGGCCGGGGCCAACGGCTCGGGATCTTTGCCGGCAGCGGGGTGGGCAAATCCACTCTGCTGGGCATGATTGCCAGCCGGGCTGAATCGGACGTGAATGTCATTGCCCTGATCGGGGAACGGGGCCGGGAGGTGCGCGAATTTATCGAGAAAGACCTCGATGAAAACGGGCGGCGCAAATCCATCGTGGTGGTGGCCACCAGCAATCAACCCGCGTTGGCGCGGTTGCGGGGAGCTTTTTTGGCCATGGCCATCGCGGAGTATTTTCGCGAAGCCGGACGCAACGTGCTGTTGATGATGGACAGTGTGACCCGTTTTGCCATGGCTCAGCGCGAAATTGGCCTGGCCGTGGGCGAACCACCGGCCACGCGCGGTTACACGCCTTCGGTGTTCTCGCTCCTTCCGCAGCTCCTGGAACGGGCCGGCATGGGCGAGCATGGAGCCATCACCGGCTTATTCACGGTCTTGGTGGAAGCCGATGACATGAACGATCCGATTGCCGATGCGGTGCGCTCGATCCTCGACGGGCACCTGGTGCTCACGCGCGAGTTGGCTACGCAAAACCATTATCCGGCCATCGATGTGCTCGAAAGCGTCAGCCGCCTGGTCCGGGACCTGACCACCCTCGAGCAACAGGAGTTGGCGGGGGCTGCGCGCGAGATGCTGGCCATCTATCGGAAGAACCAGGATTTGATCCACATCGGGGCTTATCCGGCCGGGAGTAACGCCGCCATTGATCGTGCCATCCAGTTGCACGAACCGCTCCGTCAGTTCCTGCGCCAAGCCGCTCACGAAGGGTTCCCGGCCCAGGAAAGCTGGGGCCTGCTGGCCCGCGCCATGGTCAAGCTGAACGAAATGCGTCCCGGCACGCCGCCGCCCGCTCCCAGCCCGTCACCGCCGCCACGCCGCGCCATCACTCCGGTGCACGCCGATGTGCACAGAACCTGATGGGTCTGCGCCCTGGCTGAATCAACCCTCAACCCTTGGTTTATATGAAACGATTTCAATTCAAATTGCAGGCGGTTCTCACCCTGCGGCAGCGAGAGGAACAATTGGCCCTCGAAGCTTACAGCCACGCCCTGCAACGCCGTCAGCTGGCCGCTGAGCGTCTGACCGAAGTCGGGCGCGATCTGTCCGAAGCACGCCGCCAATGGTTAAACGCCTTGGCGGACGGTTGCCCGGCGGTGCGGGCCGTGCAACTGCAGGCCTTCTGCCATTCCTTGGAAGTGTGCCGGAAAGAACGGGAAGAGGCAGTTCACCAGGCGGACGTGGACCTCAACCAAACCAGCCACCGCCTGCTGCTGGCCCGCCAACAGCGTGAAGCCGTCGAGCGTTATCTCGAACGCCAGCGCCTCGAGTACGAAGGCCAGCTCCGCGTGGAAGAACGGAAATGGATCGATGATCTCGTCGGACGCCGCCCGCCGCCGGTGTCCTTCTCCGGACGCGCCCTCCCGGGCACCTGGAACTAACCAGGTTCATGGCCCCAACTCACGTGCCTAAGCAGCTGGAAAACCACTTATGAAATTCCTTCAATCTAAAGTGTTCGCCGCGGTGCTGGGCTCCATCCTGTTCATGCTCACCACGGCGTTTCTCAGCACCCGTGGGCTCGGACCGGCGCCCGCCACCTCGGAGAACTCCGATGACGGCACCGAGGACGGGCAAAAGCCTAATTCCACTGGCGCTTCCTGGGCCTTCTTCAATCCTGAGCTGGACCAAATCGTGTCCGAACTCAAGTCCGAGCGCGAGGCCCTCGCGGCCAAGGAAAAGCAGCTCAAGGAACTGGCCGCTCGCCTGCGCGCCGAACGCGCGGAACTGGATGGATCCCTGCAAACGATCAAAAAGCTGCAGCAACAGGTCGACCGTGATGTCTACCGGATCAAAGAAGACGAAGCCGCCAACCTCAAGCGACTCTCCAAGATGTACGCCTCCATGGAACCGACCGGCGCCGCGCGTATCCTCCGCGAATTGGACGATGTGGTGGTGGTCAAAATCCTCGGCCTGATGAAGGAAGCCGAGACCGGCCTCATCCTGGAAGCCATGGCCCGCCTTGGAGAGCCGGAAACCAAACGGGCGGCTGCTCTCTCCGAAAATCTGCGCGCCGCCGCCGCCCAAAAAGCTCCTCCTAAACCATGACGACGCGCGAATTCTTCGCCGCGCTAATCCCAGCGGCCAAACCTACTCAACGCGATCCGGATCGTGAGCCGCCCAACGCGCCCCGGCCAGACCGTTCGTTTGCGAAGGTAATCGAGCACGCTGCTCCGGCCTGCCACACGTCCGACGCGTCCGACACATCCGACGAGTCCGACGGGTCCGACGAGTCCGACGGGTCCGACGCAAAGACCAATCTGATCCCGTTCCCATTAGCCGTGGCGGTCATCTTGCCGTTCCCCCAACCACCGGTTCCCGATCTGGCTCCGCGCGAGGCAGGTGCCGGCGCGTCCAGACCGTCGGCCGTCTCGCCAAGCCCCATCTTGGACCTGGGCGTTAGCGCTGCGAACGTCGTGGTGCCGTTCCCGTCCGCGGCCGCCGACCCTGCCGCCAGCGGGACCGCTGCTGGTCACACAAGCATGACGGCGCATACAAACGCTGGGCTTGAGGAAGTGGAAATCGACGTGCCGTGGCCGATGACGCCGCAAGCCGCGCAATCAGCACCTGCTTCGAATATCGAGGCGATTGACTTCCGGTCCCGGCCGGCAGGTGAAGTGATCGAAGCGGCGTTCAACTCCGGGGAAGCGACCTCCTCAGCCGCGGTCAGCGAGACGGGGACCCCGCCACATCTGCCGGGTGCGGGTGAAGAGGGGGAAAATTCTGCTCATCCAGGAGGGGTGACGCAGAATTGGGCCGGGAAGAAGGCGCGTTCGGCGGGCGCGATTTCGGCGCAGGGCAGCCGTGCGGACCACGGAGATCGGGGCCGGATTGCTCATGGCATAGCCGCTGCTCCCGACGTTCCCGAAATGGATTCAGAACATGATGTGGAACGGCGCCGGGCGTTGCTGGAGCGCCCTCCGGAGACCGTGGACGAGCTGGACGCCGTTGCCGCGAACGAGTCCGAGCGCGAAGAGCGTCCTCATGATTTTTCCGCCAGGAGTCTGGGTGCCATGGATTGGCAGATGGGGCGGCCGGTCGGTTTTTCCGACCGGCCGGCTCCCGCCGCTCTCACGAGCGCGGGCGGGCCAAGCCAAACGGTGGCTACGATCGATCGGCTGTCGCAACTGGTGCTGCGAGAAAGCGCGCTGATTCGTCAGCATGGCTCCGAGGCGATGTCGGTGGTGCTGCGCCCGGATGTCGAGACCGAATTGTACGTCCATTTCAGCCAACAGAACGGGCAATTGTGCGCGACGGTCCGTTGTGAGCGTGGAGATTTCCAGCATTTGAACCAGCTCTGGCCGCAGCTCCAGGAATCCTTGGCTCACCAAAAAATCGCCCTGGCGCCGCTGCAGGAGAGTTCATCATCGAACTTGCCTGGGCACGCACCGTTCGGAGCGGGTTTGGACAGCTTTCATCGACGCCAGGATCCGAGCGACGCCGAACGTCGACCTTGGGCTCCCGAAGAGGCTTCGACCGAACCCGAACGCGATCCGTCCGTGGCGCAGGCGGAGGAGCAGGGCGGGTCTGACCGCAACCGGCGCGGCACACGTCCCGCTCCCAGTGACCGACCCAGCTGGGAGACTTGGGCTTGATTTGATTTATGAGCGATCCGATCTCACCGATTACGTCCAACGGAGACACCACCGGCACGCAAGCGCGGCTGCCAGTGCAGACCTTGAATCAGGATGATTTTCTCAAACTGCTGGTGGCGCAGATGACCAGCCAGGACCCGCTCAATCCCAAGACGGACATGGAGATGATTCCGCAGATGGTCCAGTTTTCGACGCTGGAACAATCGAAGGCGATGCAGACGGACATCGCCAGTCTGCGGTCGGAGCAAGAAGTCTTGCACGCCAACTCGCTTTTAGGACGCACGGTGGAGATCCAGGATGGGCCTCAGACGAAGGTGACCGGGAGGGTCAGCGCCGTGTTAATGGAGGAAGGGATGCCAAAACTCGTTGTGAACGGGAACCGTTACGCCTTGGGCCAGGTGCTCAAGATTACGGTGCCCAACGCTTACTAATCCCTAATCCAAACCATCCTATGCTTCGATCTCTCACCTCTGCCGCCAGCGGCCTGCAAACCTTTCAACAAGCGATGGACGTCATCGGCAACAACGTGGCCAACGTGAACACGATCGCCTTCAAAGGCGCCCGCGCGGATCTGGCGGATTCCTTTAGCCAGACCTTGCGCAGCTCCAGCGCGGGCAACGGCGTCAGCAGCGGCACGCCGGCCATGCAGATTGGCACCGGCGTCGGCATCCAGAGCATCACCAACATTTATGAGCAGGGCGCGCTCAGCCGCACCAGCGTGGGCACGGACCTCGCCGTCACCGGCAACGGCTTTTTTGTGGTCCGTGATCCGCTGAACAACAGCACGTTCGTGACCCGTGCCGGCGATTTCCGCCTCGATGAAACCGGTTTTCTCGTCACCAACCAGGGCCTGCGCGTGCAGGGTTATTCTGACGCTGGCCTCACGACCATCGGCGATATCCAGATCAATACCGTGGGCATGCCGGCTACCTCCGACCCCACCGCCTCCATTGTCTCCTTCGCCATCGGGGAGGACGGCCGGATCAATGTGAACCTGTCGGACGGCTCCCAATTTGTGCGCGGCCAGATCCTCATGCAGAACTTCAGTGACCCGCAAGGCCTGCTCAAGGAAGGGAACAATCTTTATTCGGGGATCGGCGCGGCCGGTCCGCTGGGCGGCGCGGCCAGCCCCACGCCGGCGGCTCCGGGCACCAACGGCCTGGGCAAGATCCAGGCAGGTGCGCTGGAATTGTCCAACGTCGATCTGGGCACCGAGTTTACCAACTTGATTACCACCCAGCGCGCGTATCAGGCGAATGCGCGCATCATCACCACCAGCGATGAGATGCTGCAGGAATTGGTGAACCTGAAACGCTAAGGCGAGCTGATTGATCCGGTATGTCCGACAAAAAAGCTGACCCTGCCAAGCCGGAAGGTGAAGGCGCCAAGGCGGCCGGGAACGATGCCCAGGGCGGCGGCGGCGGCTTCAAGGCCTGGCTTCCGCTCATTCTCAGCCTTGTCCTCATGCCCATCCTGGCTGCTGGCACCACCAGGTTCCTCATCCTGCCCAAGGTGGTGCAAGCCCGTGGCAGCACTCATGGCGAAGCGGCGGACGCCAAAGGCGACGAAGAACACGCCGACGCCAAGCCGGCTGATGAGCACGGCACCAAAGAGTCAGGCAAACCCAAGGACGGCAAGACCCACGGCGGCGGTTCCAAGAAGCAATCCGTTCAGATCAGCAAGGTGATCGTGAATGTAGCCGGGAGCATGGGGTCCCGTTATCTCATGACCAGCTTCACCCTGGCCGGCAACCACAAGGACTTCAGGAATGTGATCGAGGAAAACAAGGATCAATTGCTTGACCTGGCCAGCACCGCCATGGCCAGTAAAACCATCTCCGAACTCGAGAAACCCGGCGCCCGCAACCAGCTTCGCGCCGAGCTGATCTCCATCTTCAACAACGCGCTCGGCGGAAATCTCGTTCAGGAAATTTACTTCACCGAGTTCGCCGTCCAGTAACAGGTGTCCCATGCCGGAACCTAACGAACCACCCGGCGGCGCCGAAGTCCTGTCCCAATCCGAAGTCGAGCGGCTACTCGCGCAGGTGGCCGAATCGGATAGCAACGCCGGTGCCGCCGTCGTCCAACCCGGGCAGCAAAAAAACACGGCGCCCAAGGACAACGTCCAGCCTTACGACTTTCGCCAGCCGCTTTTCCTTTCCGCCACCGAATTGCGGCGGCTGCGTCTGCGGCATGAAGAATTCGTCCGGGCGCTTTCCGCCCGCCTCTCCATTTACATGCGCCTGGAGTTCGCTCTCCAGCTGTCCAACCTTCAGACCATCCCCTATCGGAAGTTTACTGAAGGTCTGCCCAATCCCACCCACCTGTCGCTCTTCAAAGTGGAACCGCTGCGCGGGATCGGCATCCTGGCCATCCCCCCGCGACTCGGGCTCACCATGGTGGACCGTCAACTCGGTGGCGCGGGTCAATCCGTGGCGGCCGATCATGACTTCAGCGAAATTGAAATGGCTTTGCTGGATCAAGCTGTTCTCCTCGTGCTTGGCGAATGGTGCAATCATTGGGGCTCCCTGCAGGAACTGCGCCCCATCCTGCTTGGACACGAGAATAACGCCCAGTTCCTGCAAACGGCTGCCCACGACACCATTCTCATCGTCCTGGCCATGGAGGCGAAGCTCGGGGACTGCACGGAGTTCATCCAATTCGCCCTGCCCTGCTTTACCCTCGAGCCGCTCATTCGCAAGCTGGGGCGACTCACCGATGCCGAGCCGCCAGACGCCAATGCCCTCCCGGTCCGCCTCCAATGGAATCGCAATTTTGACGACGTGCCGGTTCCGATCACGGCCATCTGGGACCAGTTGGTGCTGAGCGCCCGCGAGGTGGCCAATCTTAAACCCGGCGATATCCTGCCCCTCGATCCCCGCTGCACCCGCCAGGTCAAGCTGCGTCTGGCGGATCGGCCCAAGTTTGAAGGGCACCTCGGAACAACGGGCGGCAAATGGGCCGTGGCCTTGACCGGGCGCAGCAAGATTCCGTGATCACCGTTGACTTTCTACTCATTTTATGGAGGCCCCTGCCAATCTCGAAGTCCTGCTCGATGTGCCGGTCAAGGTGACGGTTGAACTGGGTTCCTGCCAGATGCCGATGCGCGAAGTGCTGCAGCTGGCCGCCGGGTCGGTCGTGCAATTGGACAAACTCGCCGACGCGCCGATTGACCTCTTCGTCAACCAGAAACGGATCGCCCACGGGGAAGTCGTGGTCGTCGAAGATCGTCTCGGCATTAAGATCACCAAGGTGCTCAGTTCCTGACCCCATCCGCCCGCGGCCCACGGACCATGAACTTTTCCACCAATGCACTCCCGGCGCCCGTGGTGCCCGATGTCAGTTTTTCCGTCATCCGGGTGTTTGGGGCGCTGGCCCTGGTGCTGGCTTTGTTTCTAGTTGGAGTTTGGATCTTCAAGAACTGGCAGCGCTTGGCGCTGCATCGCGGGCGGCCGTCGCAGCTGCAGTTGATCGAGATCAAGCCATTGGGCGGGAAGCACGTGTTGTACGTGATCGGTTATCAGCAACAACGCCTTCTGGTGGCCGCCTCCCCGGCCGGAGTGAGTTTAGTCAGCCATTTGCCCGCGGCCGAGCCGGGCGACCTCCCGGCCGGGCCCGTGTCCAGTTCGAACTTCGTGCAGGCGCTCCAGCAGGCCGTGCAAGGGAAATCATGAACGACGACGTGGGCAAAAGCGGAAAACGCAAAGCGGAAAGCGAAAAGCGGAAAGCGGAAACACGCGAATCGTCCCGCCTTCGGCTGCGGGCTACGGCGGGCGGGCCTCGTCCTCGTCCTTCGTCCTGGATTGGGGGCGTCTTCGGGAACGAAGGGTTCAAGGCCCCAGGCGCGTGCGAAATCTCGCAGCTCCCGGCTCTCCAACAATCGTTGAGGTCGGCTCCTGCGTCGGCGCCTGAGCCTACCGGCGGGCATCGGGCAAGCCCGAGGCGGCGGTGGCTGGGCGTGATGCTGGGGCTGATGCTGTGGCTGTTGGCGCCGGCGACGCTGCCGGCCCAGACCAACAACCTGCCGGTGCCGCTGCCCATCACGCTCAACGTGGGGTTCAACGGGGCCGGACAGGTGCCGGACGTGGACGTGGCGATCCAGGTGTTGCTGGTCATCACGCTCCTGAGTTTGGCGCCTTCGATCCTCTTGCTGATGACCTGTTTCATGCGCATCGCCATCGTGTTGTCGTTTGTGCGCACGGCGTTGTCGCTGCAATCCACTCCGGCCAATCAAGTGATTATCGGGCTGTCCCTGTTTCTGACCTTTTTCATCATGGCTCCGACCTGGGAACGGATCGATGCGGAGGCGTTGGCGCCCTATCGGGCCAAGCAGATCACCGGCAATGAAGCGTTGCAACGCGCTTCCACTCCCATCCGCTCCTTCATGTTGCGGCAGGCGCGTCCCAAGGATGTGGAACTGTTCGTGGCCCTGGCCAAGCTGGGACCGACGGGGCCCGATCAATTGCCGCTCAAGGTGGTGATCCCTGGGTTCATCATCAGCGAACTGCGGACGGCGTTCCAGATGGGGTTCCTGCTTTTTGTGCCGTTCATCCTGATCGATCTGGTGGTGGCTACCGTGCTGATGAGCATGGGCATGATGATGATGCCGCCGGTCACGGTTTCGTTGCCGCTAAAGATCCTGCTCTTCGTGCTGGTGGATGGTTGGAACCTGGTCGTGCGCTCGGTGGTATTGAGCTTCGGAGGATGACCGCGCCATGAATCCCGAGTTTGCCGTGGAATTGATGAAGAGCTTGATGCTGCAAGCGGTGGCGTTGGCCGCGCCGGTCCTGGTCACGGCCATGGTAGTGGGGTTGGCCATCAGCCTGTTTCAAGCCGTCACCACCATCCATGAGCAAACTTTGACTTTTGTTCCCAAGGCCCTGGCCGTGGTTGGCGTCCTGGTCCTGCTCCTGCCGTGGATGATGCGGTCGCTGATTGAGTTCACGACCGCGGTGGTGGAAAAGCTCCCGCAGATGACTCTGTGAGGTGAGGCGAAGCAATGTGAGCCATGCCCGATCTGCTCAACTGGTTGTTGGTTTTTCTGCGAGCGATCGGTTTTCTGACGATCTTCCCCGTGTTCTCGGGGCCCAACTTTCCCGTGCAGATTCGCGTGGCCCTGGCCGCGCTGCTGGCGTTTCTAGTGGCGCCGGTGTTGCCGACGGTTTTGGTCCGGCCGGATTTTTGGGCGGTGGCCGGTTGGATGGGGATGGAAGTCGGGTTCGGCCTGCTGCTGGGGTTTGTGAGTCGGATGGTTTTTTACGCGCTGGAGATTTGCGGCGGGCTGATGGCTACCGAAGTGGGGCTGATGTTGCCGGC
>Ga0247664_1000127_pt1 | contig 19108 bp, 34 predicted proteins | sample CNK05_metaG_FD_182715 | JGI IMG/M metagenome (GOLD analysis project Ga0247664, IMG submission 182715) | Soil microbial communities from Purdue University Martell Research Forest, Indiana, United States - CNK05 | ecosystem: Environmental > Terrestrial > Soil > Temperate forest > Bulk soil...
AATCACCACTTCTCCGCTTCCAAAGGTTCGCAGTGCGCCTGCTTCAATTCCATGAGGCGGCGTTGCGCGGAGAGTAAAGGCGCGGTCAGGCTCACGCGGGCCTCCTCAACTTCCTTCAAATGCTTTTGGATCTCGCGTCCCATGCTGGCGGCATAGTCCTGGGTGTGGGCGTCCTCGACAATGAGGATGGCGCGGGATTCGACTAGCAACCCATCCCGGAACGCGGCGGCCTCGATGGGCACCGAATAGTTCTCGGGCAGGGTGATGGCTTCGTTGGTCAGTTGCATAATTCAAAAAGGTCTTTCTTCGTCATTTTCATCACTAAAATCCTGGGCGGTGGTGGCGACATAGCCCAAGCCTGCGGCGTGCGCGATGCTTTCGAGGGTAAACATCGCCCCGCAAATCCCATCGCCCGATATGGCTTGCTGTTCGGCCAATCGCCGGGCGGCTTGCCGGTTCTCAATGGCCGCCTCTAATTCTTTGCCTTCGAGTTTTGCCATAATTCAAAACAAAGGCTCGGGTTTGGCCGGTGTCTCAATCACGACCTCGGGCGGCAACAGGGTTTTCAAGTATTCAATCCTGCGGTGAACCTCGCACCATTCCCGGGTTTTGGCTTCCGAGGGCTTGGCGAAGGCTTCAACCTCGGCTTTCATCTGCAAATGCTCTACCCAAAGCGCATCGGCAATCGGGGTGAGCTTGGCGATCTGGTCTTTGATTTCAGAAACTAACTCTTGCGTCATAATTTTACTTTTTGGTTGTTGGTTGTGCCGCATCACAAGCGGCTTGGAAAGTCGTTCGGCCTTTCAAATAGTCGGTGATCTTGGCGGCTTCGGCTTCGCCTCGGCCGTACTCACAGCGCAGGGCGGCATATAGATTGGGCCAGGCAATGCGCTTGGCCTGCTTTTTGGCATCGGCGAGATTACCATTGAGATAATTTTCAATAGCGGTTTCGGTGGCGCGGGTCATAGGCTTATTTCTCCCGGTAACAGCCGATTGCGTGACCATCTAACATTTCAGCCCGCATGAGTTTCAAGGTGGATTCTTGCGCTTCGTGTTTCATGCAGTAAAGCTCGGCGGCCTGTTCTTTGGATGCGTTGTGAACATCGGCAATTAGCGCGTTTAAACCCTCTCCGTTCTTGGAAATGGAATGCAGGATAATGCGCCCATCATCCGAAACGGGTAGGCCAGCGTTTATCCAGAATTTGCCTAGATGAACGACAAATTCATTGAATGGGTTGTGGGTCATCGCTTTTCCTCCTTTGGGCGGCATCCCGGCATGTAATCGTAACCATCAAACCACACACCCTCTTTGCAAGTGTCTGGCCGCTCACAATGCGCTTGCGCTTCTGGCTCGGTCACGTTGTTTCGGATCGTGCGCCTGCGGCCACTGCGATAAAAACGGATTATTCTTCGCGTGCGCTCGGCTCGCATTGCCCCGATCATGGCGTCATATTCATTTTGGCTCATCGCGCTACCTTCTGCCCGTAAACTTTCAGGCTGTTCCAGGTCGGCAACTGAAATTTGCAATCTTCGGCCAGTTCGAGGTTGCGCCCGCTGCGGTAATTCATTTCGCGCATGTAGCAGGCATGGCACAGAATCAAGTTGCTATCGCCCCCGCTGGGCAGCACGCGTACGCCTGCGGTCATGTTGCAAGGCCCGGACCCATCGCAATTAGGATTATTCACTTGCGCACCGCCTTTCTTTCGAGGGCGGCGCTAATGGCGTTGAGCACGGTGTATTCACAGAACCCGTTGACCTTGAACGAAGGATAAAGCCCTGGATAGTCCACTTCGATTTTGAGCGGCTTTAGTAATGCCTCTGCATCCCTGCGGAGTTGGCCGCAAAGATGGTTGCAACGATTCATGGTTTTAGTATCACCGCTATTGTTTCCCCGCACCCAAGCATTAGCAGCCCGATTAAAGAGTTTTTCCACTCGCTCAGAGAGATGAACCGCCTGAGCTACGGTTAATTGATTAGATTTATTTTGCATGACACCCAGAGTAAACCACAACGCCCGAAAATAGTCAAGTGATTATTTTACATTCTTTTACTTTTCCAGTTGACAATATAAACCGGGTCTGATATGGTCATATCGTCATGCAGGTAATCGAAAACATTTTAGCCCCGACCCGGCGCACCAGGAAACTCCTTTCCGACTGCATGACAAGCCGGGGCGGGGTGATTTATTTATGACTACCAAGCACACGCCGGGGCCGTGGATTTTAGACAAGGAATATAACGTGAAGGACCGCCAAGACCGCATGATCGTTATCGGAAGCGGTATTTTTGGTCACGATGTAAAGTCGGCGGCATTTCCAGCATCTAGCGGTCAATTTGTCGCCGATGATGACGGCGGGGAATCCAACGCCGCCTTAATCGCCGCTGCCCCGGACCTGCTCGAAGCGTTGAAAGAATGTCTTACCGTTGTCCGAATCCAGAACGGCAATTTACACGCGGACACAAACGAGATCCAAGCGCGGGCGGAAGCCGCCATCGCCAAAGCGGAGGGCCAGCAATGACCGCAACTCATTCCCCCATCACCGGCTTTATGTTCACCTATGCTCTGGTGGGCGGTGCCTGGATTGACCGGGCAGACGGTTCGCGCCACTGGGAAAGCTTTGACATGCTGGCTAAGGAAAAAGGCCATGTGTGGATTGACGGCATGTTGCGGCGGCAGGGGTATTTAACGGGCACTTGGCTCGTGGTGCCGCCGGAGGCGGGGCAATGAACGAAGAAACCAAGGCATATCTCGGCGATGGGGTGTATGCTAAGTTCGACGGGTTCGGCGTTATTCTGACCACTGAAAACGGCATAGCCGCAACCAACACGATTTATCTGGAACCGCAAGTCTTGGATGCGCTGCAAAACTATGTGGCGAAATTGATTTCCCGACATAACGCCGGGAGTAAACAACACTAACCAAAAACCAAGAAAGGCTACCTGATGCGCGACTAATTCACCGTATTTCTGAAACAAGAGGGCCAGGCCGTGACATGCGGCTTGGCCTTTTGGCTGTACGGGTATCAAAAGCCAATGTTTTGGCGGGTGTTCGGTGTGGGTTTCGGGATAGGACAAGCCCTGAATGTCGGAAGGTCCAATCTATGCGGGCACCTTGAGATCGCCCGTCTCAGACCGTTTTAGGAGGTTTTGCCCGTTCCAAGGCAATAAAAATCCCCGAATCTGGCGATCCGGGGTGATTTTGAGGGGGAAAGCGGGGAATTGCACCCCGCACGCCTGTATAACACGCCTCTAAGGTGTGGCAGACATTGGCTTAATCGCTCGCTGGCCAGTGTAGAGGATGGGCCAACCGACAGCTTTAGGCTGGTTGTCTTGCGTCTTATTCCGCCATTTCCCCAAAAGTATCATAGGCCGGGGTCAGCATCCGAGGTGACTTGGTTGCCATCGAACGCCCCGCCGCAATCGGCTTCGTTAAATTCAACGTGCCGCCGAATATGGCCTTTGGTTTCAACCCACCGCTCCCCCGTTGCCCCGGAAACTTCGCACCGTTGCGGTTTGATAGGCTGCACTGGTTCAGGTTGCCAGAGTGCGGCCCGTTCCATGGCTCCCACCGGGAAAGATACATCCCGGACGTAATCCCCGGCGGCGATGATGGCTTGCATAAGCTTATCCGCATCCTGGGCGGCGCAGGTGAAGCGACAGCCACCGCACCGCACAAGCACAGGGCAAAGCCTGTCCAGTCGGATTAGTTCGGGCATGTCGGACGATGTTAAGAACCCACAGGGTTTTGATTGAATGAATGATTGAAGTTTATTTTGCATGACAGACGAACCATAGCAGAACACAAAAGAATTGTCAATTTATAATTTGACAAGTTTTGGGGGATATGGTAAGGATAGGGTGTCATGCAGAATAAATTGATTCAAACAAACTTCGTTTACATCGCCGATTGGTTCAATGGGCGAGGACCATCCAAACATTCGGGCAGCAGATTAGGGCGCAAGGCTAGCAGTGCGGCCACTATTCGCCGCTTCCTGTATCGCAATGCCAAAGACAACGCTTGCAAGTTCAAGCTCATATCTTTGGAAATTCAAAGCAGCCATGAAAGCCCCTGGATTTGCAACCCATGATGACCCGTTGCCTCAAATGCGGTTGCCGGTGGCATATTGGCAAGCCCGGTTTTGTTTGCCGTGATTGCAAGTACGATGCTCTACTAGAAGCCCTTAAAATGCTCTATATTGAGACGGGCGATTACATCAAAATAAACCAGCTTGGCAAAGTGCATCACAACCGATCAATGCAACTGGCCAGAGAAGCCTTGGAATTAGCCGGACATTTAGACCCTATCATTTCGAAATTACCATGAACACCCGCACCATTAACCCGGCCCGAGTCGCACTGATTGCGCTGCTCGGTTCGGCGATCACCATCGCAATCACGTTTGCCTTATTTGCCTTATGACTATCACCCCCGAAATAAACCCCGAGACCGGATTAACCGTTTACGCTTGGAAGATTGGCGAATCTGGCGGGTATGCTGCAACACCCGAAGATGCGTTTAATGATGCCAACCGTTGCGAGATTGACCAACTCAGGGCAATACAGCGCCAACCCAAAGGTTGGCAAGAAATCGAGGCCGATTGATTATGAGCCACTACACGATCTACCTCAAATTCGTTAATGATGGGCAACGCAAAGACTTCCCAGTGCCATTAACCCGCAATTCCGCTAATCAATTCATTCTTACAGATAAGCCGCAAACCAAAAAAGCCGCGCTCTTGCTGGCTGAGTTTGCTTTGCCTTATTGCGCCGAGGTAATGCTATTCAAGGGCAAGACCTTGGGGAAACTGGTTTCCCATACCCGCAATCGCCACTATATTGGCCGGTAAATCCCGCCCCCTTCCCCGCCAACACCCCGGACACCTAATCCGGGGTGACTTCATTTTCCCCTTGCCTTCTCCCCCGGTTCGGCTGACCTTGCTCCGTAATGTCCGTTGCTCTGTCAGACGCGCCAATCGCCGATTCCCACACCGAACCCCCTAAGCCTTTTGGTGGCTTCTCACCCTCCAAAGCCGGACAAATCTCAGGCGCACAACGCAGACGCCAAGCAGCCCGAAACGCTACCATTGACAAGCTTTCCCTTGAATTATTGCCAGCGGTTGAACGGCTAGTAAACGTCCAACAGGCGCTTACTCCTTCGCAGACGCCTGCCCTGGCCGTCTTGGAAAGCCACATAGAGCGTTTAGACGCAGCACTTTCCAAAGCTGAACACCCCGCAGACTTCCGCGATCTCGCTCAAGCCCGTTCTAAGCTATTCGAGCAATGGGCACACCTCGCCGGCATCCCCAAACCTATGGCTGGCCGCGAACCCCGCCAATCTCAGCGTCGAGTCTCGCTCACTCCAATCGACATCGATCCACCCGCAGTTCCTTCCACTCAATCCGCACCCGCTCAAATACCCGAAGTGAATCGGGATGTGACGCCGTAAGAATTACTAAGCATGCTTCGAGCCTGACCCGTCCCGGCACCCCCTGGGGCTACCCCCGCGAAGGGGCGATGCTCGGAATGGTTACCTCCCTCCAATTATCTGCACCATATTTATGATGCAGGTACGAAATGGGTAATCGCATTTCGGAAGTGGTTGAGACTCCAAAATTATCTGCGGGAACTTTTCCATAAGCCTGAGTCCTTCATAGTATCGCTCATGTAGTCCGAAATATTGGGAGTGTGTAAGACTATGACTGAGAAGGTGTTGCGACGTGCTCTGAGTCTTGGAGCACGTACAGAGTCCCCCCCTGTTTGGGGACATTTTGGAAGATCCTGAGGGCTAATCAGGCCGCGTTCGGACAGTCGTGACGCGGTTATATGGCTCGAATGGAGCTTTCTGTATCTTCGGTTAATGCCGAACCGTTCCGGTTGACGCAAAGGATTTCGACACCTGGTGAGCAGGCGCTCGGGTGGTATTGCCCGAGGTCCAAGGTTCTTGGGGGTGGTTCGCTGGCGGTTGTCGCAAGACCAACATGTATGCAACCGTGGCCCATGGCCGGAAGGCCCGAGGAGCGGGTATCTGGCGTAGCTGCCGCTTGACGCGGAGAATAGGGTTGGCTGGCGGGTCCAGCATCACTTGGAAGCGTGATCGGCTTAGGGTTAAGCAAATGGGGTCCGGTAGAGTTGGACAAGACATTCGCCGTTGTTGGCCCCTCGACTCTCGCCCCATCCTGACGATGGGGCTTAGTTACCTTAATTTCGGTCGCCCCGCCAAGAGCTTTGGCGGATGGGCCGGATTTGAGGTTCGAGCGGTCTAATTTGTAATGCGCCTGGGATTTCCCATATTTCAGGGTGTCCCGACCATGCGCACCCCTGCGCTGTTGCCTATGGGCAGGGGGCTTATCTAAAAGATTGAGTTGAAAGTTGAGCCACTTGATCTGCTTTATGACCCTGGGATCGTCGTGGCGTTTGGACAAAAGATACTGCTGCCAGGAAAGCTTTTTGGCCAGCGCCAATCTCCGCGTCACTGGTCCGTCGTTGTGCGGGTTGTATTTAACCTCGCGGCGGGTTCCATCTTTGAGGATTTCGATGTACTTAGCCATGCGCCGCCTCCGCTTCGTGTCGCACAATGGCGTCCACTTCCTGCATCCAATCGAGCGACCGGGATAAGTTTGCGCCCTTGCTTCCCACCCCGAAAGCGCGGTATCGCACTCGGTTTTTGGAGTAGGACAGGACGATGCGCGACTTGCCATCCTGCCAGATGAACTTGCGGGAGTAGCCCTTTGGGAGCTTAAAACTCAGCGGCAGGGTGAGGCGCTCGAAACTCATAAAGTGGAGGGTCCGGCTGGATTTGCACCAAAGACGACGGGCGTATTCGGCCCCTGTTTTGTTATTTGGCCGTGCCGCCCGCTTCCCGAATCGAGTACTCGTACCGGAGCGTGACCGTGCCTACAGACTACAGACCCGTAAAATGTCCTGCATCCCCGTGCGCGTGTGGGGTAGTTTCGCTTGAAACGAAGGCCGTGCAGGGCGACCCGTTTCGCAAAAAAATGGCCCGTGGTGTTACGAGCACCTACGGGCGGGAATGACTTGGATACTGTCAGCTTTCGGCGCGAACCGAAATTGTGTCGATTGCCGCGCTTCTTTGCTGACATTTGGGTCTCGTAAACCATTTAATACGCTTACTAAATCACAATTGGTTCATTACGTCAAGGACTTTCTATTGCTCCCATAAAAAACCCGGAGCACTCGCTCCGGGACAGGTTGTTACTGCCACTTCCCATCATGAGGGATGCCCATACCCTACCTCGGGCACATGCTTTGCGCAAGCCCCGCGTTATCCTTTGAAACTGAATCCTTGGCAGTGGGTGCGCCATTTCTGATCGCCAAAGAGCAAGCACCCCATGGGTTCTGGAATATCATCCTCGTTTTCCCATGGGCCGCCCTTGGGTTGCCAGTTCAGTTTCTTTTCCTCATCACAGGTTCGGGCGTAGCCATAGTGGAAGCACCGAGCGCAGGATTTATTGTCGGGGTTGTAGTCGCATTTGGCTTCGTGTTCGCGGCAATCATCGGCGGTTAATAGCATTGAGGAACAGAAATCGCAGGAATATTTGGTTGTCATATAACGGAAATCCTATCGCACTTCCCATCCATTGTAAACCTTTCGCTTGACAATTTCGTGCCCGTCTCTATGATGGCTGGATATGGCCGTCATCAAAAAATACATCAACTTCCGAGTCACCAATGAAGAACACCGCGCCTTCCAAGCCCTGGTAGACCGGCTAAAGAAACCACTGGGCACCTGGGCACGCGAAGTCTTGCTGCGCGAGATGGGCTTGAATCCCAAGCTCAAGGATTTACTGGGCGCGGAAGTGACGGGGAGTCCCATTGAAATACCAGAACCCGTCACCGCACCACCGGCCCCCGAGGGTCCAGAGCCATTGCCAAGTAACAAGTCTCTAACAGAATATCTGCAAGAATCTCCATTACCCGCCACCATTGAGTCTCCTGTACCATCCCCCAAACCCATCCCCGCCATCGAGCGCATGTATCAGATCATCCTCAAGCGCGATGGGAAAGAGGCGGCGGATAACTGGCGCAGGTTACGGGAGCCGGTGCAGTCAGTGACTATCCCAGATCACATGCAGGCGTTTTATGATCGGATTGTGGAGTCTCAAGGCAAACCGGCTGCTGACTTTTGGCTGGTCCAGAACCGGACTCAGTTGAAGCGATGACCGACTAAGTTCGGACTACGCCGGAAAGACCCCGACCTCATAACCCCCCTACCCCCCTTCTCTCCGAATCCGAGAGAAGGGTCCACTGGAAACCCAGATGTAGGGAAGCACCCTGCACGAAGTATTTCTTACCCGCCCCCGGCGCTCTGCCTCTGGCATTTACCCTGCGTTTACTCGCTGGCGGTCGAAGCCTTGATTTTAATACAGCAGACCAAGGACATACATCTGCCGCCGGGGAAGTAAAGACACACCACTTCCGATTACTCAGAAGTGGCGGGACGAAACACTGACGGTAAAACACTCCACAAACGCGGAGCAAGGTTTGAACCTTGAGGGATCAGCGTTTCTAAATTTAGAGTTTTCATTAAGTTTTACCAATCAGTTCGTTCGCCTCCCACGGCTAGGAACAGTTTCACTAAATCACACCACACACCGGGAGTCAACGATAATTTTCATCATCTGCCTGCCCAGGAATTCGGAATAGGCGGGAGGGATGGCGTTGTTGGAGTCTCCGCTTGCGCCTCGTTTTCTGGAAGCCCCACCGGAAGCTGGTATCCACGGAGTGCCCTGCGCCTCCCGCATTTTTTCTGCCGTTCGCCCTTTGCCATGCCACGGATCATACACCCCGCGATGATCGCACGCCGATAGCGCCAGCGGGATTTCAAAGTTGGTTTCAAAATACCGATGCTTGATAATCTTCAACCCGAACATGGTGCCGCAAAGCATGAGGGAAGTTTTGAGCGGGCTACCCTTCACGTTCTCGATGATGTAAGGCAATCCTGACGCTTCAAGCTTGGCCTTGGTGGGCGCGTAAAGATCGGCGTGTCCGTGGCTGTTCTTCCTGATTCTTTGCATCATGGTATAAGCCTGGCACGGCGGGCTGGCCCATACCGCATCGAACCCCGACAGGTCGGCATCGAGCGCATTGCCCAAATTAAATTTGTAGGGATAGTGTGGCTGCGGATTTATATCCCATCCTTCCACTTCAAACCCGGCATCGTTAAGCCCCTTGGCCGCCCCACCCGCCCCGCAAAACAAATCTGCGATTCTCAAAGCTCCCGCTCCTTTTGTTTCCGCACATAATCCAGCAGCCACGCCACTGTCCGAGGTTGGTCGGCCTGGGCAATGTCCTCTGGGCTTACGCACAGGTCACTGATGATGCCTGCGCCTTGGAGCAGGTCCAGGCAGGGCAGGTCGCAATGGTGGCTCAGGAATTGGGCGAGGGGTGTCATAGGTCTGGCTCCTCAATGGGAATGGGTGCCGCCTCTCCCGGCGTGAATCCGGTCAGCGCATGGAGCGCCCGGCCTTCGCCGCAAATGAGGCAGGTAAAATCGTTGCGCGGGTTGACGGCAAATACATGGTCCTCGACCTGGGGATGCTTGGCGTACCAGGGCTTGTGCGGGGGTTTCAGGGGAATATGGTCTGAGTTTTCCATTCGTTGCTTTCCTTCCATGCGAGAATCCAGGTGAAGTTGGGGAATTCCTTCGCCGCCATCTTGATTTTTATAGCCGCATCATCGCGCATGAATCCCTTCGTCTCATAGCAAATCATGTGGCCCGCGTGCTGCACCACTACGAAGTCAGGGCAATACGTCACACCATTGCACAACTTGAATTTCATGGCCTGCACGTAAACTTTGGCAGTGAACAGGTCTTGCTTGATTTTCTCGAACCATGCCTGTTCCAATTTGTTCATGGTCGGCTTCGAGTCCTGGCGAATGCGCTTGGCGGGTTTGGGCTTGGGCATATTCACGGCAGCTACTTCGACCAATTGCTCACATTTGGCCAAGGCCAGTACTTTCGGATGCTTGGGACTAAATGCCACACCGTCAATCCAGACGTATTGCGCGTTCATAGTGATGGTTCCTTAATCATCCCATCACTTGCCCGGAGCCTGTCATCATCGCACCGCACTTGGAAGAAAACCTTTTTAACCGCGTCCAAGGGATCTTCATCCATCGCGCTCTGCGAGTGTCTCCATTTTCCATTTGGGATCACCCAACTCGCCTCACAGAGCCATTTACCATGGCCGACATGCCTATCTTCGCATGGGGCGTCGTATTCAGAACGCGCTCCTTCGATTAGCCATCCAATCTCTTTTGGCAGGCATTTCAAAACGACGCACCAGCCATCATTTCTAAGTTCCTCCATCAAGTCCGTGACGGTAATCTTTTTCATGCTCTCCTTTCGAGGTTTAATAATTCATCCATGTGGTATCCGACATATTCCCGAGACACCTTTTTGCCGTGGTATTTGTGGGCGTAGAATCCCGCCACATAAGGCTTGATCCATTCGCTGTGTTCCAAGAACCATGGGGTTTCCGGGTCCACCTTGCCTTGAATTTGCAGATGGCAAACTTGGCATAACGCGAGCAGGTTCCACCATTCGTCATTGGCTTTGTTGCCGTCGAAATGGTGCGTGGTCAAAATCTTTCCTGGCACCGATGGACTGCCGCAGCGAATGCACTTGTTGCCCACTGCTTCACGCGCTTGCTGGCGTTTCAATTTTCCATCGGGATTGTAGTCATTGGTGAATCGTCTCATGGTTGTCTCCAAATTAAATTGTTGACCGTCGATTCGATGAGTTGGCGCGTGCCGCCCAGATTCACTAGCTCCCGAGCGTCCTTACACGGCGGGGTGTAGATGCAGCAGTGCATACTCAATTCATGGGAAAGTTTTTCTGCGCCAGTAATTCCAGGAACATCATTGTCAGCGATAATCACCGCATCGCGCACACCATTTCTCCGCAGGTATTGCCCAAGCTTCACGCCGCTTTGAGCGCAGTTGTATCGCCCAACCGAATACAGGCCCAAGGATAGCAACGCCGCGCAATCTGATGCTCCTTCGCTGATATAAACGGTCGACTGCGTTCGGCATTCAGGGATGAAGTATCCCACCCGCGAGCCGCGCAGGGTCTGCTTGAACCCGTTCGCGTAGCGAAACTGGATGCCGCACACATCGCCCCACTCGGAGCGCATCGGAACCGCCCAGTGTTCCCCGCTCCACACCCAACCAAGACAGCGCAGGGCCAATGGCGATACGCCAAGTTTATCGGCTTGCTCGCGGATGGAGGAATACAGCGTTAGCTCGTTCCATTTGCGAATGAGTTCGGTGCAATTGATGGATGGAGGTTCGATGCGAATGGGGGAATTGAAATGCGCGGGCTTGGGTTCATTGACTCCGCACAATTCCCAGATGCGCTGGCGGTGCGCATGATCTCCCTGATACATCGCGCAGCCAAACTTGCCATCGGGCCAGATGCGCAGATGATTGCCGGACTTGTCCAATCCCCCACTGGCGCACGCCGGGCACCGGGCTTGTTTGGCACCGCCGCCAAGTTCCTTGAGTTTTTCTAGGCGGGTTAGGTTTAGGCTCATCTCGCAATCCTTTGTGGTTTATCGAATTCAACGATGGTGGCATTGCTGGTTTCAATATCCGAATGATGAGTGAGTGTCTTGAATGCCGCGTGCATTACCGCAGTGGCCAACTTTCGTTCAGTGTCGGTGGCAGGATCGCAGATGGGTGCGGTAATATCGGTGATATGCTGGATGTGCCTGCCGCGCTGTGTAATGGTAGTGATGATTTGGATCATGGTTTTCCTTTGGATTCCCATTCGGCAGTTTTCTTAGCGATGATGCCTCGGGCTTGTCCTTTGGTTAGGTTCTGTGGGTTCTTTACTTCCTTGCAAAATCGACTCAGGAAATTAATTTGTTTCTCAGTGGCAGGCTCTTTCCATTTCACCGACTTGGCAGTGCGGGATGCAGCAGCAAATCCAAAAGCGTCAACTTCGTGAACGCTGAATTTAGCTTTAGCTACCAACTTGGCTTTTCTGGCTTCCTCCTGCGCCTTGCGTTCCTTTTCCTTTTCTACTCGCAAATCGGTTTCGGCGCGGTCCAGGGCCTCCATGACTTTGATTGGCTTGCCACTTTCCTGCGCTTTCTTGACCGCACGCTTGCGAGCTTCGGGGCTGAGTTTACCGGCCAGCACGTCCATGCAGGAAACCAATGTGTGAGAGCCGGTGTTGCCCACTAAATCAATCACGCGACAGAAAGGCTTTGCGCTTGCTGCAATCGCGGCCTTGCGTTCATCGGGCGTAGCATTTTGCAAGGCATCCACAATCCCCGGAAGCGTGCGCGTGCTGCGTCCAATCATTTGGCGATACAGCGATTCGCTCTTGGTTGGCCGCGCTTGTATGATCACTTCGACGGCGGGATTGTCATAGCCTTCGGTGTTTCCAGTTATTGTAACCGCCCCCTTTCGTCGCGTAATAATATTGCCCGTGGTCGAGGTAACGCACCATACTTTTTCAGCCTTCCAATCCGTTTCCTTTTGCATGGTATATTTAGTCATTATGTGTTCAGATTTTTTGGTCATGGAAAGAAACCAAAGCACACGGTCTTTTCCATTTGGCCGCACTCTCAGGCTGGCTCTGTATCCTCGCACGCAAGCAATGGCTTGAATGTGTGATAGAAGTTTTTCTCTGGCACCACAAATCCTAATGCAGTTCGTAGGTGGAGAAATTCTGTTTCCATGGTCGCACCCATCAGCCATCCAATAACCACGTATGAAAGCATCAAATTGCTTTTCATCAAATGCCCACAACAATTGATTGGGGGTTTTCGTAAGATAAGGCTCCAATCGAAACAATCCGTTCCGCTCCTGGCACCCATATCCAGTTCCTCTTGGAAGTGACCATTGCGTAACCCAAGCGCCGCTTTCTCCATTGCCTTTAACCATCCGTTTAATTGAATCAAATCCGCATGATTTAATGAGGTAATCCACTCGATTGATTATGTTGGTGCAGATGGCCCATTGACACAGCGTGTACTCGACCCCCCCTTTGGAAAGGTTTGTTTTTCCACCATCGCCAAGCCAGAATCCTATGAATTCGCAATCCTCCAAGGTCAATTCACCGGGAGTGGTGTAGCGCAAAGCTCGTATTCTTTTTATTCTTCGAGAGGCTTCTAATTTTGATTCCGCATCTGACATTCCGTGTGTCTTGCGTAGAGTATAGGAATTATAGGCTACAGCCCTTTTGAAGCTGGATTTAGGTTGTTTTTCCTGTTCTGGTAAAAGTGGAAATGGGGACGCAATGCCGGAAATCGGAAGCCTTCCTTTTTTTCCAACTAAGTCAGCGGCGTGAACAATTTGCCATTCCTTAGTGTCGTAAAATTCTCCATACCCTTTGAAAAGCATTCTATGATCTTGAGTGACGCGGATGGATCTGTTCTTTGTGTCCAAGCAAATCATAGCTTCACCGGGGAGCCGATCTCTACGGACTATGTGTTTTGGTTCCTCAAAAAAGACTCTGCCATTATCCCAATTGGCAACCTTGTGATGATAGGTCATTTCATTCATTCCAATCCATCCATCAGAGGTCAAAATTTCGGTTTGAGAATCCAAACACAGCACTCCTACGTTGACCATGATAGCGGTGCGCCCATCGGCAAATCGTTTCAGCTTTTTCTTTCGCTCGAATCGGTCAGTCTTGCCACAAATCCAATCGGCAATATCTTTAACCACGCGATTGAAAATATTGCAACAAGCCTCAGCTTGAGCGACGGACACAGTGAACACAATTGTTCTACGTGGAACTTTTCCCAGTGAAGCAATGTATGCACCCCACTCTGGAACAGGGATTTTTTCTAACGTCTTGGGCGCGAGTCCATAGATGACTTCGAGCGCGGGATGACAAACACCCGCCACGTTTTCCTCAGCTTCCATTACTGCTTTCAACTGGGTTTGATTAAAGTCGCCGCCAACCGTTTTAATGTGCGAGTAATCCAACCCATGCACTGGCACAAATTGTTGGGTCACATTGCATAACCACCCCTTACTGATGCCCTCTCGAATATCCTCATCGAATGCGGTGCTCTGGAAAATATTGTGCATCCCTATGCCATCGGCGCGGATCGGAGTTGCCGTAACGCCCAAAATTTTGAGGTTCGGGTTTTGTTTGAAATAGTCGAGGATGGAAACGTAGCTCGCGGCAGTTCCTCTGTGGCACTCATCAATAATAATTACGTCGAAATCGGTTGGCTTAAACTTGTGCATTCGCTTTCGCTCTCTGCCACTGTTTAAAGTCTGCACAGTAGCGATAACCCCAGGGGCGCGTTCAAAGAGATTTGTTTCAGCAGTGGATGAAGCCATTTCAATCGCCAGATCCAAGCCTGACACCGCAAGGATTTTTTGGTGTGCCTGATTAATCAATTCCTCTCGGTGGGCAATGACCAACACGCGCTTGGGTTGTAACAACTTAATTATGTGGGAGAACACGACCGTTTTCCCCGCTCCGGTGTAGAGCACGACAATGGTGGATTGAACAGTTTCCCATTCCTTGAACACCGCCGTAACGCAATCCTGCTGATAGTCGCGTAATTTCATTTGGAAACGAATTCAGCGAATTGCTTCTCTCGAATCGCCCTCACCCGATCATCGCCCTGCGTGGAATAGCGCCACTTTGGAAGTATGCCCAACATGCCGCAGAAAGTGCATTTACTGGTTTCAGGCCAGCCTTGGCAAACCGTGCAAACCGAATAAGGCATCGCGTCTTTGGCATAGCTGTAGGCAGTTTCCAAAGAGGCAACCAAATGCTGATGCACCCCAGACCAAAGCAGGTCGCCGTTGGTTTTGGACTTGTTAAGCGCAGACTTCAATTTGCTTATGCCCGTCATTATGTCCTGCACTTCCTGCCTGCGGTTCCAATAGGCGAGCGGTATCGGGGGAATGGGAACGCCTGTTTCATCCCGAACAACCTCAGGCTCGGCAGGCTCCTGCATCTCCTTTGGTTCCTGCATTTCGTATTCGGCATCAGCGACGGTTTGCTTGATGCCTTTGGCGGTTACTTTTCCATCGCGTTTTTGGGTTTCCTTTACAACCGATTCTCGCTCCTTTTCCGGTGCTTTTGCCAACTCCCTAAGATGGCTCTCGGTGGGAACAATTGTTCCCATTTCTTTCGGAATCGTTAGCAAAGTCTCATATCCTGCGGCCAATTGGTTGAACCTTCGGGGGGTCCAATCATTCATTTCGCAGAATTGAGAAAAGGTTTTTGCGGCAGTAGATCGCCACAATTCTTTGGTCTTAATTGTATGCACCCAGCCCATGATGTGCTGGCTGTTTTTTTGGATGGAATTGAGAGCAGCGTTGATGTTCTCAACTAGCTCTGAGAGTTCTTCGGCGGGGGAGGTTCTAACAAGGGACATTACAAAGCCCTAAATACGACCCCGAACGCTGCTGGCGGGCGGCGAAATACGCGACAGGAGCCACGTCAAAGCCACTTTTCAGGTTCGAGGTCGAAGTTAAGGTTTTGTAAATCATTTCATTATGGCCCGCCAAGGGTCATTGGCGAGAGTATGGGGCAAACACCCACCTTTGTCAACAGAAAACACCTACCATGCTACGATTTCTTTCGCCTGCCCCTTGCTTCAACAAACGTCGATGGCGCAACAATATCCCGAACTTGCCGAATCCATTCCCGCGTCTTGCCCAATTCCAGGGCCAAGCCAATGTTGCTCTTGCGCCAGTCCACGCCTGCGTATTCGCGCATCAGCGTAGCCCTGCGACGTTCGGCATTGCCACGCCCATCCTTGTAGGCGTAGCCAAAGCGCAGCAACCATTTGCGCGAGGAAGCGTAGGGTTGGCCCAGTTTACGGGCGGCGGCCTCATAGCTCAAGCCTCGGGGCAGCTTCTGGATTACGGATTTCCAATCGTCACGACTCATACGAAACACACTCCTGACTCACAAGCTCTGGTTTGGTTTTTCAAAACGAATTTGACCTGCCTTAGCGGAATGCACGATGAATGCAGGAAAGCGTGCGGATCGGTTAGGCGAATTTCCTCATCGAGCACGCAAGCTTGCTCCAATTCCTCGGGTGTTAATTCCGACCACTCAGCATCGCCCATGTTGGGGCACATCCAGCAAGAGGAATGATGTGGCGTTGGCCAACCCATGGATTCGACCAATTTAACCGCTTGGGCGCTAGTGGTTGGGATAGCGTCAACCAGTGGAAGATAAACGTAGTCGCCTTGAGATTTTTTAATCTTAATCCACCGCAACGGTTCGTCGTGACTGAATCCAATCCACGAAATGAAACTCTGCACACCACGCCTGCGCAACCAGCGTTCGCAGACCCGAACCTTCCACTCATTGCTGCAAAAGTTGGAAAGCTTTCCAATTTGCCCACTCTCATTGGTGAACGCCGGTATCAGCAGCGTCTTGCCATCGGCACCACCCCACAAGTCCACGGTGGCAAATTCGGATTTGGGAACGATATGGATTTTGAAGGGCAATTCAGGCTGAATTACATTCTTGAGGTAATCCCAAGTGGACTGTTTCTCGCGCCCCGTATCAGCAATGCAGGCATAATCTGGAATGGGAAGCCTGCCCTGCTTAATGAGCGTGGCGATGGCTGCGGTTTGGCGTCCACCGCCGTACATCCAGACAGTCGGCAATCCCACCCGCTGAGATTCTAATGTGAAATTTTGCTCAACCACGATTTGCCCACAGTATGAGCGCGGATGGGGAAAAGTCAATTAGTAAATTACCGCCGATACGCCTCGGGAGTGCCTTCGGGATATTTGGCTTTGCCGTACATCGCCTCGGTGAGCGTGCGATACAGGTTCACCTGATCCTGAATCGACTGGCGATAAGCGGATTTGCCCTGCGCATCCAATTGCGAGCGAAACAGTTTCTCCATCTCCTTACTATGCGTGGCAAAGGGCTTGATTTCGACCGTAGTTTGGCCGGAGGGATGGGAGAATGGGTCAAAGGCTTTGAGGATAAGCTTCTGACGCTTGCTCTTATCCGCGGCGGTCAATTCTTTGTCGATAATGGCGTGGACTTCGGACAGGGCTTTGTCCTTGTCGCCCACCTGCAAGGCGGTTTGTAGGGTCTTGTATTTGCTCGGGCCAAATTCCTCTTTCTGCATCGCCTGATACGCTTCCTGAATCTTGGGCACCGTGGACTTGCCCATCCATTGGCGCACTTCGTTGGCCACTTGAGCGCGGGCGGTGTCGGCAGGCTCGGTTTTGAAGCCGCCACTGGCCATTAACTGGCGCTGGGTCGAACCGGGTTGACCGCCCTTTATTAAGGTCGATGCCGCGATGGGAGTTGGCAGCATGGCTATGGCTGCGGATTTGATTTTATTGCCCAGACCCACAATTTTCTGGTCGTTGTAATCCAGCCCCGAGAGCAGGATTTTACCCGTCCGCCAGAAGGGGGAAGATTTGTTCGCCAAAATGTGCCCGGCGGTTTCGAGGCTGTCTGGGTCTTTCTTGGCCAGGCGCAGCGCATCGTGCGTGAGTTCGGCAACCACCGCCAAAGGACTGAGGAAATAGCCTCCGGTCTTGCCGGTCACATCGGGAATCCACGCATCGAGCTTGTGCCCTTTCTCAGGGTTCTGGAAAGTCAATTGATGGCGCGTCACCAGGTTCAGCAATTGCGTGCCCACAAAGTAAGCCACTAATCCCTGAGCCAAACCTGCTCCCAAAGTGCCCGTAGCCAATTGGCGTTTTAAAATCGGGTCGATGGTGAGTTGTTTGGCCCCGCCCAATTCGCTGCGGGCCATGGACTCGACCCATTGCGGAGCCAGGGCGAACAATCTCGCCGCATCCTGAAAGGTGGCGCTCTTGAAAATGCCCTGCCGCCCGAGGCTGCCGAAATAGACGTTCAAATCCCGCGCCACTTTCTGCGCTACCTGCGTATCGCTCCATGTCGGGTTGTTTTGCTTCACCCGGTCAAATTCAATCAACCCGCTTTCCATCATCGCCCCGCGAGTCATCTTCTCGAACACCCATTTATTGAACGTGCCCACGATGGGGATTTTGCGGGCGAGTGACGTATAAAGCGCCTCCTGAATTCGGCCCACATTCAGACCCGATTTGAGCAAGAGATTTGCGGTGGGTCGATTGGCTCGGGCATACGCTGCCATCTCCGGGGTTATGTCGCCTGCGGTCACGGCGCGATTGAGATCGGCATCGTTGTATTCGAGCAGCGACAGACCTTTTTTGTAGGAGGGCAGGAATTGCTTGTTCAGGAACATTTGTTTCTGACCAATGCGCGAAGCGTGAAAGGTATCGAACAGCAACATGCCGTGCTTCACTCCACCGGCTAATTCCATCGCCGCTTTGCCCACCGGGATTCCGCCCGGTTCAAATTCAGTGATGGCGCTGGTGCCGGTCAGAGCATCGAACAGTTTGGAATAGCCCTCATGCACCGCCACGTCCATGCCAGGAATAATCGTGCGACGTTCGTAGCCCAACGGTGCCGCTTCCCATCCGGGTTGCCCAGGACCGCGAGCGTGCTTCACCAAGCTCTGCACGATGGGTTTATTGTCGGTCGGGTCTGTTACCGAACGCAATGAGTCGCCCCAATTGACGCGATTCACCAACCGCTCCCCGGCTTTGACGCGGTGCTCTACCAAGTCAGAGAGTTGCAGCGACTGGGGTTTGTAACCATCGGCAATCGCCTCGAAAGGATTGGCGTAGGTCTTGCCTTTCTTGAAGGAAGTGCCCACCCCGCCGCCTTTGCCGCCGATGACGAATGGACGACCTGCTCCCATCAGCAAATCCATGTCGTAGATGCCGGGCAAATACCCCTCGGCATACTGCGTATTGATGCCGTTGCCATTTTCGCGCACCACTTGATTATCGAGAATCGCTTTGCCGCGTCGGGCTGCGGGTTCCACGGTGTTCCAATTCGCCATGGCATATCGCACTGCTGTCTCGGCTTCGGGATGCTTACCTGCAATGGATTGGGCGAGTAATCGAGCAAGATTGGCGCGGTCAAATTGTGCGGCCACTAACACCGATGCTGCGCGGTCCTGCACAGCATTGAGTCCGGTCTTGACTCGATTACCCATCTGTCGTCCGACAATGTTGGATTCGTTATCGGCTGCGTCCAAAGTCTGATCCATGACATGGCGCGAAGGCTT
>Ga0247664_1000128_pt1 | contig 19088 bp, 12 predicted proteins | sample CNK05_metaG_FD_182715 | JGI IMG/M metagenome (GOLD analysis project Ga0247664, IMG submission 182715) | Soil microbial communities from Purdue University Martell Research Forest, Indiana, United States - CNK05 | ecosystem: Environmental > Terrestrial > Soil > Temperate forest > Bulk soil...
CGACCGCCACCTTGCACGCCGGTCCGGGTCGTGTTGCGTTTCCTGCCGGGAAGCAGATGAGGAGCCCGGGGTCCAAGGTGGCGGTCGCCTCGCCGCTCTGAAGATTGGACACTTTGAGAGCGGCCATGCTCCTTCTTGATTACGAGTTCCAGCCCGCCCTCGGCTGGTATGAAACTCTGACCAACAAGGAGTATGCCTCCGAGCAAATAATGTCCATCATGCCGAGCTCGGCATAATGTCCAAACTCCAGAGCGGCGGTCATAGACCGCCGCTCAGCGCGACCGCAGTCAGCACGTTACCGGATGCGGGGCGCCCGGACCGTCACTTGGCGGCGCGGGCCAGTGGCGCGGGCGGCGCGTTCCTTGCCACTGATCAAGCGATCGAATTGGGCGACTGGTATGGCGGCGTGCGTCGCGAAGGCAATGCCAGTGGTTTTGTTTAGTTCAAACGAGGCCCGGAGGGCATCCTCCTGGCGCGGGAAATCCACCAGGAACGCCAGGTCCAGCCCGCCCATCAACCCATACATCGAATCCACTCGCCCGCCGCATTTGCCGAGCAGATCGGTGATCTTCTTCGTCCGTGCCGGGGAGGCGGCTTTGACCCCTTCCGTGGTGTATTTGCCCAACATGAGGAACATGGCCATACGAGTCCTTTCTCGGTTTGAGGTTTACAGCTGGTACTAACACTTTGCCCAGAGTACACCTCTACCTTCGGGCCGGGAGTCCGGTGTCTTACTGACGGAGGCGAGCGGGCGCATTCGGACACTGCCCGCGGGATCGCGGCCTTTAGGCCGCTTCGAGATGGGGATCGGAGGAAGCCCCTCGACGGGCTCGGGGCGGGCTGTTGGGTAGTTCCTTGGTCTTCGAGCCGACGGACGATGAAGCGGCGTAAACGCCGCGCACCAAACTGATTTGTTCGGGGGGCAGTGCTTCAATACGCCGGAGGCGAGCTTGAGCAGGGGCAGTGCGTGCCGTTCAACGGCTCAGAACGGTCAAGGCCTGCATGAGTCGTTCCGCGATGTACTTCTGTCGTTCGGGCCGCAGGACTTTCTGGCCATCCAGTTCGCTGACGTAAAAGCTGTCGATGGCGGCGCCTTTCTCGGTGGAGATCTTAGCCAGGGCAATGTCAAGGCCCACTTCCGCGAGAACTTTCGAGGCGATGTAGAGCAATCCCAAATGATCTTCGGTTTCGAGGTCGATGACGGTGCGATTTTCGGAGGCATCGTTGTCAAAGAAGATGCGCGTGGGGATTCGTTCCCCGGGCAGGGATTGGTAGAGCGGCCGCGCGGAGACCTGTCGGGCGATCAAAGCGCCCAGGTCAAGGCCTTCGCTGGCGAGTGCCCGATTCAAGATCGACTCGAACTTGTCGCGCGCCTTCTGGTGAACGACGCCCCCAGCAGAGCCGTCCGTGACATAAAAGGTGTCGAGCACGATGCCGTCCTCGCGGCTGAAGATCTGCGCGCTCAAGATGTTGATTCCGGCGGCGCTGTAAGAGCCGGCCAGCGTGCTGAACAGGCCGGACCGATCCCAGGTGCAAACCTTGCAAGTGGTGTAACCGCGATCAGGTTCGTTGTGCCAATGCAGGACCGGTTGGAGGGCCGTCTCCTCTTCTTCGATCTGCTGGTGCATGAAGCGATGGGCCAGCGCCAGATCGGTGAACACTTCCCGGGCGGAATGCACCTGGAAATAACGCGAGGGCAACACGGAAAAGTGGGCATCCAGTTCATCGCGATGGAACGTGCGCGGCATGAGGCCGCGGACCTCTTCGGCCAGCAGTTCGCGTTGTTTTTCCTCGGCCCGAATGAAATCGGTGCCGCCCATCAGGAGGGTGCTGGTTTTGTCATAAAGCTCCCAAAGCAGGGAATCCTTGAATCCGTTCCAGAGCTTGTCGCTGGTCGCCATCGAATCGGTCACCGTGTGCAATGCCAGCATCCGGAGATTTTCCTGGGTTTGGATCAAGCCGGCGAAATGGCGAATGACGCCGGGATCCTCCAGGTCGCGCCGCTGGGAAATCATGGCCATGGAAAGATGGTGTTCGATCAGGATGCGAAGCGAATGCGTGGTGGCGCCATCCAGGGCAAGGCGTTTCGCCACCCGCCCCGCCAGACGCGCTCCCGCTTCCGAGTGGCTTTTATCGTCCAGGGCTTTTCCCGCGTCATGCAGGAGCAAGGCCAGATAAAGGATGAAGGGCCGTTCCACCGCATGCAGCAGTTCGGCGTAGCGGGTTAACATCGGATCCGATGCTTCCCAGACCCGGTCCAGCTGAGCCAGGCACATCAAGGTGTGTTCATCGGCGGTGTACTGGTGATAAAACTCATGTTGAACCAGACAGGTGAGTTTCCCGAACTCCGGCACATATCGGCCCAGCAACCCGACTTCATGCATGGCCCGCAGAATCGGGGCAACGTTGCCGCGCTGATTCAGGATTTCCAGGAAACTCTCGCGCACATGCTCGTCATACAGAAACCCGCGCCCGACCAACGGCAGTTCGCGGCGAATGGCCTGGGCCAGGTCCGGATGCAGCTTCAATCCGCGTTGCTGCGCGTGCAGGAACACCCGCATCAAACGACGCGGCTGATCCTTGAACGCCCGGGGCGAAGCCAGATGGACGTGGCCGTCCGCAAACCGGAATCCGTCCACCACTTGGGGCGGGTTCCGTCGAAAGGGCGTGGGCAGGAGGCGGCCGAGCTTGCGAAAATCGGGTAACAACTGCGGGCGGGGCAGCAGCGCCAGGCGCTCTTCCAGCACGCGCGTGATCAGGAAAATGTTGCGCATGTGATTGTAGAGATCGCGCATGAACTTTTCCAGCCGCCGGCTTGGCGAACGCTCCGTGTAGCCCAAGTGCGTGGCCACGGTGGGCTGCAACGCCTTGGTCAAAGTGTCCACCGGATGCTTGGGTGAGCCGGCCAGGTAATGCATCTCGTTGCGCACGCGCAACAGGAAATCGTAGGCCTTATCCAACGGCTTGCGCTCCGCTTCCGTGATGAATCCGCGTTCCTCCATCTCCGCCAGACTGCGCGTCCGATATTTGAAGAACGCCATCCAATGCAGGCTCTGATAATCGCGCAGCCCACCGCATCCGTTCTTGATATTCGGCTCCTGCATGGTGGCGGAATTGCCAAACTTTGTCCGCCGCTCGCTCTGATCCTTGATTCGGGCCGCGATGTATTCTTCCTCATGCCCTTCCACGCATCGCGCCACAATGGCCTTGCGGAAGCGTTCGAACAGTTTCTCGTCGCCCGCCACCCAGCGCGCTTCAATGAGCGCCGTCTTGCTTTCCATACTGCGCGGGTCCGACTTGTTGCTGGCGGCTTCGGCGCATTCCGCGATGGTGCGGACGGAGTGGCCCACTTTGAATCCGAGATCCCACAGGGGCGTCAGGATGCCGTCCATCAAGCGCGAGAGCCAGGGCAGGGGTTTTGTGCTCACCACCACCTGCCCCTGATGCAAAAACATGATGTCGATGTCGCTCAACGGGCTCAATTCCGCCCGGCCGTATCCGCCCAAAGCCACCAGGACCATCGGGGGAAACTCCTGTTGGGCCTGCTCGGACATGCTCTGTTTGGCCGTCTCCCACAAATGCCGGATTAAGACATCCACCAAAAGACTGCGATCCCGGCAGACTTCGCGTCCGCGCGCTCCGGCCCGGTGATGCATCTGCAACCGGTGTGATTCCACCTTGAGAAACGCCTTGTACCTGCCCAGATCCTGGGCCGGCGAATGGCCCGCCAGGCGCGTGGCTACACTCGCCTCGAAAATTTCTCGCAAACTCGGCATCCGACCTCAAAGGTAGGTGAACGGGGGAACCGAATGCAAGACACGGAGGAAGAGGAAAGAGGAAAGCGGAAAGCGGAAAGCGAAAAGCGGAAAACGGAAACGCAAGCCAGAGTGCCAGCCGTGCCCTTCAGCTTAAGATCTCGCGCACCACTTCACCTTCGCCGGCGACGCCGATGAGCTTTTGGTTTAAGCCCTGGTACTTGCAGGTGAATTTTGGAGGAAGCGGAAAGCGGAAAGCGGAAAGAGGAAACGCGAGCCAGAGTGCCAGCCGTGCCCTTCAGCTTAAGATCTCGCGCACCACTTCACCTTCGCCGGTGACGCCGATGAGCTTTTGGTTTAAGCCCTGGTACTTGTAGGTGAATTTGTGGGCATCGATGCCCATTTGGTGCAAGAGGGTGGTTTGCAGATCGCGCACAGTGACCTTGTTCTCGACCACAAAGTAACCGAACTCATCCGTGCGACCGTAAGTAAGGCCCGGTTTGATGCCGCCGCCGGCCATCCAGAGCGTGAAACTGTGCGGATGATGGTCCCGTCCCAGAAAAGTCGATCCATTGCGCGCTTCGTTCATCGGGGTGCGCCCGAATTCTCCGCCCCACACGACCAACACTTCGTCCAGCAAACCGCGCTGCTTCAAATCGCGGATCAGCGCGGCGCTGGCCTGGTCAACATCGCGACATTTCTTGGGGAACGCTTTCATCAGATCGTCCCCTTCGCCGGTGCCATGGATGTCCCAGCCCCAATCAAATAGTTGCACGAGACGAACGCCGCGTTCGACCAGCCGTCGGGCGAGCAAACAATTGTTGGCGAAGGAACCTTCGCCGGGTTTGGCGCCGTACATCTCCAGGACTTGCGCGGGTTCCTGGTTGATGTCGAACGTTTCGGGCACCGACGCCTGCATGCGAAACGCCAGTTCGTACTGTTCGATGCGGGTGACCGTCTCTGCATCGCCGAATGTTTTGGCCTCGAACTCATTTAATTGCCGGAGCGTATCGAGGCTGCGCCGGCGCGACTCACGGCTCATCCCCGCGGGATTGCTGGCGTAAAGAATCGGTTCGCCGGTGGTTCGGCATTGCACCCCCTGATACACCCCGGGCAGAAAGCCGGCGCTCCACAGACTTTTGCCTCCGGTGGGATCGGTGCCGCCGCTCAGCAACACGACAAACCCAGGCAGATTCTGGTTTTCTGAACCCAGGCCGTAGGTGAGCCATGAACCCAGGCTCGGTTGTCCGGCCCGCATGTTGCCGGTGAACAGAAACAATTCGGCCGGGGCATGATTGAACTGATCCGTCCACATCGAGCGTACGACACAGATGTCGTCGGCGATAGAGGCGATGTGCGGGATCTTGCTGCTGAACCAGCCGCCGGATTGGCCGCTTTGCCGGAAGGGATGCGGCGAGCCCAGCATCTTGGGCACGCCTTTGATGAATGCAAACCGTTGGTTCTTCAGAAACGAGTCCGGGCAAGGTTGCATGTGCAGCCGATTCAGCTCCGGTTTGTAATCGTAGAGATCGAGGGCCGGCGGTGCCCCGCTCATGTGCAGATAAATAATCGCCCGGGCCTGGCTCGGCCGCGGGGCTGGGCGCGGGATCATCGGCTTGAGCGGATCAGGCTCCGCCTCCGTCTGCATGGCGGAGCTGGTCCCCGACATCAGACTGCCGAGAGCGATGCCGCCCAGGCACAGGCCGGACGAGGCGAAGAATTGGCGGCGCGTCAACGCGCGCGCGGTTTGCAGGGAGATGTTCATGATCAAAGTCAGCCTTTCGTCAGCACGCCGTCGAGGTTCAAAAGCACGTTGCCCACCACGGTCCAAGCGGCCGCTTCGGCGGGCGTCACGCCGTCCGGCAGCGGCCCGATCGGTTCGGTGGCGAGCTTGCGGGCGTCTTCTTCGTTCTTTTGGTAGTGGGCGATTTCGGATGCGTAGAGGGCCAGCAAGGATTGGATTTGTTCTTCCTGGCCAGGGCGGGCCAGGGCCAGGCGCAGACCGAGGCGAATCCGTTCCGCGGGCGTCTGTCCGCCTTCCTGGAGGAGGCGCCGGCCGAGGGCTTGGGCGCATTCGACAAAGACCGGGTCATTCAAGGTGACGTAGGCTTGCAGAGGTGTGTTGGTTGGCAGTCGTCGCAGCGTGCAGGTCTCGCGGCTGGGCGCATCGAATGTTGCCATGCTCGGGTAGGGAATCGTGCGTCGCCAGATCGTATAGAGCCCGCGGCGATAACGATCTTCGCCCTTGCTGGTTTCATAGGTGCGCTCGCCATTGAAAGCCGCCTTCCACAAACCGGGCGGTTGCGGCGGATAAACGCTTGGCCCACCGATCTTGGGGCTCAACAAACCGCTCACGAAGAGCGCTTGGTCACGCACGGTCTCCGCATCGAGGCGCCGGCGCGGGTAACGACTAAGAAGCCGGTTGCGCGGATCCTGAGCCAGCGCCTTCGTGGAGGGTCGGCTGGATTGTTGGTAGGTGGCGCTGGTCACGATCAGGCGCAACAGCGCCTTCATATCCCAAGCTGACGAGCGACCTGGCGAATCGGACTCCTGGTCGGACCCGGGCTTGACCCCGTCGCGGAAGGTAATGGCCAACCAATCCAGCAGCTCGGGATGCGTAGGGAGCTGGCCCTGAGTGCCAAAATCTTCTTCCGTCTCGACCATCCCGGTCCCGAACATCTGGGACCAGAATCGATTTACGGCCACGCGGGCGGTCAGCGGATTGTCGGGGCTCAATAGCCAGCGCGCGACGGCGATCCGGTTGCTGGGCGCGTCTTCGGGCCATTGGCCGAAGGACGCCGGCAGCCCCGGTGAAAGTTCCTCGCCGGGATCGAGGAAATTGCCTTTGTTGAGCAACCTTGTGCGGCGGTGTTTGTCGGCGGCCAATTCCTGCATGATCGGCACGGGTATCCCCTTAATTGCTTCGGCGCGAGCGCGGTTTTTGGCAATGCGCTTGTTTAGGTCGGCGGTGGCATGAGCGTAAGCGCGATACCAGCGCCGCAACTCAGTCCTCTGCGCAGCGGTGCGCTCCGCGGGCGTGATCTGCACGATCTGTTCGATGGCGGACGGCGTGTAGAGCACCGGGCGCATGGCGTCCGTCACGCTGATCCGGAAATGGCCCAGGACATGTCGATCGCCATAACTTTGTTCCAGCCGCACGATCAACAAACCGGGGCCCGGCAATTCGCCCAGCTCGAAGATGGCGGTATGAGCGCGCCCGAATTGGTCGCCGACGGCCCAGCCCGATTTCCTTTCGCTGGAGCCGTCGATGGCTTTGCTCACCCCGAACTCGGCCTGGCTGTAATCGGCGGTGGCCTTGAGCAGCGGGATCTGCCGCGTGCCATCCAGAGCGATAACCGTGTTGGTGAGAGCCGCCTTCGGTTGGGTGCCGTCGAAGGACGGTTGCCGGTCCGCTTGGAGGGCGAGCAGACGAAACCCATTCAACCGGTCGCCCAGATTGGCGTCAGTCCGATTCCAAACTTCGATTCGATCGATGGCCAGCTCGCGGCCCAGATCAACTTCCCACCAGGGATTGGATTCCGCGCGGGTGTGAGTCGTTGATTTGGCAGCGTCGAAGCGGCCGTCGGTGTTGCCGTCCACGGCCAGTTCGGGTGGTCCGCCGTAATCGGTGGACGACTGAGTCGCGGGGGCGTGGACGGCGACGTTGGAACCGCCGCTGAAGACCTGGACTTCGGCGAGGGACAACATGCGCTCTTTGCCGGGCAACTCGATGCGCACAAACCGGGCGCGGGCCGCCTGAGCCGTGTCTGGAGCGAATGACACGGATAGATCATTAAGGACGAAGTTGCCTCCAGCATGACCCGGCCCCTGGCCAGGAAGCGACGCGTGCGGCAACGTTTCCAACCGGAGAGCAGTGGCGTTGGTGAATGGGAGCCGGACTGTTACTGTGTAGGTATCGCGGTTAGGGACCGAGTTGGTCGCGAGCAGAGAGTTGTCTTCCAGAAGGACCAGTTCGGTTCCCTTCTGGGTCTCGAACTTTTCCGGCTTAAGCGGGGTCCATGATTCGCCTCGCGCGCGGGATTTTTCCCAGGTGCCGAGTTCAGCGAGGAACTCGGGGGTATCCTCGGCGAGTTGATGTTCGAGGGCAGCCAGCTCGTTGGAGATGCTGTGGAGCTGTCGTTTTTGTTCTGCGTTGTAGATCGGGAAAGTAGGTCGTTCGTCGGGCTGATCATTGTCCGCGGTTTGATTGAAGAGCGCGTAGAAGCGGTAGTAATCCTTTTGGCTGATCGGATCGAACTTGTGAGAATGACACTGGGCGCAATGCAGGGTAACTCCCATCCAGGCTTGGGCGGTCACACCGATGCGATCCTTGACTGCGGCCACGCGCCATTCCTCATCATCCGTGCCGCCTTCGGTGTTGGTCATCGTATTACGATGGAAGGCGGTGGCGATGAGCTGCTCCTCTGTCGGGTGTTCCAGGAGGTCGCCGGCAATTTGTTCGAGAGTGAACTGATCGTAAGGAACGTTCCGGTTAAACGCTTGAATCACCCAGTCGCGGTAAGGCCAGATGTTCAAGCGCAACGGATCGGAGCCATAGCCGGCGCTATCCGCGTAACGGGCAATGTCCAGCCAGGGACGAGCCCAGCGCTCGCCGAAGTGAGGTGAGTCGAGGAGTTTTTCCACCAACGCCTCGTAAGCGGCGGGGGTTGGGTTTCGGACAAATGCCTCGACGTCGGCGAGCGCCGGCGGCAGGCCGGTCAAATCCAGGGCGACTCGGCGCACCAACGTGTGCGGATCAGCCGCGGGGGCCGGCGCGAGATTCAGCGATTCCAGCTTGGCCAGGATGAAATAATCGATCCCGTTGTGGGGCCAGTCTCGTGCCTGCACTTTGGGCAACGGCGGCAGCATGGGTTTGGTAAAGGCCCAATGACCCGCATAAGGCGCCCCTTCGGCGATCCATTGTTTCAGGCGCTCGATTTCTTCCGGTTTCAGGGGTTGCCCTTCCTTGGGCGGCGGCATTCGCTCTTCCGGATCGGTTGAAGTGATGCGTTTGACCAGCTCACTGGCTTGCGGATCACCGGGTTTGACCGGAGTTGAACCGTCTGAGCGCGGCTTGATGGCCTGGTCGCGTTGGTCCAGCCGGAGTTTGCCCTTGCGCGACGATTCGTCCGGTCCGTGACAATGGAAGCATCTCGCGGAGATGACGGGGAGAATGTCATGCGCGAAGTCGATCTTCGCTTTGGTTTCCGGCGGGGCGGCCTGAATCATTCCGCTGCCGGCGACAAAGACGGCCAGGAACCCGGGTGGCCAGCGGGCGGCACCGCGGGCAGGCCGCGGCCGGTCCGGCGCCGGGCGCAGCCGGCGTTCGCAAGCAAGCGGTGAATTTTTGCGAGTCTGCTTCGTTCGATAGCGCATGGAGTCCGGACCAGAACGGCACAGAACCGCCAGGTCAGCCCCTCTTTTTCGCAGATCGAGGAGAGCTTGTCACGCTTGCGTGATCTGCCAGATCTGCCATGGAACATTCAGCGTTGAATTGAACGTGGAAGTCGTCAGCAAGAAGCCCCTGCCCGACCTTGCGGCCAGACAGGGGCCAATTGGGCGGTGGGAGCGCGCCACGCTCTCTTTCCCAGTTGCCGGCATTAGGCGCCCGATCGGCTGCCGGCTCCCCGACGCTATTCTCCGCGGCCAGCGGAATTAATTTTCGGCCTCATAGCAGGGCCGTCCAACGGCTCGCGCACGTTGGGATTTGAGTGAGGCCTCTTGGCCCGCTTGGATTGGCAGTTGCGCTGCAAACCTGCAGACCTGGCTGAGACGCGCCTGTGAATGAGATCCGCGTCTTGGCCATTGAGCGGCGGGACGGCCACCGCTTTTGGCGGTGCGTTGGCCCGGAGCCACGGGTCTGGCCTCTTACCTCTCAGGTTGCCTTTTGTTCACAAGCCAGCGGTGAATCTTTCGATCATCGCGGGCGGTTGGGAAGCGATAGGGGACCGGGCGTCGGCCCGTTCTGCTTCCATCGAAGCGGAATCTCTGTTTGTCACCGTTTGGTGTTTTTGGACGGGGTTTTCCTTTGGGAAAACCGCCCGAGTCTTCCGCTCCGTGCTGATGCACAGTAGCAACCGTGTACCTTTCGGGTAACTGTGATTGGCTCAAGTCCGAAACCAGCTTGAGCTACTTCACTCGGCTTGGAACGGTTTCTCATCGTTCCTGGCCGCCGGGCTCCAATTTCGCGCTGAGCCGGCCGCACGCGAATGCAGCCGGTGGAGCCGGTGAATTCTGCCTCCCACCTCGGGTCTTGCGACCCGTGCCGGAGGGGTTGAGTTAACCAGCCTGACTCAACCTTTCCTCAGTCACCTGAGTTTATCTTTGAAACGGTTCGCAACGGTCAATGTCACGCGCCGCTTCGTGCTTTCAAGGAACTGTCCTCAGCATATCAGGCCGGAGCAGGCCGACAACGGATTCTTATGCACACGTTATTGACTGATATGCTCGCGCCGCTCGATCGACTGCCATCGCGACTCTCCAATATCGGCGCGGGTTTCGTGCGTGCAAAGCTCCCTGCGCTCAGCAGTTATTCACCATGGCAAAGGCGCTCGGCCAGGCTTGTGCATAAGTTTTGGGTTGCTCCCGCTTTCCGCTTCCCGCTTTTCCAACTCCTCTGCATACTTCGGCGCGTTGATCCAAGTTGTGATTTTATGAAACCCATCGGCGTAGCGATCGTTGGCTGTGGCGGTATCACTCTGCAGAATCATCTGCCGGGACTGGCGTTGTGTCCGGACACGCGGGTGGTGGCGTTGTGCGACAATGATCCGGCAACGCTGGAGCGAGCCCGTCAGCAGACCGGACTGAAGGTCGCTTCGACGCGCTATGAGGAGATCGTCGGTCGCGAGGATGTTCAGGCGGTCATTGTGGCCACGCCGAATTTTACGCATGCCCCAATCGCCTTGGCGGCGATCGCCGCGGGCAAACATGTTCTCTGCGAAAAGCCGCTGGCTTTGTCGTATGCAGACGCGCGCGCGATGGCGCAGGCAGCCGAGCGGGCTGGGGTGCGGCATATGACGGCATTCACTTATCGGTTCGTGCCAGCCATGCGTTATCTTTCCCACCTGATCCAACGAGGGGATCTGGGGCAGCCTTATCATTATCGCTGCTGCCGGCTGCAGGACTGGGGCTCGCGTTCCCTCGGCTGGCGGCAGGTAAAGAAACTGGGTGGAACCGGTGAACTTGGGGATATGTTGTCGCATCGGATCGACTTCGCGCACTTGCTGGTCGGGCCGATGCGAAAGTTGGTCGCGCACTCCAGGCGCTTTGTGGATGTTCGCCAGGGCCAGCCCTCGGAGTTGGACGATTGGGTGGCGATCCTGGCCGAGTTCGAAAGCGGAGCCACGGGGGTGCTGGAAAGCTCAAAGCTGGCCAGCGGCCGCAACGAGAGTTGGCGCAGCCTGGATTATGTCGAGCTCAACGGCAGCCAGCGCAGTTTTGTCTTTATCACTGGGGAATGGAACAAACTACAAACCGGGCCGGCGGGCGGCCCCGGGTTGGAGACGATCACGATCCCGGAAGAGTTCTGGCGTTGGCCGGGGTCTCCGCGAGATCTGCGGCAAGGCGATCCCCTGGTCACGTTCCGCTACGATCAGGCCTGGGAATTCATCGATGCCATTCGGAACCAGCGCGAATGCCGGCCGAGTTTTCATGATGGAGCCAGGGCCCAAGCGGTGATCGAAGCCGCGGTGCGTTCGACGGAAACCGGCACTTGGATTGATCTCTCCTCGGGCAGCCTGTCAAGCGCCCTCGGTCCCGCCCGCTAGCCCCGGCTAGGGCGTTATCGAATGTGTGGTGGAGGCCTGGGCCTGGCGGTCTTTCGCCAGCAGTTCGAGCCCCAAGGTGGCAGAGGGACTCCAAAAAAGTTGAAGGGAACGCTTGTACATGGCTTCGGCCTCATCGAACTTGCCTGCCAGACGCAGGTGAGTCGCGTAGTAGGTATGGATTTGGGGCGACTTGGGATTCCAGCGAATCGCCTCTTCGTAGATCGGTTTGGCTTCGTCGAAGCGGCGCAGCCCATCCAAGGCGGAGGCCAAGCCTACCAACAGCCATTGTTCCTGAGGATACAAACGCAAGCCGTCTCGAAATGAGACGATGGCAGCCTGAAACGATTTCTCGGCCAAAGGCAGGTTCGTCACCGCCACGGCGTTTTCGCCAATGTTGGAAAGTGCCTGGCCGTGATAAAGAAACAGATAAGGGTTCTTGCGGTCTCCCGGCATGCCCAGTTCCGCCATCGCCACCGAATCTTCATGCCGTTCCTCGGTCAGCGCAACGCGGGCTTGCTCAGCAAAATATTCCGCCGGCAACGTGGGCAAGCCGCAAGCGGCAATCCACAGTCCCAAGGCCGGCAGCGAGAGTTTCAAGTAATGCGAGATTTTTTCGTGAGTCTCGTTAAGCCGCGGCATGACCACCCCGGGGTTGGCCAGAGTGCCGATCACGAATGCGATGAGCATCGCATTGGCCGGGATGTGCAAATTGAAATCGAAGAACGAGTGCACCACGTAGATGGCCAAGGAGCTCAAGGCGCCGATGTTCAAGGCCAGGGCGTCGCTGCGCATGCGATAACGGGCGATCGGCCGTTCCGTCACGATGTAATTCAACGCCCTGCAACCAAACCAGAAATGGCAACCGACAAACCCCAGCGCCAGAGCCACGCCCATGACCCCGTACTCGGCCAGCAACTGTAGATAATCATTGTGGGCATACACGGGGTCCTGAGCGATCTGCGCGGGCCGAAACAGGCGCGCGTAATATTGGTAGGTGCCTCCCCCGGTGCCCACGGCGGGATTCAGTTGGTATTGTTTGAGGGCCAGTTTCCAAAGCTCGGTCCGGATGTCGCGAACGTCGAAGATCTTTTGGGCGCGCGACTGCAACGCGTAATGCCGCGAAAAGATGGCCGTCACACCTCCAAACAGGACCGCGGCGACCATGATGGCGCCGAAGGCGGAGACCCATAATTGATGGCGGCCGGCCCGCCGAATGGCGATGTAGCTCAAGGCCATGAATACGGCCAACCCGATTATGGTGCTGATATAACTGCCGCGGCTGGCGGTCAGCAGGATCCCCACCGCGCAGATCGCCGAACCGTAACCGGCCAGCAGCTTGATCCAGAAACTCTGCCGGCTCCAGCACACGATGGACAATCCCATCAAGGCGCTGACTTCAAGGTAACCGGCCAGGTGATTCGGGCAAATGTAAAGCCCGGAAGCGCGCAAGCCGGGATCGGTCCGCTGCAGAAAATCAAAAACGGGAAACCGCTCGCCCCGCAGGTATTGGATGCCGCCAATGGTGACGTGGACGAGCGCGATGAACAGGAGGGTCATCACAAAGATGAACCGGTACTTGGGCATCGTCAGGATCAACGCGACAAACAGATAGATCATCAGCGCGCCCATCAGGATGTAGAGATCTTCCCGCGCCAGATATTCCACCGGAGACAACGAAAGACGAAGCAGGATGTAGAAAGAGAAAAGAGCGGTGGTGACCAGGCAATAAATGTTGGCGGGCACCTGCGCTCTTCGAAACGAATAGAGGCTAAGAAACGAAACAAGCGCCAGAATCCCGCAGGAAGGCAAACTAAACAGAAGCCGGGTCCCGCCGATCAAAAGCTCAATCAACACGAAGGCGATGACGAGCAGGCCAATGTAGACGTAGTTCAAACGAGCGAATCCTCTGGCGAAACACTGAGCCGGTTAGTCCGGGCTGAAACCTACTGTCGTTTCGATCCGTCGTTTCCTTCTCCTCGCGATCCGTCGCGATCTCAAATCAAATCGCTCTTTATCGGCGGCGGCGTGGGTGATGTTTGCCGTTGCCGAAAGATCGCTGCTTCATGCTCGACGCCAACATTGTCGCTGGCGACAGCATCCTGGCCTTATTACAACCTTCCGATTCCATCTTCTGATTGTGATTCTGATTGCGCCCCGGCCAGCGGGAGCCACGACCGAAGAGGCGTGTCCCGGTGGTCGATTCCCTGGCCGTTACTTGTTTTTGTTGGGAGTGACGCTGCAGGGCCCCAGGGTGTCCCCGTGATTGAGATGCGCTTGAATCGCCGGTTCGGGTAACTCGAGGGTTTGACCCTTGTGGCAAATCGCGATCTTGTGTTGACCCGGCCCGGCGCCCGTTTCTCTTGTCGGCCAGAAACTCACCAAGGTCAGCACAAGCCCCCACAGCATCCATCTTAGCCAGTTCTTACTCATAAGACATCGTGTTAATTACCTGCTATCTATCGACTTGAACAACTTCACTCTAGCGCCCTAACGGCGAACCATTCTAGGTCGGGGAAACGGTGATCCCCTTTAGAATACCTCGGGAATTTTCATCCTTCGGCTGGAAAGCGAGCTTGCGCAGATTACGCTCTGAACGAGGCGTTATGGCAAGCCTTATTTTGATTGGCCAAGCCCCGCCGCCCACTCCCAAACACCCGCCCGATTCAAAAGGAAGCATTTGCAAAACCCTCACCGACCGGCATCCAGTTTCCCACCGGTTAACCGGGCAGCTGTGTCGCAGTCGAGTTGCCCAACAGTTCCCCTGCCTTCGCAGCGATGCTGTCGCCTCGCATCAGGGATTCACCAACGAGAATAGCGCAAACCCCGCAATCCCGCAACCGGCCAACGTCAGTTGCCGTCTGGATCCCGCTCTCCGCCACCAGCAGGGTCGAGCCGCCATCCGGGCGGCGCCGCAGGCGTTTTGCCAGCCTCTCCGTGGTCCCCAGATCCACTGTAAACGTCTTTAAATCACGGTTATTCACACCGATCAAACGCGCCCCGCTCTGCAACGCCCGGTCCAACTCCGCTTCCTCGTGCACCTCCACCAGGGCGGCCATCCCCGCCGCGGCGGCCAACACCGGGTAATCCCGTAATTGTCGGTCATCCAGAATGGACACGATCAGCAACACGGCGTCTGCCCCCCACTCCAGCGCCTGCAGGATCTGGCGTTCATCGATAATAAAATCCTTGCGTAACAATGGCAGTTTCACGGCCGCCCGCACCTGACGCAGGTACTCCAGGGAACCTTGGAAGAACGGTTCGTCGGTCAAAACGGACAGGCAACTCGCACCGGCTGCCTCATATTCGCGTGCGATTCGGACGGGGTCGAAATCCGGGCAGATGATCCCCGCGGAAGGGGAAGCTTTTTTTACCTCGGCAATGAGGGCCAGCGCGCCAGCCCGCGGCGCCTGCAAGGCAGCGATAAAATCACGGCGAGGTTCATGGCGTCGAGCTGCGGCCCTCAGGTGTTCGACGGACAACGTTTGCGCTGGCAGCGCGGCCACCTCCAACCGTTTCCGGGCGACGATGGCATCGAGAATGTTGGGAGGTGCGGCCATGCGATCCCCGGCAGCTGATCTGATCTATTCCTCCTCGTCCTTTAGCCCTTGCAGGCGTTTGGCGGGGCCGCCCGCGCGTAGCCAGGCACTGACGAACGGGTCGAGATCCCCATCCATGACGGCTTGCACGTTGCTGGTCTCCACCCCAGTGCGCAGATCCTTGACCATGCGATAAGGTTGAAAAACGTAACTGCGGATTTGGTTTCCCCAAGAGACGCTCCCCTTTTCGCCGTAGAATCGTTCCAGCTCGGCCTTCTGGGCGTCGAGGCGCTGCGCGTAGACTTTTGAAAGCAGCATCTTCATGGCGGTGGCTTTGTTTTGCGCCTGCGACCGCTGCGCCTGTGAGGCTGCCACAATGCCGGTGGGGAGATGAGTGATGCGAACCGCCGTTTCCACCTTGTTTACATTCTGACCACCTTTGCCGCCGGAACGGTAGGTGTCAATTTGCAGTTCGCTTGGAGGAATGACGACCTCGCTGTTATCCTCCTCGATTTCCGCGATCACATCTACACTGGCGAAGCTGGTATGGCGCCGTTTGTTGGCATCGAACGGGGAGATGCGCACCAGCCGATGCACGCCTCGTTCCGCTTTGCAAAAGCCGTAGGCGTTTTCTCCCGTGATCAGCGCGGTGGCACTCTTGATTCCAGCCGTTTCGCCGGGTAACGCATCCGTCACTTCCACCGTCCAACCACGTCCTTCGCTCCAGCGCTGATACATTCGCAACAACATGTTCGCCCAATCGCACGCTTCCGTTCCGCCGGCGCCGGCGTTGATGCTCAAGATGCAATTGCGATGATCATGGGGGCCGGCCAGCAGGACGCGCAACTCCATGGCTTCGAGCATGGTGCTAAACCGGCTGACATCTACTTCCAATTCCTTGGCATGCTTGGCCCAGGTGGCCTCGGGTTCGGCTTCGCAGAGCTCCACCATCACCTGCAGATCCTCCAACCGCTTTTCCGCCTCAAACAGCGGATCGATGCGCTTGCGCAGGCTGCTCGCCTCGTCGATGAGTTTTTGGGCTTGTTCCCGGTTGTTCCAGAACGTCTCCGCCGCCATCAAAGCGTCCAGTTGGCTCAGTCGTTTCTTGACGCTGGGCACGTCAAAGAAACCTCCGGAGGTGCGCAAGCTTCTCCGTGGCAGTGGTCAACTGCTCTTTGATGAGGTCGAACATAGACGCCAACCATACCGATCGAACGAGACTCCGGCCAGTTACTTTTTGGGAGTGCCCGGCATCAGATCCAGGCATTGCAACGCGCGCCCGTCGCGGACGTAGAGGCGGCCGTCGGCATAGGCGGGATGGCTCCAGGTGTTGCCGCAAACCTGCAGCCGCCCCAATTCGGTGTACTTCTGCGGGTTGGCTGCCAGCACCAGCAACGTGCCGTCTTCGGTAAGAACCAGCAGGCTTTTCCCGGCGGCGATGGTGGACGCGTAATCCTTGCGTCCAAGCCCAAAGCCCGCCTGGCTCCAGGCGACCTTGCCGGTTTTGGCTTCCACACAGACGTAATCTTTGTCTGCGCCCTGGCAATAGAGATAGCCATCGACGAGGACCGGCGTGGCGAGGTTGATCTTGAGATCGAGATTCGTCCAGGCGGAGGCGGCTTTGAAGCCGCCACTGTCCTTCCCAAGGTGGAAGCAGACCAGGCCGATGGAGTGGGAATTGACCAGGACGAAGTCATCAAAAATGACGGGCGACGCGGCATGGCGTTTGGCATTGGTTTTCAGCGGAATGCGCCAGAGGATCTGGCCCGTCTCGAGCGCGGCGCCCAGCAAGGCGTCGGCCGTGAAGGCCACAACTTGGCGCGTGCCGGCCAGGGTGGCGATCATGAACGAAGAGTAGGCGGCTTCGTCATCGCCGCATTTCCACAGAACCTGGCCGCTCGTCTTATCGAAACAAACCAGGCTCGCGCCGTGGGTGCTTCCGACTGGCAGGATTAGGCGCCGGCCTTCAATCACCCCGGAGCCGTTGTTCCCGCGGCGGGTCGCCGTGCCTTCATTGGCTTTGCTGCCGAGAAACTTGACCCCGAAATCCTTCTCGAAACTGGTTTTCCAAAGGGTCTTGCCGTCCACCAAACTCAAGCAGAGGAATTCGCCGTTGCAGGCTTGCACATAAACGCGGCCCTCATCGATGATTGGAGTAGACCGTGGACCCGCTCCCCATTCGTCCTGGAAGCGCTCCGCATAATCCACGCGCCAAAGCTCCTGGCCCGTGACGGCGTCCACGGCGTGAGCAACCTCGCGAGTTCCATTCTCGTCGAGATAAATCAAGCGCGTGCCCGCGACGATCGGGGCGGAGTGACCGCCCCCCACGGAAATTTTCCAGGCGGGCTTGAGATCGGCGGGCAACGAAGACGGCAGCGAAACACCCGGCGACAAGTGCCCGTCTCTCTGCGGGCCGCGCCACTGCGGCCACTCGGAAGCCGCCCGCGCCGAAGGGACCGGCATGATCAAGGCCAGGCTCAGAGGCAACAACCCCAGCAGACTGAAATGTTTGTTCATAAGCATTGGGACCTGCCGGATGCAAAACGCCCGGCTCGTGTTCACGATCAAGCCAATTCACCAAGTGCCGTCGACCAGCATGGCGGTGGCATTGCGAGCCAGGTCTGCGGCCACCAACGGAAGCGCTTCGCGTTCGGAGCTTACTAGATCAGGGCCGATGCGGATGTCGGAGTAACCGGTGAGTTTACGATCGAGCAAGGTCCGTCCGGTGGCCCGTTCGCGGGCGGTCACGTGGGCGGTGATGGTCAGGCGATAATCACGCGGGGTCTGGACGTCGCGCGAGACGAAGGTCAGCGAGTGCCGTTCGTAGCTCACGATGGACCCGGTGACGACAATGTCTCCATCCTGGCTGGTATTGAGTTTGTAGGTGCCGTCCTGTTGGAGCTGCCGGCGTAAAGCCAGGCTGACGGCTTCGACCAGGCGCGGTTCGATGGTTTTATTCTCGAACGGTTGGACTTGAATGGAACGGGAACCTGCCGGTGTTCCATTGGTGGGACCCAGCCGGTAGGCGCAACCAGCAAGAAACACGACCACCAGGATCGCGCCGAAGGCACGGAATCCGACGGCAGGCCGAGACCCGATCCAGGTGGCCGGGCGGAGGGAGGCGGGTGCGTCAGCGTTTGGGGTGTCGTTTGTTGATCGCATCGATGCGTTGGCGTGCTTCCTGGGCAAATTTCGAATTGGGATCCTTGGCCAGCACATCGTTGTAATAGATCTTCGCGCCATCCCATTTGTTATGGCGTTCGTAATAGCGGGCGATTTCGTAACTGCCGCGGGCTTGTTCGGTCTTGAGGGCGTCGATCTTTTTCTGGGCTTCGCCGACACGTTTGTCGGCGGGGTGCAACGTGCTGAAGTCAGTGAAGGTGGCGATGGACTGGGCGGCCACGCTTTGATCGTATTCGGCCTTCTTGGCCTGGCGGAAATAAGTTTCGCCGGCCTTGTAGAGGCCGTCGGTTCCTTCTTTGCGGTCTGCATAACGGTCCGCGGCGCGTTCGTAGGCGCGGGCGGCTTCGGGATGATCCGGGACCACCTTCTGTTCGTGAGCCGTGCCGATGTTGATCTGAGCCTGCGGCGCCACTTCGCTGTAGGGACCGTTCTTCAGGATCTGCTCGTACAGTTTGATGGTTTTGTCCATCGAGGGGAACAGAGGAAGGTAGTTGAAGACACGGAACCATTGACCGGCCAGAAACCGGTTGGCGATGGCCATCTGGCGGAGGATCACCTCGTCGTAATTGGAGATCTTGGGGTAACGTTCGATCAGCTTTTGGTACGCTTTGAAGGCCGCTTCATCCTGGTTGCGTGCCTCGTAGCAGCGCCCGACCAGATATTGGGCCTGCGGCGCGTAATCCGAGAACGGCCAGACTTGAACCGTTCGCCGGGCCGCTTTGATGGCCGTCCCATATTCGCGTTGATCAAATGCTTGCTGGGCGACTTCGAGCTGATCCTTGGCGCGCGGACGCACCCAGGAGCCTTCGCTTCCCACCTTCTCGTAGCGCCATCCCTCGCCCGGGGTA
>Ga0247664_1000129_pt1 | contig 18997 bp, 15 predicted proteins | sample CNK05_metaG_FD_182715 | JGI IMG/M metagenome (GOLD analysis project Ga0247664, IMG submission 182715) | Soil microbial communities from Purdue University Martell Research Forest, Indiana, United States - CNK05 | ecosystem: Environmental > Terrestrial > Soil > Temperate forest > Bulk soil...
CCTTGTTAAGTACCAATTCTATAGTTAACTGTCGAGTCTTTTCTGTAATAGAACCTAGATTTTGAATAATGGGGCCAGCCGCTCTACCGGGAATAGGAAAGACAGCAATTAAATCTGCTGGGTCATTATTGACTAATGTGATGATTTCTGAACGGGCACCACTCACAAAGTTTGTAGGCCTATTATCAAATTCATAGTTATAGGAAATGGTTCCCTGCAAAGGATTTCTCCCTATGTCACTTGTTAAGGGAGTAGGATTCAAAGAAGTATTAGAATATGATTGAGCCCTCTGAAAAAGGTTATTCTTAATGCTCTCAAATCTTCCTGAGGCCGATTGATATTTAGTTGTGGATAATATGTAGTTGGAATCTCTTATTTCTAGACCATTTAACTGACCAGTTATATTGACTCTAGTTACACCCATCTCAATAGAATTTTGAGTAGAGACAGAGAAATCCTCTAGACAGTTACCCGAAGCAGCTATCCATTGTTCTGTGACAGAAAAAGTCCCAGCCTGTTTATCTAGACTTTCACTTCGAACTTGTGACCAACCGCCCATATAACTTGGTACATTTAATGCACCAGAAGCTAATAACATATTAGAATCTAGACCTAATCTTGGCAAGACCCATTGCTGGGCATATAGCCAAGGGGCTTGACTGACTGACCCATCAGCATTATAAATCAAAAGACCTTGAGCTGATATATTATGGCTGATTCTAAACGATTGTGGATTGATATCAGACTCAGGAGTTTCATTTAGTTCTATTGTCCATTCTTCCTTTGTATTTCTTACATTATTGGTTGTACTAATTCCTTGTGCAGAAAAAGCTGTAAGAGAGATATTATAATCGAACTCTTCAATCCAAGGGCCCTCAGAAAAAGTAATTTCATTAACTTGGGGATTACAAACGAAGGCATTAACACCATCAATACCCTGAATAATTAACTGGAGACCTTGAGTAGAGAAAAGGTTAGTGAGGGCCTTCTGCTTTGCTATAAGAGCTGTTAGCTTAGAATCCTGAGCTATAGTCTCATCAGCAGGATAGCCCGATACAGTCCAGAATGTTCCTGAGCTTGTTGGACTACCTCTCCAAGCCATCATCTTGCCCATTAAAGTAATATCAAACTGCGTGCCTACAATTTCTCCCTGTTCATTTTTTAAGAACGTGGGCTTAATTGTAGGAAGAGGAGCAGGTATTATCTTCTTATTATTGTAGATTACTGGCATATTACCATCCACTCACATATAGATTCATAGAATTTGTACCAGAGCCAAATACATTTGGCACAGCTAAGGATAGTGAACCTGATGCAGGATTTGCCCCAGTAGTATATAAGTTTAAAGTATTATTCTTTTCCTGATTAAATAATACAAGAGGCAAGACTCCAACAATATTAGGCCGCTTTATATAAAGTGGTATTGTCTGAGCATAAGGAACTCCACCATAAGGTCCAAGAGGACCAAGTGTTCCAGACCCTTGTCCAAATGTATATAAGGGAAATCCTGACGCTGAATAAGGACTATTAATATAAAGATTTAAACTTTGATTAACCGACCCAACAGAACCAGTCAAACTGAGCGGGATATTACCACTACTAAATTTACCTTCACCATTTAATATATAGAGAGGAACACTAGAATTAGAAGATTGGTCCCCATTTATATATAGATTAAAGTCATTAAATAAACCACTTCTTGTTGACGATAATGAATATGTAAATAAGGGTAAAGATGTATTTCCGCTACTTACTTGGGGCCCAAGCATACATAAGGGCAAAGTTGCATTCGGAAATGCCCCACTAATATAGAGTGGAAATGTTCCAGAAGCTAATGCTCCACCATCAATAAATAATGGAAACATAGCATTAGAAGTCTGTCCTGGTATATATAGTGGGAAAGAGCCTGATGTAGCTCCAACACCTTTGCAGAATAATGGGAAACTTCCTGTCACAGAGGTTCCTACTGGAACAGTGCCTGAACAAAATGCATTAAATTGTACATTATAAATTCTGAAATTACCAGATGGCTGATTATCATTAAGACTGAAAATTTCAAGACGAAGTAATGAGTTATTCCAATCATTCAGGGTATTGAAGTTAGTATTGACAACTGAACCAGTTAAACCAATATCTAATTTTATTTTACCTGAAGCCTGAGGAAACTGAGCACAACTCTCTGGATAATTCTCCCATAAAACAGTCTGGTCTCGCTTTATAACTTTGGCATATACATTGCTGAAATCAAAATTTTCTTGAGCAGTTAAAGTCACATAAGCATTAGTTACTTGTTGTAAAACACTAGTAGTACCAAATCCTGGAGGTAATTGGTCTAAGGCAAAATCTATATTAGAATAATATTCTGGACCGTCAAATGAAAGACAACTTATACCATTGGTATCAGTTAATTTTGTTGTTATACTTGTACCGCTAACAGAAGATTGACGAAGAGTGGTGCCCGAAGTAAAATATACATTTTGTCTCCACCCATCTACTTTCATATTAAAATCATTAAATGGAAGAGATGTCGCAGGATTTCCTAGAGCAAAGTTTCCAGAAGAAATATATTCTGAATTATAAGTTCCAGTAAAAGTAAAATAATCTACATAATAATTACTATTCTTATTATCATAAGAAAAATCTGCAAGAGAATTAACACTTCCAGTATTACTTGCTGTGAAAAATGTCGTAGCTAATGAAGTTAAATCCATCCAAATAATTTGATAACGTGTCGCACCAAGTCCAGTAGAAGTATGAAATAATATTTGTAATTTATTACTACGATAATCAATATTTGCTTTAATTGAATCAACATTAGATTCAGGTATACTCAAAATCAAAATGAGACTAGTTCCATCTGGATTACTAGTATAGATATTTATATTACCACTTACAGCAAAGATATATAATATCTTTTTATTTTTCCTATCATAAACTATATCAAAAGCAGTATAAGTAGGGAAAAATGATGTAAAGGCTGGTATTACAGTCTTAGGAGATTGATAACCACCTTCCATGCGGGAAACAAGATTATTTGAACTTCCCTCTAAATCAAAGATAGAGCATTCTTTTGTGTGCCAAAGAAGATTAGTAGCACTGGTATTTTGTACAAAAGTCCCACCTGATGCTGCATTTATATCATAATATTTTATATCAAAGAAACCTGAGGTAGCATTAAAAGAAGTATAATAAATTTTATTTGTTCTATCTATAAAACCAGATTGAACTGTGGTAATATAATCATTATCAGTAACCTGCCAATTTGGGTCAGTGTTGACATTGGACCAGTAATTACCCGAGCCCCCTATAAAATTAAACCAGTGACCAGAAGGATATTGGGCCATGTCTCCGCTAGGTCTTGGACCAGCAGCACATCCAGTATTTATATAGAGTGGAAAAAATCCAGCTACTGCTGATGTTGCAGCAGAATATGTAAATGCTACTGCTCCTGGATTACCATTATTTGCACTATTTAAATTACCATCTGCGCCTTTACCATCATGGTCAGAATCTATATTACCAGCTTCTCCACCAAGTCCTGGCGAAGCACCAGAACCAGTACCACCAGTGACACCTGTAGAATTTACAGTGCCACCAGTAGCAGAACCTCCTCCACCTCCAGTAGGAGTAGGTGGACCATTTCCGCCATTACCACCTTGAGCATTTAAACTATATGTAGAACAAGAAGATGCACTTGCATCTGAACCAGGACCACTAGGAGAAGTTCCTCCAGCACCATAACTACCAGCAGTCCATGCAATCGCATTACCAGGACTTACTGATACTGTAAGACTACTATATCCTCCTCCACCACCTCCACCACCAGCAGATGTACCATTTCCCGCACCGCCACCGCCGCCACCTCCATAACATTCTATAGTTACAGAAGTAACACCTGCTGGAACTGTCCAAGTTCCTGAATTACTGCCAGCTCCTCCTGTAAATTTATCTGTGGGCATATTATTCCTTTAAACGTTCTGTAATCCTGGGCCATTAGGAGCCTTAGCTCTTAATTTGCTAGTTAAATCGGCTACAGCTTTATTAATTCGAGCTTCCATCATTTCTTTAAGTTGAGGTTCCATCTTAGCAAAAGTTTCTGCTCCATTGATTTGGATATTGAGTTCTACACGGCCACCTAATTGAATGTCTTTAGGAATAGCCTCTAGACGCCCAACTAAGTTATTGACATGTTCACCAAATTTAGCATTGAAATCTCCGAGGACTTTACCTGTGGATTCTTCCCAGAGCTTAACAGCATTCTCTCCAAATGCTCCAATACCTGCTCCAGCAGCATTGTTAAGTTGTTCTTTAGCTCCTACAGCAAGTCCCATATTACCGAGGATTTGATTCTTGAGGCCTTGTTCTTCATTTAACATTTCTTTAGGAAATAGATTGGGAAATGTTTGTTCGAGTTTTCCCTGATATAAATGTTCAATATTTGGTAAGATGTGGGCCATGTCCTTAACACCCTGCATTAGAAGTTGATTGTCTTCAGGGGTTAATTTCTTAAGGTCACCGATAGAGCCCATGTTAAGAGCATTGGTTAGGGCCATACTTCTTAGGGCTTTATTGCGTTCTGCTGGGTCGCCCGTTAAAATACGTTGAGCTAGACCCGCACGCTCACCCTTCTCAGCCTGAACTTCAGCGAGTCTTTCTTCAATACTTGAATTGTTTTTTACTGCATCTGTATTTGCATTTAAAGCAGCTTGTAGGGCTCGTTCTTGATTGTTTAGAGCGACTATTTCCTTTATAGTTCCTCCCCCATTTAGGGCTCTTTGTTGAGCGTGTACGCCCATTAAAGCAGCTCCTAATGCCTCATTATCATTTCCATTTATCCCTGTGCGAGCAGCTAACTCACCCTGCATAGCCTGAAATGCACCTTGAGTAGTTCGACTACCAGTTGTGAAACCAGCAAATTTACTAGCCTGATTATGAATTCCTATTCGAGAAGAATTATTTTCATAAGCATTTGTACTAAGTTGAGTCATACCATCTTGGACTTGATTCATAGCAGAGATGAAGTCATTACCATTGGTCGTAACTTGTTTAGCGATGTCCGCTAAAGCATCAGGTAAAGCCCCATAAGCATTCCCTAAAATAGACTTGATTTCTTCTTTGCTCTTATCTTGTAACTTTTCATGTGATAGATTAGTTTCCATTGCCCCAAATATAGTGCGGGACATTTGGTCTACATCTGCTCCACCACCATGTTTCTTGACGAAGTTGCTTTTTAATTTCGCAAAACCCTGACTTAGAGCATCAGCACTACCTTCTACTGTACCAGCAGACTGTACATTACCCGCCAAAGTATCAAGGTTAGCTCCTACGAAAGATGCAAACTTTGCTCCACCAGAATTCGCCCCAAGTAAACTATCTAGCGCTCCGGCTGTAGCTCCGAATGTAGCATTGTTAGGATTCCTAATTAGAGCAGATTTATCCGTCATAAAAGCGGAGTGTGCTCCACCCTTTAGGAAGGATGATACCATCTCCATATTCTGAGAGAAACCATTCGATGCAACGATAGCAGATTCTAGAGCATGAGCTAAGTCTTTAAACTTAGAAATATTGTCAGAGATTGTATCTTTTATATGATTAACCTTATCTCCTGATTCAATAAATCCCGCTGCCTTCATATGACCAAGTTGAGCATCTCTACCAGTTAATCCAGTATACTTAGCATATTTTTGAAATGCTGCAATACCTTCTTTACTTTGTATATAATCATTATAATTACCAAACTTTTTGGCTCCACTTCTCATTTCAGGCTCAAGTATCTTACCTAATTCCTCACCATGAGCTTTATAGAACTCACTTCTTTGTCCAGCATTCTTTTTATCCATTAAACCAGCATAAGTTGTATTGCCACCAGTGAATTCTGATTTGAGCGTTTCAAATGCAGCTCCCATGTCAGGTAACCAACTTTCCTCTGGTTTTAACATCGTATCAATTTTACTTCCGATACTATTAACTAAAGCACTATGTTCAAGACTTCCTTTTGTTCCCTTATATTTATTTACATCTTCAATAGCGTCAGAAAAATCTAATCTCTTAATAGTATCTCTGGCAGTTTCTAGTGAAGTAACTAGACCAGTTAGACCGCCAACAACTGCTCCAATTGCTCCACCAAGAGGACCACCTACAGCCGCTCCAACCATTCCTCCAGTACCAAATCCAGCAAATGCCCCACTAGCTGTATCTCCATACATACCTTTAGTACGTTCCTCTCTCGAATTTGTTGAGGCAGAACCTAACATACCTGAAAGAGCAACCGCTCCAATAGCAGCCCCAAAATGAGCATTAGAAGAACCTAGTCGTTGTACTGTAGAATTTTTATTGGCCGCAGCAAAAAAGCTACCTATATTTCTATTACGAGCAGCTATACCGCCTCGCATCTTACCAAAGATACTTTGGCCTTGACGACCACTATTATACATGTAACTTAAACCAGCATTACTTATTTGACCCTGTGAGGTCATTCCATTCATACCAGATACAGGTGAGGCCATCCCTTCACCATGAGTCCATTGTGGATTTAGTTTATAACCTAATTTAGTTGGGTCACCATGTCTTAGTCTTCTACTATTTCTTATAGCTTCAGTTCCATCTTCAATAGGCATTTGAGGAGGAGTCATAGAACTACTCATCATGCTAAAAACTGAACTTTGTTGTTCTGGAGTCATTCTAGAAACAGCCTGAGCAAATAACTCATGAGACTGCATATGATATTTAATATCAGAAGATTTAGCTCCAGATTTTTTTAATTCAGCTAATCTTATAGGAGCAAACTCTTGAGCAATCTTATTTGCTACAGTTCCAGAAGTATGTGATGACAATCCCTCTTTCTTAGGAGTTCCACTAAGAGCAACTTCAATAGCATGAGCAATTTCTTCTGCTACTTGCCCCATAGTTCCTTTAGAACCAAACATGATAGATTTATATCCGGCATCAAGTAATGCTCCACCACGCTTATTAGCTAAGTCATTATTAATAAGAGTAAAAGTAGAAACAACTGTTTTCAATTTACCGGTCAACATATCTAAGGTTTTGGCAAATGCATCTTTTGCCTTCGCCATTGTAGCTGGAACATTAGACCTAGTTTGAGATGACTGAAAACCCAGGCTTGCTAAGATTCCACTACTACCAACAGGATAATCTGGTCCACCACCTCCAGCAAACTTGTCAGCATTATTTAATGTATGAAGTCCCTTAGAGCCAATACGCTTTGCAGCACTAGCCTTAATTACGAACTCCTTTGGTGATAACATAGCAGGAACGGTGTCACCAATCCCATGTCCACCAACATAACCTCCAGAAGCTTTATGGGGAACTCTATTCATAATAGTGTCTTTAAAAGCACCAGCAAATTCAAGTCCACCTCTAGCAATTTTAATAGCTGCAAATGCAGTTAATAAAGGAAGAAGTTCTTTAATAGCATTAGCAAAACTAATTGTTATATTAGCCAGATTAGTAAACGTAGTGAACATAGCTTTGAACGTACCAGTATCCTGAAGAGTACGGAACAAAGCTAAGAACTTCTCTGTTAGAATGTCGAGCTGGCGAGACATCGACTGCATACCAGTAACAGCACTCTCATTAAGACTGTTTTCTCCAGCTTGTGCAACAGCTAATGCTTCTTTTGCTACGGCAAGCTGAGTTAGTAGAGGAATAGTCTTATTGATTTGTCGGAATCCACCAAGTTCCTCAGTTATAGCTGCCATTCTCGGGTCAGTCTGAGGGATGTCTGCAATGGCTTCACTAATGCGTTCAATGGCTGGAAATAGCCCAATAAACTGCTTTTGACTATCTCTCAACTCAATATTCATATCATGAAAGAATGTTGCTGTGGAGTTACGCTGCAATCTTGTAAAGATTGTTCGCATACCAGTAGCAATAGTTTCGGCAGATTCTCGTGTTGTCTGTCTTACTGAAGTGAATAGAGCAACGAATTCATTTAGGGCTTGTTTAGGATTATCTAAGTCCTTGGTTAATGCACCATATGCAGCACCAGCGCGTTGAACAGCTAATACAATATCTTCTGCTTCAACTGCAAATTTAGCAGACACAGCATTAATAGAACCAAGATGTGCCTCTAGATTGTCAACACCTTTGCTTGCCATATTAGCTTCAGTATAAAACTGATGTAAGATAGCAATAGCAGATTCAGTAGCATTAGTCATATCTCCGAATGAAGGAGCTAATTCCACCTTTGCAAGAGCTTCAAGTGCCTTCTTTGTTTCACGACTCGTCATACCAGCCTGTAGTAAAGTCAATGAAACATCGGCTAATTTATCTGAACTAACTCCGAATTCAGTTGATAAACGAGTAATCTCATTAGAGAGAGGCTTTAAATCAGCCAGAGTTTTACCCGAGACCTGAGAAAGTTTAACTAACTTATCTTGGAATTTAATAGATTCTGTAATCGCTAATTTCATCGCACGTAACGTACCGAATCCAATACCTACTGCTAAACTGAATGCTGTATATCTACGTGCTGCAATAGCCGCCTGATGTCCGAACTGTTGTAGAACAGTCATAGACTCATGAACAGCTTCTTTGGTCTTAGTTGCTTCTTGAGTTACTGTTTTGAAGCCCTTACCAACACTGGTAATATTTCCCTTCATATTCTGGAAGGAATTCCCTACTTGGTCGAAAGCATGAGCCATTGCTCTCGCATTAGGAATAACTTGTTTAAGCTCTTTATTGATTAATTTAAGGGCCCCTATAGTCGCCTGCAAATACTTAATAGATGTAGGCGTAATAAGATTAATCTTGCCCTTAACATTCTTAAGAGAAGTATTAATCTGATTAGTTAACTCTGTAACATTGGATACAAGAGTTATTTTACCCTGTAAATCAATCATGTATTACCCTTCAAGAAATTCTGTAAACTCTACTTTCTCAGGCTCCTTAATCTCATTTCCTTCCTCATCTACAAATTTACCTTCAGCATTGACTAAGTTAAAATCAGCATTTACGAAGCCGTATTTAGTAAGGAATTCAACTTCAGGCCACTTTGACTGGAAGTCATCATCGAAGCCATTGGTTAGTTTAGCGTAGTTATACTCAGCTAATTTTCCAATGACATCATTTTCCTTATCACAATAATCTTCAATACTTGCAAAGACTCTAGTTCCGTCTTTATTTTTAGTGCAGCAGGAAATAAAGTAAGCTGTTCTTTCTTTATCAGCTAAAGCCTCCGCTGTGAATCCTTCTAGCTTTGTGCGGTCCATTAGAAGGGCCATTAACTCGAATCGTTTACGTCTCATTTGGATAGCTAAGGTACGAGCTTCAGACTTCTTAACTCCACCCTTAGCCAAAGTATCGACGCCATTTCTAATGAAAGTTTCTATATCTTCTCTATTTTTTTGCTTCTCATCATTCCAAACACCTTGGTCCCGACAATATTTGTCAAGTCGGTCTTGGGACATAATGCCATCTTGGACAGCCTTAGTTAGGGCCTTAGCGAACACAATCATACCATCTTTCTCTTGTCGAGCAGATGGAAATTGCACATAGTATTCCTTGTCTTCAATTTTAAATTCCACTTTGTCGTTCATGGTCACTCCTTCACAAAAAATTCAATTGGTTTTACCTCTAAAACACATGTCGTTCGTTCCACTTCATATCGACTAAGTTCACGTTTTGCTAACTTAATCTGGTCATTTCCCTTATCAAATACTTCTTTTCTTACTTGGGCCCAAAGCTCCCTAAACTGCTGCTGTTTCTCTGTTAACTTCATTTCACCGTGGCCCCATAAGTAGCCAAAGGTATTTTCAAATGAACTTATCGCCCCAATAAAAGCCGTCTTAATATTTGTTTCTACTGTTTTCATGAGGGTCGCCCTCATATTTTCCTTCTTTTGTTCTTCCTCATCTACTTGAATTTGTTTTCTTAGTTCTAACATCTTGTCTAAAGTTGACATCCTATTTCTCCTTTGAGTTAAATATCTTCAATCTAGCATCGGGAAACTCCTCTTCATTCATACTTCCCTTTTGCTTAATAAGGTCTAATCTTTGTTTTTTAATCATCTTGGCTACTGGATTATTTAAGTTATCGATTCTCTCGGCATCTTTAGCAGTTTCAGCAGGCAAGAATATCATGTCGTGTTTTGCTACAGCGGGGTTGATTCCTTGAGTTAATGCTTGTTCATTTTGTGAGGTCTCCCTTTTTCTTTTCTGTTTAATTAACCATCCATCCAAACAGTCATCATCGTTCAAGACTTCATCAGGGGGACATTCCGGAGATTCGTGAATATTGTCATACATCTTACTTATCATAACAAGATTACGTTGTTCCTCAGTTAATTCTATTGAGGGTTTTCCGAATGGGTCTCCAACTGACCAATATCCTCTCCAAGGGTCATTTCGGGCTATTGCCCTAAAAGTTTCTTCGTCGATTTTTGTACTATTCTTAAAGTCTAAAATAGCATCTAGGATTAAGTTAGGTTCATTAAAGGAGGGAAAAATTGGTGAAGCCGTACGAGAAATCAAATAATAGGAGCGTGCCATACTAGCTACCCCATCCGCACTCATGTAATTGTGTCTATATTTCTTATTAAATAAGAGGGCGATTTGTTCGCGTGTTTCTTGTAATCTTTTTCTTAGGGTTGCCTGTGATGTACTTTTTCCTACTGCATCGTGTAGGGCGACTTTAAGGTCTTCAATTAATTTGGGGCAATCTGCTATTTCTTGTTCTTCTTCTGAGGTCCACCCTTTATCTTGAATATAATAAAGGTATTGTGTGTCGTCAAATAATCCATCAGAAAGGGCTGCTTTATAGGTTTCTTCATAAATTTCCTGGGCTTCAAATAAATCTTCTACATTGGGGTCTCTGAGTTTTATTTCGAAAGACCGCCCAATTTTATCTTCTATTGTGAATTTTTGATATCCACAAAGTATCCTATAAACTAAGGTTTCATGCATAGGGTAGGCACCAAAAACAATAAGCCCGTGTTTTTAGGACGGGCTTTATTTGTTAAAATCCTTCTAGTTAATTTTCCGTGTAAAGTCCTGTCCTAACTCACATCCAGCGTAGCTTAGAAGCTTGGGTCCATTAAGTGATAAACAGTGAAGTTGTCCCAATTAACATAACCGAACGTAATTGTTAGGTTACCTCCACCAGTATCGCCTCCACCGTACTGAACACTATTGCACTTGTTTGTGGTTCCAAGGTCAATGAATAACCCTTCATCAGTTGCTAACTTAATAGTACGGTTAGAGAGGTTATTACCACCACCTGCTGAACCAGCTTCAGTGATATTCATTAGGTCACCAGTATGTGCTGTGACTTCAATATCTGTGGTGACTTGTACTGGGAACTGAACATATCTGTAGTAGTAGAATCTACGTCCTAGTTCATAAATAGGCTCACGACCTAAGTTAACTGAAGTAGAAACAGAACGAATGTGGGCACCGAATTGTCCACCTGTTTTATCATTAGTACCTGAAGCGGAAATACCAGGAATATCCTGAGGCATTACACATGCTCTATTGGCACCGTTTGTAGCATTAACCGAACCATTAACATCTGTCGCAAGATTAGGATAACTGAAGATGAAGTTCTGTCTACGTTGAACACCACCAGTACCTGAGGTTAGCGAAAGAGGAACGTCATTATTTCCAAGGAATCCACCTGTAAAGGTGAAGGCAGAAGTTTGCCAAATCTTTGAAGTACCTAGTAAACTAATGGTCTCAGTAAAGTAACCATCAGAAGTAAAGTTATAACCAACCTGACTTACGAACATACCAGACGAAATCATTTCAGCAATTGGTGTACCTGAAGAACTCGTTTGAGTATCAGCAAATAAAGCTAGACCAACTGTGGTTTGAATATTGGCTCGACCAGAAAGAGTTGGGTCAGTAGCACCCCAAGTAGCCAAAGTATAAAGGGGAGGATAACCGTCTAGAACTTTTTCAGCAGTCATTTCTACATCAGGCACCTGTTCAAGGTTTTGATATAGGGCGACCTGACCTAGCTCTAGAATTGGCTGTAGATTGTAGTTAACGGAAATTCCAAGGGACTGCACCCCATGTGCGTGCGTATAAGTTGAAGTCCCGACCTTACTAAAGGCTAAGTCTTCCAACGCAAAATAAATACGGTTATTATTGGGCATTACTCTATCTCCATATACTGTAAGGAGTTATATCAATCATTAGAAATAGGTGTAAGTCCCTAATTCCTAATATATTATACACCGAATTAGATTTCGGGCATGTAAACGAACATTGTAGAACGAACAGAAGAACACCAAAGGCGATTGTCCAATGAGCCTAAGTCTAATCCAGCCATTTCTTCAAAATACATAGTTTTGTAAGCAGTTCCAGAAGCCGTGGAAGTTACCAAATCTGCATATGTTTTTGGATTTGACCCAAGAGTTCCATCATAATTTAATGAGGGTTGTTGAGCATTATAATCATACATTACGAGTAATTTATCTACCTGATACATTACGATATCTTTTAATTGATTTCTTGTATCTTCATCTCCAGCTAAAATATCAAAATTCACATCTTGATGATACCAGTGACCTCCACCTAATTGTTGTCCCTGATATCTAAATCTAGGACTAATTTTAATTCCTAAGACTGGTAGAGGAACTCTTTCTTGAGATAAAGTATTATAATTACCTGAAGTAGAGAAAAATTGTGGGTCATTAACTTTGTCTGCATTCTGTATTATTTCTCTAAATATCCTAGATTCAGCATCAATCACCTTAATCCACTTATAAGAAAACTCACATTGGACTCTAGAGCCTGTAGGAATCGGCGTAGTAAAAATTACTTGACCATCCCTATAGTTTATTGTATGAGCATATTGGCCAACGCCAGAAGCTGGTCTAAATACATTATTAACCCAGACTCCAGATATATGTATAGGCTGAGAAAAATCTAATAGACCGCTCTCCCAAATCCAAGAGTTAGTAAAACCCTCCCATACTTGTCCATCTGTATATCTTGGGTCTTGGGCAAATCTAAGACGACTTCTATCTCCACCATAAGTACCAGATTCTTGTAGGGTAACGTTTGAGAACCCACCAGCATTCATAATAGACCAATCGAAGAAACCAATTAAGTTCTCTTTAATTTGTCTGGATACTAGAGGTTTAGCAGCTTGCGTAACCCCTTTTAATCTAAGATAATCTGCGCTCATGAAAATTTACTCATTATATATTGGACGACCTTAGGAATTGAACGATTAATAGACTGGGTTATAAAATTGTCAGATAAAACGCCTTGATATTGTGAGGGAACACTCCATTCACCACCCTCAATCATATGAGCTTGACCACTTCTACTATGAGGAAAATCTCCATACTCAATATGGAAGTTTTGAACTAAGATACTGGAGCCACCTTCAACTAACCATTCTAACCAAGGAATTTGATATTTTGTTCCTTTTCTAATATTTTGAGAAATATATGAAGCGAATCCATTATTTATCAAATCTAACATTTGTTCATTAGACCACATTATATCTAATTCAATAGTTACAGGATTCATTCCAGCAATCTTAGTTACAATCTCGACTCCATCTGAAATTATATCTAACATTGTTGTAGAAGCCCATAATCTTGCCTTCATAGGCAAGCCTAACTCAGCCCATAGTTCTCCATCAATTAATGATTTAAATGTGGGATGACTTCTTAAACTCTCTCTTATTATCTTTTTAATTCCTTCTCTAGTCTCCGAACTAATCAAATTAACATCTAAACCCTGAGCCTTTAGAGCACGACTTAATTCAGTTTGAATTTGTTTCTCTAAATCACTTATAGTCATCCCAAGTTTAAATGAATATTCAAAATCAAACATTAGGGTTTACGTTTCCAAGTTTGTAAAAATTCAGACTGAAGTCTAACTCCATAAGGAATAGCTTCTCCTAATTTTTGCCATACCATAGTTTGAATGCCTTCTATACCTGCAACTACAGTACAAGAATTACATCTTTGGACCTTTATAAGGTCAGACATTTTTCCTCTTATCTGCATAAGACCATCCTGCAACTGCATAGTTAAATCCTGATATTGTATAAAATCCTTAGGATTCATATAAACCATACAAGTGATATCTTCAGATTCTGGAGCTTGAGCTATGTTATTCGTACCACCACAGATACTACAAGGTTGTCCCTGTGGAAACGGATTGGGCCCTGTACCATTATACGTATAACCCCCATAACAATTCGGACATGTTATACGAATTGCTGGATAATGTAGAGTTACAGTCTTACCTAAATCCCTGATAAAGTCACTAGCAACTTGCTCATGAAGTTGGATTGTAGATAAGGGTATCAAATCAAATATTGCCATTTAGTTAGCCTGATTTTCGTTAGCAAATCGCTCTAGATACTTTTGGCCTACAGCAGTAAGATTAACATCATCATTTCTATTTCTAGAATCAAGGACATCTGTTAATCCACCCTGAGCACATCGTACCGTAACTCTTCCAGTTTTAGTAGGATTTGCAGCATTAATTTTTTGTATTGAGGGAACGTTCATGAGACTAAAGTCTCCTTTCAAATATTGAATAAACTATTAAGGTGTACCAAAACCTTGACTTGCATAATTAGCACTATTTCGCCCAAAATAATTAGAACCATTAGTTCCAAGGAACTCGGCGTCGGTTCCATACGAGATTCTGTCCGAGCTAAAGGGACCGAGCATCGCCTTACCGGGACAGACATCTCCAAACTCATATTGCATCTTAGCGTCCATAAACTCTTGACAAATACTATCTGTAACTTGCTTTTGGATTTTACCTCTATCTGACCCATCAAAACTCGATTGACCATCTTTCCATTTTAAGGCATTTTTAGCTGAATCCTTTAATTCATTCCTAGCAAGAAGACATGCAGCTTTTAAGATAGAAAGATTAATAAATGCAAAGTCCTTGTTAACTACTGGGTCAGGTGTAATAGTTAATTGAGACATATCAATAACATATGGAACAGCAAACAAGATATCCTTAAATATTAGGACCGCCCCATATAGAATTAGACTTTTAAGTGTATCATCTGAATAGGTTAGATTAGTTGGGTCGAAATCATTTATCAAAAAACGCATCATTTCGACCATAGGACCGTCCCACTGAATTGTACTAAAGGGCATATTTCACCTTATGGCGTAGCCAAATAAATGTTTTCTAAAACCTTAAATCTCGCTTCAGTTGAATAATATTGACCAGAAGGAAATAAGAAATAAGTTTGATAAGTCCAAACTCCAGGTAAGTTTAAATCTCCAGAAGAAGCCTGATAGGTTGCTATACCATCTGTACCGTTTGTCAAAAAGCCCATATTCTTTTGGAAAGCTGTTCCATCAGGTCTTTGAAAGGTTACATTCATAGCAATTTGTGAAGAAATATCTACAATGCTTCCATCATCCATTACTGTAAATTGGAAGAATGTACTATCATATACGTGGATATCTTCGCTCATATATTCACCACAAAGTTTTTAACTTGATTTATATTAATAGTAATCTCTTGTGTTTGATGTAATTCGCCCACCAAGCTAATCGCCCTATTTATAGAGGCACTCAATTCAGCACTTCGATTTATATTTATAGTTAATTCTTCTTCCCTATTTATAATTACATTAAATCTTGCTATACCAGTAAATGACGGTATAATAAGTCTAACTACTCTTAAGACTATTTGGTCAACTGGTCTTAATATAGAAGGAAGAAATTTCACTAACATTAGAGTATATCAACTCCAACAATACTATTCCACACTCTAGAAGCCCCATCTATTACTCCAGAAATATTAATTAAAATTGGTATTCCAGAAGGAAAAAGATTGGGCACTGCCGTATTATAATACACCGAACTTAATTGGGGCGATGTATAACTCATCACTGCATTAGATATTAAAGCCGCCCCAGTATCCGTTCTATAAATACTTACCGCTGGATTGGTTAAGGAACCAGAGTTAAGCACTAAATTATTCTTATACCAAGTTGCCCCAACATAATCTTGTTGAGTATTATCTGCTATTACAGCTTTTATATTAGCAAAGTACAAATCCTGGTAGTTCTTATTTTCTCCTGACCCAAATGTACCATTCGTATTGTGTAAGGAAATAGGCTCATCCCATATCGTATAAGCTATTCCAGAAGGCACTGATTCAATGCCATGTTCAGTCCAAAAGTTAGTTGAGCCATAAGTCAGTTGAGTTCCGCTATCACAAACATACATATGATATTCAGAATCAACCCAAGCACTATTATCGAGCGTCACCTGATAATTGCCCAATAAGCCCTCGGTCATAACAATCTTTTTTTGATTGAATGTTAAACCGGCAAGAAAGGGACCAGTTGCTCCCGAAGCAAATGCTAAATCAGACATACGCTGTACTAAACAAACGTAATTGGTCTGACCAGAAACACCGGTAAAGTTAAGATTTAGGGGCATATTTATACCACGGGTTTACTGACTACTTCTATACTATTTCCCCAAGCATTTGGAGTAATAGAACCAGTTCCAAAGTTAAATGTTGTTCCATTATATAGAGCTACGAAAGCATTTAATGAACCAATAGCATTACTAATATCACCTGGTTTAACAGATGTGCCAATAATAAATCCATTAGAATCAATTACCGTGGGAGCATTTCCACTTGTTAATGAACTCCAACCTGGGTCAGTTTGACCATTGTATTTACTAAATTCTTGTGCTATAATTAATGCAGCTTTTATATTATTTGCTATACTTACGACCGATAGGGCTGATGCACTGATTTGGGCTTGTGTTGTTAACGCCATTATTTCTCCTTACTGAACTGAGACGGCTTGCTGTGAAAGATTTCTTAAATCATACGTTATTCTTGGATAGCCCGTACTCGGTGTAAGTGATGAATTTGCATTGACTGAAATAACTGCTGGGTTGGCCGCTGTTATAGTAAAAGTTACTGTTAAACTTCCTGATGTGAATGCTTGTTGATTTGCACTTTTTAAACAAACATTATTAGAGAAAACTCCACCTTTATTTATTGCACCATAAGTGATAGTTCCAGCCTCATATTGTACATTAGTACCGTCAAATACTTCAATAGTATAATCTAGTAAACCACCTACTGCTGTATTGCTTGCTAGAGTACAATTTGCCAAAGCTATAACATTAGCATTAGTTAAGACCTTAGTCGCTCCAACTATATGTCTATCTATTGCCGTTTGTTTAGTTGTTCCAGTTTGAGCTAAAGCACCACCCTGTATATGAACTCTACCAGGAACTCCTGTACCCGTGCCTAATGAGCCAACTAAATTCCATTGTGCTCCTGCGGTATTAGATGTCCCACCAACTACACTTTGTACGCTTAGTGTTTGAGCTACAGGCGAAGCGGCGTCTGCTCCACCTTGTTGTATATTGGCTGCATTAGGACGAGACATCATTGTATCTAAAGTTCTGGCATCTCCAGTACCATTCGACCACCCAATACTAGAACCAGATACAACACTAAACTGTGTCGGAGTAATAGCACCCCATCCAGTTACACTTACAGTTCCCCCGTTAGCCGCAAAGGCTATTCCGGCACCGCCAGATAAACTTCCAAATGTCAAATAACCACTAACATTTGCTATATTTCTACTTGACCCGCCATCAAGAATTATACCTTTTAGGTTAGGAATTATAATATCATTACCAAAAGTTGAAGTTTGTGTTGAATCAATCGTTAAACCAGCAACTAGAGCATTTTGGCTAGAGCCTGTAGTTCCAGCAGGTGCAGTTTTAAATATCAAACTACCGCCTGCTCCAGTACCAGTTCCCTGCGAAGCCGCTATTGTAAAATTAACTCCTGCTGTGTTACTCGTTCCCGCTACTACACTCTGTACGCTTAGAGTTTGAGCAACGGGAGAAGCGGCATCGGTGGCTCCTAACATAATACCCGCTGTTGTCCTACGCCCTATAAAGGCATCTCCTGTACCTGCTGCATTAGTGGTACTACAGAACGTAAAATTCCCATCACTTCTTAATGAAACCCCACCATTATTCAACATTACATTGTTGGTAGCTCCTGTCACCTGTCTAAAAGACGAAGTAGAAGAACCATCAGAAAGAACATGATTTCCACCATTGGCAGTAAAAACAATATTCGCCGCTTCCTGCTGTACTAAATTAAATGTTCCATCAGAGCCAATTCCAATATAACTACCATCAGTAGACCCTGTACCAATTTCAGTTCTATTTAGAAGAACCGCTCTTGTCTGGGTACTAGCAATATGTATTGATGTAGCACCTGTTGGTGTTCCATTACCTATATAAAGACCACCGGCAGAAGCGGCAGTATTATCAATCGTTATACCTGTGTTAGTTGAACCACCAGATACAACAACATTTATTCCTACATTCAAAACACCCTGTGTACCACCACCAACTACAGTATTACTAATATCAAGATTGATATTTTTTACACCAATCGTATTATTTGAAATTGTGCCAGAACGGATTATTTTTAAACCATAATCATTGGCGGAAACGGTGTGATTATCTGTTGATGAAATAGTTACTAATCTAGTAGCATCAATCGTCAAAACATTAATTAGTGAGTTTTGGCTTGTTCCAGTTGACCCAACAGGAGCCACTTGAAATATTAAACTTCCGCCCGCGCCTGTACCTGTGCCTTGCGAGCCCGCGAAAGTCCAGTTAACTCCTGCTGTGTTACTCGTTCCAGCAATAACACTCTGAACTGATAAAGTCTGTGCTATAGGAGCAGCGGCATCCACAGCACCTAACTGTATATTGGCTGTAGTTCTTCTACTCACCATTGCGTCTGGAACGCCGGTTGAATCTGACAAACTACTTACCCATCCATAGATACCGCTAGAAACAGTAACAGCGCCTTGTTTGCTACCACCAGTATTAAATCCCAATGATATATACGAATTACTTAATACATTACCTTGTGTAATCCCAATTCCGCCACTACCCAAAAATCGAATTACACTACCACTAGAATTTGTACTACTTATTATTGGAGAAGTGCCAGAAAGAGAAATATTTCCAGCA
>Ga0247664_1000130_pt1 | contig 18927 bp, 9 predicted proteins | sample CNK05_metaG_FD_182715 | JGI IMG/M metagenome (GOLD analysis project Ga0247664, IMG submission 182715) | Soil microbial communities from Purdue University Martell Research Forest, Indiana, United States - CNK05 | ecosystem: Environmental > Terrestrial > Soil > Temperate forest > Bulk soil | place...
CGGCCGGTGTTAAACCCGTCCAGGATCGGGTCCACGATGCGGGCGGCGCCATCGACGATGTCCAGGGGCGGATGAAACCGATGGTCGCGCGTCTTGCGCGCCGCGATGTGCGCCGGGTCTTCGTCCGTCACCCAACCTGTATCCACGCTGTTCATGTGGATGCCGCACGCGTGATAATCCGCCGCGGCTGTGCGCGTCATCATGTTCAAGGCGGCCTTGGCCATGTTGGTGTGCGGATGGCGCGTCGTCTTGAATTTGCGATAGAATTGGCCTTCGACGGCGGAGACGTTGACGATGTGTTTGTCGCGCTCAGGCGTGCGCAACATCAGCGGCTTCAACCGTGCATTGAGGAGGAACGGGGCCACCGCGTTGACCAGGTGCACCTCGAGCAGTTCAACCGAGGACACTTCCGCTAAGGTGAGGCGCCAGGAATTGTGTTCACGCAAATCCACCTGTTGCAGATCCTGGTCCAGTTGCCCTTCCGGAAACAGATCCTTCTGGCCTGCCGGACCCGCCAAGAGGGGCACCTGCGATAATTCCGGCGCGCGGGTCAGACCCGCAAGTCCTGCCGAACGTGGCGCCGGGGTTAAAACAGCCCCTTCAGCCGGACCTTCCGGCAACATGTGATACCGCCGCAAACCCTCGTAGGCGCCCAGCAAACGCCGGACTTCCGCCGGCATCTCCGCCAGTGCTGCGGATTCCCGGGCCATCATGTGCCGATAAAAATCCGGCGGGCGCCGCACGGTTTGGCAGGCGTTGTTGATGATGAAATCCAGGCGCGGGTAAGTGGCCAAGATATGCTGGCAGAACGCTTCCACGCTCGGGGTATGGCGCAGATCCAGCCCAAAGACCTCGAGCCGATCGCCCCAATCCTCGAAATCCTCTTCCGCGGCATAGCGTGCCGCCGAATCCCGCGGGAAACGCGTGGTCACGATCAGGCGCGCCCCAGCCCGCAACAGTTTGATCCCGGCCTGATAACCGATCTTGACCCGGCCGCCCGTCAAGAGCGCCACCCGGCCGCGCAGATCGGCCAACTCGGTGCGTTTACGAAAATTCAACTCCGCGCAAACCGGACAGAGCTGATCATAGAAGTGATGAATAACGGAAAAGTCCTGCTTGCAGATGTAACAGTTCTGCGGCTCGATCACCTCTCGAAACTCCGGATCGTCGGTCACCTCCTGCGGTTCGAAGTCCGGCGCCGGCGGCGGATTCGGCGTGATGAACGCTTTTTCCCTGCGCAACTTCCGGATGCCCGTTTCCTGCAAAACATTCTGATCCCGTTCCAGCTTCTCCGCCTTGCGCCGCCGCACCCGCGCCTTGACCAAGCGCCGCCGCTCGCTCACGTCCGGACAATAAATGTCGCCGGCGGCTTTGAGCAAACGCGTGCGTTCCTCCACCGCCAATGAAGCCAGCAAAACCCGGTCCCCGGCCGCCTTCTCCAGGATCTCCGTCGCCGCCCGCAGACGCGCCGTGAGATCATTCGCGTCCGAACCGGAGGCCGACGGCGCTGGCGGCGGTTTTGGTGACGGGAGCTTTCGCTGCATGCGTGATACTTTCGCTCACGTCATAACATGGTCAGCAGCGCCGACACCAGCAGGAACCGACCCTTGCGCCGAGGAAGGGCGTGCTTCTTGCGATAATTTTGCTTGTGTCCCAACCCGAGCGCTTCCTGAATGGAACCTATGCCCGACCCCAACCCTGCTCGTCGGCCTGGTCCCCCAGGTTCACCCTCTTCGCTGTCGCGGCGCCGTTTTCTGGCGGCTTCATCCAGCGCGATGCTGGGGGGAACGCTGGCACGCGCGGCGGAATCCGGCTCGAGCGCCGGCAGCTCCAACAAGCTGGCCCTTGCGCTGGAGGGCGGACCCAAATCCGTCACACAACGTTTCAAAGCGGGGCCGCGCTGGGGCGAACCGGAACGGGACCAACTGAACCGAACGCTGGAACAGGACACGCTGTTTTATTGGAAAGCTCCGCGCACAAACCTGTTGCTGGAAAAGTTCAGGAAGATCTGTCCGGTCCAACATGCGATGACGTGTTCTTCGGGGACGGCCGCGTTGCACATCGCGGTGGCTGCGGCCGGGATCGCGCCCGGTGATGAAGTGATCACGTCGCCGATCACGGACATCGGGACGGTGATCGGGGTGATTTACCAACAGGCCGTGCCGGTCTTCGCGGACCTGGTGCCGGGCACTTACAACCTGGACCCGACCGACGTGGCCAAACGGATCACGCCCAAGACCAAAGCCATCATCGCCGTGCATCTTTGCGGGAATCCGTGTGATCTGACGGCCTTGAAGACTCTCTGCGATCGGCATGGGTTGATCTTGATCGAAGACTGCGCGCAGGCCTGGGGGGCACGGTACCGGGGCCAGCCCATCGGCAGCATTGGGCACATCGCCTGTTTCTCTTTGCAGAACTCCAAACACATCACCTGCGGCGATGGCGGAGTAGTTGGTTCGAATGACGCGCGCTTCGGCCCGTTGCTGCAGCGCTTCGGGGACAAGGGCTTCGACCGGATCAAAGGCGGGTTGTTCGAATCGTTTGCCACCAACTATCGCATGACGGAACCTCAAGCGGGGATCGCCGCCGCGCAACTGGATCGCTTGGAGAACATCGTGAGCCGCCGCGCCCGGCTCGGCGGACTCCTGACCGAACAAATTACTTCGGTGCCCGGGCTGATCCCGCATGAGGTGCATCCGGAGGATCGGTGCGTGTATTGGTTCTACATGTTGCGCCTGCGTCCGGCGGCGTTCGGGTGTGACCGGGCCCAGTTCGTCAAAGCCCTCGCGGCAGAGGGGATCGAAGCCGGCGCGGGTTACATCCCGGTGCCGTTGCATCGCAACCCGGTTTTCCTCAAACACGGTTTCTTCGCAGGCCGCTGGCCGGTGCGCGAGTCGGGTTTAACGAGCATGGATTACAATCAAGTTCAGTGCTCGGAGGCGGAAGCCATTCTGCAAACGGGAGTGCGCGTGACGATCCACGAAGCGATGAGCGAGCAATATATTCGGGAGGTGGCCGCCGGCATCGCCAAGGTCGCGCGCCATTTTGCCGCCGCGTGAGACAAACTCTTGGCGACAGCGGAGCAGACGGATCAGACGGATCAGACGGATCAGACGGATCGGACGGATCGGACAGATCGGACAGATCGGACACATCGGCTCGCCTCATGAAGAACATTGTCTATTTCGATCTCGAAACACAAAAGTCCGCCGACGAAGTGGGCGGCTGGGATAACGTGCGCGACATGCGGATGAGTGTGGGCGTCACCTACAGCACGGCCCGAAGCGATTACCGTGTCTACGGCGAGGCGGATGTGGACGATTTGGTCAGGGAACTGCAGCGGGCCGACATGGTGGTGGGGTTTAACAACCTGGGCTTCGACTATGAAGTGTTGCATTACTACACGATCCTGGATCTGCGCCAGTTGCCGACCCTGGATCTGCTCGTCGAGCTGCGTAAAAGCCTGACGCACCGGCTTGGGCTGGATTCCATCGCCCAAGCCACCATGGGCGTGGAAAAAACCACCGAGGGCCTGCAAGCCATCCGTTGGTTCAAAGAAGGGAAACTGCTCGAGATCGCAGAATACTGCTGTTACGACGTCAAGATCACCCGCCTGGTCCACGAATACGGCTCCGCCCATAAACAGGTGTTTTACACCAACAGATTCGGGGCGCGCCTGCCGGTGCCCGTAAGCTGGTAAGGGAGGGAAAAGCGGAGGGGGAAAAGCGGAAAGCGGAAAGCGGAAAGCTGGGCTGAACCCTGAACCCTGAACCCTGAACCCCGAACCCCGAACCCTGAACCCTGAACCGGCCTGAACCGGTTTCCCGATTGATTCCCTCCAGGTTTCACTTCAGACTGAGGGGTGTTCACTATTCCGTGCCCGACGCAATGAAAGTGCGAATCGCCTTGGCTGTCGCCCTGATGACGGTGGCAGCATCCCCCGCTCAGCCCCCTAAACCGCTGCGTGTGTTTATCCGCGCCAGCGAAAAAACCCACGGCCCGGGCGAACACGATTATCCACGTTTCCTCGAAGATTGGACCCGCCTGCTCAATGAACGGGGCGCCGTCGCGAGCGGGGCCAAGCGATTTCCGTCGCGCGAAGAGTTGGATCGCACCGACGTGCTGGTTCTTTACGCGTCGGACGGCAACAATGTGGCGCCGGCGGATCGAAAGAATCTGGAGCGTTTTGTGCGGCGCGGCGGCGGGTTGGTCGCGCTCCACGACGCCATTTGCGGAACGAACGCGGCTTGGTTCAAGACCGTGGCTGGCGGCGCCAAGGAACACGGAGTGACCAATTGGAGCCGCGGGCTGACCGGGCTTTACTTCCAGGATTACAGCCACCCGATCACGGAAGGAGTTTCGAACTTCGATCTGCAGGACGAATCATTTTATCGATTGCATTTGATGCCCGGAATCAAGGTGCTGGCCACCACCTTTCACGGCGCCAAGGAAATTGTCCCCCAAATGTGGACCTATGAGAATGGCCGCGGCCGTTCGTTCGTCTGTTTGCCGGGGCATCATTACGCCAACTTCAGCCTTCCTCATTTTCGCGGGCTGTTGCTGCGCGGGATCGCTTGGGCCGGGCATCGCCCCGTCAACGGGCTGCTACGCTCGGAGGAGCTGGCTTCGTTTCGCTATCCGGAAGGCGGCCCCACGGCCCCGGAGCAGGCTTCTCAAAAGATCCAGGTCAACCGCGAGTTCAAGCTCAGCCTCGTGGCCGCCGAACCCCTCGTGGTCAAACCCATCTCGATCGATTGGGATGCTCGCGGCCGGATGTGGGTGGCCATTACTCCCGATTACCCCTTTAAACCAGAGAAGGAACCGGCCCGCGACGCCCTCCTGATCCTGGAAGACACCGACGGAGACGGGCGAATTGATCGCCGCAAGGTTTTTGCCGACGGCCTGGATCTGGTAACCAGTTTCGTCTTCTACCGGGATGGCGTCATCGTGGCGCAGGCGCCCCAAATCCTGTTCCTGCGGGACACGGACGGCGATGGGGTGGCGGACAAACGCGAAGTGTTATTCAGCGGGTTTGGCCGTTATGACACCCATGCGGTGATCAACAACCTGCGCTGGGGCCCGGACGGCTGGATCTACGGCTGCCAGGGCTATAGCGGCACGGAATCCACCAACATCGTCGGCGGCGCGGGCCGAAGATTCGGCCGAATCGGCAATGGGATCTTCCGATTCCGTCCCAGCGGCAGCGCCATCGAACAGGTTTCTTCGTACAGCGGGAATTCCTGGGGGATCGATTTCTCCATCGACGGCGAACTTTTCTTCACCATGGCCAACGGGCCGCACATCAACCATGTGGTGATGCCGGAGCGTTACCTGGCTCGAGGACGGCTCGGCAACGCCATCAGCTACAAGTCGATTGAGGACCATCAGAAAGTCTGGCCGCTGTTCAGCGACCAACGTCCAGAATACGTGCAGGTCTCGTCGGCGGGCGTCTTTACCGCCGCCTCCGGCTGCACGCTCTATGACGGCGGCGCCTGGCCGGAAAAATATCACGGCAGCCATTTCGTCTGCGAACCCACCGTGCACATCGTTCACGAGGACATCCTGTCGCGGCTGGAAAGTCCCAGCTTCGAAGCCACCCGGCGCGAGGATGTGGAGTTCGTCGCGGGGACCGATCTCTGGTTCCGGCCGATCGACACGCGAGTGGGGCCGGACGGGGCCATGTATGTTTTGGATTTCTATAATCAGGCGATCGCCCACAACGACATTCACGGCGTGGCTCACGGACGCGGCAATGCTGCCATCCGCCCGGACCGCGATCATCAGCACGGACGCATCTGGCGCATCCAGCATAAGATGGCGCGCACCTATCCGCTGCCGACGCTTTCCCTGGCCACTTCGGCGGAGTTGGTCAAGGCGCTCGAACACCCGAACGGCTGGGTTCGCCGCACCGCCCAAAGGCTTCTGGACGAGCGCCAGGACGGCTCGATCGTGCCGCAGTTGGTCACGCTCTTGAACAGCAACCGGCTGATGCACGTGCGTATTCATGCGCTCTGGACGTTGCATCTGCTCAACGCCCTCACCGATGCCAACCTGATCGCCGCGCTGGGCGACAATCATCCCTCCGTGCAAAACAGCGCCCTCTGCGTCGTGCCTGAACTGCGCAGCGCGCCGTCCAGCAACGTCATCGCCAGTGTCCTCAAACTCACCAAGGATACCGCGGAACGCACGCGCCTGGATGCGTTGCTGGCCCTGACGCAATGGCCGCCCACCAGGGAAAGCATCGCCGCCGCTCACAAACTGTTCCCCGACTTTAAGGATGATTGGACCAAATCCGCCCTGCTGGGCATGGCCAGACTCGCGCCCACCAATTTCATCCGGAACTCGTTCGCGTCCGACAAACCCGATTCCTATCGCGAGCTGGTCAGCCCGTTGGTGGAAGATTTCGTTCGGAACCAGGATCAGGCCGCCACCACCTGGATCCTGGCTCATGCCGCCCGCCAGGCTCCCGGCACCGATAAACTCAAGATCGCCGTGCTCGCCGTCTTCGCCAAACATCTCGCCGAGTTCGCTCCCGTCTCCTCCACCAACCTTGACGCGGCCATCCGCAATTTCCTCAAGACCGATAATCGCGCGCTGAAAGTCGCCGCCTATCCGTTGGTTTCCCATTACGATCATCGCGGCACCCTCGCCACCGAGTTGGCCGCGCTTCGCAAGAGTCTCCTCACGGACCTCGACAAGGAAAAGATGAAGGACGAGGACCGCAACACCCTGATCTCGCAGGTCATGACGATCGAGCCGATGCACCCGGATGTGATCCCGCGTCTGGACGCCCTGCTGCACAAAGGCGCCTCCAAGGAAGTGCAGAAACAAATCATCACGGAGCTCGCCAAAACCAGTCACCCGCTGGTCGCGGCCACGTTGATCGGCAATTTCGCAAAGTTGACCTCGGAGAACCGGGCCTTGGCGCTGGGCACCCTCTTGCGCCGCAGTGAATGGTCGATGGAACTCTTGTCGGCTTTGAGCGCCAAGACCATCCCCATGTCGGATCTGGGCGTGCAGGGTCCCGGCCGGCTGCTCAATCATCCCGACCCCGCCGTCGCGCGCAAGGCCGCCACGGTCCTCCTGGCGCTCGGCGCGATTCCAACCCGGGAAAAGGACGCCCTGGTCGCCCGATTCCAAGCCGCGTTCCACCAGCCGGCCGATGTCAAAAACGGCAAGGAACTGTTCGAAAAACACTGCGCGGTCTGCCATAAGTTCCGCGACAAAGGCAAGGAAATCGGACCGAATCTCACCGGAGTCGGCTTACAGGGCGAAGCGTTGTTGCTCACTCACATCCTGGATCCCAACCAGGTGGTCGAAGGAAATTTCGTTTCCTACACGATCATCACCAAACAACACGACGAATACACCGGCCTCATCAAATCGGAGAACAGCGACAAGATCGTGTTGCTTAACCTCGAGGGCGAAGTGGAGATCCGCCAGGCTGACATCAGCTCACGCCGATCGTCGGGCGTTTCCCTCATGCCCGAGGGGATCGAAGCCCTCGGCGACAAAAACCTGCGCGATATCGTCGGCTTTCTCGCCGCCAATATCCCGCGCGGGTTCCGTCCGCTGGATTTGACCGCCGCCTTCACGGCCGACAGCCGCAAAGGCCTTTACGCGGTGCAAGGCCCCAATCCGTCTCTGGCCTTCAAACAATTCGGGATCGTGATGGTCGATAACATCCCGTTTAATATCGCCAATCCGGCGACCTCCCCCGGTGGCCGCAATGTCGTGGTCTTGAAAGGCGGCACCGGCTTCGCCAAGACTTTGCCCCAACGAGTCGATTTCTCCGTCGGCACCAAAGCCACCAAACTCTATGTGCTCGGCGGCGTGGCCGGCTGGGGCTTCCCGGACGGCGACCCGGACGTTCAGGATGTGCCGGCGGCCAAAGCGCGCCTGGAATATGCCGACGGCAAATCGGAGGAGATTGTGTGGAAGAACGGCGAGGAGTTTGCGGATTATGTGCGGCCTTATGAAGTGCCGGGCTCCCGTTCCGCCGGCGATCTCCTCACCACGATCGGGCAAGTCCGCTGGTTCGCCATTGTCCCGAAACGTCCGCAGGTCATCCAACGTATCGTCCTGGAGAGCTTCAATAATCAATTGGCGCCCACGTTCGTCGCCATGACCGCCCAGGTGGAGTGAGGGGGAAAAGCGGAAAGCGGAAAGCGGAAAGCGGAAACAAGGCGAAAGGATTCTGTAGCTGTTTAGCGCGCACAGCTCGAACCGAGCGCCAACGGCGCGGAAATTCCTGAGCCCAGCCCAACGGGCTGGGTGAACTCGAACCGTTGGGGGTATCCGAGCCGTTAGCGCGGCCTTTCAGGCCGTCGGCTTCGCGGCGCAGGCAGCCCAGGCCTTCGGCCTGGGCTCAGGAATGGACGGCCCGTTGGGCCTCGGTGCGCCGTTCCTAGCTTGTTCTCAGCACGTAGCGTTGTGTTGCCAAACACAAAATCAACCGCCGCTCTTTAATTCCAACTCCTTCTATCCTCGGCGGTCGCAGACCGCCGCTACAGCTCAGCAAACTTTTCCGGGTTGACGATCGGCGCTGAGCCAAGTCACTTTCGCCCGTTACGAACGGCATTGTGAACGAACCACATCAACCACACCGGGGATTCGACAGCAGCCCGGCGGCGTTTTCGCGCCGGGACGCCACGGCCGAAGCCAGCCGTTTGACGGAGGATGCGACGCGGCAAAAGAATTGGAAACGTTGGGGTCCTTACCTTTCGGAACGGCAGTGGTCGACTGTGCGGGAGGATTATTCGGCGGCCGGCACGGCCTGGGATTATTTCCCGCACGATCAGGCCGCCCGCCGCGCGTATCGATGGGGTGAAGACGGCCTGCTGGGCATCACGGATCGCGAATGTCGCCTGTGCTTCGCGCTGGCCCTGTGGAACGAGCGGGATCCCATTCTGAAAGAACGTTTGTTTGGACTGACCGGCGGCGAGGGCAATCACGGCGAGGATGTGAAGGAGGAATACTTCTACCTGGAATCCAGTCCGACCCATTCCTACATGAAAGCCCTCTACAAGTACCCGCAAGGTGAGTTTCCCTATGCGCGTTTGCTCGAAGAAAACCGCAATCGCGGCCGGGAGATGCCAGAGTTCGAATTGAGGGACACGGGCGCCTTCGACGGAGATCGTTACTTCGATGTGTTCGCCGAATACGCCAAGGCTAGTCCCGATGATATCCTGATCCGGTTGACCCTCGTGAACCGCAGTCCGGCGGCGGCTCGTTTACATGTCTTGCCCACACTCTGGTTCCGCAACACCTGGACCTGGGCATCTCCCGGGAGTCAAGAAGGGCGCCCCCAACTGCGCGCAGTTCCAGGTCACTCGTGCATCCAGGCCACGCATGAAACGCTCGGCCCGTTCACCCTATGGTTGGAGGCCGATTCAGCCGGAACCCAGCCGGCGTTGCTTTTCACGGATAATGAGACCAATACGCAACGGCTTTGGGGCCAGCCCAACGAGCAACGTTACGTCAAAGACGCCTTCCACGCGCGCCTCATCGAGGGACAGAAAGAGGCGGTGAACCCTGCGCAGATCGGCACGAAGGCGGCCGCTCATTATCTGCTCGAACTGGGGCCGGGCGAAACGCGCGTCTTGCGCTTGCGCCTGTGCGCTGATCAGGTCCATTCCGGTCCCTCGTCAGGGGCGGCCACGCGACCGTCGGGCGGGGCGGCCGGCGCGCTGGACGTCGAGTTCGAGGAGATTTTCGTTCAACGCCAACGCGAGGCGGCCGAATTCTTCAGTTCCCTGTGTCCAACCTGTCAAGATCCTGAAGAATTGAACGTGGTGCGCCAGGCCTATGCGGGCCTGCTTTGGTCAAAGCAGTTCTACCATTATGTAGTGACGGAATGGTTGGAAGGCGACCACGGCGCCCCGCCGCCGCCTCCCGAACGGAAAGGCGCTCACGCCCGCAACACCGAATGGCGCCACCTTTACAGCCGTGATGTCCTGTCCATGCCCGATAAATGGGAGTACCCGTGGTTCGCCGCCTGGGATCTGGCGTTCCACATGATTCCGTTTGCGCGGTTGGACGGCAAATTTGCCAAGGACCAGCTGAGCCTGCTTTTGCGCGAATGGTATATGCATCCCAACGGGCAGATCCCGGCGTATGAGTTTGCCTTTGGCGATGTGAACCCGCCGGTGCAGGCCTGGGCCGCCTGGCGCGTATACAAGATCGCCGATCCCGCCGGTCAACGCGATCGCGACTTCCTGGAAAGCGTTTTCCAGAAACTCCTCCTGAACTTCACCTGGTGGGTCAACCGCAAGGATGCCGACGGCAAGAATCTGTTCGCCGGCGGCTTCCTGGGTCTGGACAACATCGGCGTGTTTGACCGGTCCAAGCCGCTGCCGACGGGCGGGCGACTGCAACAGGCCGACGCCACCGCCTGGATGGCTTTCTATTGTCTGACCATGCTCAGCATGGCTCTCGAACTGGCCCGGGACGGCGACCGCATCCGGTCCGCCTATGAAGACATGGCCTCGAAGTTTTTTGAACATTTCGTCCAGATCACCGAGGCGATGAACACCCTGGGAGGCAGCGGCCTTTGGGACGAAACGGACGGCTTTTACTACGATCAGATCCAGTTCGATCACGCGGTGGTCCCGCTCAAAACCCGTTCTCTGGTCGGCTTGTTGCCACTGATCGCGGTGGAAGTGCTCGAAACAGACACCTGTCACATGCTCCCGGGGTTCGCCAAACGCATGGATTGGTTCCTCAAACATCGCCCGGAGATGTCGCGCCATCTCTCCATCGATGAACCCGGCCGGCGCAAAAGTTATCGACTGCTTGCCATCCCATCACGTGAACAGCTTGAACGGGTGCTGGGCTACTTGTTGGACCCGGAGGAATTCCTGTCGCCGTTCGGGATTCGGTCTCTGTCGAAGTTTCACGGGGCGAACCCCTACGAATTTGACGCTGGTGGTGAAGTCCATCGGGTGGCGTACGTGCCTGGGGAATCCAACACCGGCCTGTTTGGAGGCAACTCGAATTGGCGTGGACCCATTTGGTTTCCGACCAACTACCTCATCATTGAGGCGCTCGAACGCTATCATCTTTTCTATGGGCCCAAGTTCAAGGTCGAGTGCCCCGCGCGCTCCGGCCAGTTCCGGACCTTGCAGGAAGTCGCGCGCGAACTGGGCGGCCGCCTGGGCAAGCTCTTTCTGCCCGATGCCTCCGGCCGGCGGCCTTGTCACGGCGATGATCCACGCTGGAGTCAGGACCCGCACTGGCGCGACCTCATTTTGTTCCACGAATATTTTCATGCGGACACCGGGCGCGGCCTGGGCGCCACCCATCAGACGGGCTGGACTGCCCTGGTCGTTCGTTTGCTCAAAGACGTCGCCCGGGCCCGCAACGCAAACGCAAGTTAGTGTCGGCGCGCCCGGCAGATCGCGCCGAGTCTGGCGCACCAAGGTGTGGCTATTTAGGAAACACCTCACTAGCCTCAGGCCATGAAACGAATGTTCCTCAGCTTCCTGCTCGGAGTAGGCGCCGGCGCGTTCGGCTATTGGTATCTGCAGCAAGACACCGGCAAGGCACAGCTCGAACAAGCCCGGGCTCAGGTCACCTCCGGCGTGACCGATCTCACCGCGCGCATCGGAGAAATCAGTGAAACGAGCGCCGAAGCGGTGAAGGAGGAACTGGCCCGAACCGGCACCGTGGTGCGAGAGAAGGCCAAGGCCGCCGGCCGTTCCATCGCCGACACGGCTGCAAATGCCCGGACCACCTCCGCGGTGAAAGCTAGATTGATTGCCGAACCCGGTTTGCCGGCCATGCACATTAATGTGGACACCACCGACGGTCTGGTGACCTTGTCGGGGAGAGTGGATTCGGCCGAGCAAGTTTCCCAGGCCGTCAAGATCGCCCTGGCCACCGAAGGCGTGCACAAAGTGATTTCGACCCTTCAGGTCCCAGCGAAGTAGCATCTCAGAAGCGGTCCGGGACTCCCTCTCCCCTCAACGGGGAGAGGGCGGGGTGAGGGGTGAGAACGGCACACAAGTGCTCGCTTCCTCGGCGGTTGGATCGATTCGCACGTCGGCTCGGCTGTGGACACGCTGCGGTCCAAGCGCTAAAAAAACTGCCCAAAACTGATCCCTACCCTGACCTTTGATCTCTGGTATCTTGTAAGTGGTGTATTGCAACCACAAACCAGATCCGAAAACCAACATCCGGATCCAGTTGGGACTTGCGCCCCATGCGGAAGCAGGCTTGGATCTGCGCGCGCGACCAGAACTCATGCAGCCTTATCCGAAGCATTATTGCGGTGTCTTTGGCGTTTACGGGCATCCCAACGCGGCCGAATTAACTTATTACGGCCTCTATGCGCTGCAGCATCGCGGACAGGAGAGCGCCGGGATCGTGGCCTGTGACGGCCGCCAATTCCGCGTCCATCGCGGGATGGGCTTGGTGTCTCAGATCTTTCATGGCGAAATCCTGCAAGGTTTGCCCGGTTCGATGGCCGTCGGGCATACGCGTTATTCCACGACCGGCTCGTCGCATATCCGCAACGCGCAACCGCTCACGGTCGATTGCGCGCGCGGCAAGATCGCCATCGCCCACAACGGCAACCTCACCAATGCAGCTCAATTGCGCGAGGAACTGGAGGGACGCGGCTCGATTTTCCAAACCACGATCGACAGCGAGATCATCCTGCATTTGATGGCGCAACCGCGCTCGAACCGGCAGGCCAATCCCCTGGTGGAAACCATCCGCCAGATCGAAGGCGCGTTCAGCCTGGTGATCATGACCGACAACGAGCTCATCGGGGTGCGCGATCCGCATGGGTTTCGGCCGCTTTGTTTGGGCCGGCTCGACCAAGGCTGGGTGCTCTCCAGCGAGACCTGCGCGCTGGACCTCATCCATGCCAAGTTCGAACGCGACATCGAGCCCGGCGAGATCGTGGTGATCAATGATCAAGGCGTCCAAAGTTTCCAGGCCTTCCCCGAACAGGAGAAACGCGCCTTCTGCATCTTCGAATACGTCTATTTCGCGCGGCCGGACAGCACCATCGCCAATCGGAACGTTTACAAGGTCCGGGTCGAGATGGGACGCCAATTGGCCCGCGAAAATCCCGTGGAAGCCGACATCGTGGTGCCGGTGCCGGACAGTGGAAATTACGCCGCGCTCGGTTACTCCGAGGAAGCCGGTATCCGCTACGAAATGGCCTTCATCCGCAACCATTACGTCGGCCGCAGCTTTCTTCAGCCCAGCCAGCTCATCCGCGACTTCAATGTCCGCGTGAAACTGAATCTCATCCCGGAATTAGTGCGCGGAAAACGGGTGGTGATCGTGGACGATTCGATCGTGCGCGGGACGACCTGTAAAGCCCGCGTCAACACCCTCAAGGAAGCCGGGGCCGAGCAAGTCCATGTGCGCGTCAGTTGTCCGCCTCATATGCATCCTTGCGTCTATGGGATCGATTTTCCTGATCGCAACAAGCTGATGGCCGCCAATTATTCCATCGATGCGATCCGCAAATATCTGAACGCCGATTCGTTGGCGTACCTGTCGCAGGCCGGCATGGTGAAGGCCACCGGTCTGGGCCAGGAAACCTTCTGCATGGCTTGTTATGACGGCAATTACCCGGTGCCCTACGATCCCAAGACCGACAAGCACATCATGGAACGGCGCCAGGCCCGCGTGGAAGGCCTCGGCGAATCCCTCGCCAAAGACGAAATGCAGATCAAATTGCTGTAACAACGTGGGCGGACTCACGCACCGAGGGAGAACCTCCGAGCGCGGGCAATCCCAAGGATTAACCACAAAGATCACATAGATCACAAAGCCTGAGCCTTCGCGCACCATTTTACCTCGCCGTTCTTTGTACCACTAAACGGAGAAATCTTTCATTCCCGCCAGGATTTGCGGGCGGCCATTTATTCGGGCGTAAACGCGTCACCTCCGTGTTCTCTGTGCCCTCTGTGGTGACACTCACTGCGGGCCCCAGATTTCATTTACCAGGGAGGTTGCCCGGCCCGCGGTGATTTGCTACATAGCTGCGTCCCATGGCTCCGGTGCCCGAACGAACGGACATTCATAGCGAACGATTCCTGCGCCGACTGATGCGGCGTCAGCTGCAATTGTCGAGCGCCTGCGCGGTGTCCTTTCTGGTCAGTTTGCTGGGTCTGCCGCTCTTGAATTATCTGTGTCCCGAGTTCATGGCGCGGAGGGTGTTTGGGTTTACGCTGACCTGGTTCATCCTTGGGGTTTTGTTTTTTCCCTTCGTCTGGTTGATCGCCTGGATCTTTATTCGCCGTTCCATCGCCATGGAAGAACAGGAAGTCAGGGAGGTTCAGGAAAAGAACGCCGGCCCTGGCCAGACTCGGGAGGACACGCGATGACGCCGCCCGCCAGCGCGGCGGCCATCGATCTCTGGATCGTGGCGTTCAGCGCGATCACCGTGCTGGCGACAATCTGGATGGGGTTTTGGTCCGCGAAAAAATCGCGGACCACGAGTGATTTCTTCGTGGCGGGCCGGAGCGTGAGCGTGGGTTGGAATGCCAGCGCGATCTCGGGTGAATATCTGAGCGCGGCGTCGTTCATGGGCGTGGCCGGCATGGTGATGAGCGCCGGTTATGACGCGCTGTGGTATCCGGTCTGTTACGCCTGCGGTTATCTGTTCCTGCTCTTATTCATCGCCGGGCCGCTGCGACGGTTCGGCGCCTATACGATCCCGGACTTCGCGGAGGGCCGCTTCGATTCGCCCCGGTTCCGCAAGATCGCAGTGGTGTTTGTGCTGTTCATCGGCTTCTTCTACACCATGCCGCAGATGAAAGGAGCCGGCACCACTCTGGCCTACATCTTTCCCAAGCTGCCTTATTGGGCGGGCGTCGTGCTGGTCGGCTCCGTTATCACGCTCAATGTCGTCTTGGGTGGGATGAAAGGCATCACGCTCGTGCAGGCCTTTCAGTATTGGGCCAAAATGTTTGCCATCAGCGTGCCGGTTTGCGTGCTCATGGCCGTTTACGGCCATTACGGCAAACAGCTTCAGGCCAATGAGGCCAGCCAACCCTCTTCATCGGTCAGCATGCTGCAATTTCTGCCCGTCAATGCAATGGCCCCGGCCTGGCCCGCCGCCGACGCCGGACTGCGGGCCTGGCTGAATTACGCCCGCTACCAGTTGGGCGCCCCGCCGCGTAAGCCGGACCCGGCACAGTCCGGAGCCATCTCGTTCAGAGGCGCCTCATTGGATCAAGTGCTGCGGATCTATGGCGACTTGAGCGGCTCGTCCGTGCTGAAGGCGAATCTCGCCTATCCCGCCCGCCCCTACGATCTGGTGACCAATGGCGTGAATGCGGCGCAGAGCGCCGAGCTGGTTGCGGGCCTGCTTCGGAACACAGGCATCGACTTGGTCACGGCGGAAGACGCTCTGATCATCGCCGTGCCGGCCGCCTGGACCGAGCGGGTGCAGTCTTACGTGCGCGACTTCGGGCTGAAGCCGGCGCGCCGCCAACCATTGCCGGAAAAGGCGCCGCCGGACGGCACCTGGATCAATCCCTTCGGGCCGCTCACCACCAAAGCCGCCAAAGCCGCCAAGCTGTCGGCGGAGGAAGCCAGACCTTACTCCTTGCTTTACACCTACTCACTGATCATCGCGTTGGTTTGCGGGACCGCCGGGTTGCCGCACATCCTGGTGCGGTTCTACACCAACCCTGACGGCGTGGCCGCCAAACGCACGACCATGTGGGTGATGATCTTGATCGGCGTGTTTTATTTGTTCCCGCCGATATTCGGCGCGCTGGGCCGCAACCTCATGCCGGATTTATACAACGGACTGTCCGGAGTGCGAGGCACCGATGGGATTGTGCTCCGCTTGCCTACGATCCTGAGCGAACATTTTGGGGTGCTTGGCTCCATTCTCAGCGGAATCACCTGTGCGGGAGCGTTTGCGGCCTTCATGAGCACCTTCAGCGGGCTGTTGGTTTCGATGACCGGCGCCATGGCTCATGACGTCTATGGACGCATCTTGCGTCCCACCGCGACGCCTCAGCAACGATTGAGAATGTTCAAACTATCCGCGGTGGGCCTCGGACTAATCGCGATTGGACTTGGCACGCTCGTGAAGGATTTTGAGATCAACTTTATGGTCGGTCAGGCCTTCGCCATCGCCGCTTCCAGTTATTTCCCGCTGTTGTTCATGGCGGTGTGGTGGCGCAACTTGACCATGCGCGGCGCGGCCGCGGGAATGCTCACCGGCGGCTTGCTGGCCGTGGTCGCCATCTCGCTGACGAGCTACACGACGTTCGTCACCGCCAGCGTGGCCGGCTACGCGGCGCGTCCCCTGCCCGGCTGGCTGGCTACGCTCAAGGCACATTCGCTCGAAGGTTTTTGGGCCGGTCATCCCTTGCTCCGCATCTTGTGCGAACAACCCGCTCTTTGGGCCGTCCCCACCGCGCTGATCACCATGCTCATCGTTTCAAAATTGAGCCGCAAAGAAGTGCCAGCCGATATCCGCATGAAAATGTTGGTCCTCCACGCCCCCGAAAAACTCGGCCTCAAACAGGAATACATCCAGGAACAGTATCAACATGGACATTAACGAGGCAGAGCCTCAGACCAGCAAGGCGAGGACGATTCTTTGCAAGATTGGGCGCCTTGGAGTGCCTTGCCGCTCTGAGGCCCCGCCTCGTTAGAGGATTTGGCTTCACCAAACCGCGGGCGGCTTCAGCGTGGCTTCATGCCGCTCCAGGCTTCGAGCTCGGCGCTGCGCAGCAACCGGAGCAACCCGCGGTTGGCGGACGTCACGGGCACCCGGACCGATGGCGGGAGCGGGCAACGCCTGGGCAGGAACGGACGCACCAGCGTAAATCGACGAACATCATTCGCCCGATTGACGCCGGACGCTCTCGAGGCAGCAACGTTTGTTTCGTTTCTCATGGGCCCAGGTTTACCAGCGCCCGGACTCCGGTGGGAATACAACGAAAGGAGTATGGGCGTTGCCTCCGGCCGTTTCACAACTTGACCGCGCGTTTGGTCGCCGCGCTACGCACCGCGGCATCCACAATCTCCTGACCGATACGGCTGATCCTAATGCTGACCGGGCCTTGCAGCGGCTTGCCTTGTTCCAGGCAATGGAGCAGATACTGAACGGGGTTTTGATTGGGCGCTTTTTGACTCGGGGCCGGCACCTGGTAGGGGGCGGGTTTGCGGCGAGTCTGCACGGTCACATGATCATCGTAATCGTAGGTGGCCACCGTGCCGTCCGTGCCGGCGATGATAAATCCACAACGCGGCTGGGGTTGGATGGTCCACGGATCGGTGAACGTGCCCCAGCGGGTCTCGAACTTGGAAAGCCCATGGGGGTAGCGGGCGACCACAATGCTGTGTTCGTCGACTTCCAGGCCGGCCGGCGTATCGACAATCGCGGTCACTTCGATCGGGCGCCGCCCCCCTTGATACCACGTGCTGAGGGTCGTTCCATAACCGAGATAATCCAGCAACGACCCCCCGCCGTGCGCCTTTTTGTAAAACCAGGACTTCGGCTTCTCCTTGGCAACTTGGGCGGGCGTTTTGACCTCCTTGTCGGCCCCATGCCAAAGGGGGCCGCGATTGCCTCCGAAATGCCAGACGTTGATGACGTCGCCGATGACCCCGTCCTGCACCAATTCGAAGGCGCGGCAATGAGAAGCCACCCATTGCAAAGGCCAATTAATCATCAGCGTCCGGCCGCGCGGCATCGCCGCGATCATGGCGTCGGCCTCTTTGAGCGAGGCGGCAAAGGGTTTTTCCACCATGATATGCGGACCGTACGGCGCGACTTTCCTGACCCATTCGCCGTGTTTGGACGCCGCCGGGCACAGGATCACGATATCGGGTTTGGTCTTCTCCAGACAGGCGCGGTAATCAGTGAAGCTGCGTTCGCGCGGCAGACCCAGCTTGCGAAGGGCTTCCTCCATGCGCGGCGCCTTTTCGTCGCTGATCGCGACGATCTCCGCCTGCGGATGTTCCGCCGCCATCCGGAGCAGATCTCCCATATGAAAGTGATCAAAATTGATTCCCGCTATTTTCCAGCGTTTCAGCTTCTGCTTCATAGACATGTTGATGCTTGGCGCTGTTGGCTAACAGAATCTCTCCGGCAGTGCACGAACTTTCCGGGAGGAAAGGCGGCCTTGAACTCTGGGGTGCGTAGCCTCTACTTGCTAATGCACGCGCATTGGCGCCTTGAACCCTTCCTTCCCGGAGACGCCTCCTGATCGAAGAGGAGGACAAGCACAAGGACGAGGCCTGCCCATCGTAGCCCTGTTGCAAAATACAGGCGAATGTCTGTTTGACGCACCAAGGCCCCAGTCCTAAAGTTCGAGTCACAGCCGGAGACACATCATGAAAGCTTCAAGTTCATGCACTCTTTTGGTCGCGCTAACGCTGTCACTATTCAGTAATCTTTCCCTTCCTGCGGCCACCCACACGCTGACCATCACGGCGGCGGGTTCGGGAACCGTCAACCGTAATCCAACCAATAGCGTTTATCCAAACGGCGCGGTGGTCACGCTGACGGCGGTGGCCTCCAACGGTTGGATGTTTACCTCCTGGAGTGGGAGCGTCACCGAGACCATCAACCCGCTCAACGTCACGATGGATGCGGATAAGGTGATTACCGCAACCTTCTCGGCGATCCCCACCTACCAAGTGGTGGTCGAAGTTTCCGGACAAGGCAGCGTCATTCCCCCGGGGGGGACCTACCTGAGCAACAGCGTGGTTATGTTCAACGCCACGCCGGCGGCGGGCTGGGTGTTCGGACGGTGGACCGGAGACGTTTTGAGTCTTGCGAATCCCATGGCTCTCTCCGTGAGCAACGACACACACCTGACGGCGGTTTTTGGACAACCTCCTGCAATCTCCTCCCAGCCCCAGAGCGCGACGGTGGACGCGGGCGGGACGGTGGTTTTTCAGGTGGAGGCGCAAGGCAGCCAACCCTTCGCC
>Ga0247664_1000131_pt1 | contig 18911 bp, 37 predicted proteins | sample CNK05_metaG_FD_182715 | JGI IMG/M metagenome (GOLD analysis project Ga0247664, IMG submission 182715) | Soil microbial communities from Purdue University Martell Research Forest, Indiana, United States - CNK05 | ecosystem: Environmental > Terrestrial > Soil > Temperate forest > Bulk soil...
TTGAAATAAGGTAGACACGAAAGTATGCAATCATGCTCAAAATTAATTGCAATATCTTTGGCAACAGCATGTTCACCCTCCACTTTATCAAGTTGTTTATTTGCTCTATCTAGGACATCTACGTCCTTATCAATTAGAAGAACTGCGTGGCCTAGTTTCTTTAAAGCATGAGCCGCTGCTAAACCCATTCCTGCTCCAAGCACCGTAATATTCATTGTGTTTCCTTTATTCCTGAAAATTTCATTGGACCAAAATCAGTTACATTAACTTTTTCCATGTATTGGAGACTAAAAGTACGCCCATCTGTTTCAATTGCTACTATAGTATATCCTCGTTCTGAATTAATTGGTTCAATTTTGATAAATACTCTATTTTTATTACAAAAATCTATTTGAAATGCATGTCCAATAGGTAATTGTTCAAATTTCACGAGTTGACTCCATCAATTTCTTTACATTTCCAGAACAAAAACCCTTGGTAGTTCGTTCTATTAGTTCAATTGTAATTCCACCTAGTTCTTTAATAGGTTTAGTGAATATTTGTTTAAGGTCATCACATTCTAAGATTTCTGAAGTAAATTCAATTCCTCTGTCTGTTAGAAGTTTAACATCTTCAGCTATATTACTCGTCTTAAAAGCTATATGATGAATTCCAGGCCCATTCTTCTTAACCCATTCGCCCACAATACCTTGACCGTCTGACATAAAGATTTCGGGTACATTTGGATTTTCAGCTACAATACACTCTGCTTTCTCTTCTCCAAAGTCAATTTCAAATGAATCCGTTTTATTAAAGTTAAAGAGGGAAAGAATAGAAAGGGCCTTTTCTTTATTGGGCAAACGAAAGGCTATATGGTCTAATGATATTAGCATATTAGGTTCTCGTTAGAAAGTGTAGTAAATCTGTTACGATTCCTCCAATAATACAACCAGCAATAAAAAGAATAATAGCTGTCTTTATTAGGGATGATATCAGTAAGTCACATACTTCTGAGGGTGTTAGCATTTTTTATTCCTTTATCTTAGCTGTATTCTTCCTTGTTTTTGGAAGTTCCTTAGTTACTTCTGTCTTGGGTTTCTCCTCATCCGTTTCTACAACTTCGAAATCAATAAAGCCCAATACATTAAGATATTCTACTATTGCTTTATTTTGTTCTCCTATTGTCATTTGTGAATTGTCAAGAACAAGGTCGAACTTAGATTGGTCAAAGTTTTCAGGGTCTAAAGCTGTTTCCGATGAATGGTCAGAGTTAATAGGATTTCGTGTTAGTCTAACTACATGACCTCCAGCTTGCTGAACTCCTAATACTTCATCTGGGAATCTACAGTCTGTTATGATAGCTACATTTGGCTGTTCAATAGCAACTTGATTAACGCATGAACGAATCCATGCTCCAGAATCTAACTTTCTAATTATATCAGTTCCATAAACCTGCATTACTTCTCGCCAAGTGAGGAATCCTGATTTCTTAGTTCTAACTTCCTTTGGAATGTTTATCCACTGAAGATGAGACTCCTCATTCTTTTGGTCATTAGTTCCATTCATTTGTTCCCAAGTCGCCCCAAACACTTCCATACAGAACTGCTTGAGTTTATCAGCGATGCTGTATTGTTTGATGTAAGGATAGACATTTTCCTTCATCCATAGAGTTTCTCTGTTAAATCGAAGCACCTTATCCTCAATCTTCTTATCAATCTCTACGGGAACTATGAGGTCTCCTTCGGCATCAACATAGTGATAGTCAATTAAACCAGCGTTCTGCATAAAGAGTCCAGACACCCAATTTGCAATACACGTTTTTCCTGCCTGACTTCTTCCTGATAAAGCTAATAATCTCGTCATATTGATTCCTTAATTTTTAAGAGTTGTGATGCATCCAAACTTTCGGGGTCATGTCCATCATATTTAATTTCTTGGATGGGACATAAATGTCTGCATTCCTGTTTAATTTGTTCGGTTCCTGCAATACCTGCTTCATCAGTATCAAGCATTGTGTAGATTTTTTGGAGGGGCAAACGTTCGAGCAATATGGTTTGTTCTTCTGAGATTCCACTGCCCAACAAGGCCACGGCGTTCTTAATTCCATTTTGCTCCAGTCTTAAGCAATCTAGGGGGCCTTCAACTATAATAAGTTTACCTGATTCTTTGACGGCCTTTTTAGCGTTCCCCAAATTAAACAAATAAGAATCGGCTTTAAGCCCCTCAGAGTTTAACCACTTTTCGAATTTAACACAGTAATAAGTTGGGCATTCTCCCCAATGAAATAATTTACATTTCTCACATTTTTTATTTATAGTTCTGCCTAAACAACCTAAAAGGAATCCATTCTGATAAAGAGGAATGACTACTCGATTCCACATATCTTTGTTTTTGTCCTCACACAACCCTATATCATATGAGTCTAGAAGTTGACGAGTAAAGCCACGCTCCAATAAATATTCAGGTGGAATCTTAAGGCGAGAACGAACAACCGAACGTGAGATTTTATTTGGATTTATAGGTAGGTTACGATAGAGAGTTTTAGTCTGTGTGTTAAACTTCCTGTTCTCATTATAGGCTGGAATCGTCGTTTTATCAACCTTTAGAGCCTCAATCATCCAATTTACAGTTGAATAGAATGGATGTTTATCTTTTCCTTTACTCCAATTTTCTTTAGCAGAGAGAATACCTCTTACTAATCCAATCATAGACTTAGAGAATTCTTTTTGACAACCCTGCGTATAACAGGTCCAAACTCCATGTTTAATCGAGAGCGCCCCTTGATTATCACCTTGATGAACCGGACATGCCCCAGTAATCCTATCCCTAAACTTCTTATAGTCAACTTTTAAGAGGTCGAGTAGGAATTCAATTTCCTCAAACGCTCTACCTGAGAGATTGTAGAGGAATTCTTGTGTGTAAATCATGATGACTGCTTTTTAGCGACAGCTTTGCAAATAGTGATATAATCTTCAATAGAACCATCTGCTTTTCCAGCGTTACAGCCCCAACAACACCAAACAACATTTCCTTTGATATATCCTTGAGTGGTATCTACTCTATCAATAGAGGCTGAATAAAGACATCTTCTTATGCCATATTGTGGTTGTTTTAATTCAAGACCAGAATAATAACATTTTCCATCCTGCAATTTCCATAGTTCTAACATATATTCAAATGTAAGATTAGACCCTAGTTTATTTCTATATTTTACTGTATTTGTTGCTGACTTCATCCAATATTCTAAACTCATACCTTTTTGTCTATTTATTTTTCTATCTTTGAGATGACAATCTCTACATTTAAGATTTCTCTTAAATTGATATCCTTCTTGACATTTAGGACAAATTCTTTTATTTTTAGGCAAAAGAGTTAACTTTAATTTATTTACTTTAGCTTTAATTACTGACCTTTTAAGATTCAAAATATCTTCTATACCACAAGTTCCATAATGTGGCCAAAGTCTTTGTAGAATATCTATCTCTTGCTCAGTCCATTTATGCTTCAACATAATTATCTAAATATTCTTTTATAATATCTCCATGACATGCGTATTCGGGTCTACAAAAACAGCCGAGTTTCTTTCCCTTTAGAGTTAGAACAGCTTTCTTAAATTCTTTGTCATGTTCTATACGATAATCAAAATAGGTCTTATATTTAGAGATTGCTTCCTCTCTTGTATATTTACCTAAGTGAAAGGGATTGCCAAAGCATCCAAGATTAGGAGGGTCGGGTATCGTATTGTTTGGTAAACGACATATCTTAATGTCGCACTTTTCAATTTTTATATTGACTACCGTCGTTTCCATATTAGTGTCTCTCTATAAGAATCAGACCATTCATCATAATAATAGACCGAATCAGCCCCTAATTCTTTTGCTCTTGAAATAGCCTTTTTAGTCCACTCTACTTCATCCATCTCATATAATATCGAGGGCAAAACATTAAGCCAGTGCCACCATCTTGTTTTTGGTTTATATTTAATTTCACATGGATTTTCCATTGTTTCAATAGTAGTATTGAGACCTATAGTATCATCATATTTACATATTCTCATTTCACCTGTGGGTTGAAGGTCTCTTGGTCCTTCTTCATATGATTTCATACTATGACATTCCTAAATGTTAAAGACACTCTTCTTTGTCTAGGTATTCCGTTATCATCTTTTCTTGATTTGATTTCATGAGTCCATCCGTACCTAGCCGGACCGGATAATACAAGCACACTTCCTACGTCGAGAACTTTATTCATTATCTCACCCGATACAATATTCTGAAATTGCATCTCATAAGCCCATCCCAGACTTATAGTCACAATCGTTTCTTTAAAACAGGGCACGCAATCTATGTGTTTTGATATACCTTGACCGGGCATATACTCATTCACAATAAGTTGGTCTGGAACTCTATTAATTAATTGTTGTACTAAAAGTCGTCCAGATATCCACTCACTAAAATGTGGAAGAGGCCCTATATATGATTCTTTTCCTATTTTACGAAGTTTGTAATCATACTTATAACCGTAATGTTGGACTCGCCTCTTTAATTCTGTACTCCAATGATTTTGTTCAATCTCTTCAAGAATCTGTTGTTCTTCCCACTTTCCTATAAAAGCTTCTTTATAAATTAGACCTTCAATCATTCTAATACCTTATTAAGGGCTGATATTAATTTTTGCATTCCTTTATTTTCTCTTTCAGCCTGAGCTACATTTATTTTTAGATGGATTAAATCATATAATAATTTTGTTGTAGGACTAGAATATTTTATAGATACTTGAGCCTCTGGAAAGAAACTAACTCCATAAGCTTGTTCTCTTTGATTCTTAAAGAATAAAGTAACTTCTCCATTTCTATTTTCTAGATTCAAATCTAGATTAGACCAATTACTAGTATAACCCAGAAGATTGTGTATACCAAAACCAGCATAACTATTATTGTGCCAATAAATCTTAGAATCTTTTGTTAGTTCGAAAATCTTATTTGTTATTTGTTCTAAGTATTCTTCATTCATTTAAAATTCTCTCTATAAATTCGTTTAATTTCTTGTCCATTATACTTTAAGTCTTTAGCCTTTTCGTAAGCTACTCTAAGAGCTTCTTCCATAGTAGCTCCAGCACCCCACCAACCCACTGATATAATCCGTCCATTCCTATTTGTATGAGTCCATATTTCCGCATCAAATTCTTGGTGGGTTAAACGATAGCCCACTACGAACCACAATTTATTTTGCTTAATCCATTCAATTATTTCAGGTTGACTCATGACTATTTTGAAACTTTTCTTGCAATTTTTGATATGCTTTCAATTCACGCTTTTCTTTGGCTATTCGCTTCTTTTCTTTATATTCTTTCTCTTCTTTTTTACGTTTTTGTTCGAGTTTCTTTTGTTGTTCTATAAGTTCATCTATACATTTTGGTAAATCAACTTCTTGTGGTTTAGGTTCTCTAAATAAAACAACTCTTTCTCCATATTGAGAAGGTCTCTTAGCTAATAGAGCTATCAAAGAATAATATTTATCTTCAGGAATTTCTTCCCAATCTTTAATATCTAGATGACTGATATATTTTTCGTAATCTGATGAACCGATACATCTGTCCTCGCTCCACATGTAGAGGAGTTTAACTTTTATTAAGTTTGACATATTTCATTATCCTATGTAAAGTTTCTACTATAAAAACTTCAGCACATTGATTGCAGTTAACTTGAGGTTTTTTTATCCCCTTATAATTTGGATGCCCATGACATCTAAAAGGCAACTGAATCGCCTTGCTCTTGTTTTTCTTCTTGTTTTTTCTTTTTCCAAGTTTCATTTCTTGTTCCTAGTTCGGTTATTTTACAGAATTCACCACGCATATTCATATGAATGTAGTCACCCTCGTCTAGACAAGGACCATAGCGAGCCGCTAATGGTACGAGTTTACGGTTACCATTTTCGATTCCATCTTGTCCGATTTCTTGAACTGATTTCTTTTTAAAGACGGAAACCGAGGAAGCGAACCAACCAAGTCTATCTGATGCGGCAATAGTTTCGACAGTATCCTCTGTCGCTCCATCTCTGTTGGTCTGAGCAAATGTGAGAACAGGTACATCATGTTTGATTGCAAAGTTTGTTAATGTGGACATTTGAAAACCAAGCTCTTGATACTCTTGAACACTTTTTAGGGCGTCTGAGTTCATCAACTTAAAATAATCATATACGATTAAACAATCCTTAGTTCTTCCGTTCTCAGTTCCAACGTCCTTCTTAACCCATCGTCGAATAATTGATAGAATGTCTAAGAATTCGTATCCAGCTACGCATCTATAGAAGTAGGGAATAGACTTGATATACTTAACTGTTTCTTTGAGTTTTTCACCCTCTGCTTTGCTTAATTGCCCACGTTCAATCCTATTAATTGGGATTCCAGTTAAATTAGCACAAATTCTAGCAAGATGGTCCTCTCGGTTCATTTCCGTATCTAAATTAAGAACTGGGATTCCTAGTTGACCTGCAACGTGAATCGAGACAGAATCTGTTAAAGCAGACTTGCCAGTTTTCATACGCGCGGCTATAAGAGCAACAGTTTTACGTCTTATGCCACCACCAATCGCCCCATCAAAGATACCATATCCTGTACTGACACCAATTTCCTTATCAGGGTTGTCAAGGATATTTTGTAACCAAGCTTCTCCACCCTCACCCATCTTCTCTGTCTTGGTCGAATCATCTAATAAAGAAAGGTCAGCAAGCTTACTCTCATATATACCTATGATAGATGAAAGTGATTCGGAGCCGTTAACTTTACATAGGTCTTTCTTGGCTTCATCACACTTATCGCAAAGTACGCGAGCAATCGCTAGTTTAGCGACTTTAGTGCCCTCTTTTCTTATGTTTTCGGGCGATATATCCAATTGAGTAAGTGAGCGTAAATACTGTAAATTTGACTTCTCAGAAAAAAAATCCCCGATTCCCACTTCCTTTGCAGAAGAAAGAATCGAGGTTATATCTACTTTGCCTTGTTCCTCATATATCTTTTTAATACATTTCCATGTTGCTTGACTTGATTCTAAGAAGAAAAACTCAGTTCTTAGAACATCTTCTACTTCTGTATAAGCATCAATCCCGCCCTTTAAAATTCCTGATAAAACTGCTCTCTCTGCCGCCGCATTATATAATTCCATGAAACCACAAAATCTTTCCAATTAAAATAATCAATAATATCAAACTTACTGTACAAATTAAATCTTGGTCTAGCCACCGCCGCAACATTTGTTACACCTATAATGTCCGAATTCTCTAAACTTGTTATATTCCCATTCAGGCACAGTTACATCTCCACCGTGAACAGTGCATCTCAACTTAAAGTAACGTAACTTAGTTGGGGCGTCAGGCTTAGGCTGAACCCTAGCTAACGTCTGATGGTCTGATTTAGTTTGCCCTATCTTCCTATCATCAATGTATTTGAGTTTAGGATTGAGTTGGATTTTAACTTTCTTACCATGATTCTTAGGGGCTTCTACTTCATCAGGATTGTCAAAAACTTCGTTTGAGGCCCTCTCAACTACTTCACGTTCATCTTGGTCCTGAGTATTATCTGGGTCATCTAACTCAGGAGTTTCTAGGGGGTCTTCTAATAAAGGACTTTTCTTAGATGTTTTTGCAACAATTTTTGTAGAACCTTTCTTGCGACCCTTCTTCTTGGGAAACTTTGTATCTTCTGGGAATTCATAAGAGAAGATTACCTCTCCCTTTTTCTTCGATTGAGATAGAATTTTCCCTAACTGAACTATCTTGAATGATATTGGGCTGTCTAAATCGGACAGAAGATACCAATCTCCATCTTTCATTACTAAGTCTACTGTCATTTGCTTCTCCGTTTTGTTTCTTGTAACTCGTGTAGACTCTTAATATAAGTCTCCACCTTATAGGACATTCCTCTAATTTCTGAGAGGCGAACCTGAGCCTTAATCCTTAGTTTGTTAAGGGCGTCACAATAAGAATCGCCCATAGTTGCCAACAATTTTCGTTCCTCAAAGGTCTGGTAGTTTGCTTTGTAGTTTTCGAGTTTGGGAGTGGTTAAAATTTCTAGATTACCCTCACACCAGTCTACTGTGGCCTGTTGTCTGTTTTGTTCTTTCTGGAGGGCCGCAGCATAATTACCTAACAAGGTAGCAATTTCACCACAATCAGAAGCAGACATTCTTTGCAATTCTTCTCTTGTTAATTCCATATACTTCAGAGTTTCATTTGAACACTTAAAGTTGAGAAGATGTACCTTATCGTAATCATCAAGAACTTTGTTCAGTTGTTCTAGGTTCATTTCCGCCGTTGGCATAAGTTTCCTTTATTATGTCTTTCCATTTGGTTTGCTCATCGAATCTAAGAGATATAAGAAGTATATCGTTAGACTCCAATATCTCACGTTTTTTCCTATCTCGTGCTTGAGCCTTTAGAAAGTTTAGTTTAGTTTGATGAAAGTGTTCAATGAATTCGTAGTGTTGAGGACCGTTTATTTCTAGGGCGAGGCTACGTTTTTCAATAAAGAGGTCCACATATAATTTGACTTTAGGGATAAAGACCTCTTGGAAGATTTGGTCATAGGGGAATAATTCTCTAAGGATTTTATATCCGGCCTTATGAGGAATAGACCCATTCTTCTTTTTCTTGCTTAATTTAATTTCAAAGTCTTTACCGTCAATAGTCCAAATCATACTAATAGCTCTTTAATCTTATCTCTCAAAATCTTCTGATATTTAGGATTTTCCTTAAAGAACTTCATGCAGTTATCTTGGCCTTGGAATTTAATCTCCTTATCGTTTAGCCCAACTTCCTTCAAAAAGTGACATGTTAACCAAGCTCCCTTTTCGGGCTTTTCAATCAATCCAAAGTTAATGCCCATCTCCACAACTTCCATTAATTCGTCTATACCCTGACCATATCTTAAATAGGAAGAAATTGTACTATTGGGGATTGCATTATCTAGGTAACCGGATATTAACACCCAGTTGATAATTTGCCCTATTTGTTTCTCCTGTACGACCCACTTCTCAACTGACTTAATCTGCATCTTCATCTGACACTGATACATACCAGCGAAACTGCCCTTTTCTTTAATTGGGGCACCGTAGCCCGTTGGATTGGAAGATACGTGTCTTACCGAGAGAACTATATTATTGTTTATACTGATTAGATTAGATACTTTACGGGCGAACTTAGCCATTAACTTAGCCCCGTCTGCCCTTTGCATGTCGTCCATGCCCCCAATCATTTCTGCGTTTGTTACCAACATACTCTCTGAGTCGATAACTAGAACACATCCAGGATTATCTTGGAGGGCCTCCTCACAAATCGTGAGGTATTCTTCTGCTGTTAGAATCTTAGCGGGTTTTGTTACATTTCCATCAGCATCTTTCTCCTCAGGAGTAGAAGAGATAAGAAAGAACAATTCAGGGTCTAAATCTGCCGTTTCTAAGTCTCTAACGGAAAGTCTGCCCTCAATATTAGCATAGAATACCTTGCGGCCCCCATTCTCTTTCTTTTGAGCTTGTTTACAGAAGTGTAGAATTGAGGAAGTCTTACCACCCTTTGGGATACCAACGAAGATGTTCCAAGTTCCCTCGACTAATCCCCCGCCCGTTAAAATATCTATACTTGGGGAAAAGGGCACTACTTGTTTTTTCTGATTTAAAATGAATGAAATTGGTAGAAAGTTTGATTCCGTCTTTTTTGCCATATTATTCCTAATTAATTGTAGCTATGTTATTTTCGATAAGAATTTCTTGGGCGTTTCCACAGATAACCTAAAGTGATAAAAGAATCTCACATTAGTAACTCTATATATCGAGCTTCTTCTAATACTTGGATTCTTTCTTTAAGTTCATTAATTTCTTGTTGTTGTCTTACACAAATATCTAATAAAGCCTCTATCTGACCTCCTTGTGAGGTAAATTCTCCTTTGAGACGATATTCTTTTAAAAATTCTTGTCTAGTCATCTAAGTTCTCCAATAACCCTGATTTCCCTACTTGTTGCCTAGGTTTCTTCAAAACATCGACTTTTACTGGTTCGGCTCCACCTTCTTTTTCCTTCCTTAAATACTTCTCAATTAAGGGCTTAAGTTTAGGGTTCTCGAAATAAAAAATCCACTTAGCAGACGGGTCTCCCAAAGCAGAGAGAATCGCCTCTTGTGGATATTTCTTTAGGAGCTTATTTGCTCCCACGATATGTCTAACATAAACTTTCTTATATTCCTCAAGTTCCCAGTAAGCTATAGGAAGTATCTTTCCTTCTTTTTTTGCTATATTCTCCATCAACCTATCTGTTATCAGTTGGGCTGGTGTTATTAACTTGTCTGTGTATTTCGATTTGTAAGTCGGTTCCATAGTCGCTTATACCAAGGGCTTTCCTTAGGATTTTGTAATCGTTCCCATTCTTCAGGATTATTGTACTTTTTATGAATATAGAGATATGTGTCTCTACTATCATCTTGAGTAGGATTATATCTAACTAAATCATAACCTTCTTTATATTCAAGTGTTCCAATCGCTTGAACTTCTTTTTCTCGTTCTAGTCTTAGACATTTATCTAGAATAAGTTTCTGTTCTTCTCTCATTTGTTCAAGTTGAATTAAAGCATTATCTATTTTTTCGGATAAGAGCATCTGCAAAATCTCCCTTCAATACCTCTTCGAGAGGTTCATACTCAGTTTTAAATAAGGTCATCTCAGGAGTTTTCCACCAATCTTTTTTAAGTGAATCCCCATGAATTTGGCCTAGAATATAAAAGTTATCTGTGGCTCCTGTAACCCCAGCGGACCAATTAGCACCGGCTCCGAGTGTGAAATAGAAGTTATCTCCAAAGAATTCTTTACGAGTACATCTAAATTGAAAGACTAACTTCGTAACCCACAAATTGTTTTCTTCGCAATAAGCTGAGAGACGAAGCCAAGCTGGGTCTCTATCTCCATATCTTCCGTCGTCTTGATAGACCTCTTTACCGTTAGAGAGTGTAGCAACCCAAAATGGGGAAGAATCCATTCTATCAAGAATAAATTGGTCTATTTCAAGCGATACCATTTAGTCATCATCCCTAATCTTTGCAATAGAGTCCATGTACTTCATTTTGCCAACTTTATTTTGTTTTTTTGCTTCATCGCTAGCCTGACTCGCAGATTGAGTCATAGCTGTTACACCAGCCTTCTTTCCTCCCACTGTTTTATTATGTAGATTCTTTTCGAATAAAGATTTCTCTTTTTTAACCACTATTTTATCAGCGAATTCCTTGACTACTTCTAGTGGCTTATTAACTGATTTTGCGATATCTTCTAGAGAGACTCCTTCTTTTGTTTTTGCCTCAATAAAGAACTTATCAGCCTCTGTTAATTGAACTGCGTTTGCCATCGTTTTCTTCATGTTAACTCCATTTTAAATTACGATTTGCCTGTGTGAGATTTGATTTGTTCCCACTTTTCAAGTATTTTATGTAGAGGTCAAAAGTATCAGCACTAACTGTGGTAAATGTAAATTTTTCTAGATTAGTACCCTTAATTTTGACTGAGGAATTTGTAAACTCATTAGGGTCATATATGAAACCGCCCTGACTTCTATCTACCTTAACATGATATGTTTTTGCTTCTTCACCAAGTTCTTTCGCTAGACATTCAGGACTATTCACATCTACAACAACTGCATTTTTAGCGTAGCCTATCATCGTTACTCCTTAGGAGTTAACTCCTTGCTTAAGTGTATTACAGCTTTATCGCCCTCTATCTTATTTTGTTTAAGTAAAGTACCCTTAACTGAGCCTATATGAACTAAGCCTTTAATCTTAAGAGTCTGGGATTCGCCCTGACAAAAAGGACATAGGGCCACATAATTAAACTCGACATCAGCATTTTTAGTAGTTACTACGTCAGCTAATTGACGGGAACATGTGGAACAGGAAAGAAAGTTATGGGCGGATTCAGGTATCATTGTCGCTCCTTAATGCGTCTATATTCTAATATTAGTAATATGATTATGATGGGAATTTGTAGTAAAAGTATTGTTACCATCAATTGTCCCTATTTATTGTACACCGTTTGATTTGAAAAATATCGGTCAAATGTCCTTATTTTGGACCCTTATTTCTTTTGATTTCCTTGATTTTTTCCTTCTTAATATACTTGATTTCTTTAGATTTGTCGGCTTTGGGTATAGGTCTTTCACCTGTCATTACATACTTGTGAAGTTCTTGGGGCGTTGCCTCTATCAAGTCTTTATCTATCTTCGTGGGGGTCATTTCCTTACGTTCTGCCCCATCTGGTAGTTCCATAGCTCGTTTAGCTCCACCACCGCCTACCTCACGCTTTGTTTTATTGTTTCTCTGTACATCCTCAGCCCAAGCTCTCCCATTAATACGCCTATTAGCATCAGCCTGCTGACCTATAGTTTTTATTTTTCTTACATGGGTAGCTCCGCATCTTACGTCTTTACCCATAGCAGTTTGCATAAATTCTGCGTGATTTTGTTCATGCATTTCTTTTGTAGCTTCCACGTCTTCAACTAAAGGCTCATTGCAATCGCAATTATCCGGGTCATAAGTATATGAACAAAGATATGTCTGGTCACAGGTGGGACATCGTTTTATATAGGCCATTATTGTTTGAATTCCTTAAGATTTTCAGCTTGCTTTTCTAATTCTGTGATGGGCTGATTGTATTTATTTACTTTGTTAAGAGCTTCTAAACGAGGCCATAAAGCATCCCAAGTTGAATTATCGTCATGAGAAACTACGTATCCTTTATCATCGATATAAAGGTCTGCTGCTGGTTTACCCATAACTACCTCATCATATTTAACACCATTATTATTTAACCAATTTATTAATTCAATAAATCCCGCTTGATATTGCTTGGCTACACATCCTTTCATTCTATCTCCGTAGCGAGCAGTACAGATAAGAATTTTATAGCCTAAATCATAAGCTTTATTAATTTGTTTTATTGCATATGGAATTGGAGCTGCATTAATATAGTCTCCACCATTATTCATAGCTATAGTTCCATCCACATCTACATTTAATATTTTACCATTAGTCTTTCTTTCAATTGTCATTTAATTCTCCTATCTAATAATTTAAAGTGTTTCTCACATAATTGTTTTTTTCTATCTAAGAAAATGACAGAATCTTTATATAACCAATTATGGAGTTTTTTACATTTATTATTACCTTGTATACATAAACGATATAATTGTGGAGAATTTGAGCTATCTGGTCTGACATTTGATGTAGCTTTAATAATTTGTTTAATTTTAATAAGAATTTCTTTATTTGATTTCATCGTACAAACGATAGTTTTATCTCTTTTTGTTATATGCCAAGACCCATCCCCATCTATAAATCCTCTAATAAAATGTCTATCTAATTCTGATGGTATATTTGGATATTGTAATTTTAGACTTTTTTGTGGAGTACATCCTAAATGAATTAGGTCATTAAACATTTTCTTTGAAGAAAGTGTAATTTTTACATATTTAAATGTTTTCTTTTGTCCTTTATATTCTTTGGTTCGTGTAAAAAACTGAAATTTATTAGTTCCATTGATACTTTTGAGTAATTTTTTAATATGATTAGTATCAATTCTCCCTAATTGAAAATTTATTGTATATGAATATGTTTTTGTATTATGCCAAAGACATACATCAGCAAAGAAAAAACCTAACCAATAAGCTTTTTCTTCTGAATTAATATTTTCGAAAAAGTCTTTATTAAAGAGGGATTGTCTTGGCATTTTCTAATTTTCTTTTAGCATCTAAATCGAAAGTATAATAATCTATAGTGAGTTCTTCACCCTTCTTTATATTCCGAACTGCGTAATCTTTTCCATTCTTAGTGATTAAGTTTGGAGTTTTTGAGTGATTCATAAATCTAGCATTATCACCACATAAGTACCAATCGCCATCTTCATCTAAATAAGCGTGTTTTTTGAGATAATCTCTAATTAACCGAGAATAATTTTCGACCTCTGTATATCTCAGGTCAAGAAATGGATTGAATCTCCATACTATCTTGCCTTTACTTATATTTTTCTTGGCAAATAATCCAATCCCATTGATTTCAGATGGACCTATATATGTGTCTACAACTAACATACTTCCCTCGCTAGGATTTCTAGTTTTGTACATCCTTTTTCCATGTATTCGATGTATTTTTGTCCTATTGCCTCTTCTTTAGAGGCAGCATCTACAATTGAAAGTGCTAAATACTGATTACCACATTCTCTATAATAAGTCAGAGCTACTGCAAATTTTTTCATTCAAGTCTCGCTAAAATCCTAGAAATAATTGGGTGTCTAACTATATCAGAGTTTTTAAACTCGAATTTAGCAATTAAGTCCTCATCTTTTAACTTTTCAGAGATTTCCTCGAATGCACCTTGCATTTTCTTAGGCAAGTCTGACTGAGTCGGGTCTCCATTGAATACAAACTTAGAACCTTCTCCGAATCTAGTCAAAAGAAGCTTAATCTCTTCGTAACTACAATTTGAGGCCTCATCTACAATGAAAAATGAGTTCTTAACAGTTTTGCCTCTAATATGAGAAATAGGTAGAACACTTAGATAGCCAGTGGACCTGAAATCTTTAAAAGATTGTTTTCCCATACAAGTTTCAAACTCATCAAATATTGGTAGAAGATATGGCATAAGTTTATCCATAGCACTTCCAGGCAAAAAGCCTATAGAATGCCCTGACTCAACCGAAGGTCTAGTTATAACAATTTCCTCAACTAAACCTCTATTCAAATGGTCAATAGCAGCCCAAACTGAAAGGAATGTTTTACCAGTCCCGGCTGCTCCTGATACGAATGTAATTAAATTCTTTTCAATAATCTCTAATAACTCACGCTGAGCTTCGCTTTTAAATTCTATTTTCAATTGTCTCTTTGTTTCCTCAACAGGCTCCTTTTTAACTTTTCGAGTCATGTTGATACTTTCTGTTAGGTGTCTACTGAATTTTCTTTTGGAGTTCTAGGGAAAATAGGAAGTTCATAGTAAATCGGGTCGTCGTGACCTTTCCAACTTTCGCCTCTATTTCCTTTTTGGCCCTTACTATTTCCTTTTTTACCTTTTTGCCCACCTTCTCCCTCTTGTCCATCTCCACCCTCTCCCTCCATATCTATCATTACTCTTTTTCCCTGTTTTAACAAACCTTGTACACCATTAGCTACATTGTGCATTGGCTTAGTATAGGGAACTTTATACAGACGGGGTTCTTTATCATTAATGAAGAAAAAGATGGATGTGGGCTCGTCTACGAGGACTTGATAGACCTCGAACTTATTCGGGAGGGCCTTTTCTACACTAAATCCTAGATGGTCCTTGATAAAAACATTGATAAAGAGACCTAGATATAGAGTCGCCGCAATCGCCACAAACTTAAGAGACCACATTCCCTTGGCCCCAATTAGGAACCACAGAAGAAGGGTAACAATAACTATATAAGTGACAGTAAGTCCTATCATGGTCCCTCTCCTTGGTGGGGAGCATATGTCTGTGTGTGCTGTAGATTATGAGACTTTATCATATCCTTGGGGATTTCATTTAAGGAAATGAGGTCTGAATCTTTCAGGATAAGACGAACGAAGGTTTCTTGTTGTCCAGCACCACTGAGTTTTACGGTTTTTTTAAAGACAGTTTTATAGGGGCTTAGGCGTTCAACCGTTATAGTAACAGGGGTTTCTGTCACATCTTTCTTCCTATACATATGACAGTTTACTACATATTCTCCAGTAATAGCGTGTCTAATTAAAACGAATTCCCTATTCTCGTTATAGCTGACTTCTGTACCATTAGGTAGATGATATACATCGTTTACTTGCCCTAGGTCATCCCTTTCCAAATGTAGAAGTCCGGCTTCTTTGTGACCGAAATAAACTAAGTCTCTATCCTCATAATCAACCCATAAGTCTACATCATCTTCACTCTTAGAATCCCAGACCATAGTAATCATATAGTCAGCTTTTAGGTCTACATTCTTCATTTCTTTGACTTTTTGTTGGGCCATCGAAGCAAAAGCAATGACGAAACAACAAATGAAAGCCAACAACATATTCCATAGGAGGTCTAGGAAGGTTGTTGTGCATTGATAGTTCTTATGCATTTTCTACTTCCGAATTAAGGTTGAAGTATTGGAATTTTAAGACCATACCACAAACTAGACCTGTAACCGTAGTTAAAAGAGCGGTAGCCATAGATTTACCTAACTGAGTTAGTAAAGCCTGTGATGTAGAAGGGTCATCAATACTCAGAGTACGGAAGCCTGATAACATCATAACGAACCCAATTAAGGTGCCAAGTAAACCAAGATTTAAGCAAAGTTCACTGACGAACCAACCTAAGTCTAACTGAGCCTTGGTTACTGCGGTACTTACAGTTTGTTTACAGAACTGATAAGTCGCCCTACAACACAACATAGATTGTAACATATAGAGCCAGAAAACTGTAATACAGATATAGGAAGCATCCTCAGCAATACAATAATCTGTAAAGCCATAATTTCTACAGAGGAAAAATCCGACCATCGAAAGAGTAAAAATTCCCCACCAGCGCAAGAAAGGTTTCATAGTTATTTCCTAACTAAAACTTTAGTTCCTCTTGGAAGAATACGGTTAACTGAAGTAGACTGAAGGAAGATATCGTAGTTGGCGTGTAAATAAGGTTCTACCTTAGCATTAGCACCCTTTGGTAAACCAATGATGTCTCTAGCTTGGTCACCCCCATAAATCTTCTTGGTAACCTTATCGTAGAGTAAAACATCCTTTTGTGGCTGAACTGTCTCCTTCTTCGTTAAGAGATAATAAGCACACCCGAGATAGAAATTACCAGTCTTATTCTCTACAAATGGACGGATTTGTTGTTCCTTCGATACCTCTAGAAGGGTATATTCCTTAGATACATCATCCAACTTCTTAATCTGCTTAGTTTTATTAACTAAGTTAGGCTGAACATAGAAGTTATTAATTGACTTCTGACCAAGTGAACGAGAATTATAGAAGTTCTGGAAGCCAGCTACCGTAGTTTGTCTTACGGTGTCAAGACCCTTAACTGTCTGTTCCCATTCTCTTACATTTTCTGGAGAGATACCAAATCTGGTAATCTGACTTGCATTTCCATGTGGAACTTGGAATGTAAGAGTCCAGCGACCAGTTTTGGTGACTTCTTGTATTTCTCTGTTTAATTGGTCTGCTCTAACAAATGAGGCATTTTCGTATCCATCTGTTAAAACGAGAACTAGGAATGATGTATCCTCGTCTAAGTAATCAGGATGAGTCTTAGCCCATCTAATTGCTTCGGAAACTCCGTCAAATAGACGAGTCGAACTTTCTCTTGCAGAATATTGAAAATTGTTCTTAACTCTTTCTACGTTCTGTGACTGATAGACCTGAGTCACTGAGGAACCAAACTGGTACTGCGTAACTTCTGTTCTCTGATTGAACTTCTTGGCGTTTTCACTAAGCCCAGATAAAATCGAGTTAAACTGTTGTACAACCTGATTTTCAAGTCCAGACATACTGCCTGACTTGTCAACTACTAAAATAACATGATTCTTCTGATTTGAGGTAACTGTCTTTGTTTTCTTCTTCGTAGCCATTTTTTCTTTTCCTAATTTCAAAAGGATGTCTTGAATGATAACTCATATATTAAAATCTTTTAACACTACAATCGTATGGACTTGGACCAGTTCTAAATTTTACCTTAGGTCTATTCTCATCTGGTTTAGATGACCAATAAGGCCCATCATCTCTTTTGCGATAAGGCAATTTCCAAGGTTCCTCCCAAGGACTTTTAGGCTCATCATCCCAAGGTTTCTTTTCGTAGGGCTGATAAGGAGCAGGAGTTCCATTTTTTGTGGCATCACACCCACAATTATCGCACTTAATCATAGTAGGAGCTTGGGTGCTTTTTTTAAACTCCTTTTCGGAGGAACATTCACAATTTTGACAGAAATAGTTAATTTTGTACTTCATAACCTTCCCCATATTTTAATATTACCTCATTAGAAATTTTATAAGCCATGACTGCTTTTTGACGATAATGCCGCAAAGTAAAATCCACAATAGAATTTAATTGTTTACGCGTACATGAGATTTTTACAGGAATTACCCTTTCTTCAAATAGAGTATTATTAAAGACCCATGAGCCCTTAGCTGGAGATAAAATAGTAAGCCCACCAGTCAACTTACGGACAAACTTGTCCCAGTTTTTATGGTGGGCAGTACGGATTGGCTTTATAGTGTCACCGTATTTAGTTGGCACTAAGATTTCCCAGAGTTCTCGCATAATTCTCTAACTTTCTCTAGAACTCCATTATCTTGGACACTCGTTAGAACTTCTGGCCCAGTGAATTCAGATGAATGAATAACTTCATAAGTATTTCCGTCGTCTATTGCTCCATAGCATGAACAATGACTAAAGTCATATCTATGAAGTTCTCCTTCTTCCGTACATCCTACACCTTCTCCACCTCCACAATAACTTCCTTGATAATAGGCATAGACGAACCATTTATATTCGAATTTTAGATTTTTAAGTTGATATGAAAGTTCATGCACCTCATCATAATATCTTTTATTTTCTTCTTTTCCTACATTAAAGATTTCCATTATATCTCGCATTTCCCTCCTGAACAAGCTAATTCTTCCATTGGTTTAGTAAAATCTTCTTCCTCAATCATCTTTTCGTAATCTACGGTTTTATACTCACGAGTTAAATCACACCAAAGTTTCCAGTTTGACACATCCTTTAAACAGTAGGTAGTTTTCTTAAGATTGCCTTCAAAGTATTTATCTGAGAATTTCTTAAGTTTAAGTATCCAATCTTCTTGGATTTGAGTTTTAGGTTTGAATAACCCTAAAGCACAGTCACAAGCCAACCACAAGTTATCGAATGCTTTAATAGCCTCTTCTAAAGCCAC
>Ga0247664_1000132_pt1 | contig 18667 bp, 7 predicted proteins | sample CNK05_metaG_FD_182715 | JGI IMG/M metagenome (GOLD analysis project Ga0247664, IMG submission 182715) | Soil microbial communities from Purdue University Martell Research Forest, Indiana, United States - CNK05 | ecosystem: Environmental > Terrestrial > Soil > Temperate forest > Bulk soil | place...
CGAAGGGCTGCCCTTTCTGGAGGCCATCCGCGAGTTTGCTCTCGAAGCCGGCGTGGGCAACGTCCTCTTCATCCACGTCACGTACGTTCCCTTCATCAAAGCCGCCGGTGAACTCAAGACTAAACCCACGCAACAGTCCGTGGCCAAACTTCGAGAAATCGGCATCACTCCGCACCTGTTGGTGTGCCGCTGCGAATATCCGCTGGACAAGGATCTGCGCCAAAAGATCTCCATGTTCTGCAACGTCCCGTACCAAGCGGTGATCGAGGAGAAAGACGTGGAGCATTCGATCTATGAAGTGCCGCTCATGTTGCAACGGGAACGCATGGATGATCTCGTTTGCAAACTGCTTCATCTGGACGTGCCGCCCGCCGACATGTCGCATTGGCAGGATGTCATCCGCAAACTCATCGCCCCGCAACATCGCGTCCGCATCGGCGTCGTGGGCAAATACATCGAACTGCAGGACGCCTACAAATCGGTCTATGAAGCCATCATCCACGCGGGCGTGGCCAACGATTGCGGCGTCGAGATCGAAAAGATCGAGTCCGAAGAAATCGAACGGTTCGGCCCGGAAAAGGTCCTGAAGGGGCTCGCTGGAGTGCTGGTGCCCGGAGGGTTCGGCGAACGCGGCGTGGAAGGCAAGATCCAGGCGGCGCGTTACTGCCGCGAATCCAAACTGCCGTACCTGGGCCTTTGCCTGGGCATGCAGATCGCCTGCATCGAATTCGCCCGGCACGTGCTCAAGCTGGAAGAGGCCCACTCAACCGAGTTTGACCTGGACACTCCTCACCCGGTCATCGCGCTGCTCGATGCGCAACGCCAGATTTCCAAGAAGGGCGGCACGATGCGATTGGGGGCGCAACCCTGCCAACTCCTCCTGGGTAGCAAGGCCGCACGTCTCTATGGCGCCTTTGTTGTCAATGAACGCCATCGTCATCGTTACGAATTCAACAACGTTTACCGCGAACAATTCGAAAAGGCCGGCTTCGTCTTCAGCGGCACTTCTCCGGACGGAAAACTCGTCGAAGTGATCGAGATCAAAGATCATCCCTTCTTCATGGCCAGCCAGTTTCATCCCGAGTTCCAAAGCAAACCCAACCGGCCCCACCCGCTCTTCAAGGGTTTTATTGCCGCCTGCCACAGCTACATGTACATTCACCAGCGGGCGCTCTGAGGGGTTCAGGGTTCAGGGTTCGAGGTTCGCGGAGACAAGCCGTGGATCGCAGGAGACAGCAGGCAACACAGGAAAACGCGCATTTATGGCCGAACCGTATCGTCCACAAAGCTCTTGAAGCTCGAATCCGCTTTGTCGCGGCTAGCCGGATCGAAGCGGCTCAAGAACTCCAATCAACGGCTTACAACGAATCCGCGAAGACCGGCTAGAATCCCGAACCCTGAACCGGTAACCCCGAACCCTGAACCGGTAACCCTGAACCCTGAACCCTGAACCCTGAACCGGGAACCGGTAACCCTGAACCGGGAACCTGAACCGGGAACCTGATCTATTTCTTGGGTGTGCCCAGGCGATAGAAGCGGTTGGTGCCCGGAGCGGGGTCTGTGACAATGGCGGTCCAATTCACGTTCTTGGCGACCACATCAGAAAGACGCGTCCAGACGCCGGTGGGGTTGTCCTTGTATTCCACGGTATAGGTGTGATTCGACAAGGCCGTGAATTGAATACTGGCCGGGCCGTTGGCGGTGATCTGATCCACCTTGAGGTAACTCGCTGGGTTTGTCGGATCCGTTCCGGCGATGTACTCCGCGTAATTGCTCATCCCGTCGCCATCCGTGTCCACGTCGCGATCGGCATTGCTGTTCGGATCCAAGTCGTAGATGTCCGGGATGCCATCTTGATCCGTGTCGGCCAGGGCAATGACGAAGAATTGGGCGAGGGCGCCGACCGTATTGGCGTCGTTGTAAACCAACAGGCGCCAGGAATTGGTTTGGGTGGGCAGCTTGTTGATGACCGGCGCGGAGATGAAGAAGTTGGTCGTCGCCGTGGTGGTGATATTGGAGCGAACGGTGGAGATTTCGCGCCATTCGTAACGGAACGGAGGCGGATTGCCGCGGACCACCACGCTGGCGGTGAACGTGGTGTTGGACGCGACCATTTGATTGACGGGCGCGACCAGGTAGACCGGCGGCACCAAGACGGTCAAACGAACCTGCGGCGTGATCGTGGAGATGACACTGTCCGTCACGATCACATCGAAGAGTCCTTCGTTGCTGATATCGACGTTGGAAACAACCAAGGACGGGCCGGTGGCGCCCGGAATGTTCTGGCCATTATAACGCCACTGGAAGTGGATGATCCCGCTGCCGGTGGCCGCGACGGTGAAGGTGGCGTTATTCGTGGTGAACCCATAGTCGGCGACATTGGTCGACCCGCGCAGCACGACCGGCGCAGGGAACTGCGTGATCTTGGGCGCAACCAACACGGTCAGGATGGCGGGGGCGCTCACGACCGAGCCGTACGCATTGAGCGCAACCATCTGGTACGAACCGGCCTGAGACGGCTTGATGTTTTGCAACACAAGCGTGCTGTCCGTCGCTCCCGGCAAGACGGCGCCATTGAAGAGCCACTGATAACGAAGCGGCCCCGGACCGCTGGCGCTGCTGGTGAACGTGGCTGAAGCCACGCCCGAATCCGAAGCCACCGCGTTCGAGGGCTGACTAGTAATGGTCGGCACATTGCCCCCGGGAACAAAGTCGGAGCCGGGCGAAGGACCAGCGGCGGTCCAGTTGGTCGGATCATTGCCATAGGCGAAAAGATTTTTGCGTTGCAGCGCCTGTCCCATCCCGTCCGGGTCGGTGGGCCAGGGGGCGCTATCGCGGTAATGCACCCGATCGACCAACACCAGCGGAATCGTGCCATTGGTTTGGGGCACCTCAGGCAGATAGAGACTGATCGTGTCCCCGCTGTTGTCGAGGTTGCCTTTGTAGGGCCCGACCAAGGGGACGCTGCTGTTGATGTTGTACTTGCTGCGGAATGAAGCAACCAGATCCACGTCGACGTTTGGATTGAAACTGACCACGACGATAGAGCCGTTGCCGGGAATGGAAGTCTCGGGCGGGAAGGTGAACTCCACGGCTTGGTCGAGCTTCCAACGGCTGGCCGGACGCGCCGGATCATACAGGTTTACCGTGTTCGGCGTGATGTTGCGCAGCTCGATATACTCGTGCTCGGTGTTATTCCAGTAGTCACCGTTAGCGGCCACTTCCTGCGGGCGATACATGATTTCACTGATGACAACAGGCCCGACCGCGGGAGGACCGTTGGGCGCGCCCAGGGACGGGGTGGCCAGGGTCACAAAGTGGTCTTCGCCGATGCTGTTGACATAGCGGCCGAACGTTTTGCCCTCGCTTTGTGCGCCGAACTCATACCCGTGATAATACCCAGTCAGGTTCCCCGCCTGGTCGGCTGAGAACACGTAGACTTCCTCGCCCACTGCACTCAAAGCAAACGGGATGTTGCCGGGTGTCGCCACATTGAAATCAGATTCGTTGAACGTGATCTGGGAATTCGCCGGAATAGTGCGCCCGGTCGGGATTCGGAATTTCTTGGGCTTGTTGAAATCGTCGGTCAGATACCAACCTCCGATGTTGGCCGGCGTGCTGCCGAGGTTGGCCAGCTCGATGGTGTCAGTGGCCGTCGCGGGATCGGTGCGGGTCAGGGCCTCGTTGATGACGACCTGCGGGAAGGTGGGCTGGACACCATTATCCACGCCGGGGGAACCATTGATGGTCCCGCTGGGACGCCAGTTGGCGGCGGTGCCGTAATTGGCGGGGCTGGCGTGCTCGTCGACGACCACCAGTGAGAAGCCGAGGCCATCGGTGATCGGATACCATTTGTCGTCATAGACGAAATCCTGAATTGGTTCGCGGTAACGGCCCCAAACGGTGAGGCGATTGCCATCATTGGCCAGGTTACCCGAATACTGGCCGGCGATGGTGGCGCTGTTGCCGTAGCGCGAGGTGAACGCGTTCTGGTTCTTGACCACGAGCACGCGGCTGTTGGGAGCCAATTGCAGGCTGGGGAAGGTGAAATCGATGCCGCCGCTGACGGAATAGCCCGCCAAATCCAACGTGGTCTGCCCCACATTCTTGAACTCGAGATATTCGAAGTCTTCGTCGATGTAGGCGCTGGGCGGCGTCGGCGCTTGCGGATGATACATGATCTCGGTGATCGCCAGCTGCGGCGTGGAAACAACGTAGGTGGCGACGGATGGTGGACTCCATGGGCTCCACAGTCCGGTGGGCGACACGTAAGCACGGGCAAAGACGCGCGCGTTCGAATTGAGCACAATCGGGCCGCTCGCGACCAAAGCGCCAGGGGCAACTCCCCCTCCCGCAGCGCGCGGGTCAGTCCCGTCCAGGGTGTAATAAACAACGCCCTGGCCCGACATTACCAAGGAGGCGCCCGGTTGGATGGGCCCGGCCGGCAGGGTCATGAACGGCGCGTGAACGAACTGGCCATCGATCCACAGGTAACGGCCGTAGGTCCATTTCTTCATCTCAGAAATGATGCCGGCATAGGTCTTGGGAGTGACATAGTCCACGTCCCAGCCGCCAGCTTTGCCGTTGGGATTTGGCCAGTGATACACGCCCAACAACAGGTTTGTGTATTTGATATAGTTGCGCCCCGCGGATTCAGTGAGGAGCGAGGCGACCTCATCGATGCGGTTGGTTAGACGCTCGCCGCTGAATACGTTCGTTCGGAGAGTGCCCCAGCGGTCGGCGACCTTTTGACGGAAATCGGGATCGCCGCTAGCGCTGGTGGCGGAGGCGGTGCCGGTGATCATGCGCCGGGCCCAGATATGGTCGGAGTCCGCAAGCAGCGCCCAATACCACCCGTTGGTTTTCCCGCCTTCGAGGTAATCGGCATTGCCGAAGGACAGGTTCCAGTCCCAGATCGGTTCAGGCTTAATCTTACCGTTGCGATCCTTATTGAAGTAACTGCTCAGCCGGTAACCGTCGATTTGCTTGGGCATCTCCACAATCCAAAACTGATCCGCAAATGAGTCCAGATCTGCGTAGTAGGAGTAGTGATTGGTGCCGGTGCGCGCGAGCCAATTGGTGGCATAAAGACTCTGCTCAAAGCGGGCCAGATAATTCGTGAGCCAGACCATCTGCGGATGCTTGAGGTTGTTATTGACCTCGCGCGGCTTGGGTTCGTGCAGCTTCAAGCCTTGCCCGCTGAACGACCCGGGTACGCCGGCCGTGTTGAAGTTCAAGTCGCCGGTGCTGTCCTTATCTTTCTTAAACATGTATCCGCCGGAAATGGCCGGCTCGTTGGTGACCGAAGGAGTCAGTTCGGCAATGTTCACGCGGTCCTTGCCCCTTTCGATCTTTTCCACGATTAACATGACGCCGTAATAGTCCGCGGGATAAGTCACGCGCCCGCCGGTTTCGTCCTTGAACACCTCCACCAACTGGCGGCGCTCCGAGTAGTGCCCCATCTGTTCGAACAGTTCGAAGGCCAGGAAATCATTCATCATGCATTTGTCTGTCCAGGGATTGCGCAGCTTCCAGTCGGCTTCCGCCGGCATACCGAGGACTGACACAGCCAGATCGTTATAAACGTCGTCGTTGATCTCAACGTTATAGGGCCGCTTGGGCCAGCCAGCCGACGTCTGCCCGAACCCTTCAAATTGCGCGTTGACTACCAAGTCCGGTTGGCGCGCGAAAGAGGCGCGGCCCCGAAACGTGTCATAGACAGCAAAAGTTCCCTTGGTGCGATTGGTGGCGCCCCCCGCGAGATCCGAAGTGATAGGCCGCCCTTCCGAGCTCAAGATCAATACCGGCAAATTCGAACTGAACTCGCGCGTGGTGGAGTCCAGCAGAATGAAGTTGCGCGAGATAACCCGGCCGGGGAACAAGCCCGGTTGGAACACGCGCGCCTTGATCGTCATGTTGATCGAGAAGGCGATTGGCCCGGTATAGATAGGAGACGCCGCAGTCGGCAAGGTCCCGTTCGTCGTGTAGCGAATGGTTGCCCCGGGCGGGCCGGTCATGGCCAGTTGGAACGGGGCGTTGGTATAAACATAAACCCCGCTCTCCAGCGAGAACGACGGGTCTCCCGCAAATCCGAGGCCTGTGACCGGGTTTTGCACCCCGGGCGTGGCAGTCAGGAACGGACCCACCACGCTGGGATCCGACGCATCCCGTCCGTAGGAAATGTCCGGAACCTGCGCTGGATACGTAAAATACGAGATCACCGTCAGCGTCGGGTCGACCAAGCCCACGTAGCTGCCCTGATCTTTTGCCAGCTTGAAATTCGTGTGAAGCGGGGCCAGGGCATTGGTCCGGTTCTTCTCCGAAGCCCACACCAGCAGGTATTTGGTGGCCCCTAAGGTCACCGCCGGGAAACGCCAGACCGTCAGATTGGTCGGCGTATTGCTGAGATACCAGCCATCGAGGTCCACATCGAGAGGACCGGGATTATAAAGTTCGATCCAGTCTGACCGCGTGCCGTCTTCGTCTTCCAGACCGTGCTCGTTATTGGCCAGGAACTCTGAGATCACCACGGTCTTGGGCCCGGCATTCGGGTCCAGGGTGTAATTCCAGCTGCCACCTGCAAACGGGTGCGGCGTCGAGGCAAGGTCGGTGATTTGGTGGCCACTGGCCCAGGCCACCGAGACGGCTCCCGTCGGCGGTTGCGGAAACCGGAATTGGTATTCCACGGGCGAGAGCGCCACAAAATTCGTGGCCGGCACGTCGTTAATCAGAAGGTCAGCGATATCCACGTTGGTCACAGGCTCGCTGAATACTACGCTGATAAACTTCAGGTCGCGCACGGTGCTGCCGACCACCGGCGTCGTCACCGTCACAATGGGTGGATCCGCATCGAGCAAACTCGAGACCGAGGCGTCCATGAGAAAATCGTTGTTGGCAATGCCCGCTTGGAACACCTGAATGGCGATCACATTGGGGCCGGTGGCGAGGACGTTCGGGTTGACACTTACCGAAAGCTCCTGGTCTTCCGCGGTGGGCTCGGGGGCGGAGGTATTGTAGGCCAGCAAACCTTCTGGAACACCAAAACGACCGACTTCCACCCCGTTGACCCAGGCAATGCAGCCATCATCCACATGGAGGTGCAGACTCAGTTGACTGATGTCCGCCTTGTTGTCGATGGTGAAGGTCGAGCGGAAGAATACGCTCAGATAATTGCCATTGGCGCTGCTGGGCAGTGTGGTGGCGATGGAAGCTTCCCATCCGAGCGGGTCATTGGCCGGGTTGGCATAACCAATCGGCGCCTTGCCGCGCGCCCAGCTGGAGTCATCAAAACCAACCAACCGCCACGCCCCAACGGGACTAGAGGCTTCTTGCGTGCCAAGGAAGTAGGCCCAAGAGCCGCCAAATGGAATGAGCTCCGCTGCGGTTGCCACGTTAAACGTGGCCAGGACCAACGCGGTCGCTAACGAACCGAACTTTGCTTTGGTATGCATGGGAACGGATGGGGTCAACGTATGGTGGGGGCTTCTGTCGCCAGATATGTCTGTCACCTTCGTCCTCCTGGGTCGCTTCTGTCGCTATTCGGCGGCCTGCCATCCTTGAGGGCCCGGCATCCCGGGCCTGCAGAAAAGATCGCTGGCCGCTTCATCGCGCGACAGAGGTACTAATGATAATGATATACGCGTCCATTAAGAGAACGATGGATGATTTGTCACTTATAACAGGAGCCGGGCGCCCAGACAACATAAACTTCGGCTTTGCCGGCAAGCCGCACCCTGACGTAAAGTGGCGGCTTGTTGATATGCCCTCGCCGCACGTGCTGGCCGGTGTGCCTTCGAATTGCAGCTCATGAAGCCGATGAACATGCGGCTTGCTCTGGCTGCGGGCATAGTTCTGGCCGCCGGCCTTGCCGAGGTGCCCGGCCAGGCGGCCCCTGATTTTGCCCGCGAAAGCCAGCCTCAAGGCCAATCGACCAGCCGAGTGGCGCGGGCGGAGCGGGTCGTAACGGATGAAGACCGCAAACACTGGTCCTATTTGCCGCTGCGCCTGCCGGCCTGGCCCACACTGAAGACTCCCGCTGGCGATCCCGAATGGATCCGGAACCCTGTGGACCGCTTTGTCGCGGCCAAACTCCGTGAGAAAGGAATGGCTCTGTCCCCGAGCGCCGATCCGCGAAAGCTGGTGCGCCGGATTTACTTTGATCTGATCGGCCTGCCCCCTGCCCCGGACCAGATTGAATCGTTCATCCGCGCGTTTGCGGGCGACCCGCACGCGGCCGTGGCGTCTTTGGTCGATCAACTGCTGGCCGATCCACACTACGGGGAACGTTGGGCGCGTCACTGGCTGGATGTGGTGCGTTATGCGGATAGCGATGGCCAGGAGAGCGACGCGGATCGGCCCACCGCTTATCATTACCGTGATTTTGTCATCCGCAGCCTGAACCACGACCTGCCGTTGGACACCTTCGTCCGCTGGCAACTGGCTGGTGACGAGTTGGAGCCCGACAACTCGCAGGCCATCGCCGCCACCGGCTTCATCGTCGCCGGGACCCATGCGGTTCTGGCAGATAACCTGATGGAGGAAGAGCGGATGCGGACCCGTTTCAATGAGCTGGACGATATGATTGCCACGACCGGCACGGCTCTATTGGGCTTGACGCTCGCGTGCGCGCGTTGTCACGACCACAAGTATGATCCAGTCCCGCGCCGGGATTATTATCGGATGCTGTGCGCCTTTAACAGTGGGGATCGCGCGGACGTGCCGCTCGCCCCGCTCGCAGAGGTGCGCCGCCGGACGGAGGCGGACGCGATCTGGAAGGGCGAAGCCGACGCCGCTAAACGGCGCCTCCATGACTGGCTGAAACAGGCGCGGCAACAACATGAACCCGCCGCCCGAGCCGCCAAGGTCAACGCGCTCCAAGTGAGCCAAGCCGATAAGGCACTGCTTCAGGAGGAGCCCAACAACGCGCAGGCCCGGGAACTCGCGAAGAAATTCGCCAAGGAACTCAAAATCGAGGACAAGGATCTTCGCCCGTTTTTGTCCGATCCAGAACGGCACGAATGGGACGCGCTTAACGATGCCGTGCAGACGCTGGAAAGGCGCAAACCGAAGCCGTTGCCCGCCGCGCTCGCCTTCGCTGACTACAGTCCCAAGCCGCGCCAGACCTTCCTGCTGGCCCGCGGGGATTTTCGCGCCCAGAGCGAACCGGTGGAGCTCGGGTTCTTGAGTGTGCTCACCCGGAACAAGACGCCGGCGGATTATTGGGCGGTGGCCCGAGCCGGGAGTCGCCGCACGGATTCATCGCAACAACGGCGAGCCATGGCGGAATGGATGACGGACGTCGAGCAGGGCGCCGGAGCATTGGTCGCTCGAGTCATGGTCAACCGGGTTTGGCAGCATCATTTTGGGCAAGGCTTGGTGCGCACGGTCAACGATTTCGGTGTGCGCTCCGACCCACCCACGCATCCGGAGTTATTGGAGTACCTGGCCTGGGAATTAGTGCAGGACGGCTGGACCCTGAAGCCGCTGCATCGGCTCATCATGACCAGCGCGACGTATCTTCAGGACACCGCATTTGATCCGGCCAAGGCCAGGGCAGATTCGGAGAACCGACTGCTTTGGCACCGTCGCGCGCTGCGTCTGGAGGCGGAGATTCTGCGCGATTCGATGCTGGCGGTGAGCGGGACGTTGAACCTTGAGATGTTCGGTCCGGCTGTGAAAGGACCCATCGCTCCCGAGGCCATCCAGGCTCGCAACATGACTGATCCGTACCCGAAGGATTTGAAGGATACTCCGGCCACCCGCCGCCGGTCCGTTTATATGTTTCATAAGCGGGTGGTGCAATCTCCCCTCATGCAGGTTTTTGACGGACCGGACGCGCAGGCCAGTTGCGGGCGTCGTGAGAGCACCACGGTGGCACCGCAGGCTCTCGCGCTGATGAACGATCGGTTTGTTCGCGCCCGCGCGTCCGATTTTGCCGAACGCGTGATCCGGAAAACGGAGTCCGAAGCGCAGATTCGCTACGCCTGGCAGTTGGCGCTGGGTCGTGAACCGTCCGCGAGTGAAGTGGAATCGGCCATCACCTTCATCCAGGCGCAGCTCGAGCAGCGTGCGGCACGCGAGCCGCATCGGTCCCAGCCTGAAACTCTGCGTTTGGCGCTGACGGACCTCTGCCAGACGCTGTTTGCCTTGAACGAATTCCTTTACGTGGACTGAACCGCAGAGCCAATGAGCGTACCTACTCAACATTGCGGGCGTTACCAGAGCGCAGTCAATCGGCGTGAGTTTTTGCAGAAAGCCGGCGCGGGCTTTGGCCTGCTGGGTTTGGCGGGTCTGTTGAAAACCGAGAACTTGCTGGCTGCCGCCACCGAGACGGGCCGGGGGTTGAATCCCATGACGCCACGTGAGCCGCACTACCCGCCCAAGGCCAAAGCCGTGATTTGGTTGTTTATGGAGGGGGCGCCCAGTTCGGTGGATTTGTTCGATCCAAAGTCTGAACTCACGAAACGCGACGGGCAGCGCATCGCCATCGATGTGTTCAACGGGAACCCCGGCCCGCTGATGAAATCACCGTTCCGCTTCAAGCAATACGGCCAGTCAGGCGCGTGGGTTTGCGAGAAGTACCCGAACGTCGCCCAGCACGTGGACGACTTTGCGTTCATCAAGTCGCTCTACAGCGAATCCAACGATCACGTGCCGGCCCTCTACCAGATCAATACCGGCATTGCCCGCCCCGGATTCCCCAGCGCCGGCTCCTGGATCACCTACGGCCTGGGCAGCGAGAGTCAAAATCTTCCCGGCTATGTCGTGCTGGGCAACAGCCAGGGCGTAAAAGGCGGCCCCCTAAACTGGAGCGCGGGCTTTTTGCCCACCAGCTATCAGGGCACGCTCTTCCGTTCTTCGGGCGCGCCCATCCTCAACCTGACCCGGCCCAGTCATGTCACTCGCAGCGACCAACGAGCGCAGCTTGATTTCCTCAAACAGATCAATGGCGATCATCTTCGGCAACACGAAGGCGAGCCCGACCTGCTCGCGCGCATCCAGAGTTTTGAACTCGCCTACCGGATGCAGATGGAAGCCAGCGATCTCGCCGACTTTTCGGGCGAAAGCAAGGAGACGCTCGAGCTCTACGGTCTGGATCGGGAGATCTCCAAAAACATCGGGACCAAATGTCTCCTGGCCCGGCGCTTGATCGAACGCGGAGTGCGCTTCGTCCAGGTCTACAGCGACGGCGAGTGGGATGCCCATTCCGATCTCAATGGCAACCATTCCCACCATTGCGCGTCAACCGATCAGCCCATCCACGGCTTGCTCACGGATCTCAAACGGCTCGGCTTAATGGACAGCACGCTCGTGATCTGGGGCGGGGAATTTGGCCGCATGCCCGTCTCCCAGGGCAATGGCGGTCGAGACCATAATCCCAATGGTTTTATGGCTTGGCTGGCCGGCGCCGGGATCAAGGGCGGCACCAGTTACGGCGAGACCGATGAGATCGGTTATAAGGCCGTGAAAGATCGAGCCAGCGTGCATGATCTCCATGCGACCATGCTTCATCTGCTGGGCATGGACCACACCAAACTCACCTACCTGCACGACGGGCGACGTTATCGGTTGACCGACGTGGCCGGCGAGGTCATCAGCCCGATTCTGGGCTGAGAACTTTTGTAACCCGTGGAGGAACAGCAACGCGATCAACGGGCGCTCCAGGAACGCGCTCGCCATCAACAGGCTCTCTATCAACTGACTGACGCCCTCACCCGAGCGGCATCCTTGACCGAGGTTTTTGACAGCGCGTTGGACTCCGTTCTGAGTAGCTTGCCCTGCGATCGTGCTGCATTGCTCCTGGTCAATGAGCATGAGGTGATGCAATTCAAGGCTTGGCGCGGCCTTTCGGACGTCTATCGCCAGGCTGCTGAAGGCCATTCCCCCTGGAAACCCGGCCAGGAGAGTCCGCGTCTGGTCTGCGTAGAGAACGTGGCCTCCACGCCCCTGCCGGAGCCACTGCGGGACGCGATTGACCATGAAGGTATCCGGGCCCTGGCCTTCCTGCCCTTGCTGTCCCACGGCAGGTTGCTGGGCAAGCTCATGGTTTCCTACAACAGCCCCCACACTTTTTCACCTGACGAACTTCAATTAGCCCAAGCCATCGCCAATCAGGCCGCCTTCGGGATCGAACGTAAACAGGGCGAAGATGTCACGCGCCGGCTGGCCGCCATTGTCGAATACTCCGATGATGCGATCATCAGCAAGGATCTGAACGGAATCATCGTCAGCTGGAACCGGGGTGCCGAGCGTCTTTTTGGGTATACCGTCCAGGAGGCCGTGGGGCAGCACATCAGCCTTGTGATCCCGCCGGAGCGTCTTGGGGAAGAACCGGGCATTATCGAGCACATCCGCCACGGCGAACTTGTCGAGCATTACGAAACCGTTCGTCGGCACAAGGACGGCAGCCTGTTGGACATCTCCCTGACGGTCTCACCGCTTCGGAATGAGAAGGGCGAGGTGGTGGGGGCCTCGAAGATCGCGCGCGACATCACGGAACGCAAGCGAGCGGAAAGGATGGTGCGCGAGGCGCAGGCGCAACTGCTGCGGCACGCCGCCAATCTGGAAAAGACAGTCCTGGAGCGGACGGCCGACTTGCGCGCCAGCAACGAGCAATTGGAGGCTTTCGTATATTCGATCGCCCATGATTTACGGGGGCCCCTGCGGTCGATGGAGGGTTTCTCCGCGATGTTGCTGGAAGAGGCCGGCGCAGCGCTGGGGGAACAAGGCCGGAATTACGCGAATCGCATCAATCGTTCAGCCCAATTCATGGACCAACTGCTGACTGACCTGCTGGCTTTTAGTCAGTTAAACCAGCAACGGATTGCCCTGGCCCCTGCCGATCTGAGCCGCGCGGTGCAAGGGGCGCTGTCGCTGCTGGAAAATGAAATCCATGAAAAGCGCGCCCAAGTGGATGGCTCAGGCCCGTGGCCCTCTGTGCTGGCTCATCCCCCCACCTTGGGGCAGGTGCTTTACAACCTGTTGAGCAATGCCTTGAAATTCGTGGCGCCAGGCGTGCAACCTGTCGTCCGGCTGCGGGCCGAAGTCTGCGCCGCCACCAATCCGCCACCCTCGCTCCGGAAAGAACGCGGACCCAGCGACCCGGATTGCTCGGAGGATTGGGTGCGAATATGGGTGGAAGATAACGGCATCGGCATCGCCCCCGAGCATCAAGAACAAATCTTTCGGCTGTTCACGCGCTTGGAAGGCGAGAAGTATTCTGGAACCGGCATCGGACTTGCCATTGTCCAGAAAGGAACCGAACGTATGAACGGGCGGGTGGGCGTGCAATCCAGACCCGGACAGGGCAGCCGATTCTGGATTGAATTGAAGAAAGCCTGAGCCGCAGGACGGGGCAGCGGATGGGAGATCGCTCTGCGAACCGTCACACTGGGATTTATGGACGAGAACCAAACAATTCTGTTGGTGGACGATAGCGAGGACGATCTGTCGCTCATGCGGCACGCGTATCGCGCCGCACATTTCAAAGCCTCCTTGCAAACGGTTAATAATGGAGAACAGGCCATCGCTTATCTCAGCGGCGAGGGCGCCTTCGTCGATCGGGCTAAATTCCCGTTGCCTACGTTGATGCTTTTGGATCTGAACATGCCGAAAGTGAACGGCTTTCGCGTTTTGTCCTGGGTGCGGACTCAGCCTGGCCTCAAAAGGCTTTCGGTGATTGTGTTGACTGCCTCCGCCCGGGCGGATGATGTGAAACAAGCCTTTGATTTGGGCGCCAATTCCTACTTGGTCAAACCATCCACGATGGCAGCGTTGATCGCGATGATTTGCTGCCTGCGGGACTGGCTCGAGTATAACCATTTCCCAGCCCTTGAGCCTGGACCAAGTGTGGAGACGCCCGCCGCAAAGGGCTCGTGACCCCCGGTCCATCCCAAGTGATCCACGAATCCTAGCCCGGCTAGGTGTTCGCGCGCAACTCAGCCATGGCTCGTTCGAAAATGAGCCGGCGCGTGCCGGTGGAGGCGTGGGCCGGCCCGTCGATGCCGATGAACATCGAATGCGTCGAGGGAGACAAACGCTCAGCGCTCCGTTGGCGGGCCGCCTCGGCAGACCGTTTCAGTAACGCGGCGATCTTCCAGGGATCCGTGAATCGGGTTACGCCGGGCTTCGGATCCAGGGCCTTGCTCCTTGGTGCAATCTCTGTGGACCCCTGGAGTGAAACGGGGCCTGGGCAGCGCTGACCAGGTGGCGGATTTAGAGGGGTTGGTTGCATTGGAGGTCTCGTTACCTGCGGTCTGATCTGGTTCGGCTTGGAAATCATATCGTAAGAATGCGGGCGCAACGCCGCAGCCAGGTCCCCAGCTGACAACGTGCCAGCAACGGAAAAAAAACCGCTCACAAATTAGGCCCGAATTCGAAGGAATGTGCGCGGTGCTCAGCCATCGCCGCAGAGGACTAATTGCAGAACGCCAATCGGCACCTATGCATTGTTACATTCTGCATAGTGAGACTGCGGAGTAGACTACGGGGACGTTGGAAACCTCGCGGTGACCTTGCACCCGGCCCGCCGGGCTCCTCTAATTTTTTACTGCGGATGGGCGCGGAACTCGCTGCGGTCGCTGAGCGGACAGAGATAGGCCTCGACTAATAAACCACCACAAAGCTGCCGTCCGGTTTGACAAACGCGCTGACCAGACCCCAGACGGGCACACCATCGGCTCGCCCTTTTTCAGCGGTGGGTCGGCCGGCTTGGTCGTAGAGTTGCCAGGCCACCGCGCCGCCTTTTTGCCAGCCGGTTCCTTCGGTCCAAGCCAGGAGCACTTCGCCTTGGGCGTTGCCGACGGCCACCGGATGCTTTCCTTTGGTGCCACCCAGGGGAGAGACAGGTTCTGAGATCTTCAATGTCGTTGGATCCATGGGCGCGAAATAGATTTTGCCTCCAGTTTCCCAGGCTGCCAACACGCCCGCTTTGCTCTCCGAGAGAAACGCGCTGCTCATCGGGCAGGCTGCTGTTTTCCAAGGATGGCTGAAGGCCACCTCGAAGTCAGTGCCGCCATTGCGCGAAACGAGCAAAAGCTCCTCCCGATTTACTTTCTCGGAAGCGGCGCGATAAAATGCAAACAAACGACCCTGACCGTTGGCGAAGGCTTTCATCCCGCAACAGCCGCAGGCGCCGGTGGGCTGGTCCAGGCACAGCTTTTCGCGGCCAAAGGTCTTGCCGTCATCGGTGGAGCGCGCGACGAACAAGGCGCGGCCAGCTTCGCCGTTGGTGTTGCCTGGTTTGGGTGCATGCCAGAAGGCGTAGACGTTTCCTTGCAAGTCCGCCGCCACGGAGCCGCCGCCATCCAAGCCGTACGCGTAAGTGATGAGATTGCGTTCGGGCTCAAAGCCGGTGCCCGCATCGTTCATGCGGGTATAAAGGAACGGCGTGACCTTCCTGCCACCACTGGTTGCCTGGATGGCGCCTTTGCCCATGCCATCCCACGCCACATGCACTCGACCCTGCTTCCCGACCGCCAAATGTGCGCCACGGATGCTGCCGGCCGCGATGGCGCTTTGAGGTTGGCTGTTGACTTGGATGGGGGTGGAGAAGGTTGTTTCACCTGGCGCTTGGCGCACATAAAAAATGTCACCTGCGCCACCCTCCCCCTTGTAATAAATCATGTGAACCACGCCTTTGCTGTCGACGGCGGTTTGCGGCTGGATGCCGCCGTCGGGCGTGCGGGTAAGGGTGACCCGGGGTGATTCCGCCGCCAGCAGGACCGAGCTCAGAATGCCAAACACAAGGCCAAGGACGCTTGCTCTTCGAGCGCCGAGGCAGCCGGCAAGTTCGGATCCGAGGCGCGGGCAGTTCGAAGGGCGCGGTTGCATGACGCGAGTGTCTCGCTGCGGCTGAGCCGGAGGCAAGACCTAATCCAGGGTTCCTTCAACGGTTCCGCCGCCGCTTGTGGTTGGCGGCACTTTGATGCAGCGTCATTCTTTGGTGAGCGCGTCCGCCGCTGCTTGCTGGAATGTGCGACGCACTTCGCTCGCGTCGCTGTTCGGGAAATTCGATCGTTGGACCATCAGGAGGTAGGCAACTCCTCGAACCGGATCAACCCAGGCTTGTGTGCCCCAGGCGCCGCCATGCCCGTAGGTGCCGGGTGAAAGCATCGCGGCCACGCCCTCATGAGGCGTGCGCAGGATGCAACTGCCCAACCCCCACCCGTAGTTCTGGCCGCGGTTGCCGCCGGCGTTGTCCTGGAAAAAGCCGGTGGGCAGGTCTCCGGTTTGCGGTGTCGTGAGAAACTTCATGGCGGAGGCGCTGAGATAGCGGCGGCCACCGAGGCTCCCGCCGTTGAGGAGCATCTGGCAAAAGCGCGCATAGTCGAGCGCCGTCGAGTAGAGCCCTCCGTTGCCTTGGGGTGGCCGATCGCGCGGCCCAAACTCGGGACGAGGCGGCACCGGTTCAAGCGCGCCGGTGTCCTTGTTCTTCGCGTAGGCGGTAACCAGGTGCGCGCGGTGTTGGTCGGTCAGGTAAAAGGTGGTGCTAACCATGCCCAGCGGGTCGAACAGCCGCTTCTGGAGAAACGCATCAAAGCTCAGGCCACTCACCACTTCCACGATGCGCGCGGCTGCGTTGATCCCGCTTTGGGTATAGCGCCACTTTTCGCCGGGCTCGTATTGCATCGGGGCCGCCAGCCAAAGCGGGACCAGATCGGCCAGGGTCCGGGCCTTTTGCGCCTCCGCCGCCGGGGCTTCGCCCAGTCCGGAAGTGTGCGTCAGGATCTGTGTGATGGTGAGATGGGCCGGCTTGCCGGAAGGGGTTTTCAAATTGGCAAACTCAGGCAAAAATTTCTCAACCGGATCGGCCGCGCTCAGCTTGCCTTCGTCCTGGAGCATGAGAATGGCAACACCTGTGACCGGCTTGGTCATGGAGGCGATCCAGAAAAGTGTGTCGGGCCTCATCGGCTTTTTCGCAGCCAGTTCGGCGAAGCCCGTGCTTTCCAGGTGAAGGATCTTGTCCTTCGTGACCACGACCGTGACGGCGCCCGCGATTTCCTCTTTGGCGATCATCCTTTGCATGGCGTTGCCGACGCCCGGGAGTTTGGGCTCATCGGCGAAGGCTGAGATCGCGCACAACGCGGCAGATGGGGCTAGGTTGGTGAGGAGCCGGTAGGAGTTCATGGCCAACAGTTCAATCCGTCGGATTGAACGAAGCAAGAGTTTTGCGACCATGAGCTGGCCCAATTTCGGCAGGCGGCGGGTTTGGCCTACTGCAATTGCCATTCGATGGCCGTGACGGACAGCGGCGGCAAGGTGACCTGGTGGTCGGCTGCCGGCAGGCTGATAATGCGAATGCGCTCGGGCGTTTCCCAATGATTCATCGCATCCAGCTGATGCGCGTTGAGCGTGTCGCGCAACGTTTCGGCAGCGCTGATTCGAGCAGTGCCGTTGAAGCCCGCGAAATCAAAGGTCCAATCCACCGGCTGCATCAGGGAATTCACGGCGAAGACCGTGACGAAGCGTTTGTCTTCGGAACTGCAGGCCGTGACATCCGGACCAGCCCCAGGCTGATCGACCTGCAAGGGAACCGGCTTGGCGTGCCGGGCGAAGAGTTGCAGCGCATAGTAACCGGGGCGTTTGAGCAAACCGGAGGGCGACGTCTGAAGGAGGCCCCCGCAGAAGCTGTTGGCCATGCTGGAGCGACAGGCGATTTCGACTTGGTCCGCATGACGCAGCAAGAGATTCAGATAACGCGCATTGTGCAACGCGTTCCCCAACGTCATCTGGCGTCCCCGGCCCAGCCCCCAATCGCCCCCGCTCTCGTTCCACTCCGTGACGGCCACCTTGATGTGCCCACAACCAGGCGTGCCTTGAAGCAACTCCGCCATGCGACGGAAATCTCGCTCGCACCCTGCAAGATCCCTCGTGTAATGGTGCGGGCCCACGTAGGCAATGTCCCGGCCGTGCCGCTCGAGCAGTTTCGGCGACGGAAACGATGACAGGAGCAGCAGGTTTGGGTCGGCCCTTTTCATCAAGGCAACGAACGTGGCGAACTGGTCGAGATAATTGCGATCATCACCGTTGATTTCATTTCCGATCTGCCAGTAACGAACCCGGTAAGCCGCAGGATGCCCGTTGGCCGCGCGTTTGCCTCCCCAGCTGGTCTGTGGGTTGCCGTTGCAATACTCCACCAAATCGGCCGCGCTTTGCGGCCCGTCGGAAAAACTGAGGCAGATCAGCGGCTCGGTGCCGGTCAGTTCGCATAACTGGCAAAACTCATCGATGCCCACGTCGTTGGGATCCAGACGGCCCCAGTTCTTGTTGATGAACGGTCGCCGCCCATCCCGGTCGCCGATGCCATTTTTCCACCGATATTCACCAGGGTCGCAAACCGAGCCGCCCCAACGGATGAGAGTCGGTTGCAGTTCCCGGATCGCGGCCACCACATCGCGCCGCCAGCCTTTCAAGTTGTCGGCCGGCATCGCAGACACTTTGTCGACCCACAGGCGGCCTGCTCCCTCCACGCGCAATTCAAAGACAGCGCGATCCGTTTGGCCGGCCGCGGTCAATGCCACCGAGAATCTTCGCCACTGCAGCGCAGGGGCCGGGAGTTTCGCGCTGGCGAGGGTCATCCAGGCGCCATTGGGCAAAAGCGCTTTGAAGCTGACTGCTGCGCGGAGATGGGCGGAATCGGCGCGCATCCAGCCGGTGCAGAGATAGG
>Ga0247664_1000133_pt1 | contig 18594 bp, 16 predicted proteins | sample CNK05_metaG_FD_182715 | JGI IMG/M metagenome (GOLD analysis project Ga0247664, IMG submission 182715) | Soil microbial communities from Purdue University Martell Research Forest, Indiana, United States - CNK05 | ecosystem: Environmental > Terrestrial > Soil > Temperate forest > Bulk soil...
AAGGCACGCACGTTATGAACACCAAAGATCTCATCCGCCTGGGCGTGCCCCCAGGTGAACCGACCCGGCGCGGCATCGACTTTATCTCTCGGTACATCCTGAAAGGACTCGACAAGCAAAAGCTCGCCGGCGACCTGGAAGCGCTGATCGCAGACCCCGCCCGCTTCGTTAAGGATGAATTACGCGGCGAATTCGCGAAAGCCCTGCTCCGTTGCACCCGCGCCATCCGGGCGGCCCCGGCCCGTTGGCGGCAATGGGGCGAAGGGTTGGAGCCGGAGGCGGTGAACCAGATGGGACGCGCCTGTCAGCTGCCGGTGGCGGTCGCCGGCGCGTTGATGCCCGATGCTCATCTCGGTTACGGCTTGCCCATCGGGGGCGTCCTGGCCACCGACAACGTTGTGATTCCCTATGCCGTAGGCGTGGACATCGCTTGCCGAATGAAACTCACCGTCGTCGACCTGCCGGTGCGCGAACTGGATCGGATGCGCGAGCGTTTGATCCGCGCCATTGAAAGCGAAACCCGCTTCGGAGTGGGTGCGACCTTCCAGAACCGCCGCGAACATCCGGTGCTGGAGGCGGATTGGTCGGTGACCAGAGTAACGCAGCAGAATAAGGATCGGGCGTGGTCACAGCTCGGGACGAGCGGCAGCGGAAATCATTTCGTTGAGTTCGGCTTGTTTACGGCGGAGGCGGCCATTGGCGACCTGCCGGCCGGCGAATATGCGGCGCTGCTCAGTCACAGCGGCAGCCGCGGCACCGGCGCCGCCGTCTGTGACCATTACAGCAAACTGGCCATGGCCCAGCATCCTGAGTTGCCCAAGGAACATCGGCATCTCGCGTGGCTGCCTCTGGATTCTGAAGATGGCCAGGAATACTGGGCGGCCATGGAGTTGATGGGCCTCTACGCGGCCGCCAATCACGCGCTCATCCATCAGCACATCGCGCGGCACCTTGGTCTTGAGGTCCTTCTTGATGTGGAGAACCACCACAACTTTGCCTGGAAAGAAACCCATCCGATCGATGGAATCGAGCGGGAAGTCGTCGTGCATCGCAAAGGCGCTACTCCGGCCGGACCGGGGGTCCTGGGCATCATCCCCGGATCCATGGCGTCACCAGGATTTCTCGTGCGCGGCAAAGGCAACCCGGAATCGCTGCGCTCGGCTTCGCATGGCGCAGGCCGGGTCATGAGCCGGACCAAAGCCTTAGAAACCTTCGAGTGGAGCAAAGTGAACCGAGTGCTCAAGGAACGCGGAGTGAAACTGATCTCCGCCGGCCTCGATGAAGTGCCGGGAGTCTACAAGGATATTCATCAGGTCATGGCCGCCCAAACCGATCTGGTGGAAGTCCTCGGCCGTTTCGATCCGAGACTGGTCAAGATGGCGCCGCATGGCGAGCGGCCGGAGGATTAGATAGTTTAGATATTGGTCGGACGATTGCTGGAATCGTAAACGTAATATTCCCAGGAGCCGTCAGCGCGCACGATTTGCTGGGCTCGCCCCGCCGAGGTGTAAGTTAGGAATTGGTTTGAGCATTGGCGCCGCTGCCGATGACTTCCTGGATCAGCCGCTCGCCGTAGGTCGAGTTGGTTTGGTTGCACGGATCTGGGTTACGGGCTCAACGATGAGCTCGGTCTTCGCAGCGCAGGATTTTCCAAGTCGACCTCAGTCTGACCGGTTGGGTTAGGGGAATCCTGCTATCCCAAGGCACTTTTCTGGTTAGCGGAGGAGAAATCCTGCTCGAGCGACCAGATTTTCTGGAAACGAACCAGAATTTCTCGTCTCGCGAGGACTCGAAGTGCCTCGCGACGCAAAAACTCAGGCCGATGGAGCCGATTGCTGGTCCCCGGAAGCAAGATTCTTCTCTCGGAGAGCAGTTCGGTGGATCGGCTTAGGAGAATCCTGCTACGCGTAGCCAAAATTCTGGTCCGTGAACAAGATTTCTGGTCCGTGGACCAGGATTTCTGCTTACGTAACGAGATGCCCGCTACGAGTGACAAAAGCATGCCCTCTCCGCATCAATGCAGTGTTAAAAGCAGAAAAGCCGGACATAGGGTCCGGCTCTTTCACACACGCGCACCTGAGAACCTAGTGCGCTAACACGTCGTCACTCTACGTGAACTCGTGTCCCCTGCCAGTCACCAGTACTGGTGATAAGCTCAAGTTGCCGACTTAGAAATCGAAAACACCCTACGAGGCACAGTTTGTGCCCACGACGCTAAACCACCGCGCCTCGCTCGACGGGTCGCACCGGTAGCAGTGAAGGTCAGGTTCAAGGGATTTGCTGCTTGTGCGCATGGTTTGGTCTCTTCGCGCGAAGAGCGTGCAAATGTTGCGCAGGCTTCAGGCTTGAGGTCTGCAAACCATTGATCCAATGTTGGTTAAATAGGTGGCACATCAGTTGCAGTCAACCCTTGCTCGTCCCGCGGCCACACTGCGTGCCGTGTGACTTCGCCCAAACCTACACATCAAAATTATCGCATGAAGACACTGAACCGAATCATGATCGCCGCCGGCTTGGCAACGCTGCTTGGCGCAGCCACCGGCTCTGCTCTGGCCCAGGATCGTCCAGGCCGAGGCAACTTCGACCCCGAACAGTTTCGCCAACGCGCCATGGAACGATACCGCGAACAACTCGAGGTCAAGAATGACGACGAATGGAAAGTGATCTCGACCCGGATCGACAAAGTACTCGACGCCCGCCGCGAGATCGGTTTCGGAGGGCCCCGCGGGTTTGGCCGGGGTGGTGGTGGTAGCGGTGGTGGCGGTACTGGGGGCGGTGGCGGTGGCGGCGATCAAGGTGGCGACCGACGCAGCCGCTTTGGTGGAGATCCCGGTCCTGAAGCCGATGCGCTGCAGAAGGCCCTCGACGCCAAAGCATCGCCCGATGAACTCAAGGCCAAGCTCGCAAAATATCGTGAAGCGCGCAAAGCCAAGGAAGCCAAATTGACCCAGGCGCAGGACGAGTTGCGCAAGATTCTCTCTGTCCGTCAGGAAGCGGCGGCGGTCATGGGCGGGTTGTTGCAGTAGTTTGTTTTCAGCCCATCGAGCACCTCACCCGTGTTCCAATCATGGCCGAGACTCCAGCCCAAAACGTATCGCCTTCCGAGCAATTGATCGATCGGATGGTCGCCGCCAGACAGCTGTCGGCGACTGACGCTGAAACCCTGGTCAAACAAGGGCGGGCGGGCTCAGGTCCGCAGTCTGAAGAGGAGATCCTTCGTTGGCTGGCCAAGGAATACGACGTCGGGTTCTCGGCCCTCGAGGAAGTCCAGCCTGACCGCCAACTTCTTTCCCTGTTTCCGGCCCGGGTTTTGTTGAAAGAACAGTTGCTGCCCATTCGCCGGGTGAACGGCTCGGTCGAAGTCGCCACCAGCCGCCTTTTCGCCACGCAAGGACTGGACACGCTCAAGACGATGACGGGCTTGCGACTTAAGCCCGTTCTATCTCCCACCGAGGCGATCCAGCGGGAGATGAAAAAGCATTTGGGGGTGGGGGCCGATACCATCGATACCCTGGATGAAGAGACCTCCTTCCAAGTAGTGGACGAGGGGGGGGAGGATACCAATATCGACAGCGCGGCGGAGGACGCGTCGATCATCCGGTTCGTCAACCAGGTTTTGAAGGATGCCATCGACCTGCGCGCGTCGGATATCCATCTGGAACCGTTCGAGAACGAGCTGCGGATCCGTTACCGGATCGACGGGGTCCTGCAGGAAGTGCCGGTGCCGGCCCAGGTGAAACGTTTCCAGCCGGCCATCGTCTCGCGCGTCAAGATTCTCAGCCACCTGAACATTGCCGAGAAACGCCTGCCCCAGGACGGGCGCATCAAGATTCGGTTGGAAAACAACGAAGTGGATATCCGCGTGTCGGTGATCCCGATGTTGCATGGCGAAGCGGTGGTCATGCGGTTACTGCGCCAAAGCGCCACGCTGCGGGGGATGAGCGATTTGGGGTTGGATACCCGCGAATTGAAGTCCTTTCGGCGCGTGCTGGGATTGCCGCATGGGATTGTCCTGGTGACCGGCCCTACCGGCAGCGGCAAAACGTCCACGCTCTATACGGCCCTCCATGAGATCAACGACGCGGTGCGAAAGATCATCACCATCGAAGATCCGATCGAGTACCAACTCCGAGGCATCAACCAGATCCAGGTTTCGGAAAAGGCAGGGTTAACCTTTGCCCGGGGGCTGCGCTCCATTCTGCGGCATGATCCGGACGTTATTCTGGTGGGGGAAATCCGCGATCAAGAGACCGCCCAGATCGCGGTGCAGGCATCCTTAACCGGGCATCTGGTGTTTTCCACTTTGCACACCAACGATGCCCCCGGCGCATTGACGCGTTTGGTGGATATGGGCGTGGAACCCTATTTGGTGGCTTCCTCGTTGGAAGCTGTCCTGGCTCAGCGCCTGGTGCGAGTCTTATGCCCGTTGTGCAAGCAGGAGGATACCTCCCCGCAAACGCTCGCCTTAAAGGCGGAATGGGCCGTGCCTGCCGGCACCCTCATCTATCGCGGAGCGGGCTGTCGCGAATGTCGCCAGACCGGTTACCATGGGCGCCGCGCGATTTTCGAGTGGATGGATAGTAACAACGAAATCCGCCGGCTCATTCTCAAGAACTGTTCCAGCGACCAGATTCGTGAGGCCGCCCAGCGCGCCGGCATGCGCCCCCTGGCCGAAGACGGCTGGCGCCTGGTCCGCGCCGGGGTGACCACGCCGGAAGAAGTCTTACGCGTAACCAAGGACCAATCCATGAGTGTCACCACTGAAGAACCCATCCTGCCGGCCGGCGGAGCAAGCTGAACATGCCCCTCTTCGTCTACAAAGCACTGCAAAATAACGGCACGCTGGCCGAAGGCCAGCTCGAGGCCGGCGGCCGTCAAGAAGCGTTCCGCCAGATCGAAAGCCGCGGCTTGCGTCCGGTGCGCGTGACGGAACAAGGCCACGGCCGATCGCACAAACCGGACCCTGCGCCCGCCAAGTCCGAGGAACGAGCCAAGCAGGCCCCGGCCAGCGCACCCGGCTCCATCACCCTTGGCTCCAAGCGCATCTCCGGGCGGATGCTGGAGAACTTCACGCGTCTGCTGTCCAGCTTGCTGGCCGCAGGCGTGCCGCTGAGCCGGGCGTTGGTGATCCTCATCAAGGAAGCGTCGACTCCGGTGGCTCGAGCTAAATGGAAGGAAATCCATGACCTGGTGATCGACGGCATGTCGCTGGCCGATGCCATGGCCAAATCCCCTGAAACATTCCCGCGCGTTTACGTGGCGATGGTGGAAGCCGGAGAGACCGGCGGATTCCTTGACGTGGTCTTAGGTCAGATCGCCGATTTTCAAGCACGAGAAAAAGAGATGCGTTCCAAGGTGGTGACAGCGCTGCTTTATCCGGTCATCTTGCTGGTGCTCGCGCTGGGGGTGTTGATCTTCTTGTTGGTGTTCTTCATCCCGCGATTTCAAGCGATCTTCAACGGGTTCGGCGGCCAGCTGCCGTTGCTAACCCAGATGATCGTTGCCACCAGCGATATGCTGCGGTCGTATGGGCCGATCTTGATTCTTGCACTGGCCGCGACGGGTTACATGGTCCGAAGCTGGCTCGTGTCCGAACAAGGCCGGCGAACCTGGGAAGGGTTCATCCTGAAGGCGCCTGTAGTCGGCCCATTGGTGGCACAGTTTGCCATGTCCCGTTTTTGCCGGATGCTCGGCACGCTGTTGGGCGCGGGCGTCCCGCTCATCAACGGGCTGAACGTCGCGCGGCGGTCGATCGGAAATCAGGTGCTGGTGGATGCGGTTTCGAATTCCATCGAACGCGTGAAAGAAGGCAAACAGCTCGGGCCCAGCCTAGGGGATTGTCGCACACTGTTCCCCGGTTCGGTGTTGGAGATGATCGCGGTGGCGGAGGAAAGCGGCAAACTCGACCAGGAGCTGGTCCGCATCGCCAACGTGACTGAAGGTGACCTGGATCGCCAGCTCAAGGCGGCCGTGGCCATGGCGGAGCCGCTCATGCTGTTCTTTATCGCTGGATTCATCGGGACCATTTTTATCGGGATGGTGATTCCCATCTTCACTTTGCAAGATCATATCAAATAGCCCATCCCCGGCTGCTTTCGCTATGAGACCACAACTCGCACTCGTCACCGCCACCCGCCCCCTCACCGCCGCTCCAGCTGGGCTGCCACCCACCGGCCGTTGCTTCCGCGGACCAATCCGGTCTGCGCCGGCGCGGAGGGACCAGAAAGCCTTCACCTTGATCGAGCTTCTCCTGGTGCTGGTCATCCTCGGAATTCTGGCGGCCATCGTTGTTCCCAAGTTCGCCGGGCGCACCGAACAGGCCCGGCAAACCGCGGCCACATCTCAGATCGCCACCTTCGGCACCGCGCTCGATGCCTTCGAAGTCGACAACGGCTATTATCCGAAAGGCAAAAACGGCTTGCTTGATCTCGTCCAGCAACCCCGCGATGCCCAAAACTGGAAAGGGCCCTACATGAAAGGAGATATCCCCAACGACCCCTGGGGCCACCCCTATCTTTACGAATGTCCGGGAAAACATAATCCCAGCTCTTACGATCTCATGTCCAGCGGCCCGGATGGGCGCGTTGGCGGTGACGATGATGTGGCCAACTGGCAGCAGAACAAACGCTGAGCCGTGACGCTTTCGCCTCAACTGCCGGATTCGAACCTCTGTCGAGAGGGCGCCCCAGGCCTGTTGCCTGCACGCCAAGCCTCGCCAGCAGATGTTCGAATCCGAGGAAACGGCGCGACCCGCCCGCGCAGCCGGGTTCTGCCGCGAACCCACGGCGCGTTTACTTTGATCGAATTGATCCTCGTGATGGCGCTGCTGATGATCGTTGTCGGAGTTGGCTTTCCGTCCCTGCAAAACTTCTTCCGCGGCCGCTCCCTGGATTCCGAGGTTCGCCGTTTTCTTTCCCTGACCCGGTATGCGCAAAGCCGCGCGGTTTCCGAATCCATTCCAATGGTGCTTTGGATGGATGCGCGGGAAGGAACATATGGCTTGCAAGCAGACGTGGGGTACCTCGACAACGACTCCAAAGCCGTGGAGTACACGCTCGGCCAGGACGTCAGCCTCGAGGCTTCGGCCCCCCCGCTCGCCGCGATGACCAACCAACGGAACCGGACCGCAGCGCAGACTGCGAACCTGCCCGCCATCCGTTTCTGGCCGGATGGCTCGATTGGGGAAACCAGTCCGGAGCAGGTGCGTTTTGAAGAGACACATATTGGGCGTGAGAGCGCGGTCTGGGTGGTCCAGGCGGCGACACGACACAGCTACGAGATCCGCAATGATGAACCTCCCACCATCGGTCGCTGAAGCGACAGGCTCGCCCGCAAGCTGCCGAAACAGCAAACCGCGCCGGCTGCGGGCGCGGTCGGGCTTTACGCTGGCTGAGGTTCTGGCGGCGTTGGCTTTTATGGCCATTGTGATTCCTGTGGCCGTGGAAGGGCTGCGCGTCGCCAACTGGGCCGGCCAGGTGAGCCAGCGAAAAGCCGTCGCGGCCCGAGTGGCGGATCATGTTCTTAAGGAATGGATCGTCACCGGCCAAACGCAGTCGCCCGCCCGAAGCGGAGTGGTGCGGGAAGGCGTCTACGAATATCGCTGGACGCTGCGGAGCCAGCCTTGGAACCTGGACACGATGAAGCTCATCACGGTGGAAGTGCTCTACACCGTGCAGGGACAGGACTACGACGTGCATTTGAGCACATTGCTGGACAATTCAGCCTCATGAATGTCAGTCACACGCCCGGGCCCAATCAGCCTAAACCCCAGCGGCCGGCGCTCCCTGGACGCGCGCGGGGGTTCACGTTGTTGGAGCTGCTGATCGCCGTGGTGGTTTTCAGCATCGTGCTGGCTGCCATTAACGCGGTTTTCTACGGGGCCCTGAGATTGCGCAATAAGACCACCAGTTCCCTGGACCAGGCGTGGACGCTCGAACACACGCTGGCACTGCTCCAACAGGACCTGGCCAACCTCGTCGTTCCTGGCGGAAAACTCTCGGGTGCACTCCAAACCAGTCCGGTTGCGGGAAAAAACACCAGCACCAGCGCCGCCCCCAACCAGGCCCTGTTAAACCAGCCAGGACAAGCCAGCCCGGAGTTCTACACCGCCACGGGAATACTGGACGAATACACGCCGTGGGCTGAGGTGCAAAAAGTCTCTTATTATCTCATCCCTCCCACCAACGGCGGATACGGCAAAGACCTGGTCCGCGCGGTGACGCGCAACCTGCTGCCAACGCTCCAGGAACAGCCGGTCAGCACGCCGCTATTATCCGGAGTGGAGAGCATCTTTTTTCTCTACTTCGACGGCGTGCAATGGCAGGACACGTGGGATTCCACCACGGCCAGCACGCCGCTTCCGAGGGCCATTAAGGTGCAGGTTACCATGGCCAATACCGAACGCGAACGCACCATGACCCAGACCAGTCCGCTCGAGCTGGTGGTGCCGCTTTGGGTCGGCGCCGGCAGCAACGTGACGGCGCAAGCGACTGGAGGTGGACCATGAAGCCGCCGTCATTGGGTCGAATCGCTCCTACCGCCCTGGGACAGACGCGGCAGGCGACCAACGGTTCCGTTCTGATCATCGTGATGTGGGTTTCGTTCGGGCTGGTGAGCCTCGCTCTCTATTTCGCCCAAGCGATGTCCCTGGAAATGAGAGCAGCAGATAATCGCGCGGCCGCTCTCGAGGCGGAGCAGGCCATCGCCGGCGCGGCCCGCTATGTCACCAACATCCTGGCCAGGCTCCCGGAGCCCGGTCAGATCCCGGAGCTCAACACCTACCGGGCGGAGGCAGTGCTGGTCGGAGACGCCACGTTTTGGTTTATCGGACGGAGCGATCGGACGACCGCGGTCGATGTGCCTGCGTTCGGACTGGTGGACGAAGCTTCGAAGTTGAACCTGAACACGGCCACCCTGGCCATGCTGGAGGCTTTGCCGCGCATGACTCCCGAACTGGCCGCGGCCATCATCGATTGGCGCGACGGCGATGACGAGGTGACGGATGGCGGCGCCGAAGCCACCACTTACATGAGGCTCAACCCCGCTTATCAATGCAAGAACACGAACTTCGAATCGGTTGCTGAGCTGCGTCTGGTCGCCGGCGCCTACCTGGAGATCCTCTTCGGTGAGGATGCCAACCTGAATGGAGTCCTGGATTCCAACGAGAATGACGGTGACGTCAGCACGCCCTCTGACAACCGGGATGGGACGATTGAGCCGGGTCTCTTTGAGTATCTTACCGTCCACACGCGCCAGCCCACGACGGGGACGAATGTGAGCAATCCCCAACAACTAGCCAGTCTGCTCACCGACCGGTTTGGCGCCCAGCGTGCCAACCAGGTCCTGGCCTCCATCGGGCCAGGCGCCGGTAGCGTGTTGGAGTTTTACGTCCGCAGCGGGCTTACCCGCGAGGAATTCATCCAAATCGAAAGTTCATTGGTGGGCACCAACGGCGTCGGGTTGGTCAATGTCAACACGGCCAGCGAAGCGGTTCTGCGCTGTATCCCAGGCATCGGCACCACCAATGCCGCCTCGCTGGTGGGTTATCGCCAGTCTAATGCCGACAAACTCAATACGCTGGCCTGGCTCACCGAAGTGATCAGCCGCGCCGATGCTTTGGCCGCGGCCCCCTGGGTGACCGGACGCACCTATCAATTCAGTGCCGACATTGCCGCCGTGGGCCGGCATGGACGCGGCTATCGACGCGTGAAAATGATCATAGACACCAGCGAGGGCTCATTCACGTTCCGCGAACGCCGGGACCTCACGCAATTCGGCTGGGCCCTCGGCCGACAAGTCCGCGAAACCCTGCTCCTGGCCAAGGACATTAAATGATCCTCAAACTGACCAAACGCCGGACACCGTCATCGATTCTCGGGTTATCCATTCAAGGTAGCCGGCTGGAGGGACTGGTCTTGCGCCGGTCCAATGGCTCATTGCAGGTTCAGCGAACCTTTACGGCCAGCCTGACCCTCGATCCGCTGAACGGCGATCCCGAGTTGGTCGGACGCGAGATCCGCAATCACCTGCAGCAGGAAGGCATTCGCGAACGCCATTGCGTGGTCTGTATCCCGCTGAATTGGGCGCTCACGTTGCACACCCCCATCCCGGAGTTGCCGGAGGAGGATATCGGGAGTTATCTCGCCATCGAAGCGGAGCGCGGTTTTCCGTACGGCCCGGAGGCGCTGCTGGTGGCCACGTCCCGTTACGCGGCCGGGGGAGAACGTTATGCCACCCAGGTCGGAATTCCCAAGAGCCATCTCCAACAACTTGAAAAAGTACTCCGCGGCGCGCAGCTGCGGCCGGCCAGTTTCTCCCTTGGCATCGCCATGCTGGAACCCGCCGAGGCCGACGCGGCCCGCGGGACGATCGCGCTGCTGCCGGGGGACGAGACCATCGACCTGCAAGTGACCTGCGGCGGCGGCATTGCCGGGTTGCGTTCCATCGAAGGAGCTGTCGAAACAGAAGGCACAGAGAAGGAGATCTACGCGGATGTCCTCGCTCGGGAGATCCGCGTGACGCTGGGCCAATTGACGGAGTCACACCGGCAGTCGATTCGAACGGTTCGTTTGTTTGGAGGTGGCGCCCGGGGCAAGCAATGTGTGCGCGAGCTGCTCCCGCGCCTGGGCAGCATGGGTCTGGATGTGCAATGGGTGGAGCATTATGGGCGCGATGCTTTCCGCAGCCAGCCGCCCGCTTCCACTCCCGTCTCAGCGGCTTTCAGCTTTGCCGCGGCGCATCTGACCGGAAAAAAGCCGGCGCTGGAACTCCTTCCGCCCCGGACCAGCGTGCTGCGACAGTTCACGGCCCGGTTCTCTTCCCGCAAACTGGCCTGGACGGCCGCGACTGCCGCCGCTGCCCTCCTGTTGGTCGGCGGCGCGATCGCGGTTCAACAGTGGGAGCTGTCGCGCTTGAGATCCGAGTGGGCCGGCATGGAACAGCGTGTGCATGAATTGGAGGACATGCAGCAACAGATCCGGCGCTTTCGTCCGTGGTTCGACGAGTCCTTCCAACATCTCAGTATTCTGCGCCGCATCACGGAGGCTTTTCCCGTCGACGGCGTCGTGTCGGCCAAGACACTGGAAATTCATGAGCCGGCCACGGTCACGTGTTCCGGCGTGGCGCGGGATAACCAGGCTTTCTTGCGCATGCTCGATCGGCTGCGCGCTTTCAAGGATGTCGACGAGCTGAAGGTGGAAAGTCTTCGGGGCAAAACCCCGCTTCAATTTATGCTGAAATTCCGATGGGGACAGGGAGGACCAAATGAGAATTGAAGGACGCCAGCGTGCTTTGACGATTCTGGCCGCCGCGGGCCTGGCCTTGCTGGTGGCGGACAAGCTCATCCTCGCCCCGCTGATCACGGGCTGGAAACAACGCAGCGTTCGGATCAGCGAACTGCGGAAATCCATCACTCAAGGAGCCATCGTGCTGCAGCGCGAATCCCGGATTCGTGAACGCTGGGAACAGATGCGCACCCATACCCTGCCCGATGACGTTTCCGCAGCAGAAAACGAAGTCCTGAAAGCCTTTGAGCGTTGGTCCCAGGACAGTCGCATCAGCATCTCTTCCATCAAACCGCAATGGAAACGCGCCGGAGATGATTACGTCATCTTGGAATGCCGGGCGGACGCCTTTGGCAGCATCGAAACCCTGGCCCGGTTCCTTTACAATGTGGAAAAAGATCCGCTCGCCTTGAAGGTGGAAACCGTGGAAATTACCTCACGCGACGACAACGGACAGCAACTTGCTCTGGCTCTCCAGGTAAGTGGCCTGCTCCTAAACCCGCAAGCGCAAGTCCAATGAAGCGAGCGACTGACAGGCTGTCGATTGCGAAGGGCACCAAGGCTGCGGCCGGGCCGCTGCTGGGTTACCCGGCCTGTTCGTCCCAAAGCGTTATCAACCAAACGCCTATGCGCCCTATGCGCCCTGTGAGCCAGGCGACCAGGGCTCCGCGCGGCCACTCCCATTTTCGACTCGCCGGCGCGTGGTTCACCTGCGCCGCCGTTGGCGGGCTCTTCCTCCAACTTCATGCGGCCCACGCCGCAGAAACCAACGCGGAACCCCAATCTTCCAGCAATGGTCCGCGCCGTGAATTCAGTGCATTCCGCCTCATTACCGAACGCAATATTTTTAACCCGCACCGTTCCGAGCCTGGAGAAAGCCGCCGGACGGAATCGCGTGGACCCGAGCGCCGGGTCCATCGGGATTCCTTCTCTCTTCTCGGCACGATGAGCTATGAAAAGGGCCGGTTCGCTTTCTTTGATGGAAGCAATTCCGACTATCGCAAGGTGCTGCAGCCCGCCGAAAGCATCGCCGGATTCAAAATCGCCGCCGTCGCGCCGACCTGTGTCAAACTGGAAACCACCAACGGTCAGGTCATCGATCTTTGCGTTGGCATGCAGCTGTCCAAACAGGAAGAAGAAGATTGGCGCCTCAGCGAACCGGCCGCAGCCTCGACTAATAGCTCGACCAGCGAGACCGGCACCAATGGAGGCGCCTCCGATGACGTTATCAAACGTCTTCTGCAACGACGTGAGCAGGAAGGCGTCGTGAACGCTTTGGAAGCGGCCCCCGCCCCCATCCCCATCCCCACCCCCGCCGCCGACCCAAATGCACCTGCCGCCAGCCCCTCCAGCGGCGAAGCGGACGACGTCGTAAAAAGATTGCTGCAAAAGCGGGAACAGGAGTTGAACAAATGAAACCCATCTATCCCATCTCACGCACGCTCATCGGCCTGCTGACGGCCCTCGCCGTGTTGGCCGGCCTGGCGGTCTCCGACACTGTCGCCCAGGACACCAAGCCCGCTGACCCCACCGTGGCACCGGTGCCGGCGCCTTCTCCCGCCAATCCGCCGGCGGGCGCCCCGGAAGAGAAGGGGCTGCGCCTCAACTTCCGTGGTGTCCCGCTGGACATGGTTCTCTCGTATCTCAGTGACGCCGCTGGATTCATCATCGTGCTGGACACAGAAGTGAAGGGCAAAATCGACGTGTGGAGCAGCCAACCTTTGAGCAAGGACGAAGCGGTCGAGTTACTCAACACCGTGCTGAACAAGAACGGCTATGCCGCCATCCGCAACGGCCGCACCTTGAGAGTGGTGAGCCGCGACGATGCCCGCACCAAGGATATCCCGGTAAAGAGCGGCAACGATCCGGAATCCATTACCAAGTCCGACGAGATGGTCACGCAAGTGATCCCGGTCCGCTACGCCAACGCGGCGCAACTCGTGCAAAACCTGAAACCTCTCCTGGCCACCTACGCGGAGTTGAGCGCCAACGAAAGCGGCAACGCTCTCGTTCTCACGGCCACCCAATCCGACGTCCGGCGCATGGTCCAGATCGTCAGCGCGCTCGATACCTCGATCTCCAGCGTCGCCGACATTCGAGTGTTTCCTCTGCGCTACGCGGATGCCAAGGAATTGGCGAATGCCGTCAAGGAACTGTTCCAGCCGCCTTCGACACAGAACAATAACGACCGGCGCAACCAGTTCTTCAATCGCTTCTTCGGCGGCCCCGGCGGCGGAGGTTTTCCAGGCGCGGGCGGTCCGGGTGGCGCGGGTTTCGGCGGGAACGGAGGCGGCGGCCGGGGCGGCGGCAGCACTTCCCCGCAAAACAACACTCGGGTAGTGGCGGTAGCCGATGAACGGGCCAACGCCCTCGTGGTCAGCGCCCCCGGGGACCTGATCCCAACCATCGAAAAACTTGTGGAGGAAATGGACGTGAACGTCGCCGACATGACGGAGTTGAGAGTGTTCCATCTGCTCAACGCCGATCCGTTGGACATCGCTGATATCATGGCCGAGCTGTTCCCGGACGACACGCGCACGGGCAATAACAATGGCCAGCAGGATTTTCGTTTTCGTGGCGGCCAAGGCGGTCAGGGCGGCTTAGGCGGTATTATCCGCGGTGGCGGCGGAGGTGGTAACGCCAATAACGCCAATGCCAACGCCAGCGATCGCCTGAAAAAGAAAGGACGCGTGTTGGCGGTCCCGGACCAGCGCACCTCCTCCATCATCGTGAGCGCCGCCCGCGAGTACATGCCGCAGATTGCCGCCATGATCGAACAACTGGACCAGAGTCCAGCCAAGAAACAGAGGGTATTCGTCTATTCCCTGGAGAATGCGGACGTCCAGCAGGTCGAACAGATCGTGCGCGGCATGTTCGAGCGCACGACCACGACGGGCAACCGCAATACAGCGAATCAAAACAGCGCGCTCTCCACGCGCAGTCAGCAGACACAAACCACTCCTGGCGGCACCATGGGCAATAATGGGTTCGGCGGACAGGGCGGCCTCGGAGGCCCCGGGGGCGGGCAACAGTTTGGCCGTTGAGCTTGCGATCGAGGGCTGGAGTGAAACGTTTAGTAAAAATGCACAGCTAACTACCATGTTTAACACGCATCGATATCGGCAGCGGTGGCGGGCCGTTTTGCTGTTCCTGGTCATCTGTGCGGCTACCGCCGCCAACGCGCAGTTCAATCAGCAAGGCGGCCGCCCGCAGGGAGTCACCCGGGGTGGAGGCGGGGCCGGAGGAGGCCGCGCGTTGGGCGGAACCGGAACGGCCGGCAGTCGCCAATATTATCCGCCTGGCACGGTCGGCGAAGCGATTGTCACATCGGACCCCGAAACGCGCCGCCTGATCGTCATCACGGATGATGAAACCAGCCTGTACGTCTCTCAGGTCGTGACCAACCTGGATCGACCCAAGCCACAGGTCTTGATCAAGGTGGTGTTTCTGGAGGTGACATACCGCAATGCGCTTGATTTCGGGGTGGACATAGGCGGACGCCACAGCCCCGGCGCGGACGTTAAAGGAGCCGGCTCGAGTGTTTTCGGCAACTCGGGGTTGGGCAGTGCCGCTACGGGGATCCTCACCAATACCTTCGGCATACCGCTGCAGAGTTTCGCGCCCATCCCGCCCGGCGCCGGCGTCTATCAGGTCATTGGCCAGGATTTTCAGGCGACGCTACGCGCCATCGCCACGGCCGGAAAATCGGAAGTGCTCTCGCGCCCGTCCATCCTGACCCGGAACAATCAGCAAGCGGTCATCACCTTGGGCCAGGAGGTGCCGCTGATCACCAATACCCGCTTCGACACGTTGGGCAACCAGATCAACACGGTGTCTTATCAGAACGTCGGCATCATTCTGCGGGTCACTCCATTCATCACCTCCGACGATAAAGTGGAGATGATCGTCACTCCGGAGAGTTCGGCTTTGGCCGATCGCTCCGAATGGGTGCCGGTCTCCAGCGGGTCAGGCGGGTCGGTCAGCGCTCCTGTCATCAATTCGCGCTCCGCCGACACGGTCGTCGTGGTGCCGAATGGTCAAACCGTCGTTCTCGGCGGGTTAATGGAAAAAACCAAAGCCCGGACCGAAACCAAGATCCCGATCCTCGGGGACATTCCGTTGCTGGGACAACTTTTTAAACGCAAACTCAACGATGATTCGAAGATTGAATTGATCATATTCCTGACGCCGCACATCGTGAAGGAACCGAGCCAGTTGGCCGGCCTCTCCACCCAGGAACGCAAGGGCCCGCTGCTGGCGCCCAACACGTTTACCGAAGAAGACCTGGACCTGTTCCTGCAGAACATCCCCAACAAGGAGGACCCGTCGAAGAAGAAGAAGACCAAGCCCTAAATGGTGCCCCATTCCGGGAGATCTCAGCGGAGATCGGCCGTCCCGGCCCTCCTTGCTGCTGAGCACTTGATCTTCCTTCGCCTGTCGTGTCATGCGCCAGTTCGTCGAAACGCTCATCAAATGGACGCAAGCGGTCTATTTGACCCTGGCCGCCATATGGTTCCTGGTCATGGCGTGGCAGGTCATCGAACATCAGCGCGTGCGACAGTCGGCCCGCGCTGCCCTCATTAATCGGTCCCAGGACATTACCACTACGCTTGGCTTGGTCGTTCGATCCCAGCGCCGTTTTGGAGGCATGGTTTCCCAGGATCGACTGGAGTCGGCCTTGACCGAATTGCTCAAGGCCGGCGAGATGAACGCGGTCGCTCTTCTGAACGCAACCGGGGAAGTTGTGGCCTCAGCGGGACCCCCGATCGATCCCGGTCTGCTGCCCCGGACGGCCGAGCGCTGGGAAGCGCATCGAGTCACTTTCGTGAACCCGGTGGATCTTGGCGCCAATGTTCTGGAACGCGGCGAGACCAACCGGCCGACCATCGTTCTGCCTCGCCGCGATCCTAACGCCGGCCCGCCCCCTTCGCCCCCTGGAAGCGACCGCGGGGATCGGGTCGAGCGTGAGCGCGACCGCATCGGGCCGACGAGCCCCGGCTTGCAAACCAATGATGTTGCGGATTCGAACTCGGTCGGCCGTGTGCCATCCAGCTCGCCACCCAGCTCATTTCCCGGCCGCGAACGCGACCGCGGAGAGGGTCCCCGCTTTGGACGCCCGCCCTTTCGGATGGGCGAGGAGGAGTACAAAGCGTTGCTCGAGCGCCGGGGCTTGCATGGACTGGTGATTGTCATGAGCACCCATGCAGTCAATCACGCCTGCACACAGGACCTGTGGATGCGTTCGTTGCTCGGATTGTTCGCCACCGTGGCGGTGGCGGGTTTGATCCTGGCTTGGCGAAACCTGCTTAAGTCATCCGAATTGCAGATGCGGCTGCTCCGTGCCAGCGAACTCACGACGCATCTGAAGGAGATGAACCTGGCCGCCGCGGGTCTGGCCCATGAGACCCGCAATCCGCTCAACATCATCCGGGGTCTCGCACAGATGATCGGCAAACAGCAGGACGCTTCTCCTGAGATCCGGAGCAAGACCCACGAGATCATCCGGGAGACCGACCGGGTGACCGGCCAGCTTAACGAGTTCATCAATTACTCCCGCCCCCGCGACGTCAGGCGGGCCGCGGTGCCTTTGGGGCAAGTCGTCGGCGAAGTCGCCCGCGCCTTGACTCACGATCTGGAAGAGAAAGCGATCACGTTGCGTGTCCCGGACCAGTTGCCGGTTATTTCCGCCGATGAACCGCTCCTGCGCCAGGCGCTTTTTAATCTTCTCCTCAATGCCGTCCAGGCGACCGGCCCGGGCGGCGAAATCCAGGTGGTTGGCTGCAAGGAAGCGTCCAGCGAGATGGCACTCGAGATCCGGGATAACGGCCACGGCGTGCCTCCGGAACATCGCACCGAAATCTTCAAGCCCTACTTCACCACTCATCAAGAGGGCACCGGGCTGGGCCTGGCGGTGGTTCAACAGATCGTGCTCGCTCACGGTTGGGAGATCGAATGCGTGCCCAATTCACCCAAGGGCGCCATTTTTCGGATCAGCCACTTGCGGTCGGCCTGATTGGCTGCGGCCAGTTGGCTAACGCCGGCTCCTTAGATAACCCGCCAGGCCCGTTAAATCATCGGTGTTGATTAAGTCCACCCCGGCTTCGAACAATTCCTGCCACACAACGCGCGTGTCGGCCGTGCCCCACCAACGCATCAAACGACCCTGCCGATGCGCACGCTCCACCAGGTCCCGTAGTTTGACCCGCTCTTCCGCCGGTAAGGCGCCGTCCTCGGCCCGCCCTCGCCAGCGGAAATGCATGGCCCAGTTATCGCTGATCAACGGGATCAAATGCGCAGACACGTTGCCTTCCTCCAAATCGGCCAGGCGCCCGTCGTAGGCGGCCAGACGCACTCGATCCCGGCTCATCCATTCCAACGTCCGATTGCCGGAGACCACCACACTGACCGCGTTCGTCACTGTTCGGTTCGATTCAAAACGCGTCAGCATGGACTGGTAACGCTGCAGGACACTGCGCAACACCCGGTAGGTGTTCGTTGCGTCTGATTTAACGTCCACCAGCAAGAGAACTGGCGGCCCCCCATGGAATACTCGTCCTCCGTTCTCCTTCGTTCGAGCGCTTAACGGATCGAGATATAGTTTCTCCAGCGTGCGCCGGGGCAGCGCGTCCTTCAGATCATGTGCCACGCGCAACTCTCCGTCCACCAGCCAGACGTCCGCTTCGATGCTGCAGAATCCCTGCTCCAGTGCGTCGAGCAAAGGACGCGTGTGTTCGTAGTCATTGTGCGCGTGGGCCCGCACCAGCGCCAGGACGGGATTTTCCGCGGCACGCCCCACGAAACCGAAAAGGACACCGGCGCAAAGCCCAAACGCCGCGTTGCGGAAAAAGCGGAAAGAAGGAGCCCTCAGGGACGGCAGGCGACGCCATGGCATTTTCATCGTGAGATTGAATTGACCTCCAACCTAGCAGCGGCGCCAGCGCATTCCAATGCGGAATGCGGAATGGTTCATGGAGAGCCCGGACCTCCGAATTTCGGACGTGAAGTGGGGCCTTGAGCCCACCAATCTAACGTAGCAGCCGAGGTAACGAGGTACACCCTGAGCCTGTCGAAGGGCTCTGATCTTTTTTCCGACGAACGCGTTGGGATAGAGTGAGCCTCCTAACGTCGGCTGCTACCTGAGAGGGTCCGTTCATGGGTAGGACGGACCTCCAACTTTCGGACCCGCATTGGACCCATGAACCAATCCAATCTCACGTAGCAGCCGAGGCTTGCCCGCCGTAGCCCGTAGGGCGCAGGCGGGTAACGAGGCTCTGATCTTTTCCCGGAGAACGCGTTGGGGTAGAGTGAGCCT
>Ga0247664_1000134_pt1 | contig 18569 bp, 11 predicted proteins | sample CNK05_metaG_FD_182715 | JGI IMG/M metagenome (GOLD analysis project Ga0247664, IMG submission 182715) | Soil microbial communities from Purdue University Martell Research Forest, Indiana, United States - CNK05 | ecosystem: Environmental > Terrestrial > Soil > Temperate forest > Bulk soil...
CCGCCAGGCCGCCGCGCCCGCGCAACCATCCTGCTCCTGATCTCACCTGATCTGATCTGCCCTGATGTGATCCACGCCAACCTGATGCGCCGAAGTCTCCTCCTGTTCCTGGTCCTGTTTCTGATCGCTTTTTGTCCGCAGGTCGCTCATGCCTACCTGGGCCCAGGCGCCGGATTTACCATCGTCTCCACCTTCTTTGTCCTGTTCGCAGCGATCGCCTCCGCTTTCCTCGTCCTCCTCACCTGGCCGTTCCGCTGGGTGTTCAGATTGTTCTTTCGCCCAAAACGCCCGAAGGCCGGCCGGGCTCGACGCGTGGTGATCGTCGGTCTCGATGGCCAGGACCCTGGTCTGACCGAAAAATGGATGGAGGCCGGATTATTGCCCAACTTTGCGCGCTTGCGCGCGACCGGCACGTTTGCCCGGCTCGGCACCACGCTTCCGGCCGAGTCACCGGTGGCCTGGTCCTCGTTCCAAACCGGCTGCAATCCCGGCAAACACAAAATCTACGACTTCCTGGTTCCGAACCGAAAGTCGCTCATGCCGGAACTCAGCTCGGCCAATGTCACCGCCCCCGCGCGCACCCTTAAGCTTGGAAAGTATCGAATCCCGCTCGGCCGGCCGACCATCGCGGCCGGACGAAAAAGCGAATCGTTCTGGTCGATCCTGAGCAAGTTCGGGATCTTCAGCTCCGTCCTCCGTGTTCCCATTACGTTTCCCCCGGAATCGTTTAGCGGGGTTCTGCTTTCGGCGATGAACGTCCCGGACGTTAAAGGCAGCCAGGGCACTTATTTCTATTTCACTTCCAATCCGGCGGAACAGCGGACGCTGGTCAGCGGTCAGCAATGTCCGCTGAAGATCATCCAAGGTGGCGCGGCCGGCGAATTGCCCGGGCCGGAAAACACGCTGGTGGACAAGGGAGGCGAATTGCGGATCCCCTTCACGATCGTCACCGCCAAAGACGGTTCGCCTGTCGCCCAACTGCGGCTGCCCGATCAGACGGTGGAGCTTCGTCCGAACCAGTATACGCCGTGGGTAACGCTGTCCTATTCGGCGGCGGTGGGTTTCACGGTGAAGGCGATTGCCCGTTTCTTGATCCTCGAACAGACGCCTCATGTGCGGCTGTACGTGACGCCGATCCAAATTGATCCTGAGCACCCCGCCCTGCCCATCTCGCACCCGATCTCCTATTCGATCTATTTGGCCAAACGACAGGGGGCCTTCGCCACGCTCGGCGTGGCGGAAGACACTTCCGGACTCAACGAAGGGGTTATCGGCGAAGAGGCCTTTCTTCAGCAAACCCAGGACATCCACCGCGAACGCGAAGTCATGTTCTTCGATGCGCTCAGCAAAACGCGGCGCGGCGCGGTGGTCTGCGTTTTCGACATCACCGATCGAGTGCAGCACATGTTTTTCCGGTTTCATCAGGACGCCCAATGGGGCGCGGCGCTCAAGGACGAACGCTACACCCACGTGATCCGGGACCTCTACGTGCAGATGGACGGTCTGGTGGGCCGGGTCATGGAAAAACTGGATGATCGGACCGTCCTCATGGTCCTCTCGGACCACGGATTCAAACCTTTCCGGCGGACCGTGGATTTGAATCGTTGGCTCTGCGAGAATGGTTATCTGGCGGAAAATCCGGACGCCAAAACGCCGGATCTACTGCAACGGATCAACTGGTCCAAAACCCAAGCCTACGCCGTCGGGTTCGGCGGCATTTACCTTAACCTGGCCGGGCGGGAAGCCAAAGGGATCGTCGCGAAGGAAGATGCTCCCCGCCTCAAACGCGAGATTATCGAAAAACTCAAACAACTGCGCGACCCGCTCCGTGCAGGGCCGCCGATCAGCGAAGTCTACGACCGGGACCAGGCCTATCAAGGTCCCTACGTGGCCGACGCGCCGGATCTGGTGGTCGGATTCGCCACCGGCTATCGCGTCGCTTGGGAAACCGTCACCGGCGGGTTTGGCGACGTCATCATCTCCGATAACCTCCGTCCCTGGAGCGGTGACCACAACATGAATCCACCGGAAGTTCCAGGGATGCTCTTTTGCAATCGGCCCATCGACGTGGAGCATCCGAAGATCACCGACATTGCTCCCACCGTGCTGGATCTGTTCGGCGTTCCGGTTCCTGCCCACATGGACGGCAAACCGATCATGACCGGCCTACCCCGCGCGACCACGATCAACTCGAAGCAGGACCCTGCGGCCACCAGCGTGGCGCCGGCCGGCAACGCTCAACCATCGATTCCCGAACCAGTCGGCCCTTCCTAACCGGGGCTAACCCGGACTGGTCAAGACGATGTGAATTTATTACGCTTGCTCTCTATGGAAACGCCAGCCTTGCGGCGCATCACCGCGTTACTCTCGTTCGTCTGCTGGCTCGCCAACACCGTCGCCGTGCCGGCGGCCAACAAAAAAGTCGTGGTGCTTGGCATCGATGGCATGGATCCACAATTGTTGCAGACCTTCGTGGCCCAAGGACGGATGCCCAACTTCAAGGCGTTGATGGCGGAGGGCGACTTTCGGCCCCTGCAAACAACAATGCCGCCCCAAAGCCCGGTGGCCTGGTCCACCTTCATGACCGGCCTGGATCCAGGCGGGCACGGGATCTTTGATTTCATCCATGTCGATCCGACGAAAATGGCTCCCTACTCGTCGATGGCGCAAGCGGACCCTGGCGGGCGGACCATTAACGTTGGCACGTGGTCGTTCCCCACCTCGGGTGGCGGGGTCAAGATGCTGCGCCAGGGCGAAACTTTCTGGCAAATGCTCGGCCAACGTGGTCTGCGGTCCACCGTGTTTCGGATGCCGGTCAATTTTCCACCGGTCAAGACTCCTGGCCGCGCTCTCGCCGGGATGGGCACGCCGGACATCGCCGGCACGTTAGGCACGTTTTCGCTCTACACGGACCATCGGGCCGAGTGGCCTCCGACGGTCACCGGGGGCGAATTCTACGAGGTCACGGTCCGCAGCAATCGCATCGCCTCTCAATTGTTTGGGCCTCCCAACACCTTCCGGCGTTTTCCGACCAAGGCCAGCCTGGAGCTTCAAGAAAAAGGCCGCGCCATCGACGTCGAGTATGAAAACCCGAAGATGAGCCAGGATTTTTCCGTGTCGATCGATCCGAAAGCAAATGCGGCCAAGTTCGTGGTGGGCGATCAGGAATTCATTTTGCAGGAGAAAGAATGGAGTGATTGGATCCACGTGGAGTTCGAAGCGATCCCGCATGTGCTCAAAGTCAGTTCGGCCGGCCGCTTTTATCTCAAGCGGCTCAGTCCCAAATTTGAGTTGTACGTGACCCCGCTGCAGATCGATCCCGAGGATCCGGTCATGCCGATCTCCCATCCGGCGGATTGGTCCAAGCAACTTTGCTCGGAGTTGGGCCGCTTTTACACCCACAACATTCCGGAGGATACTCAGGCATTTAATCACGGCGTGCTGACGGCCCGCGAGTTCTGGGATCAAATGATGTTTGCCTTTGACGAACGATCGCGCGCTCTCGATTACCTCTTGAAACATCAGGATGAAGATTTCCTTTTCGTTTATTTCGGCACGGTCGATCAAGGGTGCCATATGCTCTGGCACTTCATGGACCGTGATCATCCCGGCTATGTGCAGGATGACGTGCTCAAGGACGGTATTGCGAAGCTTTACGAACTGCTCGATGGCCGCCTGGGCCGGGTTCGCGAGTCCATCGGCAAAGATGTCGCCCTGATCGTGATGTCCGATCACGGTTTCGCCCCGTTCTATTGGGAGGTCAATCTAAACACCTGGCTGCTCCAACAAGGCTTCATCACCTTGCAGGATCCCGCCAAACAGGAGTCGGGCGAATTCTTCTCCAACGTGGACTGGTCGCGCACCAAAGCCTACGCCGTCGGATTGAACGGGCTTTACGTCAACCGCAAGGGCCGGGAAATGGGAGGCACGGTGGCCGCCGGAACCGAATACGACGCCCTGCTTCAGCAACTCGAGACGGCCCTGTTGGCCATGAAAGATCCTCGAAACGGTCGAGCGCCCATCTCGCTGGTCCTCCGCCCACAACGCGATTTTCACGGACCCCAAAAGGATCGAGGCCCGGACATTCTGGTCGGCTACAGCCGCGGCTATCGGAGTTCATCAGATAGTCCGCTGGGTTTGTTTCCCAAAGCCGTCTTTGTCGACAACCATAGCCCCTGGAGCGGCGATCATTGCATCGATTATCGTCTGGTTCCTGGCATCTTGGTCACCAACCGCCGGATTACCAGCCCCACCCCAAGCCTGGCCGATCTCACTGTTTCCTTGCTGCACGAATACGGCCTCTCTCCGCGCGCCGATTTGATCGGCCATGACGTGTTAACACCAAAGAACTAAGACAAAAATCTATGTTTGAACCCAAAGTAAAACTGGAGAAAGCCCTCTACCACAAGATCAAGATGTACTCGCACATCGCGGGCTACTCCTCCGTCGAGGAATTCGTTCATCACGCGCTCGAGAAGGAAATCAAACAATTCGAGGGCGCCGAATCCGAAGAGGAGATCCGCCAAAAGCTCAAAGGCCTCGGCTACATTTCGTAAGGCTAAAACCGCCTCCCGCGTCCTCGCAGCCCAGCTCGCCATGTCGACTCTCGTTGCCGCGTTCAACGCCTTGGTCACCTTCCTCTTTGGCTTGGTCTATGCCCCGCTGAAATGGATCGGGCCATTGGGATCGATCGTCGTGATCTCCTGCCTGTGCGGCCTGCTCTTGATCTGGATCTTCGGCAAGGTTTCCAATCAGCCCGCCATCGAATTCACGCGCAACCGTCTAAGCTCCGAGCTCATCGGCCTGCGCCTGTTCAAGGATGATCTGCGGGTCTTCTTTGGCATCCAGTTTCAAATCCTGGTTTGGACTCTCAAATATCTTCGGCATTCCTTGTTCCCCATGGCCATCCTGCTGATCCCCACGGTGATCTTGCTCATCCAATTTAATCTGCACTACGGCGCGCGACCTTTGCGCCCGAAGGAGCAAACGCTCGTGAAAGTCACGCTGCGCCACGGTGTGACCGCTCAAAGCGCCGCCCAGATCACTTTGCAGTCCCCACCGAATCTCACGATCGAAACCCCGGCGGTGCACATCGAAGACCCGGCTGAAGTCTGCTGGCGGGTTCGCGCCACGACACCCGGAGAATTTGATCTCACGATCCACGATGGCAACGCCGCGCTCAGCAAACATTGTGTCGTGAGTGAACGCTGGAACCGCGTGGCGCCCGTTCGCGATGGCGGACCTTGGTACAGGAGCCTTCTTTATCCGGGCGAAGCTCCCATCCCAAGCCAATCCCCGATCGAGGCCATTGAAATTCGCTATCCGGAACTTGATCTCAGGGTGATTGGCCGGCATGTCCACTGGCTCGTCCTTTTCCTGGTTGTTTCCCTCGCCTTCGGTTACGCCTGCAAAGGCCTCCTTGGGGTCAAGATCTAAGTCGCCGAGCACGCTAGTCCGGGCGTATTTAATTTAATTAAGTCCGGTTAAGGCACCGCCCCCCGAACTACGCAGTTTGGTGCGCGGCGTTTACGCCGCTTCAGCGTCCATCGGCTCCGAAGCCATGGACTGTCCAACGCTTCCTCCGATCCCCATCTTCAAGCGGCCTAAAGGCGCCTAAAGGCCGCGATCCTACGCCCATCGGAACGCGGCGCCGGGACCAGTCATGGTTTCTGGTCAAGCCACGCCTTGAGCTCCGCGATCTCATCCGGAGTCAGACGGCGCTTGGGCGGCATGTAGCCGAAATCGACCAGAACCCGAATGGGATGGGAATGCACTTTGAACAACGGCTGGCGAACGCCGTCTGCCTCGTGGCATTTCGTGCAGAACCCCAGGGTAAGCGGCGCGCCGTAGTCCGGCCGCACTTCGTTGGTGGGGAAATAAAAGCGCGAGAGCGGCTGCTTCGCGATGTGCCTGGAGATGGCGGCGGCGAGTTGAGGATCGTTCACGAGATCGCCTCGAGCCGGATGGATGGCCAGCGGACCTGAGGAATGGCACTTATAACAACTTTTCCCCTCGAACCTCGCCCCCTTGCCGTTGAGATCGGCGAAATAATCCAAGGGCGGGTCCAAGGTCAAGTCTTGCACGATGGAGAAGTATCCCCACCCCTTGTCGATGGACGTTTTTTGCACAAGCAAATACACACGCACCACCGCATTGGAGAACGCCGAGATATGATTGAGCATCGGTCGGCGAATCACGTCTTCCTGCGTGCTGATCAATCCAGTGTCCGACATGGGAATGGCTGACCCCTCGTCAAACAAGCGGCGCGCCTGCAACATGTAATCCTTCACTTCCTGCTCCGTCAGCCCATGCACGTCGGCACGCGCGTGCGGGGGCAAAGCCACCACCGGAACCGTCCACTTCTTATGGATCCGATTCGTGCCCACGGTCGAGCTGAGCGCCACAAATTGCTCCGTGGTAAAGGCTGAGAGGTTCAAAGGCGGCTCGAGGAGCAAGCCCGTTCCCGTCGGCTCCGCCGGTTTGATCAGCGGCAGCGCTGCGCGCTCCGAAGGCTGGGACGAATCCTCACCGCGCAGGGCGCCGGCCAACAAGAAAAGCGCGCCGAGAAGAGTCCAGACGTCGTTGATGAGGTTGGCTCTCAAATTGCCTCCGAGCATCGGAACTATGAAACACCTTGGCCAGCATTTATTTGATCAGCGTGAGCGAGTTACACGGATGTTCGTGCTCGGTTCCGTTGTTCATCTACTCACGCGCCAACCCGCGCCCTTTCTCTGCGCTCTCTGTGACCTCTGTGGTAAAAAACAAAAGCCGGAAGAGTGTCCCCTACCTGCCTCCCCCTTCGCGTCCTTCTGTTCAATCGTTCAATCGCCGAAATTCCCTTGCCCCTTGGGTCGGGGTTGCGGATTCGAATCAAAATCGCAGCCTGAAACATGACCCTTTGGGGTCGCATCTCAATATGACCATTTGGGGTCGCATCTCAACATTCAACATTTGGCGTTAGGAGTTAGGGGGATTGGTGGTGCGCGGTTGATCAGATGATCAGAAGACCAAAAGGCTGAAAGGTGTCGTCTGGATTGTTGGGCGGTTCAGTGATTTGGCATACGACGGGAGTGCCGCAGGGGTTTGCTGGGGGGGGAAACTTTTTTGAAGATTTTTGCCAGATTGGGCCGGCGGCTCACGTGTATCTGTGTGTAAGTGGTAAGTGGGAAGGAAGCTCGAGAAGAGTGTTGGACGTCTGTCACCAAGCCTAGCCCATGACGCAGGAAAAGGAGGAAAGATGGCCAGGTCACTGCGGATCCAGAAGAGCGGCGGTTGGTATCACCTGACGGCGCGAGGTAACGAGCGACGGCCGATTTATCGAGACCAAAAGGATCGTCGGCATTTCTGCGAACTGCTCGCCGAGTTGGTGGAGCGCTATCGATTCAGGATTCATACCTACGTGCTGATGGATAATCATTACCACCTGTTGGCCGAAACGGCTGAGGCGAATCTGAGCCTGGGGATGCAATGGCTCAACGTCAGTTACAGCGTGTGGTTCAACCGCCGTCATCAGCGAGCCGGGCACCTCTTTCAGGGTCGCTATCAGGCCATCATCATCGATCGAGTGGGCTGGGGACTGGAGGTCAGCCGTTATGTGCATTTGAATCCTGTGCGTGTGCACAAGCTGGGCCTTGGCAAAGGCCAGCGGCAAATAGACCGCCTGGGGATAGGGCCGGCCCCGCGGCCGGAGCAAGTGCGGGAACGGATTCGGGTATTGCGCGCTTACCGTTGGAGTTCGTATCGGGCTTATGTGGGGCTGGAGCTGGCCCCAGCTTGGTTGAGTTGTCAAAGCGTGCTAGAATTGGTCGGAGGAAAACCAGGAGCCAAACAGCGGCAAGCCTATCGAGAGCATGTGGAGTCGGCGGTCCGGCAAGGGTTGCCGGAAAGTCCCTGGGAAAAAGTTAGCGCGCGAGTGATGCTGGGCGGGGCGGAGTTTGTGCAAGCCCTGCGTAAAAAGGTCAAAGGCAACGCTCGAGAACAACCCCAACTCAAGCAGTTGATGCCCGGCCCAAATATTGAAACCGTCATCCGGGAAATCGAACGGCTCAAGGGCCAACGATGGGAACAATTCCGCGATCGGTACGGGGACAATGGGCGTGACCTGGCCTTGTGGTTTGGACGTAAGCGCTGCGGGCTGAAGCTGAGGGTTCTGGCCCAATGGGCCGGTGGTCTGGATTACGCCGGGGTGAGTCTAGCCGTCAAGCGGTTCGACCAGCGGCGTCGGCGGGACAAAAAATTGCAACGCATGATCGCGCAAGTGGACAGCGCGCTGCCACTTTAGTAAACATCGAATGTCGAATGTTGAGATGCGACCCCAAACTCGACTTCATTGAGATGCGACCCCAAACTCGACTTCACCTTGGCCAAGCGCTCTTATCGCGGGTCATTCGGATCAGATCTCGACGTTCAACATTTACAGAAGCACGCAAAGGCAGCGAAGGAATGCTTCGGCGCGACCCATGAGGCAAACCGACCTCTGACCTGGAGGGTGGAGGGTGGCCGTCTAAATGTACAGAGAAAGCGGAAGCCGCCTCATTGGCCTGCTTCGAGCGAAGCGCAAACCACCTCCGCCTCGCTCCGGGCGAACACATGGCGGTTTGAAAAGGCTGGCGGAGCGTAAACGTATTTTGTCTGCAGGAAGGGCCAGGTTGGATCGATCAAGTGTGCCCGGCTGATCTCCCGATATCCCGCCGAAGATAACTGAGCGCGGATCAGGTTGCCTTCATCCGTGAAGAGAAAAAAGGCGCCGCCTTGCGGGGTGATGTTCATGCTGGCGCCGTTCTTGGAGGCGGTCAGGCTGTTGGTGCTCCAGATTTGCCGGCCGGTGGCTGCTTCGAGGCAAACGAGTTCGCCCCAACCCTTGGCGCCAAAGATATATTCCCCTTGCAAGATTGGCGTCGAGGTGTTGCTCAAGATCCTCTTGGACGGGACGCGAATCGCAGGCCAAAGAAAGGCGGCCGCCGGCGGGTCGGCGCTCACGTCGAGCATCAACCCACTCACTAACAGTCGATTCCTATGAAAAACCGGGGTGGCGACCGAATCGTTGTTGCTCGTGACCATGGGCTCGCGCCAATAGACGCGGCCGTTGGCAGGATCCAAGGACGCTAGAGAACTGTCGCTCCAAACGATCAATTGCCGCCGGCCCCCGGCGTTAATGATAATCGGCGAACTGTTGGAGACCGGATCATCGAGCGCTTTCCAGATCTCCTTCCCCGTCTGCTTGTCCAGCGCGAGCACACTCGCACCCGGCTTGGCTCCGGTAAAAACGATCAGCAACGGCCCCTCGACCAGAGGTGAAGGCCGGCACGACATCTCGGCCACCTCATATTCGCGTCCGATGTTTTTCTCCCAGAGGACCGCGCCGGTTTTCACATCCAGACAATGCGTGTAGCCATTGGCTCCTACGACGAATAGTCGGTCTCCGTCCACGATCGGAGTTGCCGTTGGACCGGCCCCGCGTTCGGGCACAAACGCCCATTCCCCGTACTTCTCTGCATAGGCATAAACCCAGAGGACTCGGCCGGTCTTTTGCTCGAAGCAATGCACGCGTTCCTTGGCCGAGGGCTTGTTCATCTCCACGTCCGAAACAAAGACCCTGCCCTGCGCGGCCACTGGACTTGAGAAACCGCCTCCGATCGGATGTCGCCATCGAATCTTCAAGCCTTCCCGAGGGAACGTTTCCAGGACTCCCGTCTCATCCCAGATCCCATCCCGCTGCGGCCCGCGAAACTGCGGCCAATCTGCGGCGAGGATCGCCTGCGTTCCCAACCAGACGCCCAGGCACGTCCCCGACAGGGCTCGGGAGAAGAAGAAGAAAGGCGCTCGTATCATCGGCATTGCATCATGGTAGCGGACACTTCCAATTTTTGGACGCGCATCCGGACCATGAAGCGAACCCAATCTAACGCAGCAGCCGAGGTCACGAGGCTCTGATCTTTTTTCCGAGGGACGCGTTGGAATAGAGTGAGCCTCCTTACGTCGGCTGCTACCCGACGGGGAACTGTTTGTCCGCAGGCTTTCACGCCCCGGAACGACCAAGACTTGCTCTGCCCTCGTCCACGCTGCGGCTGGTCCTTTGGACACAGCCGCGGTCCGGGCGAGAAGAGCAGCTTCATGGGCAGCGGAAAGCCATCGTGGGCACGGCCTGCAGTTTGATCAAGCCCAAGCGCACTGGCGATGAGGAAGGCCCGAATCTCTTTTCGGGGATGAATTTAGCCCGCCCTTGGTTACGGCTTGCTGCCAGCAGGCCTGATGGTTAGAAGCAGGGCGCGCATGCGTTCCCTGGCTTGCACCAACATTCCGATGAGATCTGCCGCAGTTGCTGACGTTGCGGCCCTTTGCCCGGCGAGCCAGGAAGAATCATTGATGAACCGGTGGATCAGGACGGCGCTCACGGTCTGGGCAGCTTTCTGGACGACTTACTCGGTCGCGCAGACCTCGCCGGCCGCGTCATCCGCACCGGCGTTCGCCATCACCTTCGAGGCCAAAAAGAGCGCCACGCCTCTCGATGGACGCCTGTTCCTGCTGCTTTCCACCGACCCGGCCGAGGAACCGCGTCTGCAGATTGATGACACGCCCAAGACCCAGATTGTTTTCGGAATGGATGTCGAGAACTGGCCGCCGGCCGAACCGCGCGTGCTGGAGGCAACCAACGCCAGCATCCTTGGGCATCCGCTCCGAAGTCTGAATGACTTGAAGCCGGGCGAATACATCGTGCAAGCGTTGCTGGATCGTTACGAAACCTTTCACCGCGCGGACGGCCACGTGCTCAAGCTGCCGACAGACCGCGGCGAGGGACGCCAGTGGAATCGCGCGCCCGGGAACCTCTATAGCAAACCACAAAAGCTGCGCCAGGATGAGGCGACGCACCGGATCGCACTCGCGCTCACGGAAGAGATTCCGCCCATTTCGCCCCCGACCAACACGCCTTACCTGAGGCATATCCGCATCCAAAGCGAGCGCCTGAGCAAATTTTGGGGCCGGCCGATTTATCTGGGCGCGCACGTTTTGTTGCCCGCGGGGTTTGATGCGCATCCCGAGGCGCGTTATCCACTGATGGTCTTTCACGGCCATTTCCCCGCGGACCTCAGCGGCTTCCGCATGGAACCGCCCGATCCGAACTTGAAGCCCGATTACAGCGAACGCTTCCGCATTCATGGGTATAACCGGATCCAGCAGGAAGAAGCCTATCGCTTCTACCAGACGTGGACAAATGCCGGGTTCCCGCGCTTTCTGATCACCGAGATTCAGCACGCGACCCAGTTCTACGACGATTCGTATGCGGTCAATTCCGCCAATGTGGGTCCCTACGGGGACGCCATCAATTACGAGTTGATTCCGGAAATCGAAAAGCGGTTTCGCGGTCTGGGCGCGGCCTGGGCCCGTTTTCTTTACGGCGGTTCCACCGGCGGATGGGAAGCGTTGGCGACGAAGGTTTTTTATCCTGACCTGTATAATGCCGCGTTTGTGGCCTGTCCTGACCCCGTCGATTTCCGCGCTTACACCGTCATTAATCTCTACGAGGACAATAACGCGTATTTCATCGAAGGACCGCACACGCGGGTGCCGCGGCCGGGACATCGCGATTATCGCGACCTGCCGACGGCCACGATGCAGCAGATGAACTATTACGAGCTGGCCTTGGGAACGAAATCGCGCAGCGGCCAGCAGTTCGACATTTGGGAGGCAGTCTTTTCGCCAGTGGGCGCCGATGGGTATCCCAAGCGGATCTTCGACAAAGTAACCGGCGCGATCGATCACACGGTCGCCGAGTACTGGCGCGAACATTACGATCTGCGTTACATCATGCAGCGGGATTGGGCCACCCTTGGACCCAAACTGCGCGGCAAGATCCACCTCTACTGCGGCACCCTGGATAACTTCTATCTGAACAATGCGGTCAAGCTGACCGAGGAATTCCTCAACAGCGCCACCAACCCGCCCGCCGAAGCGGAGGTCAAATACGGCCTGGACTGCGAACACTGCTGGAACGGAGACCCATCCGCGCCCAATCATCTTTCCCGGTTGCGCTATAACACCATGTATGTGCCGATGATCTTGGACCACATCCGGCACTCGGCACCGGCTGGGGCGGACTTGCAGAGCTGGCGCCAATGAAGACAACCGCAGGATCTGGAATCGTGAACAGCCAGATTATCGGCCTGCCCCAGACAGGCGGTAGAACCCTTCGCGGGCGTCCTCAAGTTCCGTTTTCGGTCCTGGCCAAACGACCCAGTCATCAATTCATTTTCGCAACCGGAAAAATCTCTGACTCCCAGACGGAACAATGAGGTAGGGACTGCGCGTTGAAGCAAGCGTCCACGGTCCGGTAACCTGATCGGCTTGCTCCAGCACCGAGGTTTGGTCTCCCCAGGCCAGGGTGAGTTGGCCGTCGAATGTTCCCAGGTAAATCGGTTGCGAACCAGTGCCGCTCGTGACGCGGACAAAGTAGACATTGCTGGGTGCCACGAGTTGCGCGTGCTCCGGGTTAGCCAGACTCATCCGGATAAGGTCGTAAGCCGTTGCGTTCACACTCGGCGCAGTTAATTGCTTTTGGCTCTCGCCCGGACCGAAGAGAATCGTGCCATTCGTTAATGCGCGCCCGCTGACTTGAACCGCGAAGTCTGCGCGCACCTCATTCCCTGCCGACACTGGAGCGCTCAAGTTAACCGGGACGCCCGCGCCGAACGTTGCCAGATCCAGCTGTTCGCTCGCCCCAAACGCCATCGTCAAGGGCGGATTGCTGTACGTGACCGACGTCGTGCCGGTGAAACCTGCGCCGACGGGATTACTCAAACTGAGACGAATCCAAGCCTGGTCAGACGCGTTCGCACCGGACGGATCGATCCATTTCACGGTGTCGCCAGGCGAGAATGTGAGCGTGCCGGTGCGCAGCGTGCCGGCGGGGGCGTCGTAGGCAAAGTCAACGGTGACTTCCTGGCCCGCGGGCGTGTTGAGCTGAACCAACACACCCTCGGGCAGCCGGTAGCCTGGCAATTGATTGGTGGCGATCCAACAGGACACCCGCGCTGCCGGCACGGTCCCGGTGAACAGCACGTTAGTTTGGCCGGTTAATTCACCGTTCGTTGGGTTGCTCAACACGACGCGGATCCCATTTTGCAGGGACACATCGAAGCCGGCCGGCCGGATCCTTTTGATGGTCTCGCCCGGAGCGAAGGTCAACGTGCCGGCACCCAGCGTGGAGCCACCGGCATCCAGGAAGCTGTAGTCCACGCTGACGAAGTTGGTGGTGAAGCAGCTCAGGCCCACTGGCGGACCTGTGAAAATCGAAGCCATGGGAAACTGGTTGGTCCAGGTGGCGAAAGCGATTCCTACCGGGGCCTCGGGCGGTGTGCTCATGAATTGCGCCAGGCGCCAGCCATCGGTGGCCGGGTTCCAAACCTGGTTGGCCGGATGATTCGTGTTCGGCGCGGTCAACCAGTTGCCGCGAACATCCATGGCGCTGGTGCGGTAGGTCCAGTCCTCCCAGTTGTAGCCGTAGACGTCGCGGATGTTATTTAACAAAATGGAGTTGGTCACCCGCAAGAAACCGTAATAGGCGTAGTTCGGCGCGGTGTAGTTGTCGCCAAAGCGCGCCCCAATCGCGTTGCCCAGGGCGAGGCAATTAGTGACGAAATGGTACGGCGAAGGCGAAACTCCGCCGCGGCTAAAGCCGCACTCGTATCCCTGGCCGCAGCTGATGGCCACGCAATGGATATTGGTGGCGCGGCGCGTCCCGGGCGTTCCGCCGCCGCCCGACCAGGCGAAAGCCTCGTGAAAAGCGCATTCCACCCAAGTGTTATTCAGCGTCACCGACCCTCCTTCGCCCGTGCCGGAATCGATGGCGTCATCGCGGGTCCAGCCGACGACGCTGTCCTGCACGAGATATTCGCCCGTGGTAAAGTAGATGCCATCTTCATCCGCATCCGCGAAGATGTCCGTCGCGTACGGGATCTCCAACAAAGCGGAGCGGATCAATTTGAGGGCGCAGCCGTTCCATTCGCCACCGGTGACGCAGCGCTGCACGAGCGTATGAACGATGTTCACCACGGTCCAATTGGGGTCGCTGGCGTTGGTCGAGATGGCGCTGGCATGGCCAAACTGGCCGGCCAGGTAAATGGCGGCGCAATTCGTCAACGCCAACCGCGGCCGCTGGTCCAGGTAAAACAAAGACTGTTGAGGCTTGTGCCCTGGGAAGCCGGTTTGCTGCGCGCCGCTGCCGACAAAGATGGCGGCGTTGGCGTCCAGCGTGCCGCTGCTCGTTCTCATGAAGAAGCCGCCCCACGGCTGGGAACGGCTTAGAGGTGTGAACGTCACAGGTTGCTGTTCTGTCCCGTTGATGAGGAAGTGACCGTTATTGGTGATGTTCACGCCCGGGTTGAGCCTCACGATCGCGCCGGAGTCGATCGTCAGTGTCGAACCGGCCGGGATGGTGAGATTGCCGGTGACCGCGATCCGCGAATTGGCCGGCCAACTAATGCTGCCGCTCAGGATGCCGGAGACGTTCGACCAAGTGGTGCTGGACTCAAGTTGGATCACCTTGTTGGTTTGGACCCCGGGAACGGCTGCCGGATAACCGAGCGGGCCGGGAGAATTCGCCGGCGGCAGAAAACCGGAGCCCGCCCCGCGGAAAAGTTGGATCGCTGGATAACCCGGGGCGGTCAGCCGTGTATTGGCGCGAAGCGGACTGCCATCGGCTTTTTCCAGCCAGGCCACTACGGGAATCTCCATACCCAGCGGATAATCTTGCGGAGTGAGGATCCGTAGGCGCGAGCCGGTCAATTCGAGCGCCGCGGCGTTAATGGCGGGATAAGGAGTCCAGTTCGGATAACCGCGCTCGGTCGTGTTATAAAGCGGATATTCCAGAATGAACTGAACCCGGCGATTGGTCACTTCGAGCGTCGCGACATTGGTGCGTGAAATCAGCAACTCATGGCGATCCATCGAGGTGACCACCACACTCACGTCTGTCGGGACGCGTTCCCCGTCCAGTTTCACCGAATACGTGTAGCCGCTGGCGGCCGGAACGCTGAACGTGACGCGGTTGGTGTTGTAGTCTCCGCGGTCGCTCACGCCATTGACCGTGAGCGGTACTTGCGCGCGACTGGCACTCAGCAGCAGGAAAAATGCGAGAAAACCTAACACGACTTGGGGTTTTCGAGGCGAGATCATCCGTGGAGATTAAGATGCCGCCGAACAATTTTCAAACTTCTTCGCTTACCTTTCGAAGCTTTGGGCGCATTCAAGCACTGCCCCAGAGCCAGTGACCTACGCTACGGGTTTACCACGCTGAGCGCTAGAATACCCCCTCTCCCCTCAACGGGGAGAGGGCCGGGGTGAGGGGTGAGAAGGGCAGAAGTACCCGCTCCGGGGCAGTATCCGAAGGCACCCGGAAGTTTTTAAGGGGGCCCGAGGTCAGTCCAGCAGGAGGACAGCTGGGGATGCGGGCAGGAAAAGCCGAGCCGCCGTCAATTAGTGCCGGATCAACGGAGACGTGTCCCCCACCAGCCAATGATGCCCAAACGGATCGATAAACCCGCCTTGCCGATGGATCCCCCAGGACACGGCATAGTCTTTGATGTCACCGCCGGTGGCGCCCGCCTGGATGGCGCGTGCGATCACTTTATCCGGGTCATCCACGAACAATTCCACCCGCGCCGTCGTTGTGCCAAGCTCCTTGGGACTGGTGAATTTGTTCTTGACCGGTTCATGCAAAAAGAACGGTGCGCCGTCGATCTCCAGCCCGGCGACGGAGCCCAGGCTCCACAACAAATCTGCGCCCAAAGCCTGCCGGTACCATTCGACTGCCTTCGCCGTATCTGGCACAGCCAACATCACCGAGAGAATCATCGTTCCAGAAAACCAGAATCGCGGCCCTTCGGGAAGCCCCTTCGCGAAGCACACTGGTAATCTCTTTTGCATCCGTGAAATCAGTGAAATCTGCGGTCAAAATATGAATTGTCGCATGACGTTTACAGCGCTTGCCGCCACTGCCACAGTTGTCCTTCGGAGAATCCTGCTACCGCGAGGCACTTTGTTGGTTACGCGAGCAGAATTTCTCCTCCCGTGACCAGATTTTCTGCAAGCGGACCACAATTTCTGGTCGCGCGAGGACTCGAAGTGCTTCGCGACGCCCGAATTCACCTCGTTCGACTACTTTTCGCGCCCGTTGACGCAAGATCCCGCGGGCCGCCGCCAGATTTGCAGCTCCGCCTAGGAAAATCCTGCTTCACCAAGCCAAAATTCTGGTCCGCTAACGAGAATTTCTGCTTACGTAACCAGATTTCCTGCTGGGAGGTGGCAAGGGAATTTTGGGCAAGGGAATTTCCGGAACCGGCATGGTTGCATCGAGAAGTGGTTTTTTGAATAGAAGTTAAATGGGCCGCCATTCCCTTGCCCCCAATTCCCTTGCCCAACCCCCGGCAGCTTTGTCACGCACACTGAGTTTGGGAGTGGGCCGATTGCCAGGCCTGAAGCTCCCGACAAAGGAAGGCCAAAGAAGCTCTCAAAATGTCCAATCTTCAGGGTTTGGCTTCGCCAAACCAAGAGCGATCGGACCTTCCATAGGGTGAGTCCGGTTGGGCTTCGCCGATTCAACAACGCCTGGATGCCTATGGCGCAGGAAAACTACTCAACGACATCCGAAGAGCGGTCCGACAGACCCGCGCGGGGCTACTTATCCGTGGGGGTGCCCCCGAGTAAAGCCTGGAAATTCTCGCCGGTGACGATCTGGAAATGTTTGTCGAACCATTCCCTGGTGGTGTGGGGCTTGCCTTCGACCGGGGCTGGAAAGGCGAATCGCGATACCACGGCCGTCTGCAGGATTTTTTGCTGAAAAACCTTCGACATCTTGTCGGCGCTGCGGGACTCGGCCACCAATTTAGGCGTCTTCTTTAATTCTTTCAGCTCCTCTTCGGAGAATTCGGGCGCGCCCACGAAGGAAACATACGCATCGGCCTCGAGGTTCTTGTTGACGATCCGCACGAAACGCCGGGCCGACAGCCCGGAGCCGACGCCGTACTTCGTTTTGCCCTCGGTCTCCAGGTAATACGTCTTGGCCACCTGCACCGTGCCCAACTGCTTGAGGGCGGCCTGGAATTCTTCGATCTGAACCTTGAGTTCGGGGGTCTTGGTGGCTTCGATCGAGATAATCACGATCTTGCCCTGGTTCCCGAGCAGACGCGCGGTTTGTTCGGCCATGACCTGCCCGACGGCGCGATGCAACTGTACTTGGAAGGGGGGCGCAGCGAATTGAGTGCGGTAGATCCACGTCGCCGAACCGGCGATCACCAGAACGCACAAGCCCGCAAGAATCGCCGGCTTCAAGTTGCGACGCAGTCCACTCATGCTAGCCGCCGGCCTTCGCCAGCCACCAGGTCCACCCGAGCTTCGTTTCGCTCAGAAACGCCATCGCACCTCCTCAGTGGAGCCTTTGTTGTTGACGCCGGGTAGCCGGAAGGTGTCGAAGGATTTCGCGCTATTGTCGAAAAACAACAGATTGGAACGGGTATTCTTGGCGTGCCGCGCATTGATCCGTTCGTCGTGGCCGTTATGGATCCAGAACCCGTCAAAGATGACCGGCATCGATGGATTCAAGGCGGCCTGGGTGAGTTTGTTGTTTTGGGTGCTGCCCGTCCCATCCATCGGCAGCCGCACGAACGGCCATTTGTTGGGCTTGCTGGTCGATCCGTTGATGCCATACCAGCAATGGATGTATTTGGTCCCGCCGTTGCGCCGGGAAGCGTAGGGCCATGCTTTGGCTCCCTCCGGGTCGTCCCGCGAAGCGGGCGGAAATGTATACACCTCCGGCAACCCTGACGGACATTGGAAGACGGACCTGCGCGGCAGCGTGTAGAAGGTCGGCGCCCACTCGGCCTCGATCGTGTTGCCCCGCATCAAAAGCGTCGGCCAACCCTCTTCGAACGGCGCCCCATTCCGCAAGTCGAACTCGGCCGCCACCAATTCATCTTCATTGTCGTGGGCATAAAGTTGAATCGCTATTCCGATCTGCCGCAAATTGCTCAGGCAACCCGCGTTCTTGGCCTGCTCCTTGGCCCCACCCAGCACCGGCAAAAGCAACGCCGCCAGAATCGAAATCACGGCAATCACTACCAGCAACTCGAGCAAGGTAAAAGCAGCGCCCTTCCCTCCCGATGATGCGCCCGCTTGACCTTCCAGGAATAACGTCGGATCGCCACTGAACACATCGGGTCTCATGCCATGCAGGTTGCTAGGACTTCCTAGTCAACGAAGAAAAACCCGAGCCGTCAAGGACGCGAAAACGATTATTCGCGGTGCGCCTCCCCGATCGAAGCGGCTACACGGCTAGGCTAGGCTTGTCCGGGGGCAATGCGCCGTCCTGCAAAAAAACACATCGTTGGGCTGGAGTTTTCCGCATCGGTTGTCTAGGCTCGCCTCCAATCATGAAACGGAAACCCTGGGTTGTATTGGTCCGTTTTGCCCTCTTGGTCGGATTGTTCTTCGGGATAACTTCTGATGGCGAATCCGCGGCGATTTGGACGAATCGCAGCGACGGCTTTTGGCGCGACGGCACGAATTGGTCCCGGGGC
>Ga0247664_1000135_pt1 | contig 18514 bp, 18 predicted proteins | sample CNK05_metaG_FD_182715 | JGI IMG/M metagenome (GOLD analysis project Ga0247664, IMG submission 182715) | Soil microbial communities from Purdue University Martell Research Forest, Indiana, United States - CNK05 | ecosystem: Environmental > Terrestrial > Soil > Temperate forest > Bulk soil...
GTTCCGCTGGCGCAGGTACGCGCGAATTTCGTCGGCCGAGTAGCCCTCGTCGAGGAGCTTCGACGTCAGAACCTGCATTTGCCCCGGCGTGAGCGGCGGCCCAGACGGAACGGCCGGCGCCGGCGCGGGCGTGCTCACCCCTTGGCCCGCGAAGTTGGTCAGCGCGTCGCGCAGGGTCTGAATCTGCGGCGGGAGCTGGGCCTCGCCCGTGCGCGGGTCCTTCGGGTAGGTGTCGGCGATCGACTTGAAGAGCGCCGCGAAATTCGGCAGCGAGCGCCCGGCGCGCGCGGCGTCGACTTTCGCATCCCCGGTCACGCCGGCGACGTCCAAGCGGTTCCCGGCCGCGATGCGCGCGGGCTCGGTCGTCAGGTTGTACTTGCGGCCGTATTCCTGCTCCTGGCGCGCCTGCTCGGACGGGTCCCAGTAGCGCGACAGATCGCCGGCCGCGCCAATATCTTTCAATCGCTGTTCCCGGGTGGCCTGGAGCGGGTCGTAGATGTCGGCCTCGCTGTTGGCGTAGTCGACGGCGCGCGCGGCGCGCTGCCGGTCGCGTTCGGCGGCCGCGATGGGCGCGTCGGTGTCCGGGTCGTAGACCTCGTCCATCGGCTGGCCCAAGAACCCCGGGAGCACGCTCGAGCCGGGGCGGTGGAAGACGGTCGGCTGCCGGTCTTCCAGGTCAGACAGGGCCTGCTCGCCGGCGGCGTCAGAGAGCGCGTTGCGGAGCCCGGGGCGCATGGTCGCGAAAATCCCCCCGCCCGGGCCCAGGCCGACGTCGCCGCCGTCCCCGCCCAGGGCGGCCAGGGCGGCCAGCGACTGCGGCAGAATGGCTTTCCCTCGGTACGCCTGCGGCATCGGACTACCTCCCGAACAGGCGCCGGAGCGCCTGGAGTGCGGTGCTACGCGTGTACGGGTCCGGGCCGGTCGACGCGTCGCTGGTCAGCCCTTCGACGTCGACGTCCGGCTCGGTGCTCGAGAAGGACCCGAATGGGTTGGCGTGGCCCTGCTGCGCCGACCACCGCCCCAGCCCGGTCCCGGTGCCCGGGCCCTGGCCAATCAGGTCGATGCGCGACTTGAGGCCGCGATTGGCCGCCATGAGCTGCGAGCGATCGAGCGCGTCGGAGAAATCGGCCCACTGGCCGCCGCCGAGGGCGTTCCCGCGCGCGCGCTCTTGCATCGGGCTCATGGTCGCGCCGCCGCTCGCCGCCCAGTCGTTCATGCGGCCTTCGGCCTCGTCGGCCTGCTGGCCAAAGGCGAGCTCGGACTCCTCGTCCGAGTACGGCGCGTCGGTCGGCGAGACGCCCTGGAGCTGCGACAGCTTGGAGAGCGCCGAGAGGCTCGGCCGCCCGTTGGCGCCGGCCATGTACGGGTTCCGCCCGAGCCAGCTCGTCTTGTCCTGAAAGCCCTGCATCAGTAGACCCGTCCTTTCTGCCGGAGCAGTTCCTGGAGCGCGCGCGTCGAGGCCGGCGTGTCCGGGCTCGAGAGGTCCCGATTGAGCTCGGGCTGCCGGACGCCGGGCGTGGTGCCTTCTTCCTCGGGCAGGCCCTGAGCCAGGGCTGCGAGGGCTTGGAGCGCCGACGACGAGCCGCCGCCTTTGGGGGTCGCCATGGCTAGTACATCAGCCCGAACGACCCGAGGAGCGTCGCGATGCGCTGCTTATCCCGAATGCGCGCATCATAGAGCTGCATCGGGAATTGGCTCTTGGTGTTGTACGTCAGCTCGCCGGCGCGGTCCGCGGCACTGAAATCCTGGTCACTGATGCTCGCGTTGCGGTTGGCGCGGTTCTCGAGGAGCTGGCGCTCGGTGTCGTTCATATCCGAGAGCCCGGACTCGAGGATGCTGCGCTGGTCGGCGTGCTCGAGCCGCGAGCCGTACCGGCCGTTGGCGGCGTCCAGGCCGGCCAGCGTGCGGAGCGCCGCCTGCGAGCGGCGGCCGCTGCGTTCGCGCGCGGTCGTGAGCGCCGCGGCCTCGGCCTGCGTCTCCTCGGGCCCGCTGATGGGCCGCGATGGCGCGGTGAAATCGCCCGGCGCGTCCGGGAGCGGCGTGGGCTGGTAAAGCTGCTGGAGGGCCGCCAGCGACGCCGGGCCCAGTTTGTCGCTCGCCGAGAGCTCGCCGCCGGCGCCGGACGTGCGCCGCGTGCCGCTGCCGCTCCCGCCGCCGCCAATCGGGGACCAGGTGCCGGTGACCGGGTCGAAGCGATCCTGGTACCCGGTGTTCGGGTCCGTCGTGTAGGTCGGGCTGACCGGCCGGCGGACGCCGGTCGGGTTCCCGAACATATCCGTCGGAATCTCCATGGGCTGGGCGTAGTAGTCGGGCGCGCCCGGCACCATCGGGTTTTGCTTGGGCTTGTTGCTGACGACTTGCCCCCGGTCATTGCTCCCGTACAAGGCCGCCATGGTTAGGATCCTTTCGTCACCTTCGGTCGTTCCCGCACGTAGTCGCGCGCGAACCGAAACATCGCCTGCGCGGCGCGCATCAATTTTAGGTCGTCGACTTCCGCGATTGTTTTGCCGGCCTGGGTGAGCTGCTGGAGCCGGCGGTTCTCGCGGAGCCAGGTCACCGACCGCGCGTCCGCTTGGGCGACCTCGAGCCAGCCGTTGTGGCAGTCGTCGCACAATTCGACGGTGTACCCACCGGCAAGCGTGATCGGTCGACGCTCCGGCAGGGCCGCCCCGCACTTGCGACAGTGCGCCGGGGCCGCGCCTTTCGAGAGGAGCGCCTGGACGGCGTCGCCGCCGAAGATGTCCTGCAGATCCTGGACCGTGAGCGGCCCCTGGCCGCGATCGATCTTCATCGTGGTCCGTTCAAACGCGCGACGATTGACTCGCATGGCTGCGTAGTTTACTCCTGCTTTAGCGCGCCGACGCCCCGGTCAAGCATTGCATCCGGGCGATCGCGTACCCGCGCGCCGTCCCGGCGCCCCCGGCGCTGCTGTTCACGACGGAGGCTTGCGGAATGCCGAAGGCGTTCCCGGTCGCCGGAATGTTCGCGGTGTGTGAGACCTCCGCGCCGCCGTTGACCGAGAAAAACACCGTCGGTGTGCCCGTCGGATCAAAGCGAATCGTGAGGACGTACCGCGTCGCCGCCGCGACCGTTGACCCTGTAATGCTCGTCGTGTGCTGGGTCGTCCCATCGGCGGACGTCCCGGTCCAGGTCGTGTCAGTCCCCGCCACAAACCGGATCCCTAGGTGGCGCGTGGTGATCGCGCCGTTGGTCGCCGAGGGGACGCTCGTAAAAACGCCGAAGTAGTACACGACGGTCGTGACGGCCGTGGGGTCGCTGTAAATGACGAATTCGATTTTCCAGGGCCAGTCCGTCGCGAGCATGGCCGAGCCGCCAGAGTGCCCGACCTGGCTGGCCGCCGATGTGGTCGTGATGACGGCGTTGTACCTGGCGTCGTTGTGAAACTCAATTCCGTTCGTGCCCGTCGCTGTGGGATTCGCGATGCCGATCCCAAGCACGGTGTTCGAAATATTCGCCAGCCACAGGAAGAAGGGCTGCGCGACATAATCGAAACCGTACGTGGACGCTGGCGCCGCCCAGGTGCCGTCGCCTCGCCAGAACGTGGAGGAGCTGGCGCTCGTCCCGCTGTTCAAGTGCGAGACGCCCAGGTTGCCCTGGACACCGTTGGCCAGGTTGACGGTGTCCCAGGTCGGCGTCCCGCCACCGCCGGTGTTGCAGAGCGCGCGCGTCGCCGTCGACACAAAGCCGAGCTTCGACCACCCATTGGAGGTGACGCCGACGAGCAGGTCGCCCACCGCCGTCGTGGACAAGCCGGTCCCGCCGTTCGTCCCCGGCAGCACCCCGGTCACGCCCACCCCCAGATCGACCTGCTGCCAGTCGGGGACGGTGTTGCCGCTGCCGCTGTTCCCGATGTACCGCTTTTGCGTGCTCACGAAGGCGAGCTTCGAAAGCGCCGTCCCGGTCGCGTAGTACAGCACGTCGCCGGCCGTGTAGGTCGTGAGCCCGGTCCCGCCGTGGTCGGTGAGGAGCGTGTTGGTCACGCCGTTCGACAGGTTGACCTGGTCCCAGGCCGGGATGGTCGCGCCGCCGCCGGTGTTCGCCAGGTAGCGCGTCGCGGTCGTGACAAAGGCGAGCTTCGACCAGACGTTGGCCGCCGAGCCGTAGAGCGTGTCGCCCAGCGCGACCGTCGACTGGCCGGTCCCACCCTTGGTCGCCGGCAGCGTGTTCGTGACGTCGGCCGTCGACAGATCGATCGACGCCCAGGTCGCGTCGCCCTGCCAGAACGTGTTCGCGCTGGCGCCGGTGCCGCTGTTGAGATGCGCGACGCCCAGGTTGCCCGTGACGCCGGTCGACAGGTCGATCTGGCCCCAGGACGGCGAGCCGCCGTCGTTGACCAGGGCGCGCTGCGCGGTCGCGACAAACGGGAGGAGGCCGAACACGCCGGCCGAGACGCCGAAGATGAGATCCCCGGCCGCCGGGTTGAGCGTGAGGATGTTGCTGGCGGCCGTGCCGCCGCCCCCTCCGCCGGCCGCGGTGATCTGCGTCTGGAGCGTCGCGACCGAGGAAAAGATCGCGAGAAAGTTATCTTCGATCGACTGCGCGGTCTCGGGAGCCCAGGTCCGCGGAATCGGCCACCGGAGCGCGCTGCGCGTCCCCTGGTTCGCCACAGCCTATTTCCGGGTGCCCGCCGAGAAGACGGGCAGGTTGTAGCCGTAGATCAGCCACTGGTAGAACTGGCCGGTCTCGGCGGCCGCGGTCTGGAATTTCATCGTCGCGACGCGGCCGACGCGGAAGCGGCGCGTGAACGTGTGATCGAGCGTCAGGTCGACATCGATCACGGTTTGCGCGATGGAGCCGTCCGGCGTGACCTGGTCGCCTTCGACCTTCACGTCGCCCACGTACGGCGTGACTTCCAGCACGCCGGCGTCCTCCTGCCGGTACGCCAGGAACAGCCGGCCCCAGACGTGCTCCTGGCTCGGGTCGTTTTCGAAGTGGAACCGCGGGAACACGACGCTGTCGATCGGGAAGTCTTCCGGCCCGCTGCCGAGGTCGCCCTCGGTGTCCTTGGGCTGGTTCGCGTTCTCGAGGTAGACAAACCCGTCGGCGGCGCCGATGGCCGAGCGCACGACGCCATTGGCATCAGTGAGGCGCGCGCGAATCGTCGAATCGAACGCGTCCGTCTCGTCGGGGCCCAGCCACTCGCCGCGGCCGTTGTTCGCGTCGATCATAAATTTGACCCAGCGATCGATGGCTGTGGAGCCCGGCGAGCAGAGGCCCAGGACGTACGCGTTGACGACGTTGTTCCAGCCGCCGATGGCGTTCGGGAACTCGGTCCGGTTGAAAAACGTGTCCGAGGTGAACCACCCATCGACCGTGTCCTCGGTGATGCAGACGACGCCGTCGTCGTTCCAGCGATAGACGCCGTCGATCCCGAGGAAGTACCCCTGGTTGTCGATCACGACGCAGGAGTGCGGCGCGTAGCACCCGATTTCGTTCCGGTCGTTGAGCATCCCGAAGTCTTCGTTCGTGTCGCCAATCAAGCGATTGAACGAGCGGCGCTTGATGCAGCCGAGCGAGTCGCGCCGGCTGAGAAAGCCCGTCACCCCGAACGTGTCGACGCCCACCGGCGGCGCGTTGAGGCCGTTATCCGACGCGAACGCGTAGGGCTTGCCGACTTCGGACCAGATCACTTCGTCGCGTTCGTTCCGGCCCGCGCCGACCGCAAAGATCCGCTCCTTGTGGACGACCGCGATTTGGATGGCCGTGCCGGGCGCGGCGCCCGGCGGCGCTTCGATCGTCGGGTCGGCCGGGAGGAGCTCCAGATCGTCGTCGCTGGTCGAATCGTCGAACGTCGTCGTCACCACGTCGTCGATGTCGACCACCTGGAACAGGTCCGTCCCGCCGGCGGCCGTGCGGTACAGCCGGCGGCCGGTGACGCTCGGATCCGTCGGAATTGGCAGGTTGTCGTACTCGAGGCTGTTGTTGGCGAGGGTGATCGCCGGGCTGATGTCGGTCCGCGGGCTTTCGTTGATCGTGTTCCCGTCGGCGTCTTTGATGATGTACGAGACGGCCGCGCGGTAGGTCCCCGTCAGCCCGGTCCCGGCCCCCACCGCGAGCGTGGGCCCACTGGTCGGGGCGAGAATCGACAACGGAATGACCGTCAGGCTCGCCGGCAGAATCAGCAGATTGATCGACGGCGCGTAGAAGAACTGCACGCTGTGATTGAGGACCGTAAACCACCCGCGCTTCGTCGCGTCGATGGTGACGCCGGCCGGGAGCGTGAGAGTCACGATGGTCGACCCATCGGTCGAAATCGCCTGGAGCGCCGAGCCGGCCTGCGCGAGGTAGAAGCTCACGAGACCACCCCGCCGAACCCGCGGAGGTTTTTGTTGGTGAGGACCTGGCTCCAGACGCCACCCGACTTTTTCAGCAGGAAGCCGGCCGCGCCGTCTTTGTAGGGCCAGAACAGATCGGCCCCGAAGATGAACGGCACTTCCGGCACGGCCGTCGACGGCGTGGAGAACGTCGCGACCAGGTCAAGATCGTCGCTCCAGGCCCCGCCCGAGAAAATCTTAATCTTCTGGGTCGGAACGGTGCCGTCGCGAAAGCTCCAGTACAGGTCGCCGCCGTACACAATGCCCTGGCCGTAGCCGTCACCCGAGGCCGTCACGGGTTCGGTGTCGCTCACGATGAGGCCAGAGCTCGGGTCCGGCACGACGTAGACGTTGACCGTCCCGAAGGCCGGCCCGGCCGCGCTTTCCGCGATGTACACCAGGCCTTCAAAGGTGACCGAGCCCGCAAACGCGTTGTTCACGTCGAGCGGGGCCGTCTGGAAGAACACCATCGCGCCGCCGGGCCGCTGCGCGCGGAGGATCTGGCCCTGGCCGTCGTTCCACCACAGGAAGCCGAGGCCCGCCGTGAGGCTTTCGACGTTGCCCGTCTCGAGCGGGCTCGAGGCAATCGCGAGCGCGGTCACCGCGCCCGTGGTCGGGTTGTAGAAGTACGGCGCGGAATTGGCCGGCGAGCTGCCGGCGCGCGACACGAAGTAGATCCCGCCGTCGCCGACGATCATGTCGCTGAAATCCGACAACGGCGCCACGGTCAATTGAGCCGGCAACGCCGGCACGCGGACCAGGACCGTCGCGCCGTCGTACGACACGAGCGAGACGCTCCCGGGCACTGGGTCGACCGAGACGAAGAAGAGCACCCCGCTCCGCGTGAGGACGCGATGGCCCGGGTAGCCCTGGACGGAGCCCGCGAAGATGGGGCCGCAGCCGTAGGGCAGCGTCGCCGTCGGGACCAGGCTGAACGTGATGCCGTCGGCCGAGTAGAGCCAGAGCTCGCCGCCGCCGCCAGGGTTGATGGCGAGGTAGATGCCTGTCGCGCGCGTCCCGCCGCCGCCCCCGCCCGGAATGATGTCGGTGTCGAGCGGCACGTCGACCAGGGCCATCACGGGCCCGGCCAGGACGTCTTCATTGAGGAACCGGATCCCGTCGCGGGTGCCGATGCCCCCGATCCCCATGACGCGCTTGAATTCGACGTTTTTCGCGACGAGGAGCCCATGCTCGGGCGTGTGGAGAGGCGACGCGACGATGTTGACGCCGCGGTCGCCGAGGAGGTATTCGGGCTGTTCGTCGGCCACGGGTCAGTACCCGATGCCGTCGCCGGCGTCGGTCGCTTCCCACATGCCGACGACGGTCTCGGCCTCCTGAATGGAGCGCGGCGTCAGGGCGGTGAGAATGCCCTTTTTCTCCGTCGCGTAGATCGACAGAAACTCCGGATCCGGGCTGCGGTCCTCGCGGTCCTTGCAGCGCGCGTACGCCGCCGTGTAGGCCCGGAGCGCGCGGTCGGCCTCGCCCGGGATGGGGTTGACCGAGTCGATCGAGAGCGTCGGCGGGAGGATGCCCTCATAGCCGACGTACAGGTCCAGGTCCGACGAGAGCGTCGGCGCGATGATGATGTCGGGCGTCGTCGTCGGCGAGCCGGCATTGATCACGGCGTACCAAATCACGTTGTTCCGCGCGGAGACGGAGCCGTAGGCCTGGGCCTGGACGAAGCGCGGGTGGGTGATGTTGTCGACGGGCTTGAAGACGAGCCCGCGCGAGCCGGACTGGAAGCCGATCACGCGCGGGCGAATCAGGTCGACGCGAAAGAGCCCCTCCGGCACCCCGACCACCAGGTCGTTGTCCGCCGCGATCGACATGCTGGTCTTGTCGATGGTGAGGAAGTGGCCCTTGTACAGGTCGAGGATGGCGCGCCACATTTCCTTCGCGCCGTCGCGGAAGTGCCCGAAGAGCTCGTCATCGGTCCAGTACTCGTCCTTGACGTTGCCCGCGAGGACGTTGCCGTCGGCGAGCAGGTCAATCCGCGCCCCGTCGATGATCTCCTGAATGACCGTGGCCATCGCGCGCTAGTCTACGTCGTCGGGTTCTGCCGCGAGTAGCCCATCACGAAGATCGAGCCCGCCAGGCCGGTCGCGCTGTTCTTGAGCTGCAGCGCCTGGTTGGCCGGGCACTTGAAGCCGTCCGGCCCGAAATCCACGATCGGCGCGACGCCGACGACGCTGTTCGCGGCCGTCGGGTCCTGGGTCCCGAGAATCGTCGCGATCACGGTCGACCCGGCCAGGATCTGAATGCTCTTGGTCTTGTCAGCCGTGGTCACCGCGAAGACGATGCGCGTGACGTAGAAGCTAAACCCCGCCCCGGGCGCGGCTTTGAACACGTACGGGTTGGTGGTGTAGTCGTCGGTCGTCGCGAGGGTCTTGCTGGTCTCGCTGGTCAGGGCCTCGCTGACGAGCCGCGAAAACTGCGTGAACAGGTAATGCAGGCGTCCCATTTGGCTCATGCCTCAATCTCCCCCAAAGTCCCGTCCGCGCGGGGCCGAGAGCCCGGCAGCCGGGGCGGCCGCCGTTCCCAGCGCCCGCGCCCCGCGCGAAACGGAGATGGCCCTACGCGATGCCGAACTCGAGGTACCGGATCACGATCTTCGCCACCAGTTCGACGAAATCGTTCGACCCGAGCGTGTACGAAATCGAGCGCGCCGAGGGGTGCGCCGCCGTGGTGTAGGGCAGCGGAGACGAGTGCGTCGCCGACGCGCTGTCCGTCACGGTTTCCTTGAGGAGCACGCCGCGCGTCACCGCGCCGGCGACGAGCGAGGGCACCTTGACGCCCGTCGGGGTCGCGACGCTGATGCCGTCGAGGAACCCGTCCGCGTCCCCGCCCGACTCGGTCGAGAGCGTGCCGACGTCCACCGTCTTGGTGGTGCCGGTGGCCTCGGCGGTGAGGACCTGGACGTACGCGTCGAGGACGACCGCGGTCGCCGGCAGGTCGACGCCGGTGTCTTGCTCGGCGGTCGACGCGACCACGGTGATCGGGATGACCTTGATCCGCTCGGCGACCGACTCGCCGGCGGGGCTCGTGAAGATCCGGAGTAGGTCATTCGTGACCGGGTCGCGGACGGCGAGGGCCTGGATGTCTTCCTGGTACGCGAAGCCGGCGGAGTCGCCCGAAAGCGAGGCGCCGGACGGAATGGCTTGGGCGACATCGGCCGCGTTGGTGCCGGATTTGACGTAGCGAGTGGACATTCGCGCATCTCCTGAGAAACGCCCCGCAGGCGCGGCCGCGGGGCAGGGTGACCGAAGGGATTACACGCTAGCGAACAACACGACCTCAATCCAGAGCTCGGCGACGAGCTCGGCGAAATTGTTACTGCCGGCCGTGTAGGTGACGGTCCGCGCCGCGTTGCTCACCGTCTGGTACGGGGCCTGCGAGTGCGAGACTTCCGCGCCCGGGCCGCCGGCAATGGCCGCCGTGTCTTTCAGGTACGTATTCAGCGACTGCGCGTCCAGGCGCGGAATGAAGACGCCGGCGGTGGCCACCGAAAACGTGGCGAACCCTTGGCTGTCGCCGCCCTCGCTGGCTTTGAGGCCCACGAAGAGTGTCTTCGTGTTCCCGGTCACCTCGGGCGTGATCACGTTCAGGTACATCTGCGTGACGATGCTGCGGGTCTCGAGCAGGAACGCGTCGGTCTCCACCGCCCCGCCGGCCGGGTGGACGATGTCGACTTTGATCATCTTCCGGGCGGTGGCCGCGCGGACGATTTCCTGGGTGATCGGATCGCGAATCAGGAGGTCCTGGGTGTCCGAGTCGAAGCTCAGACCCGCCGCGGGGCGCGCGACCCCGCCCGGGCCTTGGACCGAGATGTTGTCGACGCTGTCGGACGTGGGGAAGAGTGGCATTGGGAAGGGCGAGGGCTGGTGTCAGCCCCCGCCCGTTCTACCCCGTTAGGGCCTGCCGATGACCATGGTCACGACCGGGCCGTTCGCGCCCGAGCCGGTGCCGGTCGAGGCGGCCGTGTTGCCCTGGCACGTCACGCCGGCCGCCATCGCCATTCCCTTGGGATAGGCGAGCAGCATCGAGTTGCCGGCGCCGGCGACCTTCTGGCGGATTTCCGAGTCCGCATCAGAGCTGGTCGTCGCGCTGTCGGTGGCCTTGAAGAACGTCGCGGTCGCCGTCGGCTTGTAGATGGCGATCCCAAAGATTTTGCAGGGCGCGTCCGCAAAAACGGACTCGGTCGACGTCAGCGGGCCGTCGCTCGTGATCTGGAGCTCGGGGCCGCCGGCCGGCATCGCGCCCTGTTGGTTCAGGTACGAGAAGAGCGCGTTGGCCAGGCCGAGAATCGCGCCGCCGCTCGAAATGACGGCCGATCGGAAAAACGCTTGCTTGGCGAGGGTCGGGGTCTTGAGCGAGAGGGACATCAGGGCTCCTGCGTCGAGCAGCCGGCCGGGTCCTGTCGATCCGGCCCCGTCTGCGTCGAGGATTCCGGCGGCGCGACCATGCGCCGCGGGCTGACGAGCGACACTCTAGCACCAGTTCGATACAAAAATGCAATCCCGGCCGCCTTTTTTCGTTGGCGCATCTCGTCGGTGTACCGGTCGTCGATGGCTTTCTGGGTCGCTTTTTCCTTCGCTTCGAGCGCGTCCGCGGCCCGATCGCCCGCGCCATTGGGGCCGCCAAACGCCCAGGTATCCCGGGCCCGAATCGTCGCGACGACGTGCTCTGGGCTGCCCGTGGCAATCTTCGCCGGCAGCGCGAAGGGCAGCGCGATTAGCTGCCGGTCGAGCATGATCCGGATGTCGTCGGTCACGCCGGGGAGTTTCTTGTAGAGCGTCCAATTGCGGACGCTGCCGTGCCGGACCGGGCGCGCCAGGCGATAGAACGGGTGTTTCTGGGACGGGAAGATGACCAGGTCCGGATCGTACGCGGCGATGACCTTGCAGAAGCTGTCCGAGAGCTTCGCCAGGCCGAACGGGGACGGCAGGTCCAGGTACGTCGTGTTCACTGGGTCGGCGGCAACCGGAAGGTCTCCGGGCTGTCGTTGGCCACTTCAATCGCGCTCTTCTCCTGGCTGAGGTCGAGCTGTTCGTCCGGCCGGGCGCGCTTGGGCAGCGTGATCGTCTGGTGCGGGCCCGGGAGCGGGTTCGCGTCGCGGTCAAACCGCTCCTTGCCCTTGTGTTCCTTGCTCGGCTCGATCATCCCGCATTCGCTCTCGGGCGTGAAGCCGGGGACGGCGATCAACGACTCGCCCGTCAAGCCGCTTTCGTCGAACGTGCCCCAGCGCGGGTTCTGGCGGATCGCGTAGATCACCGCGACCGACGGCAGCATGTTTTTCCCTGGCTCGAGCGTGAAGGTCCGGCCGTCGACGGTGGCCGTCAGGCGGCGCGAGGTGCGGTTGATGACTTCGATCTGCCGGCTGATGTCGATCCCCAGGGTCCGACGTCGGCCGCCGTTGAGCATATCGCCGAGAAATCCCATGATCTGGCCTCCAAATACGGGAGCCGGCGCCCCCGTCGGGTACGCCGGCCCCCACCGTTCACCATTCCGCGGGCACGAGTTTCAGCAACGCCCCGCGGTCGGTCTGTTTACTGGTCGCCCAGCGGCCGGACGATCGGGATCGTCGCGCCGGTGATGCCGTCCGCACGCCACGCGTACGCCGGCTCCTTCGCCCAGTTCTGGTACCGCATCCGGTACCACGCTTCGAACGCGTCGCGCGCGTCGGCGCCGATGCCGACCGGCTTCGCGATGTCGCCGTCCTTCCACCGGACCCACTCGCCCTTCGTGGACACGTAGCGGCGCAGCTTCGATCCTTCGACGTCGATGCCGAGCAGCGTCCCGAACGCGAAGTCCCGGATCGCCTTGATGGGCACTTCGCCGATCGTGATGTCGCCCTGTTTGAATGCGACCGTGCCCGGGTCCGGCTTGCTCAGGCTCTCGCCCATGTACCGGCGGTCCGGCTGGGTGAGCTTGATCACGAGCCGGCGAACGCTGTTGTGGCAGAGCATCAGGGACGTGATCCCGCCGCAGCGGGTGTCCATGGCGTCGGCCAGCATCTGCAGCGTGTCGATCGAGAGGGTGCCCGTCGACGGGTTGACGTACGTGTTCGCGTTGTCGATCACGGTGCGGTCGATGCCGCCGTAGTCGGCGCGATACGTGCCGTCGTCGAAGATGCCGAGCATCCCCCACCACCAGTTTTCGTACTCGGTGTTGATCGCGTCGGTGACGTTGGCGTTCGCGGCCTTGACCAAGATGTCGTTCTCGGCCCAGGTCGCGCCGCCGACGTCGTCCATGACGATCGAATTGCCGTCGCTCGAGAGCGAGAGCACCTTGCGGATCGTCGCGCGGAGGCCGCCGGTCGCCGGGTTGATGGCGCCGACATAGGTCCCCGACTGGAAGAACCGGTTTCCGAAGACGGATCCGGTGATGCCCGCCGGCGCGTCGACGGCCATCGTCGACGAGGCGTTCGGGGTCGCGGTGTTGATCAGCGCGAGGGTGCCGCGACCCGAGTACGACGTAAAGAGCTCGTCGCGCCGCGCCAGGTCGTCGATCATCTTCGTGAAGTTCAATTCTTCCGCGTCTTCGAACGCCATTTCCGAGCGCGCCGAGTCGGCGATCGCTTCCGGCGTCAGGATGGTCCGGGCCATCATCTTTCGCGCTTCCACGACGACCTGGATCACGGTCTGGACGTCGGCCTCGGCAAACAGGCCGTACTCAGCGGAGGCAAACGGCGACCGGTTGCGGGCGGTGTGGAACGGGTACACGACGTGGCGCCCGCCGTAGGTCTTCTCCATCATCTTGTCTTCGATGACGTCCTTGAGCGGGTTCTTGTTGTTCACGCCTTCCGCGATGAACTCGTCGTCGTAGAACTCGCGGAGCAGGCCGTCGATCGTGGCCGTGCCGCCGTCGGTCGTGAGGGCCAGCATCGCGACGCCGGCGCCGGCCGCGTGATTGCCCTTGAAGGCAAAGACGACCAGAGCGATCGCGGCGAGCGTGACGCGGAACCAGGGGGACGTCAGCCAGTCCCAGCGGGAGGCGGGGGTCTGGTAACGGGTCGGATAACGCATGGGTGTAGGTCCTCGAATGGACCGGCCCTACTGGCCGGCCTTCTGCCGCACAAATTCGCGTGCGGCTTCGCGTCGTTCTTTGGCCCCGAGTTTCGGTGCGGGGGTCGGCGGCGGGACGCCCCCGCGCGGACCCTGCTGCGGCAGTCGGCGATTGCCTTCCACGGTCGCGGCGGCCGCCGTCACGGCGGCGCGTCGCTGCGGTTCGATGAACACCCCGGTCATGTCCTTAACGAATTCGGACAGCAATTCCGGGTCTTCGTTCTCGTACCGCGCCACCCGTTCGCCCGTCGGGTCCTCCCCCACGAATTGCTGGAACAACGTGGCCATGCGGCGCATCGTCGTTGGGGGCAGGGTCTTCGCGTCGACCTCAATGGCCTTCGCGTAGGTGTCGACGAGCTGACGCCCGTAGCTGTGGGCCTGCCGGCCCCAGTACGCGCGCTCCAATCCCAGCACCTGGTCGAGCTGGCCAGATTCGGCGAGCTCGAGCACTTTCTGGAGATTGGGATTACTCAACAGCTTGAGCTCCGGCATCACTTCGGAAAACGCGTTCCGGAGCTGTTCCTGCGCGGGGTCGCGCCGGGTTTCCGGCTCGAGACCCGCGAGCGACCGGACGCGCGCCTGGGCAATGTCGTACTGGCGCTGCAATCGCTCGAGCTGCTGACGGTGTTCCTTGAAACGGTGTGGCGGAATCCAATCGCCCCGATCTTCGGGGTAGGAAAACGCCGGCGAGGCTGGTCCTCCAGGCGTCCCACTCGAGCCAGGCGCCCCTCCACCGGACGGCGCCGGTGCGGCGGGTGCGGGTGCAGGTGACGGGCTTGGGTCGGGAGCGCCGGCGGGGCCGCCGCCAGACGGTGCGCCTTCGGGCGCGTAGCACAGGTAAAACAGGGCCTTTCGCATCGTGATCCTTCCCTTTTGTTGTGCTGGTCTGGTTCCAGCGCGGGATCTGGCGCGAGAGATTACGGGACTGTGACCCGTAACGTCAAATTTGGTCCGGGAGGGACAATTTGGACCCGAGGGTCCAACTCTAGGCCGGCGCGCCCATGTTGCCGGCGCCGTTGTTGTTCGGGTGGCCCGGCAGCGTGTCCGGATGGCCGGACTCGCGGTTCGAATTCATCATGGCGCGATCGGCGCCCACGGGCTGGGGCGGCTGCGGGCCCGGCGGCGCGGGTGCGGATCCCCCCGGTCCAGGCGGCCTGGCGCCCATCGGCGCCCCCGCTCCTGGGGCCATGCCGGCCTGGCCGGTGGGGATCCCGAAGATGTTCGTGGTCGCCGCGACGTGCTCCACGCGGTGTTTCAGGATGTCCTGGCTCACGTCCGGGTCCAGGAGCGTCATTTGCCGGATTTCGTCGCTATTGGCCCACAAATCGAGCTGTTCGATGTGGATTGGGTGATTCTGCCAGGCGTCGACGCGGAGCGGGTTGACGCCCTTGTTGCCTGTCCGGCCGCCCTTGACCCAGTCGAGGTATTGCTCCTGCTCGTTGATGGCCGCGCGCGTGTGCACGTCGAGCGCCGGCGCCGCGTCGGGAATTCCGAGCTGATCGAGCGCCTTGTACTGCTGCGCGGGCGGCATTTTGAAGACGCCGAGGTTGTTCGCGTCCGAATACGCCGCGCGGCGGCCCAGGGCCGTCTTGGGCGTCTCCGATCCGTCTTCGATGATGATCGACACCGACCCGTCGAGCTGTTGGCGGTTGAACGTGAGGAACGTGTAGTTATTGTTCTTCCCCGCCACGGCCCGGATGCGCGTTTGGGGCCCGTACGACCGCTCGAGCAACACCTGGAGCTCGAAACAGACCCGATGAGCCTCGCCGCGTTGCTTGAAGAGCGACGTAAAGCCCTTCTGCGACTGTTCGACGAGCAGGTTGAGCGCCGAAAACGCTTCGACGCCCGTCGGGGTCTGCCCTTTGAGCACGTCGCGCGTGCCGGCGAGCCGTTCGGCGTCTTCGAAGTGCTGCGCGCGGAGCGTGAAGAAGGCCTGCGGCGGATTGAGGCCCTCCAGGCGCTCCGGTTTGGCCGTCGTGCCCGCTACAGTCGAGTACCGGACCACGATCCCGGGCTCGCCGGTCAGCCGTTGCACTTCGGCGCCCTTCGGCTCGAGCCAAATCGGGTTGGCCATGCGCTGCATGGCGAGTTCGACCATCGAATCGTTGCGATTGATGGCGTTTTGCTTCTGGATGAGGCCCAGGAGCGCGCCCTCGGGAAAGAGCTTCCCGCCGGAGTACCGGTACGGGTAGTACGCCCACGGCCAGAGCGGCTTTTTCTCCACGCGATCGACGTACGGCAGCGGCCCGGGCACGATCCCGCGCTCCGGGTCGTTGATGAGGAAGGCATTCCCGTTGGTGCCGCCGACCAGGCGTCCCCAGAGCCCTTGCGGGTACTCCGCGGACGGCTTTTTCCAGAGCTCGGCCTCCACCACGCCTTCGACTTTCGACTGTTGGATCTGGGTCCCCGCCGCCACGCCCTTGGTGGCCCCGGTCATGGTCGCGAGCGAGCGGTACATCGCCAGCGAATTGTCTTGGGGCTGGGTCGTGCCGCGGATTTCATTCCGGTACGGCCGGCCGTCGTAGTAGTTAATCGGCCGCCACCGCAGGCGAATGAGCTCGGTCACGTCCGGCCAGCGTTGGAAGTAGGTCGGAATCAGGATTTCTAACGGTGTGACCACGTCTGTCACACCCTTCCCGATCACTTCCCAGCTTCCCACCTTGCCGCCGGCGTCTTCCGCGAGCCGGAACGCCGCCGTCTCCCCGCCGCACTGGGGGCAGGCCTCCAGGTCGCCCTGGGGCGCCAGGTCGAGCGGGTGCGCCAGGTACTGGCAGCTCGGGCATTGCATCGCCTGGACGAATTCCTTGTTCGTGACGTCGTCGCGGTCCCAGTGGGGATGGAGCCAGAGGCAGCCGAGCGTCGGGGCCCACCAATCGGCCTCGAAATAGACCCGCGCCATCTCGTGCTCTTCCTGCATCACGGGGCCGAGCTGGTCGACAATGCCGGCGGTCGTCGCGTTGATGGGGTCGGGCCCGTTCGGGCGACACCGCGCGGACGGCTGCGAGCCGGAGAGCATCGCGCGAATCGTTTCGACGGTCGGCGCGCAAATGTTCGTGACGGGCCGGGGAATCCAGCGTTCCAGGCGCTTGTCGACCCAGCCGTTCCGCGCCGTGTAGACGATCCACTGGCGGTCGTTGACGTACAGCAGCTTTTCCCACCACGATTTCTCGAGCAGCGAGCGGCCCTCGAGCGAGGCCTGGCGGACGTCCTGGTAGACCTTGCGGAACGTCTGTTCGGCGTCCCGGTCCCCGCCGGCCAGGGCCGCGTAGAACGGGTTCTCGGCCTGGTCCTGGCCCGGGACGGGCCGGAGCTGCATCGGCGCCGATTGCATCATCGGCGAGCGCATCGTCAGGCCGGCCAACATGCCGGCCGCGCCGCCCAGGGGAGCCTGCGAATCCGAGCCGGGGGGAAACATGGGCTAGAGCGGGACCCGCGCCTCGAGCGCGTCCATCCCGCCGACGCCGTCGTTTTCGTCGACGTCGTGCAGGAGCCCGGCGGCCTTGAGCTCGGCCGCGCGTTCGTCGCCCACGTCTTCAAAACTCACGGTGCCTCCCGAGGGAATGGCCGGCTGATTGCTCGTGACCTGCAGCGGCGCGACCGCTTTGATGCCCTTTTCGCGACTGCGGACCTGGGCTTGTTCGGCCTCGAGCTGATTGAGGCGAATCAGCACCTGGTCCCGGGTCGCTTGCGCCGCGCGCGCATCAGCTTTCAGATCGCCGGCCGTGCGTTCCATCTCGCGGAGGTGGGTCTGGAGTGTGGCCGTCAGCGCGCGTTCGGTTTTCAGCGCGTCGCGGAGCTCGTCGAAGTCCTTCGTGCGGACCAGGCGCCAGCCCATCGGTAATGGGCCGACAGTCTACGGAGCCTCGGCCGTATCGTCAAGCGTTCAGTCGAAGAATTGGCCGACGCCGCCGTCGCCGACGCGCCGGTACCCGGGGTCGATCGGGTCGAAGCTGTCCGTCACGCGGACCAGGCCGTCGGTCGAGAGCGGCGCATCGCTGTTGAGCTCGAGCTCCCAGCGTTCTTTCTGCGTGAGGACCGCTTGCTGACGCGGGCCCGCGGCCTCGAGCGCCGGGCCTTTCTTCGGCAGCTCCGGCCACGTCATCAGCCCGTACCGGACGGCGTCACAGAGGTCGTCGTCTTTTTTGTAGGGCTCGGGTTTTGTGAGGCCGTGCCGCGTTTCCTGGCCTTCCGCGTACCGGTACGCCTTGAGCCGGCGCGCGGTCAGCGGGCAGTTCTTCCGGCTGATGAGGAGCTGGCCGCTCGCGAGCCACGCGTACACGCGCTGGATGCCGGCGTCGACGTCGTTCTCGGCGCCCTGCGCGAAGATCCCGTACTGCGACAGCTCGTACGCCGCCTGTTTCTGCGATCGGTCGATGCACCACCGCACGTCGCCGCCGAGCGGCGTCACGAGCTGGAGGATGCTCGAGGCGTGCGTCTTGAAGAGCTTCTGGCGCTGTTCGTATTCGTGCGCGATCACCAGGCCCGCGGGCGTCGCCACGATGTCGGTGGCCGCGAACGGATGGTCGGAGCCGGGGTCGAGCGCGATAATCCGCGGGCGATTGGTCGAGATGTGCGGCCACTCGGGAATCCAGCGGCGGATCTGGTCGTCGTCGGCGACGCAGCGGTCCACCAGGTCGCCGTAGATGGTGCCCGTTGGGTATTCGATCGACGCCTCGTACTCGCGGCGGAAGAGCTCGGGCGGCATCGTCGCGCGGTCGCGTTCGATGATGGCCGGATTGATCACGGGGTTGTCGATGGTCTTGAAGCTGGCCGCCCAGAACCCGGGATGGCCGTCGGCCGCGGGAATCCAGAAATTGCGGTGACACCAGTCCTCGCCCCAGTCGGGCGACGAGGTGACCCAGCACGCGCCGTTTTTGACGACGAGCATCGCGCGGGCGAGCTGCCAGGCCAGTTCCTGCATTTTCCGCGCTTCGTCGAGCCAGAGCCAATCGAGCGTGGCGCCGACGGCCTTGTTTGGGTCGTCGAACGATCGAAAGCCCACCTGCGCGCCGTTGGGCAAGACAAGCGTCTTACGATCCTCGCTCCAGTCCGACTGTTCGAACCAGGTCTGCGGGAGCTGCGCGAAGAACGCCGGCATGACGTAGTCCTCGAGCT
>Ga0247664_1000136_pt1 | contig 18474 bp, 15 predicted proteins | sample CNK05_metaG_FD_182715 | JGI IMG/M metagenome (GOLD analysis project Ga0247664, IMG submission 182715) | Soil microbial communities from Purdue University Martell Research Forest, Indiana, United States - CNK05 | ecosystem: Environmental > Terrestrial > Soil > Temperate forest > Bulk soil...
GAGCGCGAAGCACTGCCGGCGTATCGTAATCCGGGTCAGTCGTCAGGGTGACAAATTTCACCGGCCATTGCGGGTTGATGAGACCTTGCAATTCGGCGGTGCGACGGGCCATCGCCGGACAGGGACCGCTGCAGCGGGTAAAAATGATATCGGCCAGCCAAACCTGAGCGCGCAGGGAATCCAAAGTGATGGGTTGCCCGTCCTGGTTGGTCAACGCGAAGTCAGGGACACGGAACAAGACCGGCAACGGGCCCCGGGCAGCGAGCCCCGATTCACTGAATTCAGCCGCGGCGGAGGTGGAAGCGGAAGCAGAGCGCGCACGCCGGTTCTGCAAGACAAACGCGGCCAGGATTATCGCCATCGTCACCGCCATTCCTCCCCACACGATCCACTGCAGACTACGCGCCGGGCCGTTCATGGGCGCAAACCGTCGGCTGGCGACGCCCTATTCAAAGTTCACTGGAGCCGAGCCGGCCTTGGATTTCAGCCAGACCTCAAACTCATTGGTCGAAACCACCTTGAAAGTGCTTTTCATGGTGGAATGACCGACACCGCAAAGCTGGGCGCAATTGATCTGGAAGGTGCCGGTCTTGGTGGGATGAAAATGAACCGGGATCCGCATGCCAGGGATGGCGTCATGCGTCATGCGCATGGCGGGCACTTTAAACGAATGAATCACATCCAACGAACTGAGCGAGACGATTACATCCGTATCCACCGGCGCCACGATCTCCACGCTGTCAGCCAGCACCACGTCGTCCTTGCCGTCAGGATCTTCCTTCTTCAGTTTGTCATCCATTTGCCACAAACCCAGTTTGTTGCTCGGGGCCGCCAACTTGATGTCCTGTTTGCCAAACTTGCCGTCCGGTCCAGGATAACGGCCGCTCCAGGCAAACTGCTGGGCGGTCACCCGGATCAACTGCGCTTTCGACACGTCCAACTCCCCTTGATCAACCACTTTCGCCCACATGGGAATGGCAAACCCGACCAGAAGCAGGATTTCCACCGCGGCCACCGCCAGTTCAAGGTAACTGGAAGCGTGGCTGGTCACACCCACATAATCGGCTTTGGGATGACGACTGCTGCGAAAGCGCCAAATCGCGTAGAGAAAATAGGCCGTCCATCCGATGAACAAAGCGATCATCAAATAATGGATGTAGATGATAAACCGGTCCACGTCGACGCCGTGTTTGGAGGCAAGCTCGGGAAGTCCTAGGATTTTGTCCATGAGTTGAAGGAGCTATTGGGAAGGTTGAGAAAGCGCAGAGAGTGCCTCGGGCATGGGACCAGGCGCAGCGCCGGGCTCCACCGCAGGTTCCTCCGGCAAAGGCAAAGACGGGAACTGAGCGGCCCGCCGCATCAGGAAGATCGCGAACGCTCCAATCCCGCCGAGCACAAACAAGACCACGACTAACAATGAGAAAATGCCCATGTTCATGGCGCGGGCCATGGCGTCGTCGGACTTGCCGAAACAAGCAGCACAAGCCCAGACCGGGGTGGGCAAAACCGCCAGGAGCGAGACGGTGACCGCGACGAACCCCCGGGCCCAACGGAGCGTGGCGCCACCCCTGATAGCAGCCGAGGCTTGCCCGCCGTAGCCCGTAGGGCGCAGGCGGGTCACGAGGCTCTGATCTCCAGGCTGCCAGTGAGCCTCCTGACGCCGGCTGCTACGAGGTTGATGGAACACACTGCGGTTCACAGGTAACTGATGTGTTTAAGTTTCTTCAGGACATAACGGCCGTAAACGATCAAGCCTACGCCCGAAACGAACGAGCCCAAGCCGAACCCGAGTTCCATCCAGCCGCGTTGTTCCGCGTAAAGCTTGAGCTCCCAAAACGCGAACCCGAACGCCAGCAGGATGGAGACAGCGATGAACAAGACATGGAACGCTTTCAAAGACATGACGAAGTCCTCAACGTCAGAGCGCACCTCCGTTGCGCACAGCCGGGTGGGGCACTTCCTGGCGCATGAGGTATTCCGAACCCCTCGGCACCTGCACCCGCGCCCACACGGTCAAGTACATCATCGCGGCAAAGAAGAACACGGTGGTCGCGAGCGTGGCGTAGATGGCTTTGCGCTCGGAGATCAAATGCATAAAGAATCCGGCCACCAGGCTGGCTTTGATCGTGGCCACGGTCAGCGCGATGGCCACCGTGATCCAGAAATCGCCAAAATGGATCGACCGCAACCAAACCGTCACGATGGTCCCGGCCAACAGGGCCCCAAAGATCACCAAGTAGGTACGGACATGCTTTTTGATGGCCTCAGGCGAATGGGCGTCGCTCATAGACTCTTTTTCTTTTTCTTAATTTCAGCTCAGTCGGTCAATCGATCATCGGCACATTCCCAAACCGGTTCAGATCACAGCAAATAGAGCACCGGAAAGAGGAAGATCCAAACCAAGTCGACGAAATGCCAGAACAAGCCCGAGACCTCAACGCGGTTGGTGTAGCGTTCCGGGTCGGTCTTCCACATCCGCGCGCCCGGACCCCAAATATAGGCGATCACCAGCGCGCCTGCCAACACGTGCAGACCATGCAGGGCCGTCAGCGTGAAGTAGATCGCAAAAAAGGTGCTGTGCGACGGCACGAAGGCCGAAAGCCTTTTGATGTCCGAAGTCTTGACCGGGGCAAACTCATGCTTGGCATGCGCTTCGACATGGTGTTCGGCTGGCGGGTCATTGTAATGCCGGGCATCCGGCGCGAACATGATTTGGTCAAGCTTCTTCTTGGTCAGCGTGGCGGTATTCCAAAAATAGGGCGAGCCCTCGATGTGCCCGGTGACGCGCGTGCCGTCGGTCTTCCAGATCTCGTAGTGCGTCCATTTATCGCGGTATTCGAACGATTTGATCCCGAGAAAGCCCAGGGCGCAAAGGATGGTGATAGCCTGGTACTTTCGGTAGGTGTTGAAGCGGCCCATTTTCAAGGCGGCCCAGGAGAGCACGACGGTGACGCTGGAGGAAATGAGCACAGTGGTGTTGAACGTGCCGATGGGCACATTCAACAGACCCTGGGGCCAGCTTCCCGGATCGGCACCTACTCGCAACAGGATGTAGGCCGAAAACAAGGCGCCGAAAAGCATGACCTCGGAGGCCAGGAAGAGCCAGATGCCAACCTTGGCGTTGAATAAGCCCGTGTCCGGGCGCGCTTTAACAACGTAGGGAATTTCCATGATCCGTGGGCTTGGTCAGTGCTTGGCACCTTTTTCAGGTTGCGTTTGCATGGTGAAATCGGCGCTGTGTCCGGGCACGCTGTATTCGTATGGACCCCGATGGATTTGCACAGGCCGGCTGAAGTTACCGTGCGGCGGCGGGGTGGGCGTATCCCATTCCACGGTGGTGGCGTGCCACGGATTTTCCGGTGTCTTTTTGCCGCGCCAGAGGGTCCAGAAGAAATTGATGATAAATGGAAGCTGGGCCAGGCAAAGGAACCAGGCGGCCATCGAAACATATTTGTTCAGGCCCAGGATGTGCGGAGACAACCCTGATTCGGTGGGAGTGGCCGCATAGGTGGCGCCGCCGTTATACATGCGCCGGATCATGCCCGCCATGCCCTGCTGGAACATGGGTTGGAACACAGCATTCATGAAGATCAACGAGAGCCAGAAATGCACGCGCCCGAGCGTTTCGTTCATCAGCCGGCCCGTGATCTTTGGGAACCAATGATAAATGCCCGCAAACAAGGCGAAGATCGTGCCCGGCGCCACCACATAATGGAAATGGGCGATCACATAATAGGTGTCGTGCAAATGCAGATCCGAAAAGTTAAACCCAAGTGGCAACCCGGTCAGTCCGCCGATGCCGAACATGGGGAGGAATGCGAGGGCGAAGAGCATCTGGGTGTTGAACCGGATGGACCCGCCCCAAAGGGAGATGAAGAGGCAGGTGAGAATGATCACCGAAGGGATGGAGATGATCATCGTGGTCGTCTGGAAGAAGGTGCTGATCTTGGTGCCCATGCCGGTGAGGTACATGTGATGGGCCCACACGATGAAAGAGATGAACCCGATGGCCAGCACCGAGTAAACCAGCGATTTGTATCCCCAGAGCGGTTTGCGCGTGTTGTTGGCGATCACTTCCGCCACCACCCCCATACCCGGCAAGATCAGCACGTAAACCTCCGGATGCCCCAAAAACCAGAACAGATGCTGCCACAACAACGGGCTGCCTCCGCCACTGATCGGGATGGGCGTGGTGCCGGCCACCATCAGACCGCTGGGCAGAAAGAAGCTGGTGCCGGCCAGGTTATCCATCAACTGCATGACGCCGGCGGCTTCCAGCGGCGGAAACGCCAGCAAGAGCAGGAACGCCGTCACGAATTGAGCCCAACAGAAAAAGGGCAACCGCATCCAGGTCATGCCTGGGGCCCGCAACTGGATGATAGTCGCGATGAAGTTCACCGCGCCCAACAACGACGAGGTGATAAGCAGCACCATGCCGATGATCCAGAAGGTCTGGCCATTCACCAGATACGTGCGCTCCGCCAGCGTCGCCAGCGGTGAATAGGAGGTCCACCCGGACTTGGCCGCGCCGCCCGGAATGAAGAAGCTCGAGAACATCACCACGCCGCCCAGGAAAAAACAATCGAAGCTGGCCATGTTCACCCGTGGAAACGCCATGTCGGGGGCGCCGATTTGCAGGGGCACCACGTAATTGCCGAAAGCGGCGAAGGCCAGGGGCACAATGGCCAGGAACACCATGATCGTGCCGTGCATGGCTCCGAAGGAATTGTAAAGATCGGGCCCCATCGTCCCGTTCGGCACTGCTTCCTTGCCCAGGACCCATTGCAGGAGTCCGCCCACCACCGGGATGGGCTTGTCCGGAAAGGCGATCGACCAGCGCATCATCAGCATCAGGCAAAACCCGAAGAACAAGAACAGCAACGCCATGAAGCCGTACTGAATGCCGATGATCTTGTGGTCCGTGGAAAAGATGTATTTCTGCCAGAAGTTGAGCTCGTGATGATGCTCAACCTGGTGAACGTCGTGCAGTTGCCCAGCGTGTGTCGTGGCGCTCATTAATTTCTAGCGTAGGTTGCTCTAAAAGTGTCGCTCCGGGACGTCCCCGCCCGGCCAGGCTCACAAAACTCAGATCAAGCTCGAAAGCTAGCTGCCGTGAATTCCGGGTGTCAACGGCAGAATCCGGCCGCGCTCATCAATTTCGGCGCGTTAATACTTAAGTTTATCCAGTACCATTAACCCCAATAACAATGGCAGATACAGGATCGAAGCAAAAAATAACTGGCGCGCGCGACCCGCGGTGAGTTGCCGAGAGAACTGCGCGGCGCACACCAGAAATATCGCGCCCAACAACAACGCCCCGCAGACGTAAACCACGCCCGTCAGGTGCAACAAAAAAGGCGTCAAGCTCACGATCAACAGCCCCATCGTATGACTCACGGCTTGGCGGCCCGTCCGTACTCCGCCCCGATCCACCGATGGCAACATCACGAAGCCGGCCTTCTCATATTCTTCCCGGTATAACCAGGCGATCGCCAAAAAGTGCGGGATCTGCCAGAAAAAGAGGATGCCGAACAACGCCCAGCCTTCCCCGCTCAATTGGCCCCGAGCAGCCGTCCAGCCCATCAGCGGCGGCAAGGCGCCAGGCACCGCTCCGACCGCCGTGTTCAGCCAAGTCACGCGCTTGAGTGGCGTGTAGACAAACAGATAGCTGCCCAACGTCACGGCGCCCAGCAGGCTGGTCAACGCGTTCACCGCCAACGCCAGGTAAATCAAACCCACCACGGAACTCGCCCCGCCCAGGATGAGCACCGTCTCGGGTTGCAGCCGGCCTGAAGGCAGCGGCCGATCCGCCGTGCGCCGCATTCGCGCATCATGTTCGCGTTCGCTCAATTGATTAAGCGCGGCCGCCCCGCATGCCACCAGCGCCGTGCCCAGCAGCGTGTGCGCCAGCAACCACCCATCCAGCGTGCCACGCCAGCCCAAATAAAAGCCGACCGCCGTGGTGAGCAGCACCAGGAACGTCAGCCTGGCTTTGACGAGTTCACCCAAGACCTGCAACAGCGCCTTCTCCGCCGGGGCCGTCGACGATTTTGAGGGACTCAGAGAAGCAGTGGCTTTCATCGGCCAGCAGGGAGTTCCGAGCCGGATGGCGTGACGCGGGCGCTCGCGGCCAACTCGCCAGCTGCGGCCGCGGCCGGCGTGGCGCTGCCGGCACACTCACTTGCCCCGAGCTCGAGGCGAGCCGCCATCAAAACGAGCAGCGAGCCCGTCATCAAACTTAATGCCCCCACCGCCACGTGAGCTGTCGCGATATCCGCGGCTTTGTTGGTCCAGATGGTGAAAGCGCCCAGTGCACCTTGCACGACGATTAGCCCCAGCCACACCGCCGCCAGGCGCGCCAAGGGAGAGCCCCAACCCAGTCGTTGGCGCGTTCGCCCGGCTGCCCACGCCACTGCCGCCAGAATCGCGACCGCCGCCAAACGATGAGTCATCTGCAAATGAATTTGTCCCGCGGTGATCGGGTTCAACGCCGTTACTTCGCGCCGGTCCCGGTTGTAGCGTTCCACCGAAGCTTCATCCGCCGACGGCCAGACCTTCCCATAAGCCAGCGGAAAATCCGGGATGGCCAGGCCCGCATGCTGATGACGCATGGACGCGCCGAGGACGAGTTGCACGAAGATTAGGCCGGTCACCGCCGCGAATAGATATCGGAAGCGGCCACCTGCGTAAATAGTCATCTTTCCGGGGCTGCCGCGTTGCCACCACGGCGAAGTGAACAAGGCGATCGCCCCTGTCAGCACGAAGAAAAGCTGCGCCAGCGCGGCGTGAAAGATCCCAATCTCATCCTTCATCTGCGTGACCCGCAGTCCTCCCAACACGCCTTGCAAGACGACTGCGCCCAGCGCGATCCAGCCCAGGTTCCGTAGCCAGCGCCGTTCTTCCTGCGCCCAAGTCCAGATCGCCAGGATGATCGTGAGGAAGCCCACGCCGGAAGCCACCAGCCGATGGGTGTGTTCGTAAAAGATCCCTCCCAGCCATTGTGAGACCGGAAAGAAGAACATGTTATACCCATAGGTCGTCGGCCAATCCGGCACGGCCATGCCGACCCCGTGGCTCGTCACCAAGCCGCCTACCCAGATCAGGCAAAAGGTGACCAACGCCGTCAGTAAAGCGAACCGATGCAGCCAGCGATGGTGAGCGCAACGTTTCACGAGAAACGCTTCTGGCACTCCGCTTTTCGCCCTGAGGGCAACACAGGCCTCCCGACGTCGGCTGGGGCGCGGTTCACGGAATTTCGATGGTGAAATCCGCTTTGGCTGTTCCCTTGACCTCGATGGGGTTGCTCAGGCCGGGGTTGGTCGCGCCGTGGGTCTTCACATGATAAGCAACGATCGTGTACTTGCCATCCGGCACGTCCGAAATCTTGTAGTTCCCGTCTTTGTCCGTCACGGCAAAGTAGGGATGATCGCACACCCCGATGTAGGCCAACATCCACGGATGCACGTCGCATTTCACGCGCACCATTACTTCCGCCTGATCAAAGCTTTTTTCGTTCTCCTGGCCTTTGAGCGGCTGGCCGAAGTTGAATTCCTTGTTCAATTTCGGAGTGGCATGCACGTTGTGCAGGAGGGCATCTGAGTTGTGAATTTTGAAGGGCTGATTCACCACCAGCCCAAACACGTACGGCTCATACATACAACCCACCTGATCCAACACCGGAGTCGGTCCCTTGGCCGGAGCCGCCTTGGCGTCTTTCAAATAAACAAACACATTAGCCAACCCGCCGCCGGGCCCGACCACGTAATGGCGCGTGGTCACATTATCCTTATTGGGGTTCGCCGCACCGCACATCGGGACCAGATCAATCTTGATCTCCGGCTTAGGGGTGCCTTTCAGGACTACCTTGCCGGTGATTTCACCCGCCAACAACCCGGGTACTGAACCGGCCAGGAACGCCAGGGACAGGGACAAACAGGGAAGCGACATTTTCATAGATGCAATCGGATAGTTCATGAACAAGAGCAGAGGCAGGCTAGCACTCGACTTTACGGGCCTGCAAGGGATTTGTGAAACATTTCACAAAGTGGGTTCACGGTTCACGGTTCACGGTTCACGGTTCACGGTTCACGGTTCACGGTTCACGGTTCACGGTTCACGGTTCACGGTTCAACGGTTCAGGGTTCAGGGTTCAGGGTTCAGGGTTCAGGGTTCAACGGTTCAGGGTTCAGGGTTCAGGGTTCAGGGTTCAGGGTTCAGGGTTCAGGGTTCAGGGTTCAGGGTTCAGGGTTCCTCACAATCTTCCTGCTTCAAGGGATTCAGTCATTTGGACCTTCCACCGCTGCGCAGGCTTCGCTGAACCTCAAGCCGTGAACCGTGAACCGTGAACCGTGAACCGTGAACCGTGAACCGGTAACCCTGAACCGCTCAATACACCTTGCGCAGGTTGGAAGGCAGGATATTCAATTCGGACCGGTACTTGGCCACGGTGCGGCGGGCGATGACGATGCCGCGTTCGGAGAGCATGAGGACGACTTCCTGGTCGGAGAGCGGTTTGCCCGGGTCTTCGGCTTTGAAGATATCGGCGATCATGTCCTTGACGCTGGTATTGGACATGCCTTCGCCGGTGGCCGTCTGGATCCCGGAGGTGAAGAAATACTTCATCTCGAAGATGCCCTGCGGGGTCTGCATGTATTTGCCGGAAACAGCGCGGCTGACGGTGGTTTCGTGGACCCCGACGACTTCGGCGACCTGGACCATGGTCAAGGGCTTGAGGTACGCGACGCCTTTCTGCATGAATTCGCGTTGCCGATTGACGATCTCAGTGGCGATGTTGCGGATGGTTTGTTGGCGTTGGTGGAGGCTTTTGATGAGGAATTTCCCGGCGCGGATCTTTTCGCGGATATATTCGCGAACTTCGGAGGAAGAATCCGCCTGCGCCATCAGATCCTTGTAGGTGTTGCTGATGCGCAGATGCGGGATCTGCTCATTATTGGTGGAGACGACGAAATCTTCGCCCGACTTGATCACGAACACTTCCGGCAGAACGTATTGATCGTTATCGGGGAGGAAGGCGCGTCCGGGGCGAGGTTCCAGCAAGCCGATGCGTTGGATGGCTTTCTGGACATCGACAACGTCCTGGCCCAAGCCGCGGGCGATCTCAGGGATGCGCCGTTTGCCGAGGGCTTCCATGAAGTCGTGGACGATGCGGTATTCGCTGGTGTGCTGTTTGTTTTGTCGTTCGAGCTGAAGGAGGAGGCATTCGCGCAGGTCGCGTGCACCGACGCCGGCGGGGTGGAAGGTCTGAATGACGTTGAGCACGCCCAGGATGAGTTCGGTGGGCAGACCGGTGCCCAAGGCCATTTCCTCGATGGTCGCCTTGAGGTAGCCATAATCATCGATGTTGCCGATGATCATCTCGGCGACCGGCCGTTGGTCATCGGTGACCTCCGAAAGGCGCACTTGTTCAAGGAGATGTTCCTGGAGCGAAGTGCCTGAAGCCAGGGAATCGAACATGAACTGGCGCCGTTCCTCCTCCTCGGGGGAGGTGCGCATGGGGATGCTGGTTTCGGCGAAGTGATCGCGCCATTCCTGGTCCAACTGGGTCAACCGTTCGAACTCGGCCTGAAAATCGTCGACGGGCTCGCTATTAGCCTTTTCGGTGGCGGGGTCAAAGTTGACATCGGCGGGGGGTTCCGCGGGGTCGGCCTGGCTGATGAGGGCGGTATCGCCTTCGCGTTCGGGCTTTTCGACTTGCTCCTGGTCTTCGGCCTGGACCTCTTCAAGGAGCGGGTTTTGCTGGAGTTCCTGTTCGACGAGGGCTTTGAGTTCGAGGGTGGGGGCCTGCAACAGGGCCAGCGACTGCTGGAGCTGGGGTGCCAGCACCTGCTGCAACGACATCTTCTGCGATAAATAGAGGCCTTGTGCCACGTGCGGATTAAATGCGGGGAAAACTGAGAAGACAAGGGCAAATGGGAACGGGACGTGCTTTTTCCCGGGCGGTCGCGCTTAGAATTTCATTGTCAATGTCCCGACTTTTCCGACTTTTCTTCAGCGGGCTCCGGGCGAATGGCCGCGTCGCCCGCGAAAACGGCGGCTCACTGATCGACCGGCGCCCGGGAGCCCTGGCCGATGTCGTCGCGATTCCTTTCTTCCCGTCGTTCATGCACTGAGCGGATCGTGGGGTTTTTGTACGATTCGGATTGCCCATTCGTGTCGCTCTTCCTAACGTCGCCAGGTGCCTGCCCGGTTCACGATTCTCGCCAGCGGATCCAGCGGCAACTGCGCTTACCTGGAAACCGAGGACGCGCGACTGTTGATCGACGCGGGATTGAGCGCGCGCCAGATCCGACACCGCTTGCTGGGAATCGGACGAACTCCGGAAAACTTAAGTGGAATTCTGGTTACACATGAGCACACCGATCACATTCAGGGTCTGGGCGTGCTCGCCAGCAAACTGCGCATCCCCATCTACTGCAATCGCCTCACCAAACAAGCCATCCAACTGCAATTCGGGCAGCCCCTGGATTTCCGCATCTTCAGCACCGGCGGCACTTTTGACATCGGCGATGTCCTGATCGAAACCTTCACCATCCCGCACGATGCCTATGACCCGGTCGGGTTCCTTCTCCGCACACCCTCCGGAAACATCGGGTTTCTGACGGATCTGGGGCATGCCCCCCGCCTGGTCATCGAACGGGTTCGGCCCGCGCACGCCCTCGTCCTGGAGGCCAATCACGATGTGAAACTGTTGCAAGACGATCTGCGGCGGCCCTGGAGCACCAAACAGCGCATTCTTAGCCGGCACGGCCACCTCTCCAACGAAGCCGCCGCCCAACTCGCCGGACAGATCGTTTCCGCCGAGCTGCGGCACTTGTACCTTGGCCATCTCAGCAGCGATTGCAATCGCCCTGAACTCGCCCATGCTGCCGTGAGCACGGTGCTCACCCGGGCCGGCGCCCAGCATGTGCGGATCGAGGCCGCTTCACCCGATACTCCCTGCCCGACCCTCGCCTTGGAAGGGGGCCAACCGCCATCCGCGCCCACCGCCCCGCCGCAACCAGCCTCACCCGACGACCCTAATCGCGAGCTGGGGGCCCTGCCCGCTCGGCTCAAGGAGGCTTTCGCCGCCCCGTGGCCGGTAGGGCCGTCTCCCGAACCGCGTTTGTTCCAGGATCGATTCTTCTAACGAGGCAGCCAGGAGCGGGGTTTCGATGGTGGCGGAGTAAAGCTGCCTTTTATCTGCGTCCATCTGCGGGCCCTCCCGCATCTGCACCCATCTGCGGGCCCTCACTTCATCGGCGTAAATCCGCCGGCTGATTCAGCGCAGGGTATTGAGCGACCGGTCCCTGAAATATCACCCGGCCGGAATCCAGTGCGGCCAGGTGAGTCGTGCAGGACGGGAGATCGGCCGGATGATGCGTGACCACGACCAAGCCCGTCCCCTGAGCCGCCACCTGCAGGAGCGTGCGTCCAATCGCGGCGCGCGAGGCGGTGTCCAAGCCGTCGAAGGGTTCGTCGCAAATCAACAGTTCCGGGCGATGCACCAACGCGCGCGCGATCAAGATCTTTCGGAACTCGCCATAGGACAGGCTGAGCGCGTTCTGGTCGGCCAGGTCCTGAAGGCCGAGGCCATCCACGATCTCCGCCACGCGCCGGCGCTGGGTCAGGCTCAGCTTTTGCCGCAACCCGACGCTGGAAAAAAATCCTGACCCGATCACCTGGGCGGCCGTCAAGGGCTCCCGATAAAGAGACTGCAGCTCCGGGGAGACCCAGCCAATCCGTCGTTTCACATCCCAGATGGTGTGGCCCGAGGCGAGTTCGAAGCGGCGCACCTGCCCGCCCAGGCTGGGATGAAGATCTCCAACGATGAGCTTCAGCAAGGTCGTCTTGCCCGATCCGTTCGGTCCCACCACCGCCCAATGTTCGCCTTCATGAATCTGCAGGGTGACGTCGCGCAACGCAGGCCGTTGATCGTGATAAACGGTGGCCGCCCGAATATCGATCCGTAGCCTGGCTGGGTTAAGTCCGAGACGGAGCGAGACCGGAAAACGGGTGGGGGCCGTGACCATGCCGTTGCTGCGTCCGACCGCGTTCGAGATTCTTGGAACCGAATGCGTCGCGGCCCGCCGCTGGGTTGGCGCTGAGGGCTCCAGCGCCGGCAATCGCGAAGCGGGTCGTTGCGCGATTTGCTCGTGAGGAATCGCCTCGGAGAAAACGATCCGCCCCTGCTCCAGCGCCAGCCGATGGGTTAGTCCGGACAACAACTCTTCCTCACGGTGAGTGGTGTAGAGTAATTGTGTTCCCTGCCGGACCAGCCGTTCCAGCACTGACAACAAGGACTCCCTCGCCGACCTGTCCAAGCCGTCACAGATTTCGTCGCAGACGAGCACGCGCGGTTTGCCGACCAGAGCTCGGGCGACCAGCACCTTGCGCAGTTCGCCCGTCGACAGCGTTTGGACGTCGCGCGATAACAAATCCTGAATGCCGACCAGTTCAATCACAGCCAGCGCCGCCTCTTCCTGGGCGGCGCTCAGCCGTTGATAAACGTAATCGCCCGCATGAAAACCCGAGCGGATAACCTGGTGGGTAGTGAGTTTCCAGTCCTGCTGGAGATAGCGGGCCTGCAATTCGGGGGAGACCAGGGCGACCAATTCCTTGATCCCCACCGCGGTGGTCTGCTCTTGGCCGCTGAACGCATAGAGCCGCCGCCCGCGACAACCCGGCGCCGGCCACAACTCACCGCGAACCAGCTTCAAAAAGGTGCTCTTGCCGGACCCGTTTCGGCCCAGGATGGCCCAATGTTCCCCCGCCCGGAGTGACCACTGGATGCCCGCCAAGACCCGGCGCCCGTCAAGGGCGACGTCGACATTCTCAATTCGGATGAGCTCTGGATTCGGTTTCGCCATCGGCGAAGCCGAAAGAGAGCCCAAAAATGGGCGTAAACTCAACACTTGATTGCGGGTTGGCCGGCGGCTGGTGATTGAACTCTAATGCCAAAGTCAGGCACGACTTAGTCAGGCACCACCGCTCAACAACTCACCACCAGCCGCCAGCCAACCCGCCATCAATCGTCCTTGCGAAATTCCACTTTCCCGCAGTTCTCCCAGACAAACACGATCCGTTCGGCGTTCACGACCTCCAGTTTGCCCGGCACAAAACAAGCGTTGCGAAATTCCTTCTCTGCCACCTGCCCTTCGCCCACACCGGTCTTGATGTTCGCCCGAAACGTCACCGCGCCGCCAGGCACATGTTCGTCACCCGTGATCTTGACGGCGACCACTTCGTCGCCTTGCTGGGTGATCCGCACAACCTGGTCGTAATGCCCGCGATAATGCCCGATCCATTCGCCGTTGAGGTTGATCGTTTGGTCCGTGTTCGGCGTAGTCTGTGACGTTTGCATCATCGTATGTGATCAGTGCCACACGCCGGCCCGCATTCAATCTCCGCGCGCGATGTTTTCCACGGAACATCGTTCCCGAGAAAGTGCGGCCCGGCTCTAGGGGATTCCCCGAGTGCCTGGCTTGCGGGGCCGCGCGCAGGACAGGCTTGCCCGCCGTCGTCGGGCGGATCATGCTGAGCTGGATGGCAGCACTGAGCTTACGCCGGTCCCGTGGACACGCGGGTGGAACCGTCTGCATGCTGCTGCTTGGGCTGGGTCTGGCGGGGGCCGGCTGGCAGGGCGCGGCCGCCGAACAGGCGGGCGTTCCCGTGCCGGCCGACCATGCAGAACGCCTTGCCCGCGGGCTGGACACCTTCCGGAGCGCGATTCGCGGGCTGTTGAACGAGCAATGCCTGCCGTGTCACGGCGGCGAGAAGACCAAGGGCGGATTTAACCTGGCCACGCGTGAAAGCTTGCTGAAAGGTGGCGATGACGGCTCGGCGGTCATCCCTTTCCAGGCTGCGGCCAGCCGCTTGGTCAGGCTCATTCAACACGCCGAGGAACCTTACATGCCGGAGAAGAAGCCTGCGTTGACCCCCGACCAGATTGCCCGGGTGATTTCGTGGATCAACGATGGGGCCCCGTACGAGCGGCCGTTGGTGGGTGAACCGGCGACGGCGCGAGACAGGTCCGTGGTAACCGCCGCGGATCGCCAATGGTGGTCGTTTCGCCCGCTCAAGGAGGTCCGTCCGCCTGTAGGCGCAGGCGGCAGCGGGAAGGGCGCCGGCCCGGGCCATCCCATCGATTCCTTCATTGCCGCCCAAGCCGCCACCAATCATCTCGAGCTGGCGCCACCGGCCGACCGACGCACGCTGGTTCGGCGCGCTTATCTCGACCTGCTCGGGCTGCCGCCGCCGCCCGAGGCGATTGACGATTTTCTGGCGGACCGTTCCCCTGATGCCTGGCCTCGCCTGCTCGAACGACTCCTGGCCTTGCCGCAGTATGGGGAACGCTGGGCTCGGCATTGGCTGGACCTGGCCCGTTTCGCAGAGAGTTCGGGTTTCGAGCACGATTATGATCGCGAAGGAGCATTCCATTACCGCGATTTCGTGATCAAAGCGTTCAATTCGGATCTGCCCTACGATCAGTTTGTGCGCTGGCAATTGGCCGGAGACGAGTTTGACCCGGATAATGCGTTGGCCTTGGCTGCCACCGGCTTCCTGGGCGCGGGCGTATTCCCCACTCAGATCACCGCCAATGAGGTTGAACGCACGCGCTACGATGCCCTGGACGACATGCTCTCCACCACGGGGTCCGCGTTGCTTGGGCTGAGCATCGGTTGCGCCCGGTGCCATGATCACAAGTTCGATCCCATTCCCAGCCTCGATTACTATCGGCTTCTCAGCACCTTCACCACCACCACCCGCAGTGTGATTGACCTCGATGTAAACCCGGAGGCGACTCAGGAACAAACCCGCCAGTGGGAAGCCGGACTGAAACCGCTCCAGGCCGCCCTGCAACGTTACGAAGAACACTTGCAGCCGAGCTTTGGCGCGTGGCTCAAAGAGGGAGCTCCTCCGATGTCAGGCCCTGCCACCTGGACTCTGCTTGAAGCCACCAGTCTGGTCTCCAGCGCCGGGGCCCAATTCAAACGCCTGGACGATGGCTCCTATCTGGCCGAAGGCAAAAACGGCGATCAAGACGATTACACTTTCATGGCCGCGCCGGCCGTGCTGTCGACCAACGCCATGCTCCTCAGTGGCCTGCGTCTCGACGCCCTGGCCGATCCGTCGCTCAAGAAAAACGGCCCGGGCCGCGCCGACAACGGCAACATCGGATTGAGCCGCATCCGCGTCTATGCGGTGGCGGGCGCAGGCGGCGGCACGCAGGAAGTGCGCCTGGCCAAGGCGGTGGCGGATTTCGAACAGAATCACGAGCACCTGTCCATCGCGGCGGCTCTGGATGACAATCCCAAGAGCGGCTGGGCCGTTGATCCGCAATTTGGCAAAGATCACAGCGCCGTGTTCACCTTTGCGGAACCGGTCCCGTTCCACGCCGGGGACAGGTTGCAGGGGCGTCTCGAGTTCCACGTCAACACCCGCCATAACATCGGCCGGCTTCGTTTGGCGATCAGCACCGAACCATCGCCAGCGTTGGAAGGAGACGTCCTGCCCGGCTCCATCGCCGGCCTCTGGCGCGAAGTCAGCCAGCCTGGTCATGGCAGCCGACTTTCCGAAAAGGAGCGAAGTAACCTGTTCGACTGGTGGAAAACCCGCGATGCGGGATGGCGCGAACGTCGCGCGGCCCTCGAAACGCATACCGCCAAAAAACCCGACGCCCGCACCAAAGTGTTGGTCTGCGCCGAAGGTTATCCACCCTTGCGGATGCACACGCAGGGCGCGGACTTTTTCCAAGAGACGTATGTGCTGAAGCGGGGCAATGCGGACCTGAAAAACGGCGTGGCCGAGCAAAGTTTTCTTCAGGTGCTGATGCCGGCTGCCGGCACCATCAGCCGCTGGAGTTGGACGCCACCCGCCGGCGCCAAATACTCCGGGCGCCGCCGGGCTTTGGCGAATTGGATGACCGACCCGGAGAACGGCGCAGGCGCCTTGCTGGCGCGCGTGGCGGTCAATCGTTTGTGGCAACATCATTTTGGCCAGGGCCTGGTCACGACGCCCAGCGACTTCGGGCACACCGGCGCGCTCCCCATCCATCCGGAATTGCTCGATTGGCTGGCCGCAGAGCTTATTCGCGGGGGCTGGAAACTGAAGCGCGTCCAACAATTGCTCATGACCAGCGCCACCTACCAGCAGTCGGCCGCCCCGGACGCCGCCCGCGAACAGACTGACCCCGCCAATCAATTTTTCGCCCGGCGAATCCCCCGGCGGCTGGAGGGCGAGGCCCTGCGGGACAGCCTCCTGGCCGTCTCCGGCCAGCTGGATCGGAGGATGTTTGGAAAAGGGACGCGGGACGAACGCAGCCGACGCCGCAGCGTTTATTTCACAATCAAACGCAGCGAACTGATCGGGTCGATGGTGGCCTTTGATCAACCTGAGCCGTTGGTGAGCCAGGGCGCGCGTCCGGTCACCACCGTGGCGCCGCAGGCGTTGTTTCTGCTCAACGCCGCCGCGGTGCGCGAGTGGGCCGAGGCATTCGCCCAAAGGGTGTGGCGCGAAACACCTGCGCCGCTTACCGCCACCGCTCGCGTGCAGCGAGCCATGCTTTTGGCGTTGGGCCGGATGCCGACGGCGGAGGAAAGCCGCGACGCGCTGGCGTTTCTGGCGGCCCAGGAGGCCAGTTATCAACAGGACGCTTCCGCTAACGCCGCCCGGCTGGCCCTGGCCGATTATTGTCAGGTGCTGTTTGGCCTGAATGAATTTGCTTACGAAAACTAAACCGCCTTGGGATATTTGAATCATTAAATGGACTCGACGATGTTTGCTCGCCGTCAGCACGGGCTCGCTCTGAGCCGGCGCGAACTGTTGCGCCGCGCGGGTGGCGGGCTGGGTTGGATCGCGCTGAGCACTTTGCTCCAGCCGTCCCGGTTGCTGCACGCCACCAGCGCCGCCAGCGCGACTGCGTTGTTGCCTCTGGCCCCTAAACGTTCGCATGTCCCCGCTCGGGCCAAGGCCGTGATTTGGATTTTCGCCAATGGCGGGCCGAGTCAGGTCGATACCTGGGATTACAAACCGGCGCTGGCCAAACGCGATGGTCAGAAGCTCGAAGGCTTCGATAACAAGACCGGATTCTTTCAGGACGCAGTTGGGCCGCTCATGAAATCGCCGTTCCAATGGCGGCAGCATGGCCAAAGCGGGACGTGGGTCAGCGATTTGTTTCCGCAATTGTCGCGGCAGGTGGACAAGATGGCGTTCATTCATTCCTGCTGGACCCAGTCCAACAACCATAGCCCGGCCTTGTTCATGATGAACACCGGGGTAACGCGGATGGGGTTTCCGTGCGTTGGATCCTGGGCCACCTATGGCCTCGGCTCCGAGAGCGCGAACCTGCCGGCTTTTGTGGTCATGAGCGACCCCTTGAACCGTGGTCTGCCCAAGGGCAATGCCAACAATTGGGGAGCGGGCTTTCTTCCTGGCGTTTTCCAGGGCACCTGGCTGCGGCCACAAGGTGAACCGATCGACAACCTGAAGCGGCCGCCGGCTCTGACTGATCAGCGGCAACGCGCGCAGCTGGATCTATTGGCCCGGTTCAACCAACAACACTCCCAGCACAGCGCCGCCGAAAACGAGTTGAACGCCCGCATTCAGAGCTTTGAGCTGGCTTATCGCATGCAGACGGCGGCGCCGGAGGCGTTCGATGTCACCCGCGAATCCGAAGCAACGCGCCGCCTCTACGGCCTGGACCAAAAACATTGCGCCCATTTCGCCACCCAATGTCTCATGGCCCGGCGCCTCGTCGAACGCGGCGTGCGCTTTGTGCAGATTTACTCCGGCGGCATGGAAAACCAGCTCAGCTGGGATTGCCATGCCGATTTGATCGGCAATCACCGCGGGTTCGCCCTGGAGACCGATCAGCCCGTCGCGGCGTTGCTCGAGGATCTACAGAGCCGCGGGTTACTGGGCGAGACCCTGGTCATCTGGGGGGGCGAATTCGGGCGCCTGCCGGTTTCCCAAAAGGGAGACAAACCCGGTCGCGATCATAATCCGCACGCGTTTACGGTCTGGCTGGCGGGCGGCGGCGCGCGGGGCGGTTCTCATTATGGGGAAACCGACGAGATCGGATTTAAAGCGGCGGTGAACAAGGTGCATGTGCGTGATTTCCATGCCACCATCCTGGCGGCCCTCGGCCTGGATCACGAACATTTGACGTACCGCTTTCAAGGCCTCGACCAGCGGCTCACCGGCTTCGAAGGCGCCCAGCCGGTGCATGAATTGTTCGCCTAAGCGGCGCCGCCAGACCTCGTCAGGGTCCGGCCAACCTGGTCTTCGGCGGCGGACCGGCGCTGACCGCGGCGTTGGTTGTCCCCGCCTTCGCCGCGCGCACGGTTAACCACAAGTGATCGACCGATTCGATCAAGAGGCGGTTGAATCCGTTGGGCACACCGTTGTCGGCACCGGTGGCGATCAGATCGGAAAGCACGCGGTGTTCCTGGCCGCTTTCTTGATCGCGCACAGCCA
>Ga0247664_1000137_pt1 | contig 18469 bp, 6 predicted proteins | sample CNK05_metaG_FD_182715 | JGI IMG/M metagenome (GOLD analysis project Ga0247664, IMG submission 182715) | Soil microbial communities from Purdue University Martell Research Forest, Indiana, United States - CNK05 | ecosystem: Environmental > Terrestrial > Soil > Temperate forest > Bulk soil | place...
CCTGGTCGCCGCCGATCCCACCTGGCATCCGAAGACCACCCGGGCGTTTCTCAATCGCCTGGTGCAAAAGAAGGTGCTCGACTACGAGCCGCAGGGGCGCGTCTACGTGTATGAACCGCTGGTCACCGAACAGGAATGCCGCGACCTGGCCAGCGAATCGTTCCTCGAACGAGTCTTTGGCGGGTCTCTGAAACCGATGCTGGCTTATTTCGTCGAGCAACGGCGGATCACCAAAAAGGATTTGCAGGAGTTAAACGATCTGTTGGAAGGGAAAACACCCAAGCCAACAGGAAAAAAGCGGAGGCCATCATGAACCCAGGTTGGTTGTCGCATTTTCTGGAAACGATGGCCCGCATGTCCGCGCAGGCGGCCGTCCTCGTGTTGATGGTCCTGTTGGCGCAATGGCTGTTTCGCCGCTGGCTGACTCCTCGCTGGCGATGCGCCTTGTGGTGGCTGGTGATCGGACGCTCGCTCCTGCCCGTCTCGCTGCCCACCCAGGTCAGTGTGTTTAACCTCACTCCCGCAACGATGAGTCGCATCAGGATCCTGAGCGGCACTGGCGCAGACGCGGCTGCAATCGGTTCACCCGTCCGCTCGAGCGCGGTGGTCGTGCCGAAGCGACGGACAACCGGTTCCGCCCAACACGCGCCTGTTTCTGGGACGCGAACAGGCGTGGGACCATACGGAAGTCGCCTTGGATCCAAACGGGCGCTTCGAATTCCGCGGCATCCCGGACGAGTCCGTTACTTTGAGTGTGAGCGTCAAGGGTTACACCTTTTCCAAACGCAATGCGAGCCTCGACTGGCCCAACGGCAGCATCGCCGGACGCGTCGACAAAGACATCGAGAACCTCACCTTGTTGATGGATCCGGGCGAGCGCCGGTTCTATCGGGATGAGGAAATCCCCGCGGAGGCGGAACGTCAGCCGGGCACCAAACCGTTGCGCAGCGCCAAACCCTGAGACGATTTTCGATTTTCGATTTTCGATTTAGCGCGGTGACTGTGCCAAAGCACCACACCAAGGGTGTGGTAGGCGTTGAGCGAATCGTTCTTCGGATCGGATTCACTGTCTTCACAATCTCCTCCAAGTGGAGGGTTTTTGGTTTTGATTCTCCGGCCGGGTAATGCTTCGATGGAGTGGATGTACCCCGGAGCGCCTGCCTGTCGGTTGTGGACTGCCGCCGCGTTGTGTTTGGCGGCGCGAGCCATGGGCGCCTCCGAAGCGATCCAGTATGCGACCCCGGGCCCTGATTACGTGATCGAAAAGGTCACCGCATTGCCGCAGATGACCTTCCGCGCCATTCAGCAAACGCGCGACGGATACCTTTGGCTCGGGACGTACGGCGGGCTGATCCGGTTCGACGGGGTTCGGTCAATCAGATTTGATGTGGCCAACACTCCCGCGCTTTCGTCGGATGCGGTTTACGTCATGTACGAAGATCGATCCGGCGATCTTTGGATTGGCACCGATGATGGCGGATTGATCCGGTATCGCGCGGGACAATTTCAATCTTTTGGCGCTGAGCAAGGCTTCACGACGAAGGAGGTTCACGCCATTTGCGAAGACCGGGACGGCCGGCTTTGGGTCGGGACGCGCCGCGGTCTGTTCCAACGGAGGGAAGAGCGTTTTGCGGTTTTTGAAACGTCCAACCTGACAGCCCAGGCCACGATCAATGGCCTGGCCGCCGCTCCCGACGGCAGCCTCTGGATTGGGACTTCGCCGGGCTTGTTCCACCTGCGCCATGGAATAACCGAACCGGTGCTGGAACTAACCAATCGCCGTGTCCAGAGCATCGGTATGGACTCACATGGCGTGCTTTGGGCGAGTATCGATGAGCGGAGCAATGCCCGCATCATTCCGCAGCCCGGCAAAATACGAGTTGAGTTCTACCCCATCCGCTATGCCTGGTTTCAGGTGGGGCAATCCGGCAGCTTCTGGCTCGCGGGCTATGGCGGCATCCTCTCCCGATTGAACGGACTGACCAACATGGAGGTAACGGCGCGCTTCGAGCAGCCGAGCCTGATGTCGTTGTGCGAGGATCGCGAAGGCAACACCTGGGTCGCTCCGGAGTCGAATGGCATGTATCGTCTGCGCCGAAAGCGGGTCCGCACTTTCAGCACCCATGACGGCCTGCCCCTTAACAGTGCCACCACCATCCTCGAGGATCGAAACGGCGGGCTTTGGCTGGGCACGTTCGGGAGAGGCCTCTTCGTGTCTAAGAACCAAGACGCGCTGAAGTTCACGTCGATCCCTATTCCGGAGGTGGCGAATATTACTGCGCTGCTGGAGGGCGCGGACGGAACGTTGTCAGTCGGATCGTACCATGCCCCGCCTCACTGTCGAGCGGGCGCCAGTTTTGTTGCCTATAAGGAAGGCTCGCCCGGATGCCGCGCCATTTATGAAGACCGCGCGGGCGGGGTCTGGGTCTGCACGTTGGGCAACGGCTTGGAGCATCATCAGGACGGCCGGTTGACGCGCTATACTGCACGGGACGGACTGGCCAGCGATCACACCCAATGTGTGGGCCAAGATCAGACTGGTGACATGTGGGTCGGGACCCTCCGTGGGTTGAACCGCATCTCCGGAGGCAAGGTCGTTCGTTTTCCAGGCGATGAGGCTCTGGCGCGAAGAACCATCCGCACTCTTTATGTGGATCAGCGCGGCGTGGTTTGGATCGGCACCGGAGGCTCGGGGCTGGCACGCTTTTCCAAGGGCCGGCTGCAGACCATAACCTCCCTGAGTGGCCTGGCCAGCGACGGAGTGGAGCAGATCCTGGAGGATGAGGATGGAAATTTCTGGCTCGGCACCTGGGCGGGAATTGTTCGGGTCAGCCGCGATGAACTTGAAGCCTGCGCGGACGGCCGCCAGAGTTTCGTTCGGGCCATGACGCTGGGGTCTGAGGATGGCATGCTAACGCCGGTTTGCGGCAGCGGTTTCCAACCGTCCTGCATGAAAGCGCGGTCCGGGACACTTTGGTTTTGCACGCCCCGAGGGCTGGCCATCGTGGATCCCAAATCGGTCAAACCCAGCATGCAACCACCTCCCATGCACATCGAGGAGGTGACGGCGGATGATCGATCACTACCCCTGGGGACGCGGCCCGTGAGAATTCCGCCGGGCGTGAGCCGGGTCAGTTTTCGATACACTGCGCTGAGCTTCAGCGCGCCCGAGAGCATTCGTTTTCGATATCAACTGGAACATTATGACGATGGGTGGGTGGCGGCCGGCGCGGCGCGGGAAGCCACCTACACTCGACTGCCTGCGGGCACGTATCAGTTCCGCGTCAGCGCCAGCAATAAAGATGGAGTTTGGAACACCGCCGGGGCGGTGATCGGCGTCGTCGTGATTCCGCCCTGGTGGCAGAACTGGTGGTTTCGCGGCTTGGCTTTGGTCGGTTTGAGCGCGATGGTGTTCGGCCTCTACGAACTCCGCATCCACCAGCGCAAGAAAGCGCGGACAGCCCAGGAATTGTTTGCCCGCCGCTTGATTGAATCGCAAGAACAGGAACGTAAACGCGTCGCTGCTGAACTCCACGACAGCCTCGGCCAGTCGCTGCAAGTCATCAAAGGCCGCGCCCAGTTGGGATTGAACCGCGCCGCCGGCTTGCCGGAAAGCGCCAAGCAGTTCGAAGAGATCTCGCAGGCGGCCGGGCAGGCCATCCAGGAAGTGCGCGCCATTTCCCATGCCTTGCGTCCGGCCGAACTGGACCAATTGGGCTTGGCCAAGGCCATCGAATGGATGGTGGAACAGACCGACACCACTTCCAGCACCCGGTTTGGCTGCGAAGTGGACGGCGTTGTGCGGCTCCCGCCCGAAATGGAAATCAGCATCTATCGCATCGCACAGGAGGGCATCCAAAACATCTTGAAACACGCCCACGCCACCGAGGCGATTCTTCAACTGCAATGCGAAGGGGGCACGCTGCGTTTTTCGGTCTTCGACAATGGCCGCGGCCTGGCCAAGCCGATGTCCCCCGATGGCCACGGACTGTTGGGTATCGCCGAACGGGTTCGGCTGCTGGGAGGCAAATTCGTCATTCAATCCGCCCCAGGCAAAGGCACGCGTTTGACCGTCACGATTCCCTTCCTGCGAACCTGAATCTCCACCCGAATCCACATGAAGGATAAGACCCGCATCGTCATCGTCGACGACCACCCGATCTTTCGCCGCGGACTGAGAGAAATCATCGAATCGGACAGCAAATATCTTGTGGCCGGAGAATCGGGCGATGGCGACGCGGCCATTCAGCAAATTAAATCTCTGAAGCCGGACGTGGCGGTGGTGGACCTCAATCTCCCGAAGATCGGCGGTTTGGACGTGCTGCGGACGGTCCGCACGCTGGCGCATCCGCCTGCAGTCATTGTGCTCACCATGCAAGCCGAGGAGAGCGTGTTTAACGCCGCCATGGACGCCGGCGCCCAGGGTTACCTGGTTAAGGACAACGCCGTCAGCGACGTGTTGGCAGGCCTGAAAGCGGTCGCCGGGGGCGGCGTTTTCCTCAGCCCGTCGGTTGCCCAGTTCCTGGTGCGACGTCACCAACGCGCCTCGCTGCTGAAAGAACAGAAAAAAGGCCTGGCGATGCTTACGCCAACTGAACGGCGCATCCTGCGTCTGGTCGCAGAAAACAAAACCAACAAGGAAATTGCCCGCGAGCTTTTCATCAGCCATCGCACGGTCGAGACCCATCGCAGCCACATCTGCGAGAAGCTCGAACTCTCCGGCAACCGGGCGCTGCTCGCCTTCGCCTTCGAGCATAAATCTCACCTCTGAGCCCCCCATCGGGTAGCAGCCGACGTCAGGAGGCTCATTCCAATCCGGAATGGGGAATGTCAAATGCGGCAGGGGCAGAAAGATGGCTGGCAGAAAGATGCCTCGCGACCAGTCTGACGACAGGAAGCAAACCGTGGGACAAACCTGCGGCGTCTCACTGCCTGCGTGTCCCTATTTTTCTGCCAGTTATTTTTCTGCCCCGGCCAATGCGGGTCAGCGTTCGCTCTGAACTCTGTGCCGTCGGGATTTAAGGCCAAGGCGCCACCGCAGATTGACGCAGAGGAGGAGTCGGCCCGCAGATTCACGCAGATGAACGCAGATAAGATGGGGCGATGGATAGACCTCGGTTCACACTTTGCAAAGTGTGAAACAATAGCCCAAAGCGTTCGAGGAGGAGAGCCGTTTCCGAGGACAAGGGACGAGAACGAGGGTTGCCCGCCGTAGCCCGCAGGGCGAAGGCGGGACGATTGGTTCATCCCCTCGCCTATCCGTGCAACTTCGTATCTCCTTCCGCGCATCCACAGATGAACTTGGCGCGGTGCACCGGATGCACAAGCGCCCGCGTTTCCGGTATTCCTCACTCCATCGCAGTCCAACTAAAAATCATGATCGTGGACGATCACGCGGAAATGAGGCGGTTGTTGCGCAGCATGCTCGAGGATCTGGCCAGCGAGGTCACCGAGTGCGCCGATGGCGCCGAGGCGGTGGCGGCCTTTGCGCGGCAGCGTCCAGACTGGACCATCATGGACATCACCATGAAAGGCATGGATGGCCTCGAAGCGACCCGCCGCATTCGCACGCGGTTTGCCGGCTCCCGAATTGTGATGCTCACTCAGCACGACACGCCGCAAATGCGCGCCGCCGCCCTGGAAGCGGGCGCCTGCGCCTTCGTGGTCAAGGACAACCTCGCCGAAATCAGCGCCATTCTTCGCAAACAACCGTGAAATCCAAAAAGTATGCAAACAGGGCAAACTCGGAGGCGGGCGGGATTGAGGGCTATGCCGCGCGGCCGGTTTCAGCCTAAGTTTGGATTTCTCGAGCGCGGCGTGGAAGCCGTGAGTCTGCTGTTGCTGCTTGGGGCCATCGGATGCTCGCGTCAGACCGCGCTGCAGCGGGCGGAGTCGTCCCCGCGACCGCCGCTGGCGGCGACCGACCTTGCGCGGGTCGGCGACGTGGTGATCAGCCGGCAAGCCTTCGAGCGGGAATGGGAGCGCCGGATGGACGGGCGCACTAGGGAGCAACTGCTGCGAGAGATGATCCGTTTCGAGACCCTCTTGGCTCAGGCGCGCGCATCGGGTGTGGACCGGGATCCAGAAGTGCGAGCAGCGTTTGCTCGCATGGTCGTGGGAAAGTTTGAGGAGGAACAGTTGCGCCAGCGCCGGGTTGATTCGGTTTCAGTGACCGAGGCCGAGGTGCGGGCCTATTACGAAAGTCATCCGGAGCGATTCAATACCCCGCGACAGATCCGGCTTGGTCTGATCCAATGCAAGTTCAGCAGCAAGGCGACCTCAGAAAAGCGGGAGGAACTTCGTCAACATGCGACCGCGTTATGGAATCAGGCCCGGCAGACCAATGACTTCGGTTTCCGCCAACTGGCGTTGGAACATTCCGAAGACCAGACGACTCGCTATGCGGGCGGTGACACGGGTTGGATGCTGCTGCAGCAAGGCAACTCGCGCTGGGGTCCCGAAGTCCTGCGCGCGGCCGACGCCTTGTCCACGTCGGGCGACTTGGCGCCGCTGCTGCAAACCGCCAGCGGGTTCTTCATCGTGAAACTGCTCGGGACCCAACCCGCAGGACGGCGGCGACTCGAGGAGGTGCGGGACGGGATCGAATACCAGCTCCGGCTGGAGAAGGCGCAGCAGATTCGCGAAGCCTTCTTCCAGGAGGCCAAAGCCGGGTTGACCATTGAAGTCAACGAGGCGGCGCTGGAATCCGTGCCGGACCACGCCTTACACGCCGCGACCAGTTTGCCACCTTCCCTGCCCAAATGACCAATGACGTTCCATGAAGCTATCCGAAAACCCACCCCCTGCGACTGAATCCGCGCCTTGCCGAACAGAGGGGCGTGGGCGCTTCAGTTTCCTTGGTTACTTGCTGATTCATTCCTTCCTGGGGCTTAGTCCGCTTCGCGCGGTGGCGGGCGATCCAGTAGCGCAACAGAACTTCCAGTTGCGCCCAGGCTGGAATGCCATCTGGCTGGAGGTCCAGCCAGCCCGTAACTCGAGCGACAGCGTATTTGCCAACCTGCCCGTGGCCAGTGTGTGGACGCGCGCCGAGCGGTTGTCGTCCGTGGACTTCATCCAGGACCCGTCGGAACAGGCGTTCAATGAAGCCGGCTGGCTCGGTTGGTTCCCTGCGTCTCGACCCGAGGCGTTCCTTGGCAACCTGTTCACGGTGCAGGCGAACCACGCGTATCTGGTCAAGCTAACTAACAGCACCCCGATCAACTGGAGCGTGATGGGCCGGCCATCGCTCCGGGCGACAGTGTGGGTTCCGGATTCCTATAACCTGCGCGGACTGCCGGTGGACCCAGCCTCGCCGCCCACATTCCTGAATTTCTTTCGTCCGTCGAAGGCGCATTACGATCCGGCGACCGGGCAGTTGCAGAAGATTTATCGGCTTGGTGGCGGGCAATGGACTCCCGTGGCGTCGAGTGAAACGATTGCCGCCGGGGAGGCGTATTGGATTTACGCCAAAGGGGCGTCGGACTACCTGGCACCACTTCGAGCGAGCGTCGATCTGGGCGACGGACTGGATTACGGACTGGAATTGACCGAGTTGAATCTGCGTTTGGCCAACGCGACGACCGGCCCGCTGAACGTCACCGTGCAGGAATTTAACCAAGGCGGCACGCCGGCACTCTCCTATTATCAGTTTAATCCCAGCTTGGGCGGCCAATGGCCGGCACTGCCGGCACCGTTGACGCTATGGTCGGCAGCAAGCTCGGAGACCCGGTTGCGTCTGGCGGTGCGGCGTCAGGAGATGACCGGTTCAGGATATGCCTCGCTGCTGCAAGTTCGCGACGGCGCAGGCACACGGTTCTTGTTACCAGTGAGCGCGCAAACCCCCACCAATGCAGCCAACCCAGGCCGCTACGCGGGTCTGTGGGCCGGCTCCGCGACCATCAAAGCGGTGTCGGAGCCGCATTCGGCAAATCCCACCACGCCGACACCGACAAAATCCCAACTGAGCCTGCGCCTGCTCATCCACGTCGATGCGAACGGTCAAGCGCGCTTGCTTAAGGAAGTGCTTCAGATGTGGCGTGACGGCACCTATACGAACGACGCCACGGGCAATCGCGTCGTCAATAAACCCGGCCAGTATGCGCTGCTGACCGACGACTCGCTCATCCCGCTTTTCAAAGGTGCCACCGTGCGCGACGGCGAACCGGTAGGGCGCCGGTTAAGCACCATTGGCTACAATTTCCCCGGCGGCTCAGTCCGCAACGCGCTGAACTTGAGCGGCGCCTTTACCATCGGCCAAAATCTCGTCGGCACGCTGACGCTGCCGTTCGATCATCCGACGAATCCGTTCCAGCACAAGTTCCATCCTGATCACGACAATCTGAACCCGCGCTTCGACGGGCCAGCGACGGAGTCTTATACCACGACACGGCAGATCCAACTCGACTTCGCGGCGTCGCCGCCTGACGGGCCGGCCGTGTCCGACTTTGGCTACCGCGAAATGGGCGGAACCTACCGGGAAACCATCAGTGGCATTCACAAGAACCCGATTTACGTCAGCGGCACCTTCCGACTCACGCGCTTGTCGCTGGTCGCGGAGTTGAATCCAAGCCCAACGCCATAACCAGGGAGAAGTGAGGTCATGAATACTCTTCTGAAACAATTACTCAGCATCGCTGCAGGCGTCTCGGCGGTCGCGTTGGGCACCGACGCGGACGGGGCCATGCTCAGCTTGGATGGAGTAGACGACTACGTAAGCGTTCCGCAGGTCAGCAGCCTCACTCCGGGCAACCCTCCGCACACGATTGAAGCCTGGGTTAAACCCCAAGCCCTGCCGCCAGTGCGTGCTGGGCTGATGGTGTTCGGCAACGTCGCTCCGGGGGGCCATCACTGGCTGCTGCTTCCTTCCGGACAAGTCCAGATGGGCCCCGTGAATGGAGATGCGTCTCAACTGAACCCCGTGATCCCGATCGGCAATTGGACGCATCTGGCCGCCGTCTCCGATGGAACCCGTTACTCCGTGTTCACGAATGGCTCATTGTTTGGAACCACCACCAACGCGGCTGGCCTCTTTAATCTCCAAGGCATCCCGCTCACGTTGGGAAAACCGATCTCACCCGGCGAAAATTATTTCAAGGGCGCCATTGACGAAGTCCGCATCTGGAACACGGCCCGCTCCGGGCTGCAGATTCTGCAAAACCTGAACCGCCGGTTGCAGGGCAACGAGGCCGGATTGGTCGCTTATTATCCTTTCAGCGAAGGCGCGGGCGACACGACGCTCGACGCCAGCAGCCGGGGCCTCGGCGCCACTCTGTCCGGCAGCCCCGCGTGGAACGCGCTCGAAGAAGCACTCCGAATCCCGGTGGCGGGCGAGACCACCGTGTCGGTCGTGACCGACACCGGAGCGGTCTTGCGGGGCGCAGCCAACCCGAACGGGGTGCCCGGCACCAACCGCTTTGAATGGGGCGCCGGCTCGACCGCCCTGGCGTTCGATGGGGTGGATGATTTCGTCTACGTGGAAAATGGCCCCGATCTGGCCAACCGATCCTTCTCCATCGAATTCTGGGCGCGACGGATTCGGTCCAACGCCGACGAATTCCTTTTCAGCCTTGGCTCGGCCGGAAGCACCCGGAACCTGTTGCACGTCGGCTTCCTCGCCAGAGCGGGAATCGACTTTCCGAAATTCTCGACTCAAATGAGGTTCGGCTTTTTCGCTGACGACCTGAACGCCACGGTGAACGCGGATCCTTTCGATTGGCATCATTGGGCCTTCACTTACGACAGTGCCACCCGCCAGCGGCGCATTTATCAGGATGGTCTGCTCGTCGGGCAGAATGTCGCCGGCGGCCATTTCGCCGGCGCGGGTCCGCTGCGCCTTGGCCGTTATCTGGCGAACAACGCTCAGAACGCGTTCGCGGGTTTCATGGATGAAGTACGCGTGTGGAAGGACGTGACGCTGAACGAAGCCACCATCCGGCAATGGATGCACACCGAGGTCACCAACACTCACCCGAACTTCACCTCGCTCGAAGCCTACTGGAAACTCAATGAAGGTTTGGGCCGGACTGCGGCCGACAGCACCGGCCACGGGTTCACCGGCCAGTTCGTGAACAACCCGGTCTGGGCCGCGGGCGCCCGTCCGGTCTTTGCGCAACTGACTTCTCCTGTGGCGACGTCGGGCGCGAACTCCGTGCTCAACCTGGACGGCGCGGACGACTACGCGGACGCGCCAGCCGGCGTATGGTTCAACGGCGGCGCATTCACCATCGAAGGGTGGGTGTTCCCCCGCAGTCCTGCGTCCTGGTCCCGCCTGATTGATTTTGGCAATGGCCCCGGCCTGGAGAATGTGATGGTGGGGATTTCGGAAGCAACTTCCGGTCGGCCCATCCTGCATGTCACCAAAGCCGGGGCGTCGCAAATCCTCATCGCGCCAACACCCCTCCCGCTCAACCAGTGGACGCATTTGAGCATCACCCACGACGGCGTGGGCACGGCGAGAATCTATGTCAACGGAGTGCTGGCCGCTCAGGGCTCGGTGCAGGCCCCGGGAAATGTAATTCGAACGAACAACTACATCGGCCGCAGCAATTGGCCGGCCGATGCCTACGCTAATGCAGCATTCGACGACGTGCGCCTCTGGAGCGTCGCCCGCACGGCGCAGCAAATCCGCGACGGCATGACGCAGCCCGTCAATCCCGCCGACTCGAGTCTTCTGCTCTATTACCGCTTCAATGAAGTTTCCGGCGATACGGTGGTTGATTCTCGTCCCGTCTCACCTCGGAACGGCACCTTGCGGAACGGCGCGGGCCGGCTGTCGCTCGCAGACGGGAGTGCCTCCCTCAGCGGTCTGACCCCTGGCACCGTCCTTCACGCGCGCCTGGTGGCTGGGAGCACGAACGGCGGGTCCACCGGCCGCAGCCAACGCTTCGCCACACCGAACCCCGGCCGCGGCACCGCCCTGACGTTCGATGGCGTGGACGATTACGTACGGGTGGCCGGCTTCGGGCCGCAGGCGCCCACCACGGAAGTGACGGTCGAGTTCTGGCAGCGGGTTCATTCCGTTCGAGAACAATCTGCGTTCAGCCTCGAGCCGGACATCGTCGGCAATCGCATGCAGGCGCACACGCCGTGGGCGAACGGCATCGTCTATTGGGATTTCGGCAACATCGATGGCGCGGGGCGGCTGTCTTACACGCCGCCGGAATCGCTCGTGGGGCAATGGAACCACTTCGCCTTCGAGGCCAGCCAGTCGGGGAACTTCATGCGCATCTACCGCAACGGCGTGCTGGAGGCCCAGAAGACCGGCATGGATCCGCGTGAGGCGGGCAATTTCGATCTAATCCTGGGCCGCTACACCTTGAACAACGTCTCGCGTTACTTCGATGGTGAACTGGACGAATTCCGCCTCTGGAACGTGGCGAGAACGGAGGCGGACATTCAGCGGGACTTGAATGGACGCCTGACGGGCAACGAGTCCGGGTTGATCGCCTATTATCGAATGGATGAAGGCGCCGGCCTCATCCTGCTGGACGCCGGACCCAACGGCCTGCACGGCTTGCTCAATAGTGGCCCGGCCTGGCTGCCGTCCGAGGCCCCGGTGGGTTTGCCCGTGGCCACGACGCAGGCGGCCACGGACGTTGGTTTCGGAAACGCCACCCTAAACGGAAGCGTCAACGGCGATGGGTCCCTCCCCACCATCGCCTGGTTCGAGTACGGGACGGAAGTCGCGCTGGTCCCCGGCTCGGCGGAGAACCAGGTTTCATTCTACGCCGCTCCATCGACGGTGAGTTCGTTAAGCCAGATCAACTTCAACGCCACGCCCGTTTCGGTTCAATCGTTCACCCAGATCGACGTGGCGTCCACCTTGGGCTCGTTCTGGCCAGGCGGGCCGGTGGACTACTTCGCCGCGCGCTTCACCGGACGCCTCTATGTTCCAGAGTCTGGTACGTGGACTTTTTACACGGTCAGCGACGATGGCACGCAAGTGTATCTCAACGGCCAGTTGGTGGTGGACAACGACGGGGCTCACGGAGTTCAGGAGCGTTCCGGCTCGCTCTATCTCTCGGCCGGCCACTACTCCCTTGACGTGCGCTACTTTGAAAAAACCAGCCCGGCGACCGTCAGCCTGTTGTACTCTGGACCAACGATTCCCAAGCAAATCATCCCCGCCGAGGCGTTTCTTCGCCACGATCCAGCGTATACGACCCGCACGGTGGTCGAGACTTTGCCGGCCAACGCCGTTCCTGTTCGCTTCACGGCTGGTTTGGCCAATCTCCACGGAAACACGACCTACCATTATCGACTCGTGGCCACCAATGCCAACGGCGTCAGCCAGGGCGCGGACCAAACGTTCGTCATGCTGCATCCCGCCGCGCTAACGGCGCTGAACTTCGACGGCATTAACGACCAGGTGATCGTGAACTCCGCCGCCGCACTCGCCGGGCTGGACGTGACCACCAACGCCACCTGGGAAGCTTGGATCAACCCGACCGGGCCGGGATCAGATCCGACGGAAGGCGGGGTAATCCTGAGTAAGGAAGGCGAATACGAAATCGCCCGCTTCGCCGACGGGTCCATTCGCTACGCCATCGACATCACCACGGCCCAGGGCACCTGGATTTGGATCGACACCGGATTCGACGCCCCGCTGAACCAATGGACGCATCTGGCCCTGACTTACGATGGTTCCTTGTTGCGCTTTTACGCCAACGGCACGCTGGTCCATACCAACGCGCGCACCGCCGGCCCGGTGGCCATTGGTGATGTCACCCCAACGATGAACGAGTTCCGCATCGGCGGCCGACAGGCCCTGGCCCGATTCTTCAACGGCATGATCGACGAAGTGCGCGTGTGGAACATCGTGCGCACGCCGGCGGAAATCCAGCAGTACCTCGGGCGAACTCTGGCCGGCACCGAGCCGGGTTTGTTGGCTTACTATCGCTTCGACGAAGGAAATGGAGTCGTCATCCTGGATTCCGGACCCCGCGGCTTCCACGGCAACCTATCGGGCGGTCCCGTCGGCCCCCCCACGTATGTGGCCTCAGGCGCGCGTTTGTTCCAACCGCAGGTCACGACGCTGCCCGCCACGCCCGTGCTGGCAACGACCGCTGGATTGCGCGGCGCGGTCAATCCGTCAGGAACCAATACGGTGGCTTACTTCGAATACGGCGAGACGATCGCTTACGACAAAGAAACGTCGCCGCGGCAGGTCGTTGGCAGCAGCATCACCACGCTGCCGCTCAGCGCGATGCTGACCAACTTGCAACCCGGCACGCTCTATCACTACCGCGCCGTGGCCCTCAACGACAAGTGGCCCGTGTTCGGTGCGGACCAGACCTTCAACACACTCGTCCTCGGTTGCGGATGGCCCATCTCATCGACCGTCAACAACGGGAAAGCTTCCTCGCCCAAACATGTCGTGGACGCCGAGGGCAATGCGTATGTGGCAGGTCTGTTCTCCGGTTCGGCCACGTTCAAGACCACGCTGCAACCGCAAGGTGGCTCCGCCACGAACGCCTTCGTCGGGAAACTCGCCCGGGGCGCGGACTGGCTTTGGGCCACCAACGTGCCGATCAGCGCGTCCGGCGCGTTGTCGATCAACGCTCTGGCCATCGATGGTGCGCGAAACGTGTGCGTCGCCGGCTCGTTCACCGGCACGGCTACGTTCGGCACGAACGTACTCTCCTCCGCGGGAACAGGCAGCGACCTCTTCGTCGCCAAACTCAATAGCGCGGGCACCTCGTGGCTCTGGGCGCGCGCCACCGGCGACGCCAACCAACCCGACAGCGCCAACGCCCTCGGGGTTTCGGCCAGCGGAGCAGTTTTTGTCGCCGGACACTTCCGTGGCACGGCGGCCTTCGGCAGCAACAGTCTTTCCTCAGCCAACGGGAGCCAGGACATTTTTGTGGCCAAGCTCGACACGGACGGAAGATGGCTTTGGGCGCGGGCCGCGGGCGGCGCAGGCACCAACGACACCGCGCTGGCCCTCGCGCTCAATGGCACCGACGACGTCTACCTTGGCGGAAGTTTTCAGGGAACCGGCGCCAGTTTCGGGAGCACCAATCTCAATGCGTCCGGTGGCGTCAACGACACGGATCTATTCGTCGCGCGCCTCAACAGCGCGGGCACCTGGCTGCTGGCCAGACGCGGCGGCGGCAATGGAGCGGATACCGCGACGGCGCTCACCATCGACGCGGCCGGGCAGGTTTATCTGCTCGGTCAGTTCGGCGGGACTGCAGACTACAACGACACGGTGGAGAATTTGAATACCGGCGGCGACACGCGTTTGTTCGTCACCAAGCTCAATTCGAGCGGCAACATGCTTTGGTACGCGCAGGCCGGCGCGGGCTTGGCGGATTCCATCGCGGTGGACGGCACAGGCCACGTTTACATCTCCGGCGAGTTTACCGTGGCCACCGAGTTCGGCGACCCGCCCGCACTCCAGCTGGTGTCGTCGGGCAACTCGGATGTTTTCCTCGCGCAGCTTGACGCCGATTCCGGTTCCTGGACCTGGTCGAAAAAGATTGGCGCGAGTGGTTCGGAAACCCGCGGGTCGATCGGCGTGGATGGCGAAGGCGGCGTGGTGGTGTCCGGAAGTTACCAGAGCACAATCCAAATTGGTTACGTGTTACTGAGCTCACCGAACGAGCGCGACATTTTCATTGCCCGGCTCTCGCCCGACCAGGTTTTCGAGCACAACACGTTCGTCATTGGCCAGCCGATTCCCGTGCCGGTCGAAGCGCAGGATCCGTCCCGGACCGATGGTGGCGCTTACCGGCAGCCGGCCATCACCATCCTCGAAAAGCAACACCAGGACAGCGATGCCTTCAATTCGTTTGTCTGGAGTCTGGCCGAGCAGAAGCTGTTTGCCGTGCGGCCGGTTACCGCCGTGTTCAAATGGCCCCTGACGGCGGATGTGACGAATACCACCCGCGTCGCCACCTGCGTCGGGCGCAGCGTGTGGCCGGCAGCTCCGCAAGTCCACGTGGCCAATGCGCCGGTCGAACTCGAGCCGGCTGCGGCCGGGTTCCGGCTTCGTTACCTTAACCTTGCCTTTGCCACCGCGAATGGTGCGGTGGACGCCGGAACCAAGACCTTCATCGCTCCTACCAACGGCTGGACGGTGCTTCAATTCCTGGACACCGGCGGCGCGCTCCCGGATCCAAGCATTCACCCGAGTGTCTTTGAAGTGGTCCGCAGCATCCTCTGGAATGATCCGGCTTATCTCGTCGACAACCAACCGGCCACTATCGGCGAAGCCCTGACCCGCGCCACTCACAACGATCCCACGGGCAAGAACGGGCACGTTTATTTCGAGCGCGCCTTCTATGACGGCGTCGGCAACGAGCGCGCCTACGACCACGCCACTCGCACCGGCCCGATTCTTCCGGTCAACCGCGACACCGCTGCGCCGGATGACGATCTGGTGGTCATCTGGTATCGAGTCAGCCCGATCACGGGTATCGCCTGGCCGGATGATCCGGTGCGGTACCTCGCCCATTGGCCGCTCAGTCCCGACGAGCTGGTGCTGGCCAGCGGCGCGGGTTCGGGCGTTCTCGATCCGGCGACTTATCCGGGCAAACGTGTCTACAACCAACCCGACCCCAGCCTGCCGGGCTACAATCCAAACGAAGAACACGCGGCGCTTTACGGCGATGTGCTCTACGCGCTGCGCAATGACTTGAACGCGGTTATCAACGTGTCCGAGCCATACACGCTGCTCAAATACCGTAACCCGGCGAACAACCAGTGGGCGATCAAGGTCTTTCGCGTGGTGTCCACCAACACGACGTTTCAGTTCACTTACACGGGCGAGGCGGGCCAGCAATTGCTGATGCCTGCGCCGCTCAGTTTGCTGCCATTGTGCGGTGCCAGCAATCGGTGGGTTGCGGGTCCCGGTTACAAAGACCATACGGGCCGCCTCTACGCGCGCGCCGCCGGCCCGAACCACGCCGGGACGACCATCGTCACCCGCTACTGGTATCCGTTGCAGCCACAGTTTTTTTATGACCTGGATCGCGACGGCCAGCCCGACGCGGCGCCCGGCGATTGTGTGCCGTGGCTGGACCAGCGGCCCGGTGGGGTGATCGGCACGCCGGTCGATGTCACTTACAACATCAATTGGCCAACAACCGTGCCGACCCTGCAGATCGGGGAAACGCTGTTGGGCGCGAAATTTGGGCTGCCGGACCTTCGTCACTTCGCCCAGGCCCAGGTCATCTTTGACGAAGGCGATCCGGCCGGAACGAACCTGACCGAGTCGCTGGTGCGCCTGTTTGATCCGCTCGCGCCACGCACCATTCAATTGCGGCCCAACGGCGCCACGAATTTCATTACCGGAGCGGGCTACGACGTTTTCCGGGTCGAAGGCGTTGACTCGCTGTTTGCCGATCTGGCTACGGCCAATGACCTGGACGCGCTCGTGTTCAGTGACCTCCCGTACGTCTTGCGCGCGCGGTTGCGCTACGACCCGCTCAACAAAAACCTCACCTTCCGCGGCTTGCTGGACGAAAGCCAGCGCTATGGCGGCCCGGAAAACCCCTTGCTGCTGCCCAACGTCCTGAGTCCCCGCGAACGGGACCGTCTCAAGGACTTGAGCGCAAACATGACCTTCGAGCACCTCATCAACGCGTTATACGACCTGACGCGCAATCCGAATCGCTTGGATCTGGATGGGAACGGCACGCCGGACACCACCCTCCTGGTGGGCCTGAAGCAGAATGAGGACGGCGACATCGTGCCGGAAGACTTGGGCGATGGACCCAAGATCCTGACGGCAGGCACAGCGCAAAACAGCGGCTTCGTGACCGTGGTCGAGAATGATGATCCCTCTCTCAGTGGCTTGCCGGTGAACCTTCACATCATCCGCGTGGAGGATGGTCCTTTCCGGGGCGACATTAAGGTCCTGCAGTCGGACAACGTCTTTGACGAGAAGCTAACGTTGCGTCACAGCGCCGACTTTGGCGGCGCGCCGCAGAACTTCGAGTTCGAGTGGTACTACAAGCCGGTCGGGGAAGGCGTTGACCCAAGCGATTTCCCGACGCTGCTTCCCACCGGCGACATCGCCGACCAGCGCGGCTGGACGAAATTCGCGGCCATTCCCTCCGATGGATTCGGTGTGAACGACATCACGCTCGGCGACGGCGGCGCCTCGAGCCTGCTGGTGTTGGCCGACAATTACTTCGTTTGCCGTTACCGCGGTTACGTCATCAACGGCGAAACCAATTGGAGCGATTGGGTCGGCATCATCGGAGGCGGCCAGGCTCAACTGGCCGAGGGCTGGGTCAAACGCGTGCGCGGCGGCTTGAACCCCTTCAAAGCGCGCAGCGCCGCCTTCCACGAGAGCGAGACCGTGACGTTCGCCAGCATGTTGCAACAGGCCGGCACGCGTTACGAAGGGGATATCGCCTTCAATCCCGGCGGCGGCAACATCAACAGCATCGGATTGATCGAAGCGTATGAAACGGTGCTCCGACGCGCCAAGCGCTTGAGCATCGAAGGTTCGCCCGCCATCAACTATCAGCCGGCCAACGACGCGCTGCTATTGGCGGCCGGCTTCATCGCGGATCTCTACATGCTCCTGGGCAACGAAGCGTTCGCCGACGCGGCCGACCCGACCATCGGCTTCCGGACCGATTCCGCAGGTTACGGCACCCTGGCGCCGTCCATCTTCGCGTTTCAGAATCAAGTCGATTCCCTGCTCGAAGAGGAATTGTGCCTGTTGCGCGGACGCGATGACCGCTCCGCCACCGTTCGCCTGCCGCCCGTTTATAACCGCTTGTTCTGGAACTTCACGCGCGACGAAGGCGAAGTTGCCTACGCGCAGGCTTACAATATTACCGACCAAAACGGCGACGGCTTCATCGACGCGTCGGACGCCCGCATCATGTACCCGCAAGCGCACGGCGACGCCTGGGGCCATTATCTGACGGCGACCAAGACCTACTACGCCCTGCTGCAAAACCCGAACTTCGAGTGGGTTCCGCGCAGCGAACCGATCCTGTTGTCCGGCGTGCCGATGAACGTGGATTATCTCGATGAACGCAAATTCGCCCGGGCCGCCGCTGCCAAGGCCAAGACGGGCGCCGAGATCGTTGATCTGACTTATCGCCTCAATTTCGTGGATGATCCGGCGGGACAATATCAGGGCTACAAGGACACCGACTCGGCGCGAGCCTGGGGCGTGTCGGAGTGGGCTGAGCGCGCCGGTGCCGCGGCATTTTTCGACTGGGTGACTGCCAACGGCATTCTGCCGTCCACCGATCCCAACACCAATCACACCGGGATCGCGAAGATTGATCGTTCAACCGTGCCCGAGTTGGACGAAATCGTCTCGGCCTACGAATCGGTTCAAAGCCAGATGGACAAAGCGGACAGCGGGCTGAACCCGCTCGGCCTGGCCAAGGATGTGGTTCCGTTCGACATCGATCCGTCACTCATCTCGGCAGGCAAGACGCACTTTGAGCAGATTTACGACCGGGCCATCCAGGCCATGAACAACACCGTGGCCGTG
>Ga0247664_1000138_pt1 | contig 18305 bp, 10 predicted proteins | sample CNK05_metaG_FD_182715 | JGI IMG/M metagenome (GOLD analysis project Ga0247664, IMG submission 182715) | Soil microbial communities from Purdue University Martell Research Forest, Indiana, United States - CNK05 | ecosystem: Environmental > Terrestrial > Soil > Temperate forest > Bulk soil...
TTAAAATTAAAAGATTTTAATGAATATAAAAATAAATTTGATAATAATTGATCTTTAAGAGATGAAACTATTAAATATTGTGAAATCGATTGTATTAGTTTACATCAAGTTATATTTAAATTTACAGAAATGATTTTTGATTTATTTGGAAAAAATGTACATAATTATCCTACTTTACCTAGTTTAGCATTTGCTATATTTAGAAGTAATTTTATGGAAGAAAACTCAATTCCTCAATTATCAGGTAAAATATCTACAGATATTAGACAAGGATATACTGGAGGAGCAGTTGATAGGTATATTCCTTATAATAAAAAAGGTGTTAAAGTAAAAGGTTACGATGTTAATTCATTATATCCTTCTAGAATGAGAGATTGTGATATGCCAGTAGGAAATCCTATCTTTTTTAAAGGAGATATTAGACTAATTGATGCCAATGCATTTGGTTTTTTCTATTGTGAAATAATAGCTCCAAATAATATAAAACATCCAATTTTACAAACTCATGTTAAAACACATGGAGGAATTAGAACTATAGCTCCAATTGGAATTTGAGAAGATATGTTATTTTCTGCGGAAATGGATAATGCCAAAAAATATGGGTATCAATTTAAAATTTTATGAGGATATAAATTTGAAAGAAAAATTATATTCAAATCTTATGTTGATAATCTATATAGTTTAAGACAACAATTTCCTAAAACTAATCCATTAAATTACATAGCTAAAATTCTATTAAATAGTTTATATGGAAGATTTGGAATGGATGATAATTTTACAGAAGTAAATATAATTCATAAAGATTATATAGCTGATTTTGAAAATAAATTCTTAGAAAATATTATAACAAAAACAGAATTAGAAGATTATTATTTACTTGAAATTAAAAATAATGAAGAAATTGTGGAAGATGAAAACTCAACTCATAATATAAATGTAGGTATTGCTTCTGCTATTACAGCTTATTCTAGAATTTTAATGACTATTTTTAAAAATAATCCTAAAATTAATTTATATTATACTGATACAGATAGTGCTTATACTGATTCAGATTTAGATGAAACTTTTATAAGTGAAACTGTTTTAGGAAAATTAAAATTAGAAAATACTTGTAATAAAGCTATATTTCTAGCTCCTAAAGTTTATTGTTTAGAAACTGAAGATAATAATTTTATTTATAAAGTAAAAGGTTTAAAACATGAAATAGAATTAACTAAAAGTGATTTTGAATCATTACTATTTAAAGATGCTTTTTTACAAAAATCTCAAAGCAAATGATTTAGAAATCTATCAGAAGGTCAAATTAATATCTTGGAACAAGTTTATACTTTAAAAGTTACTGATAATAAAATGAATTAATTTTTAAAAATAATAAATTAACTTCTACAATACCATTAAAAATTAGTAAATAAAAATGTTATTAAATAAAAGAAACAATTAAAAAGTTCAAACTAAATGAATTAAAATTTTATCTAATAGAAATATTAAAATTATATAAGATTTTAATTCATTACAAATTATTAATAATAAAAGAGAATATTTACTATTCAGTTTTCGTAAATTAATCATATTTAATTTACGATCTTTCAAAAATATAATTTATTTATGTAAATAAATTAAAATTTATTATAAAATATTATAATAATATTTCAAAAATATTTTAATTAAAGTATTATATTTTTAGGTTAAACCTACATTTTTTAATTAATAAATATATAAAATAATTTATTTAAAATTAAATGTTTATAGCCTTACTCGTTCAAAATTTAGATCGAATATTAATAAAATAGGCTTATTATAATATTTGTTTTTTTAATGAAATATATATTAATAAATATATTAAGTTTTACAACAATAATATCTAGTGTATTAGTTATTACTTCTCAAAATCCAGTAATATCAGTAGTATATTTAATTTCTGTATTTGTAAATGCAGCAGGTTATTTAATATTATCTGGAATAGGTTTTTTAGGTTTATCATATATAATAGTATATGTAGGTGCTATAACAGTATTATTTTTATTTGTAATTATGATGATTAATATATCGTTAACAGATATAATAGATACTGGAAAACAATATACTAAAAATTTACCTTTAGCTTTTGTAGTTGCTTCATTATTCTTGTTTGAAATGTTTAATATTTTACCATTTAGTTTTAATAATGTATCTGGTTTAAATTTTATTTTTGATACTATAACTAATTTTAATTTATTTATTTGAAATAATAATGAATTAAATTTTATTAATAATATTCATACTACTTATCAATCTAATATTGCAGATACTACATTTATTTCATTTACTCAAATTGAAGCTATAGGACAATTAATTTATACTTATGCTGCTGTATTATTAATAATATGTAGTATTATTTTATTATTATCTATGATTGCACCTATATTCATATCATTAAATAAAAAATAAATTATTTAATATATTTAAATATTATTTTTAATTAATTTACCCCCTTTCTAATATAATTCAGAGTTTGAATTATTATTTTAAATAAATATAATTAGTAATTTAAAATAACATGAAAAGATTAGTATAAATAGAGTTGAGTTTACAGATGGTTTCTGTAGTAGATCTGCAAAATCTATAAAATTAGGGTTCAATTCCCTCTTAACTCTAAAATAATTAATAAAAATTTTATTTTTAAATTAAATCTATTAATTATATATTTTGATACTTTGTAAATTATAATTGAAATAATTAAAAAATAGAATATAATTAAAATATTTTAAATTCTCTTAGTTCAATGGTAGAACTGCATTCTTCTAAAGTGTTAATTTTGGTTCGAATCCAAAAGAGAATAGAATTTAATTAATATTAATTTAAAAAAAAAATTATAGAAAAAATTTAAAATTAATATTAATACAAAACCTTATTAAATTAGGTTGATTATAAAAATAAATTTATTGTTACAATGTCTTTTACTTATATTTAATTAATATTTATTTAGATTAAATATATTAAATAAAAATTTATTATAATAAATCTACTTAAAGAAATATTTATTTTATTATAAAATAAAAATAGATATTTTTTATAAGTTATGTTGTTAATTTTAATTAACTATTTTAATCAATATTTATATTTATGAAAATTGTAATTTAAGATTATATTTAAATTTATATATTCAATTAAAATAATTAAAATAATTAAAAATTTAAAATAATAATTGAATAATCTATCATAAATATAAATAAAGATAATAATTATATTTAATTATGAATACAAATAATTTAATTTTAACTTTATTAAATGTATTAATTAATTTATTAGATGTATTATTAGTAATATTACCTATATTATTATCAGTAGCTTTTATGACTATAATAGAAAGAAAACAATTAGCAGCTCATCAAAGAAGAGTTGGTCCTAATACAACAGGTTATTATGGTTTATTACAACCTTTTAGTGATGCTCTTAAATTAATAGTTAAAGAAACTGTTATACCTTCTCAATCTAATAAAATTTTATTTTATTTAGCACCTGTATTTTCTTTAATATTTAGTTTATTAGGATGAGGTATTATTCCTTTTGGACAAGGATTAACATTATCTGATTTTTCATTAGGAATATTATATACTGTAGCTTTATCTTCTTTAGGAGTATATGGAGTTTTATTTGCTGGTTGATCAGCTAATTCTACTTATGCTTTTTTAGGTTCTTTAAGAAGTACAGCTGCTATGATAAGTTATGAATTAATATTAAGTTCTGCTATATTAATTATAATAATATTAACAGGTTCATTTAATTTTACAACTATAATTGAAAATCAACAAGCTATTTGATATATTATACCATTATTTCCAATATTTATATTTTATTTTATATCTATTTTAGCTGAAACATCTAGAACACCTTTTGATTTACAAGAAGCTGAATCTGAATTAGTAGCTGGATTTTTTACTGAACATTCTAGTGTACCTTTTGTTTTCTTCTTTTTAGCTGAATATGCTTCAATAGTTTTATTTAGTTGTATTACTTCTATTTTATTTTTAGGTGGTTATCATATGCCTGAATTATTTATTAATAATTCTTTAATTAATTTACAATCTATTATACTTGGATTAAAAACATGTATATTCTGTTTTATGTTTGTATGATTTAGAGCTACTTTACCTAGAATGAGATATGATGCTTTAATTGATTTATGTTGATTAAATTTATTACCAGTTTGTGTAGCTTTCATTATCTTAGTTCCTAGTATCTTAATAGCATTTAATATTTCACCTTATTAATGTATTATTTTTTTAATTTAATAATTATTTAATAATTTATAAATATATTAAATAATACATTATATTAATTTTATTTTCTTATCCCCACCATTTGAAATTTTGTTTAATTAACATTTTAATTTTAAGAGAAAAATTTTTATTTTATATGATAGTTTTAAATTAATAAAAAAATTTAAAAGAGATACTAAATATTGCAATTAAAGCATATAAAATAAAACAATAAAGTATAATAACAATTTATTGTTTAAATATCATAAGAATTTAATTTTGGTTCCGATTGAACGTTGTTCAGTAGTTTAAGACATGCAAATCATTATTTTCAATAATATATTATAATATAAAATATTATAAAAAATAAGGTGTAAAGGTGAGGATAATAAATAAGTTACTTTATAATTTCCATAAATAGGAAATAAATATAATAATTAATAAATTTAATAATTATAATAAATTAAATAATAACATTTAATTTATATTAAAGGAAATTTTCTGTTATAAAATACTATTTATTTTGATTAGGTAGTTGGTAGGGTAAATGCCTACCAAGCCGACGATCAATAGCTAAGTTTGAGAGAACATATGGCCACATTGGGAATGAAATCTCCCAAGTAGTTTAATACTACCAGCAGTCGAGAATATTAGTCAATGCTCGAAAGAGTGAACTAGCTAACTGAAATCAATTAAAAAATTGATAACATAAGGGAAAATAATGATATTACCTTATTATTAGTGTCGTCCAAAACTGGTGCCAGAAGACTCGGTAAGGCCAGAGACATAAACGTTAATCGTCTTAATCAGGCGTAAAGGGTTTGTAGGCGGCTTTTAATTAATTTCTAATAAAATTAAAAAATAAAATAAATTAAGAATAAAAGCTAGAATCAAATAGAGGATATATCAAATAATGCTTAGAGTAGGTCTGATATCCTTAAATACTAAGTAGAATATTAAAGGCGAAAGCTTTTTTCCATTAATGATTGACGCTCAGAAACGAAGGTGAGGATAGGAAATAGGATTAGATACCCAAAATACCCCTCTCTGTCAACGATGAATGGTAATTATTAGTAATTAATTTATTAATGATAATGTTAACACGATAACCATTCCGCCTTGTGAGTACAACTGCAAAGTTGAAAACAAAAAAATTAGTCGGTTTCGGAGCAAACGAAGTGAAGCATGTTATTTAATACGATAATCCGCGTAAAACCTTACCAGTTCTTGAATAAAAACTTTTATTTTTATATTTTATTATATAAATTATATAAAGGAATGTTTTAATTTTAAAATAAATAAAATATTTTAAATAATAAATAAAACATTTAATACAGGTGTTGCATGGCTGTCTTCAGTCCGTATCGTGAGAACTGAGGTTAATTCCGCTAACGGACGAAATCCCTATTGTTAATTTAATATATTAATTACATACTTAACAATTAATGAATCTTATAGAGTTTCATTTGGGGCTAAGACAAGTCGTTATGGCCCTTATGAACTGGGCTATAGACGTGCCACAAAAACTTTTACAAAATGATGCAAAACTTTTTCCTAAAATGAATTAAATATTTATTTTATTAATAAAGATAAAATTTTTATTTATTAAAAATTAAATAATCGAAAGATTAATAATTCAATTAATTTTAATTTTTTTATTAAGAAAGTTAAATTTGGAAAATAGGAAGAGCTAATCATTAAAAAAAGTTAAAATATAAATTTAGACGGATTGTTTTCTGCAATTCGGGAACATGAAGAAGGAATTTCGAGTAATCGTTGATAATAAGCGCAACGGTGAAACTAGCATCCGTGATGAACTAACTGTCTGTCGCTGGGAAGAAGCTTATATTGATGGAAATGGGAATATAATTATAAATTTTTCATAGTTAAATTTAAGTTTATTATAAATTTAAATAGTTATTTTATTATTTTAATATTATAGCGGCTATGTTAAACTAATTAGTTTTTATTAATTCAATTGAGTAACATCTCAAAAGTCATAGCAAGGTAGCCGTACTGGAAAGTGCTGCTGGAAAATAAATTAATTTAACCCCCTTTTTCATTTATAATAGTAAGAGATTAGTTGAGTGGTTTAACAGCATATTTACACTATGCAGACAGAGTTTCGATTACTCTATCTCTTATTTATAATACATATTGTTAAATTTTTGAATATAATATTTAATTTTAATTTTAATTAAATATTCTTGAATTATATTATTTATTAAATAATATTTGATATAAACATTTATTAATTTACGAGTGTGCCGAAATTTGGTAGCCGGGTAAATCTTAGGAATTTATGAATTTGTAATCGTAAGAGTTCAAGTCTCTTTACTCGTATAATATTTATATTAATAAAATCTTTTAAATATTTCTTGCAACCAAATTATAATCTAAATAAATTAATTAATATTTAATTTTAAACAATAAAATTAAATTAAATGAAATATAATATATTAGAAATTCATTTATATATTAACTAAATATTATATCTTATATTATAAAATATATTTAATTAAATTATAATCTAAAGTTTGATATAAAATTTAATTTTGTAATATCTTTAGCTAAATTGGTAAAGCGTTTGCCTTCGAAGCAAATAATTATTGGTTCAAATCCAATAAGATGTAATAAAATTAATTTTATAAAATTTAATAAATATTAATTAATATTGAATAATAAATATATAAAAATAAAAGTAATGATGTTTATTAGTATCATGATTCTTATAGTGGCAATAGCCCTACCTTCAATAAATAGAAATATTTCACCAAATTTATATTTAAGAATATCTTCACTATTATTACTTTATACTGGAGCATTAATATTTAATGCTTTTTATATTCAGTCAATTGGATCAGGTATAGGTATATATAATGGTTTATTCCAAATTACTTTATTTACACAATTATTTGATATAGTTATAGTATTAACAGGTTCTGTAATATTAATAGCTTGACCTTTAATAAATCATAAATTTATAGATAATAATTTAGAATTAAATGAAAAAGGTCATAATATATTATCAATTAATAATTATAGAATAAAATATTCAATAATAGTATTAATATCAACTTTAGGTTCTTTATTATTAATATCTTCTTCAAACTTAATAACAATATATTTAAGTTTAGAATTACAATCTTTTGGAGTTTATATATTAGCTTCTTTATATAGACATTCAGAATTAGCAATATCTGCAGGATTAAAATATTTTTTATTAGGTAGTTTAGCTTCTTGTATTATATTATTAGGTTGTGGATTAATTTATACTTTCACAGGATTAACTAATTTAGATTCAATATATAGTATGATATCAGTAGTAGATAATAATAATATTTTATTAGGTTTTAGTTTAGGTTTAATATTAATTTTTATAGGATTATTATTTAAAATAGCAGCAGCACCATTACATAATTGAGCACCAGATGTATATGCAGATAGTGCTACAATAATAACAACATGATTAACTATTATGCCTAAAATATCTATTTTATTAATATTATTTGAAATACAAACTCATATTAATTTAATAGATAATATTAATTTAATATTAGAATTAAATCCTTTAAATAATATAATTAATAATAATATTTTAAGTTTTAATAATAATTATTTATGAAGTAAAAATTTATTATTAATAAGTTCATTATTATCATTATTAATAGGTACAATATTAGGTCTAGCTCAATCTAAAATAAAAAGATTATTAGCTTATAGTACTATATCACATGTAGGATTTATTTTATTAGCTTTAGCTATTAATTCTGAACAATCTATAGAAGCTTTAATATTTTATATAATACAATATACTATTACAAATTTAAATACTTTTTTAATAATTATATTATTTGGATATATAATAAAAAATTCATATAGAGATTTAATACAAAGTATAATGGTTGAAGATGAAACAGGAACAGAAAATGATATTAATTATATTTCAGAATTAAAAGGTCAATTTTTCTTAAATCCTATATTGTCAATAACTTTAACAATTTGTTTATTTAGTATGGCTGGTATACCTCCTTTAATAGGATTTTTCTCAAAACAATTTGTATTATATTCAGCAATTCAAAATGGATATTATTTTATGTCTATAATAGCTATTATTGTAAGTATAATAAGTGCTTCTTATTATTTAAAAATAATAAAAATATTATTTACAGAAGAAGAAAATACATATGAATATAGTGATAAAGAATTAAAAATAATTAATAATTTAAATTCTAATTCAGAAATAGAAATAAGTAGTACTAATAGTTTTATTATATCTACTTTAACATTATCTATTTTATTATTTGTTCTTAAACCATCAATTTTATTAAATAGTACAACAATACTTTCTTTATCTTTATTTAATTATTAATGAATAATTTATTAATGTTATTTATTTTTGTTCCTATTTTAGCTTTTGTTTTATTATTTTTAAATTTCTTATTTTCAGTTCATAGACCAGATGATTCTAAAATATCAGCTTATGAATGTGGATATTCAGCTATTAGAAAACAAAATAGAACTGATTTCCAAATTCAATTTTATATAGTAGCTATGTTATTTTTAATTTTTGATTTAGAAATATTATTATTATTTCCTATAGCTGTTACTTTATATAAAGTAAGTACTTTTGGATTTAGTATAGCTTTAATATTTTTTGTAGTATTAACAATAGGATTTATCTTAGAAATTGGTTCAGGAGCCATCTCAATAACTACTCAAAGTAATCATAATAAATAATTAATTTTTTATATAATTCTTATTTAATTTAATAAAAATTATAATTTATTATTTTAATTTAATTAATTTAACCCCATTTTATAAAATATTATTTAAAGATATAAATTAATCAATTTTAATAATAATATTTTTAAATTTCTTTTGAGGTCTTATAGCTCTATTTTAGAATATAAATTTGAAGAATTTTAATAATAACCAATATAAAACAAATATTATACTAAAATTAATAAAATTTTCTTTGTCTATAACATTTTAAAAATGTCAATTATCTAAATTAAGATTTTAATATTTTTATAATTTCTTTGGTTGATTTCTGTATTGAGTAATATTTAAAAATTATTTAATTATATAATAAATTAAAAGAATATAAATTAAAGGGGAAATCTGATAATTGGTAATCAGTTGTATTTGCATTACAAATATGATAGTTCGAGTCTATCTTTCTCCATAAATTATAAGCCTCGATTGCTTAGTGGTCAAAGCGCTATTCTGAAGATATAGAAATGTGAGTTCAATTCTCTCTCGAGGCAAATTGCTTTTAATTATTAATTAAATAATAATAATTTTTGTTTTTTTTATTAAGCCGAAATAGTTTAATTGGTAAAACGAATTCCTTGTAAGACTTTGATATTGGTTCGATTCCAGTTTTTGGCAATATAATTTATATTATTTTAAACAAAATTGTTTAACTATATTAAATATATATAAATTAATATATATAAATTAATAAATGATTTGAGTTGTAGTTTAATTTGGAAAAACATCATTTTTTGGTAATGAATAATATCAGTTCGAATCTGGTCAACTCAGTAAGTAAATTAAATTTTTATTTTAATATATATTTATAATTAATTATAAGGAAGCAGAACTCGAGTGGTTGAGTGTCTCCCTTTTAAGGAGAAAGTTCTGGTTCAAGTCCAGGTGCTTTCAATTCTAAATATATATTTTTGTTTTTTTTATCTTAAATTGAATTAAATTAAAATCATATAAATTTCATATATTATTTATATATTTAAGAATTTTAATATTAATTATTTAATTAAAACAAAAATATAATTTATTTATAAATTAAGGGCAGGTGATCCGATTGGTAATGGTGATTCTCTGTAAAAGAATTGGTTAACACCGTAAAAGGTTCGATTCCTTTACTGCTCAATTATATAATAAATTAAATGGTAGATGACAAATTGGTCAGTCGCTCCTTTTGGGTAGGAGACATACAGCATGTTCGAATCGTGCCTACCATATTTATTTTTTATATATAAAATTTTTAACGTAAATAAAAAAATAATTATTAAAATTGAAAAAATAATAGAAAGAACTAAAAGAGTGAGTAAATATATAAGGCTTAATATTATAGAAAATCACAATTTTTATAATAAAAAAAGAATTTTATCTCAAAACTGATTAAATATTAAAGTTTAAAAATTTTCAATATTATTTCAAATATTAAATTAAGCTTTCTTTAACTTCTAAAACAAAAATTTTATGGTGTTATGGCAGAGAGGTTATTGCGGAGTACTGTTAATACTTTATTCATAGGTTCGATTCCTATTAACACCTTTTAATGTTTAAGAAATAAAAATAATATTAAATTATTATGTATCTTAAAAGAATATAAAATACTAAAAAAACTCAGCAGGTTTCTAGCATATTTATATTCCATATTAAAAAAATATGAGTCTAGATCGAAATACTTAACATAAATAAATTCATGTTAAATATTTCTAAAGTAAAATTTCGAGAAATATTTTATAAAATTGTAAAGAAATTTAAGAAATTTAAAAAAGGTTTTAAATCATCTCAGAAAAATCAACCTAAACCACCTAATATAAATAAACTAATTAATAAAATATATTTTTTATATTCATTAATTATTTCGGGTTTATTAAATTGTCCAATATTATTTTGATTTGATTTCTAATAACTTCTAAATCATATAATTCTACTTCAACTTCTACTGATTTAATTTCTTTGAAGTATTCAGGGTATTCTTCAGAAGGATCTAATAATTCAGGTAAATTATTTTCATTACTTGCTGATGACTCAGGTTTTCTTTTTCTAAAGAAATTTAAAAAAGGTTTAAAATCATCTCAGAAGAATCATGTTAATCCTGATAATAGAATTAAACTACTTAAAATAGCAAATTTCGCATAATTATTTTCTATTTTTTCTGATATTTTTCCATCTCTTCCTTCATTAGTTCAGAATGGTCTTGAATTAATTTTTTCAATACTTTGATTGTTAGATCTCATTGATCTAGATTTACTGGAATCTTCAATTTCTTGATTTATTTTTTCAATTTCTTGTTTTACTACAATTTTTTCATCAACTTTTTCTACTTTATTTTCAAATATTTCTATTAAAATTTTATATAGATGAGTAGATCTAATTCATTCGATTAAATATGAAATTAAATTTGTATCATAAATATCAATAATAGAAATCCCAAATAAACTTATTATAATTCAATTGAAGAAAAATAAAAGTTTTCTTATAAATTTGTATTTTCTAAAATATTTTATTATTAAAGATAGTAAAGTTATTTTTAAGAATAATCCTTTGAATGTAATAAATAAATTTTGAAAATCTTTGATAATTTGAGTTCCAGATGATTTATTAGTTATTATATTATCTTGATCTTGAATTTTATTGATTAATTGATCTTTATTTAATTTATTTAAATTCATTAAATTAAAATTATATTTGTTTCTAAAATTTGTGTTAGAATATCATCTTGCAGGATTAATTCTAACAACTTAAGACTGACATGTGATTTTGTATTAATTTAAATTAAATTAATAGAATAACAATTTAAGTCTTTTGCCTCCCTCTCCTCCCACTTAAGTATATAAATATTTCTTTTATTTAAATGAGTTCATTAATATAAAATAGATTCTGTTAATTTATATAAAACATTAAAAAGTATGGTTTTATTAATTTTATGAATAAGAAATAAAAAGTAATCTATAGACGTGCATAGTTTTCAAGGTCTAAAATCTTATTATGGGGATAAAAGAGTAAAACAGTAGGTATAAGGGCCCATTTTCAATTTAAAAATCTTTAATGATAACCTCACTAATATTTTTTACCAAATTTAAAAATTGATAAAAAAGCGCTTTTTTGTAAATTCATTAAATTTTAGATTTTAAGGGCAAAATATATTACAATGGGGATAAAAGAGTAAAACAGTAGGTATAAGGGCCTAAAGCTGTTTATTTTAATAATACTAATAATAATAATAATTTATTTATTTATAATTTCATCATTATTTATAGTATATGGATTAGTTCCTATCAACATATCATTTTTAAATATTAATTTTCTTTTATTATCAGTAACTTTTAATGTATAAAGTTGATTAATAACAGAAATATTACCTTCTTCAATATGTTTTCTTCATTTATTTTGATATTTTTGTACAAAAGTATCTTTATATAATAAATTTGTAAAATCATTTTGAGTTAAATTTATATTATGAGATAATCCTTTTACTTTATAAATAACTTTACCATCTTCAGTTTCTAAATAATATACTTTAGGAGCTAAGAAAATACCTTTATTAATAATATTTTCTAATTTTAATTTACTTAATAATTTATTATTTACTAATGAATCATCTAATGGTTTATCTATATAAATACTATCTGTGTCTGTATAATACAAGTTATAATCTGAATTATTTTTAAATTGAGACATATGGATTCTAGCATAAGCAGTAATAGCAGATGCAATAGCTATATTATGAGTTTCAGATGCATTATCTAATAGAGTATTAACATCTTTACTTTTAGCTCTATGTTTAACAAGCATTTTATCACCTATATTAATAATATCAATTATATCTTTACTATAATTTTTATTTTTTCAAAATTTTCATAAACTTTTTATTTAATTATATTTTATGTTTTAAACCTTTACGAGCAATTCTTTTAATTTAATACATTTACCTTTTAAGAAAATACATCATAAAAGAGTAATAAATAAGCGAACATGTTGAAATTGGTAAACAATCTCTTCTTAAGCAGGAGTGGAAGTAATTCCTTAAGAGTTCAAGTCTCTTTGTTCGTATACGTTTTACAATAATAGTGTTCAATAAATATAATTTTATTATTTTTAGACAGTTTAGTGTAACGGTTTGCACGCTAATCTCATTAGTTAGTAGAAGGGTTCAATTCCCATTCTGTCTTCATTATTATAAATTAATTTAAATTATATTATCAAAATATCTAATAAAATTTAAAATTTTTTTGAATCAATTAATTCAATAAATATAATTTATAAAATTTAATTGTTCTCTAATTGATTTGATTGAAATTTTATAAATTATATATTTTGTTTTAATAAGGTCTTTTAGTATAATGGTCGTACAGCAACCCTTCAAGTTGCTAGTGTCAGTTCGAATCTGATAAAGGCTATGTTTTTTATATATATTTTAAAATAAAAGTAAAATATAATATATAATAATTAAACAAATAAAAATTAATACTTTTTATTATATTATTAATTCAATTAATATATAAATTCATTTAATAAATATATATTTAACTTAATAGAAGTATATAAATTTTTAAATAAATAACTTAATTATATAAATTATTTAAATAATATTTAAATAAAATTTATATTAAATATTGTTAATCGTTATTAAATTAAAATATAAATTTAATACTAATTTTAGATACCAATAAATAAAATAAAACATTAAAATGTTACATAATTATAATTTAATTATAAATTCTCCATTAGAACAATTTGAAGTAAGTAGTTTAATAAGTGTAATAGCTCCTATATTTGGATATATAAATATAAGTTTAAGTAATTTAGGATTATATTCTATATTAATATTATTTATAATATTAAGTTTACATATAATAAGTAATAATGAAAATAAAATATTACCATCAAAATGAAGTATAGCTATAGAAAGTATATTTACAACAATTAATACAATGGTAAGAGAACAATTAGGTAAAGAAATTTATTTACCATTTATTTATTCATTATTTTTCTTTATATTAATAAGTAATTTAATAGGTAATATACCTTATTCATATACTATAACAACTTCTGTAATAGTAACTATTGGATTATCATTTACAATATTAACAGGTGTAACTATACTTGGATTATATATTCATAAATTACATTTTTTCTCATATTTTGTTCCATCTGGAACTCCTTTAGCTTTAGTTCCATTATTAGTTTTAATAGAAACTGTATCATATTTAGCTAGAGCTTTATCTTTAGGTATAAGATTATTTGCTAATATGGTAGCAGGTCATTCTTTATTAAAAATATTATCTACTTTCTTATATCAAATGTTTAGTAGTAGTTTTATTATAGCTATATTCACTTTAATTCCATTTGCATTCTTTTTAGCATTATGTGGATTAGAAGTAGCTGTATCTATTATTCAAGCTTATGTATTTGTATTATTAGTAATATCTTATATTAAAGATGCTATCTATTTACATTAATTATTATTAATTATAATTTAATTTTAATTATAATTTATTAATAAATATTAGTAATTATTTAATAATAAAATAATTTTATTATTAAATAATTGTTTATTATTAGATAAACAGTTCATTTAATTAATTTACCCCCTTTTTATTATATAATTATTATTATAAATATAGTTTTAAGAATTAGAAATAAGGAATAGTTTACATTGGAAAGTTAAAACGATTGCTAATTGTTCGGGTTCTCCCTTAGGTGTTCGACTCACCTCTATTCCGTAAAAAATATAAATTTGTTTTTTAAAATTTTTGTTAAATAAAATCAAAAATAAAGGAGTAAATATGAAAAGTGAGGAATGTTGTATGGATTGACGACTTTATTCAACTAATGCTAAAGAAATTGGAACTCTTTACTTAGTATTTGCAATATTTGCAGGTATGATAGCTACAGGATTTTCAGTTTTAATTAGATTAGAATTATCTTCACCAGGAGTTCAATTTCTTCAAGGAGATCATCAATTATTTAATGTAATTATAACTGCTCACGGAATATTAATGTTATTCTTTATGGTTATGCCAGCATTTATAGGAGGTTTTGGTAATTATTTTTTACCAATTCATATAGGAGCTCCTGATATGGCTTTTCCAAGATTAAATAATATAAGTTTCTGATTATTACCACCTTCATTAATTTTATTATTACTTAGTGCATTAGTAGAAAATGGAGCAGGAACAGGATGAACAATTTATCCACCATTATCAGGAATTCAATCTCATTCAGGTGGTTCTGTTGATTTAGCTATTTTTAGTTTACATTTAACAGGAATATCTTCATTATTAGGAGCTATTAATTTCATTACTACAGTTTTAAATATGAGAACAAATGGTATGAGTTTACATAAATTACCATTATTTGTTTGAAGTATATTTGTAACTGCTATTTTATTATTATTAGCTTTACCAGTTTTAGCTGGTGGGATAACTATGTTATTAACAGATAGAAACTTTAATACTAGTTTCTACGATCCAGCTGGAGGAGGAGATCCAATATTATTCCAACATTTATTTTGATTCTTTGGACATCCTGAAGTATATATATTAATTATACCAGGATTTGGTGTAATTAGTCAAGTAATTTCTACATTTTCAGGAAAACCTATCTTTGGTTATTTAGGAATGGTATATGCTATGTTTTCTATTGGAATATTAGGATTTTTAGTATGATCTCACCATATGTTCAGTGTAGGATTAGATGTAGATACAAGAGCTTATTTCACAGCAGCTACAATGGTAATTGCTGTACCAACAGGAATTAAAATATTCTCTTGAATTGCTACATTATATGGAGGTAGTTTAAGATTAACAACACCTTTACTATTTACATTAGGATTCTTAGCTTTATTTACAATTGGAGGTGTAACAGGAGTAGTTTTAGCTAATGCTTCATTAGATTTAGCGTTACATGATAGAATAAAAAAAGATCCTCTTTATATTCAGAAATTCTGAGTAGGATTAATGGATGGTGATGGAAGTATTCAAGTAAATCATTGAAGATATAAAAATCTTCAATATAGATTAGTTATTAAATTAAAATATTGTATTGAAAATTTAACAATGTTAAATTTAATTAAAAAACATATTGGAGGAAATGTAAGAATTATTGAAAATAATAAATTTATTATTTGAGTAGTAAATGAAAGAAAACTTATTCATAAATTAATTAATGTATTTATTACTTATCCTCCATTAACTTCCAGATTAAGAGCTCAATTAGCATTTATGTTAGAATGTTTTCAACAAAATAATGTTGACTGATATTTAAATGCTAGAGATAAAAAATATCTTAATCCAAATATAGATGTTGTTAAAATTGATTATAATTATTTTAATGAATGATTATCAGGTTTTATTGAAGCAGAAGGTTGTTTTTCTATTAAAAATGTATCAAATAATCACTCATTTTCAATAGGACAAACAACTGATAAATATATAATAGATACAATAAAAAAACATTTCGATGCTCAAAATGAAGTTAGAAAAATAAATAACAAATTTTGATTAATTGAAATTTATAGAAAATTAACTTTAATAAAAATTATTAATCACTGTATTAATTATCCATTACTTGGAGAAAAAACACTTTCATTTATCAAATTTAGAGATCTTTTTAAATAGTGTCATGTTGTCTTACCACTATGATAAATTTAAATAATTAATTTATCGGTAATATTATTTATATATTAATATTGCTAACGGTGAAACCTTTTAAATGGAAATAATGCTGTTTCCATGCTACAAATTTAAAAGGCAATACCGTGGAAACCAAAAATATAAATTTTTAAAGTAGTTGTTTTAAATCAATTAAAAATTAAGAAAATTAAGAAAATTAAGAAATAATTATTTAACTATATTACCCACTTTTTTTAATTTAAACGAGGAAAATTAATTTTATTAAATTATATTGCAAATCAAGGTTAAGGAAGAATGGTTTCTTCATAGAAAATTCTTAATTCTTATTTAGGGTTCGATTCCCTTTAATTCTATTATTAATTTGTAATGTATCTTAGATTTAAAGTTTGCTCCATATTCTTTTGTAAATTACAAAGATGAAAGTATGTGAATTAATCTAAATAGATAGTTTAAAATAAATTATGATCTAGATAAAAGAGGAGAAATTTAAAATTTTGTTAAGTAAGGGTTAATTGTCTATTGGTATAGACTGGAATTCTCTTAATTTTCTGTTAGGGTTCGATTCCCTTTAATTCTAATTCCAGTTATCTTAAAGACAACTTGGAATTAATAATACGTTCTTAAATTTTATTTTCTTAATTTTCTTAAACAATTTAACAACAACTTTAAAAATTTATATTGAGTAGGATCCGTAGAGACTATACGTGGTAGTCGAACGTTAATTAAGTTTAATTATTAGATGAGATATAGTCCGATCCTCATTGTAAAATGAGCATATTTTTATTTTATTTATAATAAATAGTAATAAATTATTGACTTATTATGTAGTAGCTCATTTCCATTATGTATTATCAATGGGAGCTGTATTTGCAATATTTGCAGGTTTTTATTTCTGAGTATCTAAAATTACAGGTAAATCATATAATGAATTATTAGGAAAAATTCATTTTTGAACTTTATTTATAGGAGTAAATACTACTTTCTTCCCTCAACACTTTTTAGGTTTAGCAGGTATGCCTAGAAGAATACCAGATTATCCTGATGCCTTTAGTGGTTGAAATCAAATTTCAAGTTTTGGATCTTTAATTTCAATTATGGCTACTGTATTATTTGGTTATATTATTTATGATTTATTTGCTAATGGAAGTTCAGTAAATACTAATCCTTGAAATATACCTTCTTATTTCACATCTTCAGAACAATTTAAAAATGAAACAGATACAGCTACAACTTTAGAATGAACATTACAAAGCCCTATACCATTACATGCTTTCAAAATGTTACCTGTTCAATCTTAAATTGATAAATTAGAAATATATTAATTTATTTTTAATTTAAAACTTTTTATTTATTTAATAAATAGTTCATTTAATTAATTTACCCCCTTTTTATTATATAATTATTTTTTGTATTTTTATTTAAAAGAATTATATAAAAAGACTGTAGCATAATTGGTAATGCAGTTCGCTCATAATGGATATTATAAGGGTTCAATTCCCTTCGGTCTTAATTATAAATAATTAACTTAATTAATCTTCTAAAATTAATTAAGAAATATGAAATTTTCATATAATACTTTAATAATAAAAATAATTTATATTTTATTAACAGTGAATAGTTGAATGTAATTCAATATAATTAATTATAGATAAAAAAAACCTTGAGAGTCTCC
>Ga0247664_1000139_pt1 | contig 18212 bp, 25 predicted proteins | sample CNK05_metaG_FD_182715 | JGI IMG/M metagenome (GOLD analysis project Ga0247664, IMG submission 182715) | Soil microbial communities from Purdue University Martell Research Forest, Indiana, United States - CNK05 | ecosystem: Environmental > Terrestrial > Soil > Temperate forest > Bulk soil...
GTCATTGCTTGGCGCTTTTACCTCCCTGCGCTCAGTAGGTAAGGCCAAGTTCACGCTTCCAACGTGTCTCGAACTCAGTAGTGTCAAGGTGAACACCACGACCAAGATTACGCAAGGCAATGAACCACACCTTACGCAGATGTTCTGGTATGTAGTCCTCACCTGCATTGTTGTCGTGGATACGTTGAAGCTCACTCAACAATGAACCATGTTGGCTCATAAGAGCCTTGAGTGTTGGAGGACAGAAGTGCTTCGTCCTTAATGCGTAGATGGGCTGACCTTCACAGTTGGGGGTATACTCATTCTCTGGGATGAGGATACCCACAGCACACTTCATGCCTGTGACTTCATCATGGTATGCACAGCCATTGTGTGGCGTATAGCATACACGACCCTGCTGCATGAGGTGATTGGCTACCTTAGACCACACCTCTTGTGCAGTCATGTAGTTGGCTACAAGTCCATCAAACATTACTTATCTCCTTCCACTATCAAGTCAGTGTGGTAATAGCCACAGAGCAGAGCCTGATCTGCACCATAGACTTGCTTCTCACCACACGACTCACATGTGTAGCGTTCAGCATCAGGCTCACAACCATCTGCTTCTTCACCACATGCTAAGCAGATGCCTGGATTGTCGAGTGAGTGTAGTTGTCGCATACACATGGCAGTGATGCGATCCTCTGTGATAGATGGATGTATCTTCATCACATATGACCCGTTGCCAGGCGCCGCTTCGCATCACGCTTAGGGAACTCCACTACGTTCTCAGCACGACGAGCCTGTGCAATGAGCCTCTCTAGGTCATTGACCAGACGTGTGTTGATGAAGCCTGTTGCATAGGCTACATCGAGACGCTTCTGTAAGCGATCCAACTGCTTGATGTTGAAGTGCTCAACACCATTGACCAGTGTGTATGTCTTAGCTCTGCTCATTGATACGCACCGCCCCTGTATCTGCATAGTGTTGAAGCACATAGGCTAGTAGACCTGCTTGCTTTCTGTCCAGTTGGACATGGTGTGCATCACTCAATAGAGCTAGCACCATGACAATGTATTTGTCTGAAGGTAGTTCACCTTCACCAAAGCCTTGCCATTCCTTACGCATACTCCAACCAACGACTAAGCGAGTAGTCATTGCATTCCTACTTCCATTACTAAGTGTTACTGGAAGAGAGAATGGATCGTTGATTATTATCTTATCACGGTGTTTCATTGGTTGTGCCTTCATCCTCTGATTGAGTGGAGAGTTGTGGTCGTGGCTCTGCCACTCCCCTGTTGATGATCTCCTCATCACTTGGTCGTATCCTATATACCTCATCTCCTTCATCGGGACGACACTCAGTACGTATGGCTGTGCCATCTCCATACAGGTCCATGTATGTTCCATGTATGAAGTCACGTGTAGCCAACCATAGCCTCCATGCATCTGTGATGCGTATGATGCGATAGAGACGAGTGCCTGGCTGCACACCGATTGTGCTATGCATGTTGGGGTCATGCGATAGCATGTTGGTGCCATTGTTGGGGTCGAGGCTACGCCTCTCCCCTTCATGTGCTGCCCATGCTGCAAGCATGTGTTGCTGACGTGTGCTCAATACCATTCCACCCTTACATCACAGATTACTTTGCCTGATCTAACATCTTGGCAGTTCTCTATGAATGAATGAGGCATTGCAGGTCTATTGATCTCACGCATGACTATAGTATACAGACCCCAAAGGAAGAGACCACCAAGTATGCTCACACTAATTGCACCTGCTGTGAACTCAATGGCTTCTCTTAGCTTGCTAGATGGTATTGGCTTTGGTTTGGGATCGTATAGGTGTAAGCGTTCACCATTACGATGCATGTCCTTAGCCCACTGACTTTCGCCAGTGGGTGCAGGTTGGATGATGTTGAAGTCCATTACGCTGCCTCATTCAGCTTGTCGATGTAGATGCGACGGATCATCTGCTCCTCAACGACAGTCACACCAGTGAATGTCTTGGGATCGACCTTAGACTGCATGAGCCAGCCATAGTAGTAATCAGTGCCATCCTTGAAGAATAAGTAATACAGGTTGGCAATGTGGTAGAGGAAGCAGTTGTGTGCTGTGGCTACTGCTTCCTTCTTCTTAGCCATGTATGTGGCACGAGTGATAGGCTGCAAGTCCACAAGGATATGCTTGCTATCGTCCATAGTCATTACTCCTGAGTATCAATTGTTGTGTGTAGTATGCCTGCGTAGTATTCACCTCCATGAGTCAAGTATAGAATAGGTATACCTGCCTTATAGATGATGTAGCGAGATGGATGACATACACCTGTAGTTGGTCTATTCAAGTAATAGGTATGTGCATCTATCTTCACCATGCTTGTATGCATGTTGATGTAGCCTCCATGTATGTGTAGTGTATTGGGGAATGAATGAGCGTCTCAGAAAATGGATACATATTATGCATCCATATAATGAGACAGCTTGCTTACTTACTTCCGGGTCCCCTCCCGACGAAGTAGTCTATTATACCACGGATTGGACCATTTGTCAAGGCCCATCTGGGTATGCTGTGGGTGCAGATATGTTCGGCCATGAAATGGTGTATGGTCAATGGGTTGTTGGGGTGGCCTATACATGATTGCGTGTGGCTGTATGTGGGAATGGTTGGGCCTTGTCTTGCCGTTGCGTTGAGCAGCTACCGATGCCTGTGTATACATGATGCTGCACCAGTGTAGTGCTGTGGCTCAGCCTTCGGCTTCGCCTCTGCACTTGCATGGTGTGGTCGCTGCTTCGCAGCTCCCCTCGTATACACACACACGTATGGCCACACACCTGTATACACAGATGCATGGCCATACGATTGTATATACAGATGAGGGCAACAAAAAGCCCCAGTGCCTTGCGACACTGGGGCTGATTGAGTGTAGGCTAGATTATGCCGCTGCTTTAGTGGCCGGCTCGCTAATCAGCCGATTGAACAAGCGGGTAAGGTAGACGATTGCCTCCTGTTCCGCTGGTTCATAGTCCTCTAGCTTCAACGGAATGTCCTTGCTGTCCTTCAGATCACGCTCGATTGCAGCACGCAATCCGATGGCCATACGTCCGCTGGTCTGGACCTTAAGCACAGCGTCTATCGTCTCCTTAGTGAAGGAACCTGCTTCGCCTTCGCTGTCATTGCCGGACGTGTCATCCGTGACCAAGCCACTACCCGGCTTCTGCGCATAGACAGCAAGCACCTGCTTCACGCTAGCACGTATGTCGAGTGTCGCTTGTTCGCCATGCTTGTCGAGCGCCATCACGGTATAGGACCGATTATCAAGAGGGATAGTCTTGTTCTCGCGAACTGCCTTCCCAAGTGCATACATCCCTTCCCAATCCATTGTGACAGGAACAATCATGCGCGGCGGAACATTGAAGCAGGAGGCAGTCTGGTCATAGCTATCGGTAGTCATGCCGTGCTTGTGCGCCACGATGCAAAAGACGGCGGCGGTGTCGAGGATAGACTTGCGATTGCGATAGAGCATCCGCGCATCCTTCACCTCTTGGGTGATGGTAATCTTTTTGGACATAGACGGAGGCTTGCCCAGAAAGAACAAAGCAACCTGCTTTTTCCATGCGGCGGTAGCGGAAGGTGAGCCAATCATGTTGGCAAAGTCCGCAGGCTTCACGTCATTAGCGACAAGCTGGTCACGCCAACGCATAATGTCCCATGCGATGCGTTGGTTAAGCTTTACGTTGCTGGTGTCGTTTTCAAGCATGGAGTGCAAGGCAGACAGCACATCTTGTTTGATAACGTCGGGGTCAATGGTGTTCCGCTTCACATCGGAGGCGGTATTGCCATTGGCAGGGGTAGCACTCTTGGGCTTGGAAGCCATGATGTATACACTCCGTGTCCATACACTCACATCATGTGGTGTTTCAGGACGGGTAGGCACTTAGTGATCTCTCACTGTCACTATAATAGCACAGTGTAGCCCAAAAGTCAAGTTGTAGTCCGCGTGCGTAGTGCAACTATCGCTTGCGCAAGCAAATCTTCATTGCGTGTTACTTGCTCAATCTCATGAGGCAACAGCTTGCTGTGCTCTGCGATGCGAGCCCATGCCGCAAGCTGTTGCTCAGTGTCGGCAATCAAGTCAGCTAGTTCCGCTTCCGTATACTCAGTGAAGGAATAGATCATATCGTGTAACTCCGTGCCACCATAGGCACCATAGGATATGGTGACGACAACCATGCTTACAAGAGGCAAGCGTAAGATAATCTAGCTAAGACATGCAATGTATAGACAGTATGCATCTACATATGTGCAATGCATCTCACACTCTAGCTAACATGAGCATATGTATACGCAAGCTAGGCTAAGGCAGGGAAGGCTATGTGAGTGTAGGCTACCGTATGACCAGCCAAGACAAGCTAGGCTGTAGCAGGCTCACAGAGGCAGCATGGACAGCTTACGTTATGTCAAGTTAGACAGATAGACTCACCACATAAAGCTATCCTTATGTCCATGCATAGGCTGGCAATGAGTGCATATTATGTATCCATGACTCATTGCAGTATGCGATCATGCATGTATACACATATACACATACATAGCATGTATATATCATAGCATACACCAATGTATGGACATACACTTGTGTATACATAAGTAAGGACAGCTAAGTGTAGATACGCTAGCTGTCACCTAGTGTAGTGTGTTCGTTGTGGACAGACCTGTTGATAGAAGCTGGTGTTGATAGAAGCTGGCGCCTCTCCACTGTCTATACGCTTGTCTGTCTATACAATCGCCACCACACTGTGCCATGTGTATACATGCGTGTGGACATGCAAGTGTGTATACGATGCACTGAACAGCCCCCCACTACCCCCTCTCAATTCCCAAAGACCGGGTATACACATGCACGCGGCTCGTAGCGTGCGGCTGGATCACTACACGATCCGCAACTCAACTCCGCTTTGCGTCCGCTTATTTATTGTATATGTATATAGTAGGGGCTTTTTTATTCGTAGTAGTAGGAGTGGTGTTAGTGCTTGTGTCTATTGCAGTTGTGTGATCTGGTGTAGGCTCCTCTCATCAAGTGGAGACTGAAGATGGCCGTGTATGGTCTTGGAACTCCTGGACAAGTGCCTTGGACTGGCTACTCCAATACCCTTGGTGCAGGGGATGCCAACAAGGAAGCTCAGTCTGGGTATATCGCATTCAATGGGATTACGCAGCGAGATGAGTTCTTGGCTAAGGCATTCCGTAATGGTGCTGGTAGCATGGCTCTCAAAGCTCTGTGGGTTGCATTGACTGGCACTGCTGTTGGAAGCAATGCCACTGCTACATATAAGCGTGTGTCTGGGATGATTGCAGACAACAACTATGGTGGTGTGCGTCCTATTGAGACTGTAACTGTAGTCAATCGCAATACTACTGCTGCTGATGACACAGCTATCACTGCACTGCTCAATCGTAATGTGTTTCCTAGCACGTATGTAGCTGATCTGAGTGGTAATGGTGGTGGTGGTAAGTTGGGGTATTGATGATGGCATCTGATTATGGTCCTGAGATAAAGGCAAGTCAATCCAAGCCAGTAAAGCGTCCTAGCCAAGTGAAGAAAGAGTCACCTGCTGATAAGGCACGTGATGTGAAGCGTGGTATTCCTGAAGGTGGTGCTCGGGACATGAAGCTGGATGCTATGCCAGCTAATCAGGCTCCTCCATCTATGCAAGGTGGTGGTGGAGGTCATAGTCCTGCTCATGCTGCAATGGCTGCATCTATTGCACATGCCATTCTAGGTAAGGGAGGTATGTGATGGCTGTAGCTCCAAGTGTGCAAGCTAGCACACAGACTGATGGTGGTGAAGATCAGCTATCACCTACGACACTTGTGTTGAATGCATTGCGTAAGGCTGGTGTGCCTATTACGAATGAGAACATCCGTCGCTTTGTATCCTCTAATGCACGTGAGAGTGGACAATCTGGTCCCGATCTTATCGCTGGCCTGCGTAGTGGTCCAGTTGAGGACAGTGGTCCAAGTGTAGGACAGAGTGGTAGTGTAGCCAAGGCAGTTGAAGGAGGGACTAAGAAGGAAGGCTATCTCGATGATGGAACGTTCACTGATGCCAACCGTGGTGGTGATCAGTCTGGCAGCAAACCAAGTTCGACTACGACACAATCCACTAGACCCGAAGGCACCCCATCCAATGTAGCCACTCCATCAGGTGGTCCTCCTATAGTTGTCGATCCAGGCTCAGGAACTCCTGGTGTTCTTGGTCCATCAAGTGGAGGTGGACCTAATTGGTTGGATGCACTTCTGCCTGCTGGTATTGCTGCACTAATACAAGGTGCAGGTGCAATACCTCGAAGTGGTGGTGCTGAGTTCGTTGGCAATGCACAGGTGCCATCAGGTCGTATGATGGATGTGCCTGGGACTCAGATCGGTAGCGATATGCCTACCTTGCAAATTACAGGCCAACGTCCACAGATCGCTGGACCACAAGCTGTGCCTCCACCTCCATCGCCTATGGAGATGAGTATGCAGAATGCGATGCGTCCTGCACTCGGCGCTCCAGGGCCTAACCCTGCTGATATAATTGGTGCAGGCCAACAATTACCTGCTGGCATCAATCCATTGAGTGTGCCGACACAGCCAACTGGTCCTAGCACACAGATAGTGCCACAGAATGTGCAAGGTGCACCGCGTGTGCCACTACGTCCCGGTGCTGGTGGTGCTGGTCCTATCCCTGGTGCTGGTGTCAATATGGGACAGCGTATCCTTCGTGGGTTGAGGTTGCCATAATGGTATTGCCTGTAGCAAATGAGCCACTTCGTTTGGCTGATGGCAGTGTTGTGTATCCTGGCGGTAGCATCATCGGTCCTGGCACTGCTGCTCCTGCCAGTAGTGGCTTTATAGAAGTGCCAACACATGCTGAAGCACAAAAGATAGTTAGTGCTACACGTAGGAAGTTGGCTGACCTACCTGAAGTGCCTCGCACTATGAATGCAGTTGGTGCAGTGTTAGCGTATTCGTTGTTTGGCCTCGATGATGAAGAGATTGCTATAGCAACTGGCTTATCAGTGGATCAAGTGGGTAGGCTTAAAGTCAGTGATCCATTCACACAGATGCACGATACTGTGGTTAGGACGATCATTGATAGTGAGACCGATGTTGTCAGGGACCTCTTGGCTAAGAATGCACGCAGCGCGGCTGCTACAATGGTGGAAGCTCTACAAGCTGGGAGTCGTTCAGATAGGATGGCCGCTGCTCGTGACATCTTGGATCGTGCTGGCCACCGTCCTGCTGATATTGTTGAGCATCGTCATCGGGTGGATGGTGGTCTTGTGATTGAGTATGTGAAGCGTGGTGTGGATACTGAAGTGCCTACCATTGACATGGGGAGTCTGTGATGACTACACGTAGAGGCAGTCATGGTGAGGATGTGCAGGCTGGTAGACCTGCGTTATCACAGACTATAGTGATTGGTGCTGGCAGTTTGCAGTGTGTGCCATTCCAGAATGCTACGCCTGGGACATATAATGCAGATGGCACACCAGTAAGGACACCTAATACCACTACGCATGTGCGTTTGGTAGCCACAAGTGACTGTTGGGTATCATTTGGGAGTAATCCTACTGCTGTGTCTGGAGGTGCAGCAAGTATCTTGTTGCCTGCTGGTGTGCCAGAGTATTTCTGGGTGTTGCCTGGTGAGCGTATAGCTGTAATACAGAACAGTGCTGCTGGTTCACTCAATATAGCTGAGTTGGCCTGATGCTATTCGGTGCTGGACACATTGGCAGACAGATGGTGTCTGCTAAGAAGCTGGGACCTATAGCTCCTGATGCTAATAGTCCTACGATTGTGCTTGACCTTATGACGCCGGGCACGTTGGATCCTGCATGGACGTTCATGCGGGCGAGCACTAACGGCACGTATTTTGACAACAACGGCGTCATGCAGAACGCGCCGGTAAATCTGGTGTTGCAGTCTGGCACGATGAGTGTTGCACCTTGGACGGTGACGCGCAGCACGGTGGCGGCTGGCGCGACTGTGGCGCCGGACGGGACGATGTCCGGGGTTCAGATCATCGAGGACACGTCCGCATCGACGACGCATTTGCTACAGCAGATTGTAGCGGGTGTTGCCGCGAATGCGGCGTTCACGGGTTCTGTGTTCATCAAGGCGAACACGCGGCAGTTCGTTCAGTTTCAGATGATCGATCAGACGACGCAGGCGAACTTTATTGCCGTGAATGTAGATCTGTTAGCTGGGAATGTTGGCGCGGCGATATTGGGCGGCGCTGCTTCTGGGGGTGTGGCGGCTATCAGGGGTGTAGGTGGCGGCTGGTATCGGGTGTCATTGACGGCGACATTGAGCGCGGCTGCGACGACGGGGATCATATTGCGGGTGCTGCCGTGTGCGGTGCTGGGCAGCGCAAACTACACAGGCGACGGGGTGTCTGGCATATATGCGTGGGGTGCGCAGCTAGAGACGGGCACAATAGCCACCCCCCTCATCACCACGACCACCCTAGCTGCGGGTGGGCCGCGTTGGGATTATGACCCCAGCACCCAGCAACTGAACGGTCTGTTGCTTGAGGAAGCGCGGACGAATAATGCGTTGCAGAGTGGGGATTTCACTAACGCAGTGTGGGTCAAGGGCGGTTGCACGTTGGCGGCGGGCACACTTGGTCCGAATGGTGCAGTTACAGGGTTCGGCCTTATCGCTAATGCTGGCGCGACAGGATATTTGGGTAGTGGAAACCTTACGCCAGCAGCGGGCACGACCTATACGCTAAGTTGTTTTATAAAGGCCGGCAGTCATACGTCGGCCTTGTTTTTAATGCCTGCTGCATGGTTTGCAGATGCGCTCATTCGGACTGTGACGTTCAACTTGGCTACCGGTATCGTGTCGGCGGTAGGCGGCGTCACTGCGAGTGGCGCGATCACTCCTGCTGGGAATGGCTGGTATCGTTGTTCGATAACAGCAACGCCAGACACCGCTGCGCTTGGTGGCTATCAGATCGCCCGGACGATGACGGTTGGTGATGGGGTGGCGCTGCAATACTATGTGTGGGGGGCGCAGTTCGAGGTTGGCAGCTATGTCACCAGCTACATCCCGACCACGACGGTAGCGGTCACCCGCGCGCGGGATAGCCTCAGTATAACCGCGCCCGGGACGTGGTATGACGTGACTAAGGGCAGCATGTCATTCGAGCATATCCCGAGGGGCGCCGGCGCCTTCTCATCACCTGCGCAGTTGGTCGGTGCAGCGACAGGCACGGATTTCATTGACTGCGTTGGTTATACAACGGCGGGCACCGTGCCTGGTGTCAGCTACGGCCTGGGCACACATACGCAGAAGGTGGGTGGTGTTACCCAGGTGCAGGCTGGGTTTGGTGGAGCCACATCGGTTGCGATCAATGCCATGCACCGACACGCGGTAAGTTGGGCGCTGGGTAATGGTGCACGTGCTGCGGTGGATGGCGTGAACGGCGTTCCTGGCAATCCGCCAGCCCCGGCTGCATTGCCGACAATCACCAGCCTGACGCTTGCCGGTATCGCGAACAGCCAGCCGCAGGTTAGTCTCTGGGCACGCAAGTTCCAGTATTGGCCGCGACAGCTATCTCAAAACGAACTTACTCTTGTATCTATAGGAGCAATGTAATGGCTAAGCCTGATACCACAGCCAAGCCTACGAATGACCCACAGCTTGAGAGTCGTGTTGCAGCACTTGAAGCACGCATGACCACTGCTGAGACAGACATCCTTGAAGTAGATGCACGTGTGACTACGCTAGAGGAAGCAGAAGATGGAGGAGAGGTAGAGCCTCCACCTATTGATCCACCTGATCCTGAGCCAGAGCCAGAGCCTGGAACACGTGTGCCACTGTCTGTTGATGTGTTGATGGGTGGTGTCACCACTACGTTGAATGAGTCGAATGGTGTCGAGCTAGACTCGTATGTTGACCCAGAGGGCAAGTTCACACAGCGATGCATCAAGGTGACAAACAGTGCATTGCCTGACTTCGTTATGCATGTCCGTCCTGACTTGGATGGTAAGCGTGAAGAGGTCGTGTTCGAGCTTGGTAAGGTGCGCAGTGCTGCTAGCATCATCATGTCTGACTTCCGTGTGGTCATCAGGCAAGGTGAGACTGTATTGTATGATGAGACAATTGCGGATCAGTGGTATCGTAGTCGTTGGCGTTGGCAGTCTGAGCCTCGTCCTGTGCGTCATACAGTTGCTGAGTTGATGACTGCTGGGTATCTGCCACACTATACTGAGACGTTGGCTACGAACACACCTGCATCATCTGTGCAGTCGTATACGCCTATGGGATTTGCAGGCATTACGACTACGATGGGTGGGACTGGTGAGCGTCCAGACATTGGCCCAATGACTGAGTGGCAAGCAGACTATATCTGCACTGGTCGTAATCTAGAGACGGTATTGGCACAGGCTGAAGCGTGCAACAGCTTCCCTTGGTGGTATCGTGATGAGAACACTGATGCACCCATTGATACGTTCGTTGAGACGAAGGCTTCAAGCTACAATAGCAGTGAGCCGTCGCCATATCTCTTCAATGATTGGCGTATTAATCCAGATAATCCAGATGCCATCGTCAAGATACAGTGTGACACTGCACATCATCCCAACTTGAGCTACCTTCCTTATCTCCTATGCGGTGATCCGTATTACCTTGAGGGTCTGCATACGATTGTCAACTACAACATCTTGGCTCAGCCGTGGAATGGGCGGATGTATGACATTTACTTTGCCATTCGTGCTCATGCATGGGCATTGAGGTGTGCTGCTGAGGCAGTGAAGGTCACGCCTGAAGTGACACCTAATTGGATGCTGCCAAAGAGCTACTTTGTGAAGCATCTGAATGGTAACAGGGATTGGATGACTGCGACGTATCTGCATCCGACTGGTGCTAATGCTCCTGCATGGACACTGTTCTGCACTACTGAGCAGAGCTTCGGTGACAATGATGAGAGTCCACAGGCTCCACAGGGCACGTATAGCCAAACCTATATGGAGGAGTTCTCTGCATTCATCATCTGTTGGGTAGTGCAGTTGGGCTTTGAGGATTGGCGTCCTATTGCTGAGTGGAAGATCAAGAACACCATTGCTAGGACAGATGGTAAGAGTGGATGGGTGCGTGCTATCTCAACTCCGTATCGTGAGAACCTGCGTCCTGCTAAGACAGAGCCGTGGTGTGCTTCGTGGAAGGACTCATGGGACCTGACCAATGCACGGTATCACTTCACGTATACCGATCCTAATGTGTTGGCAATCGGTGGCAATGACATCTCGTATCCGACGTATACGGAAGGTGCATTGGCTATTGCCAAGTCTATTGGTATCGCTGCTGCTGAGCCATCTCATACTTGGATGCATGATCAAGTGAATAAGTTGATTGCTGCGACACCTCAGCGGTATCGTGCTCGTAAGTGGTGCATTAGTGCAACATGATACACTGGACAGAGAGATACATACCAGAGCCAAACAGTGGTTGTTGGCTTTGGCTTGGTAGTGTCGATGCACTTGGATATGGAAAAGTCAATGTGCAAGGACACTATTTGGCACATAGGCTTGCATATGCAGAGACATATGGAGAGATACCAGAAGGATTGTATATTCTACACAAATGTGATGTCCCTTCATGCATAAATCCTGAGCATCTGTATGCTGGTGAGCAACAAGACAACATGAATGACATGGTTGCTCGTGGCCGAGGTGATAGTGGGTGGCGTGGCATGACACATTGTGTGAATGGCCATGAATGGAACGAAGAGAACACGTATTGGCGCGGTAAGTGGCGTAACTGTCGCATGTGTGGCAGGGAGAATGCACGTAGACGCGCAGGCTGGAGCTAATGGCCGTAAAGAGATACAAGATAATCGAGGGAGGGATGCATGACCGTTTTCATAAGTCCTATTCCAAGGTCCAGTTTCTTGGTGGTGGCTTCGGTAACGGAAAAACAGCAGCATCATGCGTAAAGGCACTGAAGCTGTCCAAAGACTATCCTGGCTGCAATGGGCTGGTAGCCAGGAGCACCTATCCGAAGTTAAACGACACTATCAGACGCGAGTTCTTGCAATGGTGTCCGCCGCATTGGATAAAGCGTATGCCGAGCAGAGACGAGAACACCCTGATCTTGAAGAATGGGTCCACTATCAACTTCAGATACGTTGCACAACGTGGCAAAGAGACAGAAGAGAGCAAGTCCAACCTGTTGTCAGCAACTTACGATTGGATAATAGTGGATCAGTTGGAGGACCCAGAGTTCTCACACAAAGACTTCATGGACCTAATGGGACGATTGCGAGGGAACACAGAATACGTTGGTGATGATCCACGTATGCCTCGTGTTGGTCCTAAGTGGTTCATGGCTACACTCAATCCGACACGGAACTGGTGCTATCGAGAGATTGTCAAGCCACTGCATGACTTTACACAGCGTGGTTTGGTAACTGACAAGTTGATGTGTGAGGTAGACCATGCGGGGAAGCCCATTCTCGACAGTGCTGGTAAACCAAAGCCGCTCATTGAACTCTATGAAGGCTCCACGTATGAAAACGTCGATAACGTCGGAGAGGATTACATCCGAGGCATGCTCGCCACCTACACAGGAAGCATGCGTGAACGCTTTGTTTTTGGACGATGGGGTGCGCTCTCAGGTCTTGTTTACCCTCAGTTTGATGAAGCGCAGCATCTCGTATCGTATGACGATGCAACCAGGAACTTGCGGCAATTGTGGCGCTCCGGCTTTCGTCCTTCATTCATGGAGGGATACGACCACGGACTCGCACGACACAGTTGCTATGGACTCTTTTACGCGGATGATGACTCCAATGTGTTTCTGCTCGATGGGTTCAGAGTTGCAGAGCTTACCGTCGCAGACGCGGCGAGCCATATACACAGAATACGTGCTGAAGTCGGCATCACGGATGCTGAACTTGGACCCATCTATGCTGATCCAGATGTGTTCAGGAGGAAGTCAGGCAACAGCCGAACAGTCGGAGAGACCGTTGACAACCTCTTCAAAGAATACGGAATACGAATGCAGAGAGGCAACAACGATATTGCAGCAGGGATCGCTAAGAATTGGGGTTATCTGACACCTGATATACGGCATGAGCATCCCTACACAGGACTGATCGTAGCTCCACACTTCTATGTAAGTGATAGGTGTCAGTGGTTCGTTGATGAGATCACAGAGTATTACTTCAAGCGTGATACCAGTGATGAGATCAGTGATGTGCCAGTGGATCGCAACGATCATGCGATGGATATGTGGAAGTATGCAATGAGCAATAGGCCGAAGCTGGCTATGTTCATTGGTAGGAGTGATGCTCCTCCTGCATGGATGAGTTGGCATGAGATAGAACGAGGTAAGCACAAAGGTAAGAAAGCGAGGCACAAGTGATGTTGGGATTGGTGCTGTTGGTGTTTGCATTCGTGCTCGCAGTATGTGCAGCAGCGAATTGGCCTATTGTGCCTAGACCACACCTTGGTTGGGCTGCCTTCGCTTGCTTCATTGCATATCTATTGTTTGCACATGGTCCTATGGTGTTTGGCAGATGAGTGGCACGTATGAAGACCCAACTGAGCCTCCTGATCCTGTAGAGCAATCACTTGAACAGGATGGTCTTGGTGTTCCACCACCTCCTGAACCAGCAGCAGTATATAAGGCATTGCCTGGTAGTCGTATTCCTGTATCGAGTAAGCGTGGTCTCATCTGGAAGTCTAGGAAGGACCAAGGCCAGAAGGCTATGGGTGATCTGATTGATGCATGGGATGAAGCCATACGGTATTACAACCATGATCAGGCAGATCACAGAGATAGTGCTACGAGCACAGGAAGCAATGCCAGAGCAAGTGGCAATAGGAACATTGCCAAGAGGCTCAATGACATATGGAGTAGCACTGAGAACATCGTGTTCTCAAATGTCACTGCTCAGGTGCCTGAACTATATGCCAAGAACCCAATTGTCTCCGTATCTGCAACTCCTACTCTATCCGAAGAGATCGACGAGACAGTCGATGCTTATGCACGTGCGCTCCAGAAGCTGATTGGTGTGCTGTTTGCAATGAAGACAAGCCCTGGTGTGAACATCAAGCCCAAGGCTAAGAAGAATGTGCTCATTGCATTGTTGACTAATCAGGCATGGTTCGAGGTTGGCTACACGAAGAAGGACATGAGTAGTGAACAGGCCATGCAGGACCTGTTGCAGTTGTCTACAGAACTTGCTGAGGCCAAAGAGACTGAGGAGATACGAGAAGTCGAAGGCAAATTGATGGCCTTAGAAGAGAAGATTGAGTTCTTGCAGCCAAGTGGTCCATTTGTGCGCATACGGATGCCTCATCAGGTCATTCGAGACCCAAATGGCAATGATCCGTATCTGAGTGATGCTAATTGGATGATGATTGAGGACATGCTGCCTACTGCATACATCAATGCTGTGTATGCTGAGGAGGATGAGGAGACTGAAGAGTATCGTAGCATCTTTGAGCCTACGCATGTGTTGAATGCAGGTGCAAGTGGTGCTGACAGTGAAGAATTCAGTCTGTTCACTCCCAATAACAAGTATAGTGCGTATGGCTATGACAGCAAAGATGGCTATGACAAGGCTTGCTATACCAAGATATGGTATGTGTGGGATAAGGTCACACGTCGATTGGAGATGTGGGCAGACAATGACTGGAAATGGCCTATCTGGGTATGGGACGATCCCCTTCAACTACAGGGCTTCTACCCGCTCACCCCGTTGTGCTTCCATGACAATCCTATCTCGGTATACGCCAAGGGAGAGGTTAGCTATTACCTCGATCAACAGGACCAGATTAACGAGATCAACGATGAGCGTCGTAGAGCACTGCTTTGGGCCAGACGCAACATCTTCTATAATAAGAACACTGGTCTTACCCAAGAGACCGTAGATAAGATACTAAAAGGACCCGATGCCACTGCTACTCCTATTGATGTGCCAGAAGGTGTCGATCCTAGTAAGATGATCTTCTCTCTACTGCCTCCTAGCATGGCATTCAATCAGTTGTTTGAGAAGGAAGACTTGTATCGGTCAGTCGATCGCATTGCGTCAACTAATGAGGTAGAGCGTGGTGGTCAGTTCAAGACGAACACTACGAACAAGGCTATCGACTACTACAGCACTATGGGCAACATGCGCATGGATATGCGACTTGATGCTATTGAGGATGCCCTTGGTGATGTCGGATGGAAGCTCGCCCAATTATGCCTCCGCTTCATGGACGTTCAAACCGCCTCCCAGCTTACAGGGATGGAAGTCAGTCCATTTTGGAGACCACTTGATAACCTTCGGGACTTTCAACAGCTTTCGATCAGCGTTGTAGGTGGCAGCACACAGAAGCTGACTACACAGCAGAAGAAGCAAGAGGCTGTGCAAGTTGGTCAGGTGATGGCTCAGTATGTTAGAGCAGCACCTGCGAGTGCGTTGAAGGTGTCATTGAATATGCTCAGTAAGGCATTCGATGACTTCATCATCAGTAAAGAGGATTGGGATGCGATTGAGCAGGAAGTAGCTATGATGGCTCAGTCACAACAGGGTGGTGCACCTGGTCAGGGTGGCGGCAATACCTCCCCGTCCCAGCCTGACAATGCGGCAGGTGCGCCACAGGCTGGTGGTGGTATGCAAGTTGCCGCAGCAGTAGTGCAAGCGTTGCAGCAGTTGCCACCACCAGTTCTACAGGCTATTGGACAAGCACTAGCACAAGGTGTGCCACCTGCTGAGATATTCAAGCAGATGCTTGCATCACAGGGTGGTCAGCCACAGGGGAACGCAGCATGAGCGGATCAACAGAAGAGTCAATCCTTAGCAACATACCCGACTTCAGGGAAGAGAGCGATGCCTCGACTGATAGTAGCCAACAAAGTAGCACAACGCAAACGGGACAAACGTCAACATCAGCAGAGGGTGCTACAACATCAGCACAGCCTGCTGGCACAGATAGCCAAGGCAGCGGAACTCAGCAGCCTACACAACAGCAAGCCTTTAGACGGAGACACGATGGACTCATCGAGCAGCCGAATGCTAATAATCCCAAGGTTAGAGACCTAGTTGATCCTGTTACTGGTAGACTAGTAGCCAGTGGTGGCATTGAGCGGCATGTGTTTGAAGAAGGCCAACGTCATGCACGTGAGAACGTAGCAATCAAGGGACAGCTACAGCAGTTGCAGGGCTTTGTGCAGAGTGTCGGTGAAGTGACACGTGAAGCTGCACGACTGAACATAAAGCCTGAAGATCAGATGATCGCAATGCGTGTGATGTCTGACTTCCTACGTGATCCTGTGAAGACTGTGCAGTATCTTGTAGAGGAAGTGAAAGCTAAGGGATACCCGATACCATTCCTTGAGCAAGGTATCAGTCCTGGCATGGACATGAGTGCTATTGCTAGGATGATTGATACTAAGATGCAGCCGTTCACACAGCAGCATCAGTTGACGCAGCAACAGGCCCAAATGAAGCAACGGGCAGAGGGTGAGTTGAACAGCTTCCTGGGCAACAACCCAGATGCCAATGAGAACCTTGACGTTCTGTCAGAAATGTTGCAGGCTCAGCCCTCTCTTTCGATCCATGATGCCTATACCAAGATGATACGGTGGGCACATGAGAACGAATTGGACTGGACCCAGCCGTTGAAGCAGCAGATCGCTGCGAGACAACAGGCACCACAGGGTCAGCAGCCTACCCATCAGCAGCCTATACAGCAGCAGCGTCCACTTCCTGGTGCAAGGAGTGTTGGCAGAGGTGCACAACCTGTCAACGGTGCAGCAAGGAGTGGTGCGCAGTTCGATGAGAATGCATCGTGGGCCGACATCATTCGTGCCTCGATGGAAGAACACAATGTAAGACTTAACTGATGGAGTAGGATATGCCTGTTGGCACCGTTGTCCCTGCTATGGCGGATGTGCTACACAGCACTCTGACCAAGAGTCGTCGTAAGCTGGTTATGGCCAGTATCAAGTCGAATGCGTTGATGGCTTGGGTGTTTGCTAACAACCGCGTTGAGTATGAGGATGGTGGTTACAATATCACCAATCCACTGACGGTTGGACGCAATCCCAACATCACCTCATATAACTATTATACTCCACTGCCTGTCAACCAGACAGATGAATTCGATACGGTGGAGTATGGCTACAGTCGTGTAGCTGGTAGCGTCATCATCTCCGATCAGGAAGAAGATGAGAACAACGGCAGTGCTGCCATCTTCAAGCTGATGAAAGAGAAGATGAACGTCCTTGAAGAAAGCATTAAGGACAAGTTCTCGACATACTTGTATGCTGTGGGCGGTGGGCTTGACCCTCTTGGCCTTGGCACTCTCATTCCCACTAATCCACTTACTGGCACCTTGGGAGGTATCAACAGAGCCACCCAGCCACAATGGCGCACCTCGGCTTATGTTTTTGCTGGTGGTGTGGACAGCACGAACATCGAAGAGGTGTTCGATGACATCTTCATGGACCTTACATTGAAGGGTGAGAAGCCTACGGTGATCCTTGTAGGGCGTAACATCTACAGGATGTATCGTCAGGCAGTGAGAGATAAATTCACCATCCCGTTGTCAGAAGGCAAAGCTGGCAAGCGCATGTTCGACCTTGGCTTCGAGGGTTGTATGCACAATGGTGTGCCACTGATGTATGATGAGGACTGCCCTGTGTCCTATGCATACTTCATCAATGATAACTTCCTGCGGCTGCATATGCTGCGTGGTGTGAACATGAAGGTGAAGGAGCTTGTTGCTCCGTGGAATGTAGATGCAGTTGGCAGTCGTGTGGTGTGGCAAGGTCAGTGGTGTTTGTGGAGAGCATTCCGCACTCATGCTGTGATGACGAATTAGGAGACATAGGATGAGTGACGAACCAGAGGCCCCAAAGCCATTGCTTGATGTAGATGTGTATACCACAGCAGCAGCTACTGATCCTCGTGTGACACATAGGGCTGTTACACAGGCACAGGAACATGTGATTGCAGCACTCAAAGAGAAGGGTGAAGAAGGTGGTGAGGCTCCTACAGCAGCACCAGTGAATGTCGATGTGCCGTATGCAAGTCAGGAAGGCACTACACTCTCTTGCACTATGGGCAATTGGGAAGGTGAGCCTACCTCGTATGCATATCAGTGGTATGTAGATGGTGCCAATCTAGGTGTGGCAGAGACCATCACAGTTGTGCCTGATGATGTTGGTAAGTCTGCGGTGTGCAT
>Ga0247664_1000140_pt1 | contig 18157 bp, 20 predicted proteins | sample CNK05_metaG_FD_182715 | JGI IMG/M metagenome (GOLD analysis project Ga0247664, IMG submission 182715) | Soil microbial communities from Purdue University Martell Research Forest, Indiana, United States - CNK05 | ecosystem: Environmental > Terrestrial > Soil > Temperate forest > Bulk soil...
TATTGACCATCACAACGATGGCAGCGCCACGGTGAAACACCAGATGGCGATGCGGTCTGACAAAGTTGGTATGGGCGACAACGATGATGACAGCTACGCGGTCAAGAATGTGGAAGAACTGGTTGCTCGTTTGAAAGAGAAGTTGGGTGGATCGGCAGAACCTGCTCCCGCCCCCGCGCAAGCAGCCCCATCCAGCGCAGCACCGGCTCCCGCAGCCGCCGCACCTTCAATGCCCTAAGAGGAGACATGGCGTATAACCCGTTTGATTTCGACAAGCTCTACCAGGAAGCAAAAGGAGCTGCCGAAAAAACGGGTTCTACGGACTGGCTCAAGTACGGTTATAACGATCCGAAGGTTTGGGAAGAAGATTTCCGCAGAGGCCAGCAAGACCTTTACTGGCTGTGTACGGACCTTCTTGAGTTGGCTCTGGTTGATGAAACTCACCGGCCAATCACGGACGATTTCTTTGTAAAAAAGAATCCGTACATCGAAGCGAGAAACTGGAAAGACGCGGTAGCGAAGCAGAGCACGTTCAAGAACCGCTTGCTTCTTTATCCGCGCGGCACATTCAAATCTTCCATCGACATGGCGGATGCGATTCAGTGGATCATCTGCTTTCCGAACATCCGCGTCTTCTACATGACCGCTGAAGAAGGATTGGCTGCTGACTTCGTTCGGCAAACCAAGTCCCACTTCCAGGTCGAAGAAGACAAGCAACTCAGTCGGTTTCAAATGTTGTACTTCACCCATTGTGTATCGGCGAAGAAAAAAGAGTCCGAGTTTGAGTTCATGTCTCGGTCTCGCAAAGAACAGCAAGCCCAACCTACTCTGCTGGCCCTGTCATTGGGAATGAGCACCGCAGGTAAACACGCAGACGTAGGTAAGTTCGATGATTGCGTCAGTAACACGAACTCCGGTCCTAAAGCCAACGAAGAGTCACGTAAGAAGGTTACGGCGGAAATTAAGCTGGCTCGGCCTATTGTCGATCTTTATGGCTACCGTGATTATGTGGGCACTCCGTATGATATTTCGGATGCGTACTCGTCACTGGAAGAAACAATCGTAGATTTGAAGGTTCTAAAAGAACCTGCCTGGGTTCTGAAACCGGGATCCCGTAAAAAGACTTTAGATCAGATCACCGAAGACGACATCGAGAGTCTACTGTTTGAAAAAGACGGCCACGGCGTCGAGCGTCTGTCATTCAAAGCTCTAAAAACCGAACTCAACGTAGACGCATACATCTTCTCGTGTCAGTACCTCATCAATCCGACTCTGACAAAGGTTGTGAAGTTTACGGAACAGATGATTCGCGCGGCAATCATTCCGCACGAACAGTTTCCGCAACCCGGAACTTACTTTGTCGGCATGGCGTGGGACTTTGCGAAGACTGACAACCCAGACAGTGACCGTTCCGTTGGTGGAGTAGCGTTGTTCACCACGAAAGGTCCTATGGCGGGCCGTATGTACATCGCGGACATTCGCCGAGGTCGGTATAGTAAGTCCGATCTACCCCATCAATTTGCAGGTCTGGGCGTCACATGGCGTCCGCTCGAAAAAATCGGAGTCGAGAAGTCGCCAGGAGCTGATTTTCTGGAGAACGATATTCTCCGGGCACTGGCTAAGGTCGGTTATCACGACTGTCCACCTATTGAGTGGTTTCCGGTAGACAACCAGCGCGGGGCCAAGAATGCCCGTGCCGAGGGAACTGAAAACCTCTTTCTGAACCAGCAAATCTTCTTTTCGGATCAGATCCCGAAAGATGTAATGAACGACGTTATTCGAGAGTTCGTTCAATTCAAAGCCGGGACAAACCGTAAGGACGATTCCGTGGATATGGTCGGCCATCTCAGCCGATTTCTACCAAAAGATATCGCCATTCCACAAACGGAACAAGAAAAAATCACGGCAGCTTGGGACGTGTTGGCACAGAAGCAAAGAAGCGAGCGCCAATTCGGGCATCGCGAGAACCCGCTAACCGAGACAGGCCAGCACTGGAAAACAGACGGCTACGACCTTCCGAAAGAAGTTGTAGTTCCCCCGCCTACTCACTGGGAGGGGATGCCGATTATAAAAAATTATGACGAACAATTACTAGGATCGTGATTACACGCTCCAAGAGGAAATAAATAAACATGGAACAAACCCAGCAAATTACACTTCCGCACTTCACGCTCTATGGACTAGTCGGATGTCCGCACTGCTATCAGGCAGAGACGTTTTTGCGCGTCCGGAATATTCCCGCTTTCTTGATCGTTTCAAACAACGACCCGATTATCATCAAAGGAGTTAAAGAGGTAACCGGTCAAGAAAACTATCCCGTACTCTGGCATCGACCCACCAATGAGATAGTAATCGGATTCAATCAGGAAGTGTATGAACGACTTGCTAAAACTTATTTTGACGGGGCTAGTGCAGGCACAAGCGGTTTATTTAGTGGTGTCCAGCAGCCTAGCGCAGAAGCTCAAGTCCCGGCTCCCCAAGCTACCCAGCCTGCTTAAAGAATTGTGGGATTGCCCCGTGTGTACGGGATTCTGGATTTCGCTCATTCTCTGTAAGGGCGACATCTACCAAACGTTGGCCGTAGGTTTTCTAGGCAGCGTCTTCTACGAATTGAAAGAAAAATTCGCACCATGTACAAAGTGTACAAATAAAGCGGATTTCTCAGGAATAAAGATCACTCGATAATGGCCCACGTCACGCCCGATCCGGCAAATCCTAATCAGCAACCGGAAGTAAGCCAGTTTAAAAGTCCTAGTGAAGTAACTAAGGACGGCGCACTTCAACTCTGCGTAACCGATACGATTAACACAGAGGCTTGGCTGCAGACGAATTATTGGACGCTGCGGTGGCGCGAAGCCGATGGGTTGTATCAATCCCCGCCGTCTGTTCGGATGTGGGAACAAACTACGGTTCCTCGTTCCAACGTGAACCGGTTCGTAGTCGCGGAAACCGTCAACTCGATTCACCCCCAGGTGATGAACGGTCTGTTTTACGAAACACCAGCCTTCATTCTGCGGCCACGTCCATCCAGAACTGAAAACATAACCCGAGCGATCCGGTCGCTGATTTCAATCGAGCAAGATGAAATGGGCTTCCGCCAAGAAACCGATTGGGGTCTCTTTTCGGCCCTAAACTTTGGCACTGGTATTTGGAAATGGGGCTTTGAAAGCTTTGTCAAAAAAGAAACGAAATATGAACCGTTGGAGAAGGGGGTTAAGATTGCCGCCCTCCCAGTCCCCGGAGCCCAACCCACGGTTATCGAAACCGAAAACTCCCAAACCTACAAAAAAGTAGAAAAAGACAAACAGGTTCATCGCACGACTTTTGAAGCAAAAGATATTCGATTTGTATTAGTCGATCCAGGACTAAAAGTCCCCGATATTCGCAAAGCGAAGTTCGCCATCGACAAGATGTACTTGACGTACAAAGACCTCATTAAATTGAAGGACGAAGAATACGTCACCACCGAGAACGGTAAGCAGGTACTGAAAAAACGGTACAACCTTCCGAGCGAGTCGGAGATTAAGTCTTGGTTTGAGAAACCCAAGGAAGCTGCGACGGTCGGCGGAAATACTGAAATGATGGGGACTCAGGGAACCACCCAAGTCCACCACGCGAAACCGCCGTTTGAAGCCTCTACTGCGGATCCTCTCGATGAACCGCTGGAAGTTCTAGAGCGTTGGGACAACGACAAAGTAATCACAGTTCTCCAGCGCCGCAAGGTAATCCGCAATGAAGCGAATGAGTTTGGATGCATTCCATTCCTTAGTGTCAACTGGTGGAACATACCTAACGCTTTTTGGGGCCTCGGATTAGGCAGGGTCCTGGGAATGGAACAAAAGGTACAAGCAGGTTTAATTAATGCCTGTTTGGATCTGGCTGACTTAATAGTAAATCCTATGTTCGTTCGCGCTCGTGGGGCTAACGTCCAGGAACAGCAAATCAGACAACGAATCGGCGGAATCATTGCAGTAGACGGCGATACGACAAAAGCTCTGTCCATGCTGCAGCAGCCGAGCATCCCTTCGGAAGTAGTCCAACAAATCGCTCTCTCCCAGAGCCGAGTCGAAATGACCTCCGGTGCAAACCAGCAACTTACGATGGGCGCTTCCACTACTCGTGGCGGTGCAATGCGTACCGGCACAGGCGCAGCGGGCGTCATCCAAGCCACGATGAATCGCATCGGCGGATTCGCTGAAGCATTCGTGCGCCAAGTGTACGAGCCCTTGATTTACAAAATGCACATTCTTAACAAAGAGAAGATGCCGATGTCGTATATCAAGGAACTCCTCGGCGAGCATTTTGGCAAAGAATGGGCAGTTTTCGATTCAGGCGAGTTTTTGAATGCCGCTGCGGAATTTGAAGTGCTGGCCGGTTCACACCTAGCCGCGAAGTCTCAGATGGCGCAGTCACTCTTTATGATGCTGCAACTATTCGAGAATCAGCCTCTGATGAAACAGTTGAACGAAGTGAACCAAAAGAAAGTCAACGTGGAAGAACTCTTCCACATGGTTCACGACATCTCAGGCTGGAAGAACTACTACAGCATCATCGAGGATATGAGTCCGGAAGAGATTCAGCGTCTGCAAGCTAACTCACCTGCCGCCCAAATGCAAATGAAGGCGCAGATTCAAGCCCAGCAGGACGATAAGAAATTTGACCAGAGCCAGCAACTGATCGACCAGGAAAACGAAGCCAGAGCGGTTCGAGACATTTTCCGGGTCATCGCAGAAAAATCCGCCGAACCAGAAGCCTTACTAGGTGCCAACGCGCCAACGATGGGCCTCGGTTCCGGCCAGATGGTTGGATAAGGAGTACTTCACAAAGTGAATGGATCCGAGGCATTCGCCCGCCCCCAACAAACCGACCCACGCCTGATGTTCAACACTCAGAGTGAACTAACTGACTCCGAGAAGATGGACCTTATGGCCGGGGACCAAGCACCCTACGCGCGAGCTTTAGACAAGCTGATGAAGCTGGTCATCGTTAAGGCCCGGAACGCCGCAATGGAGTGCGACCCCACCGAGGAAAAACGGCAGACTAAGTTGATGACGGTTGCTCATGCGAAAAACGAGTTCTATGAAGAACTTCGCAGCCAAATCAATTTCGAGAAAGCAAACCATCTCGCCGATGTCCGCCTAAAAGCCGCACAAGAAGATTTACAAGATCAAGAAACAATAGAAGCAATTATTCTCGATCAAAGATAACACAAAATAGAACCCAAGCGGTAATTAGCCGCACAGGAGCAAGTATGCCCGAAGCAGTAGCTATGCCTAAATCCAAGTATTGGAATGAAGAAAAAAAGAAGTTTGTAATCCAAACTCAGTTGACCGATAACAACGGTCTCCCGGTCGGCCCCCTGCAGTACTTCGAGGCTGACACGCTGGAAGATTTGCTGGAAAAGAAAGATGCTGCCCACCGAAACGCGGCAGTGAAACTCTACGAAACCCGTAGAGCGGCCAAGCTTGGCGAGATGTTGGAACCCGAGCCGGAAGAAGAACCGCTTTATTCCTACGAGGAGCGGCCACTTACCGCTGATGAGCGGGTCAAGATAGAAAAACTCTTGAGAGACCCCGCTACGGCAGCAGAAGGTCACAAACTCTTACTTGAAGCGCAATTCGGAGCCCCGCTAGATGTGGTTCGTGGAAAACTCCGCGACATTGACATTGACAAGCGCGTAACAAAGATTCAACAGGCGGTCAGAGAATTTATCGCCTCTACCCCACAGTATGTGGAGTGCGAGTCCAACCGAGAGCACATCCAGAAGTGGATGGAAAAGAACAATCGGCGCTGGACCGCGCAAAACTTGAGATTAGCTTTTGAAGACTTAGCCTCTGACGATCTGTTAGTGCTACAGGCTCCAAAAGTAGAAGCACCAGTATCACCGGCAGCACCCGCTGCCGCCGCACCTGCTACGAGCCAGGAGATCCCTGACCCGTCGAAAACCCCGGCCCCGGCGATCCCGAGCGAGCCTACAGAAGTGCGACCACAGCAATCGTCATCTGGATTGGGACGAGGTAACTCCAGTGCAGTACCTGGAGCGACCGCACCCAAGACCGTTGGGATTACTCACAGAGATATCAACAGAATGAGCGCGGCAGAGTACGAAGCGAAGTTGAAAGACCCAGAATTTCGCAAAGCAGTTGAAGAACTCTACGCGAAGAAAAAGTAGATATCTCGGATCGTACAAACAATCAGATTTAAAAGGTAGTTGAAATGGCCGGATTTAATCCAGCTTCAAACACTACTTCCAACCTGCCTCAGTCTCGCGTGATTTATTATGACAAACGCTTCATCGAGAACCTGAAGGCCCAGACTCCGTTCGTCCGTTGCGCTGAACGTCGGGAACTGCCGCTTAACAGTGGTAACCAACTCGAACTGTTCATGTACAACACGTTCGGTGCAAACACCGCGCAGGTTTCGGAAGGCACCGTTCCCACAGGCATTTCCGCGAGCGTCGGTACAACCACGGCGACCATCGGTGAATTAATAGCTAGTTCACCTAACCAAAAACTTGACTATATCCGTCAAAGTATGTTATCATTTCAAATGGTAGCATAAGAGACGGAGATAAGATTCCAAATGCCAATCAGTAAAATTAAGTGGGCCTACGTCGCCGCAATGGTAGACGCAGAAGGAGGAGTTTTCCTCAGCCGCACCACTTTATACACTTCAAAAGGCAACCCATATTACGGGTACGACTTAAAAGTTTCCATCGCTAACATTAGCGTGAGACTGATGAAGTGGCTGGTGAAACACTTCGGCGGTGAGTACCGCGCGAAGCAACAAGGAAGATACGGAAAACACATCTGTTACGAATGGTTCGTAAACGGTGGATATACCCGACTAGAAGTATTTCTTCTAGGCATCCTTCCTTATATGCTTATTAAAAGAGACCAAGCAAACGTAGCGTTACAGTTCATCCGATTGAACGGGAAACCAAATCCTCAAAAACGGGCGGAATTGTGGGCTAAGATGATTTCTTTTAATAGTGGAAAAATCCCAACGACTAATACGTCAAGCGATTCACAAAATGAATCGAAGATAGAGTCTGAACTCATGGGCGACCATGAGAGCGCACCTGTGGTGACACAGGCTGCCTAAACAATCTTGATGCCGACTACGCCAACTTCAGTTCGTTGAGTTTGGCCACCGCAATCGACCCAGTTGTTGAAAACGTCGGTCGCGAACTTTCGTATCGCCTTGGACAGTCTCTGTCCGCGATCACCCGTGCAGTTGCTGACGGCGCTTCCAGCGTTGACAGCTCTGTTTCGGTCAAGATCACCGGTGGTACTTCACTGGCTCTCGCCAACATTCGCGCTCAAGTCCAGTCTCTGGCTGGCCGCGCAGTGCAGCCCTTCAACGAAGCGGAAGCACTTTTTGCAGGCGTCATTCATCCGTTCGCCGTTGGCGATCTCTTGAACGATTCCAGCAACAACTCTGCAATCGACGTACTGAAGCACACCGTGCCTGGACTCCAGCGCATGGATGATTTGGTTTCGGTTGACCTCGCGGACACGCTGGAGTTCCCAGCATCTGGTGTCGCGTTCTTCCAGTCGAACCTAGTTACCCTAACCACGGCGTATCAGGGCTCGGCAGCTTCGGTAGTTGCCTACCGTACCTACATCTTCGGTAAAGACGGTGTGATCGCGATTCGCCTCGGCGGACGTGGTGACAACGCCATCGAAGACGGTAACTGGCGCAACATCGAATGCAATATCGTGCAGAACGCTCCTCTGAGCGTTGCCGATCCTTCCGGATTAATCCCTGGTTGGACCAGCTACCGTGTACACTACACGGCCTCTCTGCCGCCTGACACCACAATGAGGCTTCGATACATCGACGCCACCAGCGCAATTAGCTAACCCTGCCAGCTAAATGCTGGCGCTGTTCTGGCCCGGAACCAAAACGGGCACTTATTGTTCGAGCAACCCGCAAGGGGGGAAGTTTCTAGGACTTCTCCCCGACACGGCTTTTCTTTAATCCCAGATGTCTCGATCCCATTCACGTAGAACTAACAGTTCTCGTGGTACGACGTTTGTAGGATCCGGAGCAGACATCTCTTTTCGTTCCGAAGGTCTGCCACCCTCTGAATGCATATTTTCACACTCCGTCGAGCAAAAACCATAGCTATAGCTAACTGGCAGACCGCAGAATCGGCAGAAGTAACAATTCATACTGAGTAAAATATATCACATGGAGCCTTGAATTGTCAAGCCTCAAATACACAAATAGATGCATCTATTGCGGTAAAGGAATCCCCAGCGACATCGGTTTACGGTGCCCAGATTGCGATTCCAAGCAAGCAACACACAAACAGTACGATAAAGAATTTGACTACGCGGACGAGATCCAGCCGGAAGTTTCGCGGATCATGGAACAAGCCGAGTCCCGTAACATCAGCCAATCTTCGCAAAAAGCGAAGGAAGAGTTTCTTCGCCTCTACGAACAGAACGTAGAATCCCGAAAACAGTTTCGGTGGGCGAACCAAGAAGAGTTACAGACTAAACGTGAGGGCCGAATCCTTCACATGAACGAATTCATGCGCCTGCTTCAATCGGCGCTGCCTTCCGGATCCCGAGCTTGGTATACGGACAAAGGTGGGATGGCTAACACTCTCGGTTTATATGTGAACCACCCCGGATTTTTCCCCGCTTGCACGCACGAGCGCGGCACCCCGCATTACGTCGGATTTGTCCAGGTTCCTTTGATGCAGGAGTTCGAGGAACTTCATTTTGACCGCTACAACGTTCCTCTCGGTTCCAAACGCCGGGGGTGGCGAACGGTTTTGCTGAAACTCATTGAGTCAGGAATCCTGACCGAGAGCGCAGCGCACGCCGCATTCGGAGCACCAGAACCAAACGCTTTTAGTAGACGATATAACGAGTACTTGAAGTTCATAAGAACTCGACCAATAGAAGTACAACAAGTAGAAACTACCCCGCAATTAACGGGAAAAGGAAAATAGAATGGCTAAAGATACACCCAAATCAGAGTTCGATAACACCGAGACGCTAGACGTATTCTCCAAAGGTCTCGAAACCAAGACCAACGCACAGTTGGCAGATGACCTGCTCGCTCTGGAACGTGAAGAGAAGATGCTTGATTTGGAAATCAAGCGTGAGACGGTAGCCAAAATTCGGGCGCAGCGATCCGCTAAGTTGGAAGAAGCCCGCTCCAAGAATATGGCCGTTCTGCAGTTCTTGGCCCAGCGAGAAGCTATTTACAAGAATTGCAACCACCGCAAGGGTGGGATTGGTGCCGAGGCTGTAATGCGCGGGCAGGGAACTGACGCGATGTTTGCGGTAGTCAAGCATAAGCTCCCGAACGGTCGCTATTTCGTTCTTTGTATGCGGTGCGGCCACGAGTGGCACCCCGCCTTCCCTCTTCTGGGGCAGAAAGAAACCCCCGGTTATCAGGAAGCCATCAATTATCCTACGGACAACTCTCCGTCCAGTTCGTCAACCTTTCTGTTTGAACGCACTGATGCACTTGCAGAACGGAGCGCCTAATGAGCAAATCCGTAAAAGAAATGACCGCTTCGGAATACAAAGAGTGGCTGCTAAACAATCCCGACGAAGCAAAGAAACTAGACGAAGCCCATGCCCCGAAGGTAGCCACCCCTTCAGGACTTTGGCGCAATGGCCAGTGGGTCAACCTGGAGCCGAAAGAGTAGTTCACTTAGTGAAATGCCGCCCAAAGTCTTAGTTTGTAACGGTTCCGAAGGAAGTGCCCATGAACACCGCTGCGGAACTTGTAGGGCTTGGAAATCTGTTACAGAGTTCTATAAAGATTCGGGAAATACGGCGTCTTGCTGCCTTACTAATTCATGCAAGAAATGTAAAGATACAAGAAACCACCAAACAGTTCGGAAACCTCTTGGACCATTAAAAAATCGCCAGCTAATGCTCAAGAGTCGGTATCGCCTGACCTATGACGAAACGGTTTGGCTCTACTGGGACCAAGGTAAGGTTTGTGCTCTTTGCCTCCTCCCGGTTTTATTTGAAAAACTGGTTGTGGACCACGATAACTCACACCATCCCGAAAACCGCCACCGAGCCTGTCGAGAGTGTATTCGCGGAATGCTCTGCAACGACTGTAATTATCGCTTCTTGGTATGCGTCGAACAATTCCCCCACCTACAGACGAAACTTGTAAAAAATTATTTGAAAAGACGCCCTTTTGCAACTTGCATATAGAATCCCAAATCGTGCCCAAGCAGGAACCCGAGCCGCTAAATGGATCAATCCGGATAAGAACGAAATCCTGATACCAAATGCGGAAGCCGCCCATGCCCAAATAAGGGCACTGGAAAAGGCACTAAAACCTGGGATTTCTAAAAATCGTCGCGCAGAGCTTCTAATAGCCCGTGCAATGATTTTTGAGGCTCTGGGTACTCCGGACATGCTAAAAGCCGCCCAGGACGCCTGGGATTGCACTAAAACGGCAATCACAGCGCATTTGATGGCGGTAGCTCACCATCACCTTGGGGATATCCCTAAAGCGTGTGACTTTTACTACAAAGCTCACGCCTACCCCCACGAGGCCGGATTCAGTATCGACCTAGCCTACACCCAAGCCCTTCTTTTCGAGGGACGGTGGACCGAGGCACATAAAGAAACCCTAAAGCTCAAAAAGCGCATGGTCTATGCGGCGTATCTTCCCGAATGGGATCAGAAGCCTTGCAAAGAGCTGTCGCTTATTTCAGAGGGCGGATTCGGAGACCTCATCCACACCGGACGATGGATTCCAATTCTAAGAGAGATGGTAGATCACCTCACGGTCTACCTCCCGCCCTACTTTTTTCAAAGCGGATTCGTGGATATGTTCCGCCGCCAGAAATGGTGTCCGGAAATCAAGTTACTAACTGAAGTACCGCAAAAGATTCCCGCAGTCGGATTCTTTGACTTGCCCGCCGTGTTCAACGTGCAACCGGACAACATTCCGGAACCGCTCACATTTGAGCCGGATCCCGAGCGAGCAAAGTATTTCAAAAAATATATCAACCCCCCAGAAATCCGCACGCGACCCTATGTTGGAATCTGTTGGGGCGCTCGGGCAATGGAAACACCTCTCGTCGCGGCGGGAATCTATCGGTCCTTAACGGAAAAACAAACCGAACAAATTCTTGCATCCGGCTTTGATAGAGTAAAATTTGTCAAACTCCAAAAAGACGGGTTGGATGAATTTATGCATCCAATGATCCGGCCTGTTATTTCTTCCTGGGAAGACACCGCTGCCATCATCAAGAATCTGGATTTCGTGATTACGGTGGATACCGCCGTCGCCCACTTAGCCGCGTCTATGGGAAAGGAAACCTGGATAGTCTTATCCGGGGCTCTGGACTGGAAGTTCGGTCTGAGCGAGTTCACTTGCCCCTGGTATCCCAGTATGAAAGTCTTCAAGAACAACGGGTGGGGTTTTGATAACTCCGTCCGAACGGTTTGTCAAACTCTGCAAGAAAGGGCGGGACCGCAGATATAACCTTACTTTGTGGCTCTGTAAATCAGGATGTTGCTCTGCAATATACAAGAAGTGGCGATTGCACCGGTCGCACAGGAGGCCACGGATGCACTCTCGGCAACCTTTCTTTCTATTTTCATGGTGTCCGTGCCAGTGGTCTACGGCAAGTCGTTTACCGGTTGGAATTATTCCGCAGAGAGCACATTTTCCTTTCTGTTGAGCCAATAGCCACTCGTATTCATCCAAAGTAATACCCCATAGGTATTTTCTGTAATAGCTCGCAAGGGCTCGGGCACCTTCCGGATTAAACTTTTTCTTTTTGTTATACGCAGAAGCGTGAGTATGGGCGCATGTTTTGCACCAACCCTGCCGTCCACATGGTCGGTCCCTTCGTACATGGAAATCAGTTACCGATTTCTCGTTTTTACATTTACCACATATTTTTGTCTGTTCATTCATAACAGCCTATTGTACCACAAATAGTTCATTTTGTCAAGATCGAATTGAATGCCGAACAGCACCTACACGGTTAGCCGAGCTGTAACTTACGCAAAGACCTTCCCTGACATCTCAGACGTAGTGCAATCCACGTCTGCGGGAAATTCATTAGAACCCGCTCTGACCATCGCTTCGGACGTGATGACGGAGATGATTAAGCAGCCATTCAACTGGAAGTGGAACCGGATGGCTCCGGGGAATCAGTTTCCTTATTTCTACACGAACGGCTTCCAACAGGACTACGCGATTCCAGGCTTGATAAATCTTGGCTGGATCGAGCATGGCGAGCTGATCGACATCAACAACACCGCGATACCTAAACCGGTGTGGCCTCTTGAAGTAGTCCGCGACCTTCCCAGAACTTCCACCCAATACGGGCGTCCGGGACAAGTTTGCTGGCTGCCTAACGACCAGCTTTACTACGCCACTTGGGGCGCGGCCAATACCGGCAACGCTACCATCGGTCTGAACCCCGGCCCGAACATGGTAATCGGAACGCTGCTCGGCGTTTATGCGGCACCGATCAATCCTATTCTGCAAGTTCAGGACGCTTTCGGAAACCTCTGGGTCGTGACCACCTTCGGAACTACAGGCGCGGTCAACCCATTCGCATCCAACCTCACCCCTGTCTATCCCACCCCGCAAAACCCCAACACAACCGCAACCACAGTCACAGATGGATCCGTAGTATGGACTGCGGTAAATCCCAAAGGCATGGGCATTCGCTGCTACCCAACTCCCCCACAAACCGGAATTGTGTACCAGTTCTCCCTCACCGGGCAGTGGCGTGCGTTTGCGTTCACGAATCAAAACGGCACGCAAGGCGGGATGTTCTCAACCTTTGGCCAAACCATCGAACCGATTCCAGACGATTTCTCTAAATATTTCCGCGACGGGTTCGTGGCATTAACCTATGCCCACGCAACAGACCCGCGCAAAAGAGCAAAGTACCAAGACATGCGTGACAACTGGCTGAAATCTCTAGGAGACGCCCGCCAGCAAGCCGACCGCGAGCGCGAAAACGCGGGTTTCTATCCCGGCTCTACCATCATGTCCGACAATTCATGGAACTGGGTAGGACCAGCTTATCCGTTTGGACAGTAATGAATACGACGTTCACAACTGAACAGATCACTTACGTTCAGCCGCCACCAGCGGGCTCGGTTCAAGAAATCGTCCCGAATCAAGCATTGCAAAATGTGGTGAGAGTGGTTTCTTCGGAACTGGACAATCCAGGAACTATTCCGCCAGCGATTCCAGACTCTTTTCCGCGCGTTGCAGACGTTTACTCAGTGAACCAGAAGTTGACCCAGGCATTCCCAGTAAACGCACCACCAACTCCATGAGCAAACTAAACGTCACAATCAATTCGACAGTGGCCGTCGCTCCACAGAGCCCGACTCCCGGAGATTTGTACGCTTGGAATCTGTTTTATGGAGTGCCCGCAATCACGCAACCAGTGGTCAGTTCGCAAATTGAAAACCCTAACCCAAGTCCGTATCCGCCACTTCAATGACTTTACACGTAGAAATCGACGCCCAGAAGCTAAATCCGCAACCAAGTCCGACACCGGTTATCCCCGCCAACGGGGTTTCGACCGCGCCGTTTGTTGAATCTTCAGTTTTGGATAATCCGGGAGTGAACCCCGCTGGGCCGACAAGTTCGCCAAACGTCGCTCCGAGCACTCAGGATCCGGCGCTAATCATCACCACAGCAGACGCGCGAGCAACTTACCAATGGCCGGACGGGTCATGGAGACCGTATCCCGTGGATTTAACCTCGGAAAATCTAGCTTACGGAACAGGGCCACTTTATCAGAACGCAGGAGGATTCGGGGGACCAGTAAACAACCCTGGAACGTATCCACCCAGTCCGTTCAATCCCGCAGTGGGGCAGCACTGATTTTACTTATTGAACCAGACTACTTGCGTCCAGGGAAGCCTAGAGTCGATCAGTCCTTTGAAAATGTCAGAAGGACGAGCGAGTACGTTAGACATGCGACCATCTTTATAGCTGTAGTACCCCGTCCCGTCATCATTTCCAAACAAACCAGATTTTACCGACTCGACAAATTCTTCGAGCGGAATCACATCTCCGTAATCCGGAGCTTCTGTAAATGTGAGTTGTAGTTCAGCCTCGAAGGGCATTTCACTCCTAATTTGGGTGATCGGAGGGAGTCGAACCCTCTAGAACGAGAGCCACAATCTCGCGCCGCACCGTTTGGCTTCGACCACAGAATAAGTGTACTTCATAAGTGAACTAATGTCAACCACAATTACAGGTACACAAAAAACTCTGCAAAGCGCCGAGAATTTGGTTCCATTGGATTCGACCGGCCCGACCGTCCAGGTTTTTTCGGAAGGCGATTCAGTTACTCAGTTGCAGACGGTAGTTACATCGCAGATTTACCAAGATCAATCCGTGAGCGTCACAGACGGAACAACCGCCGATCCAGCGGCAACTTATGTCGGAACAAATGGCGGCACTCCGATGTTCGCAATTAAGAATCCGAATGGGTCGAGCCCCGCGAATCTCAACATCCCGTTAGAAGCACCAGCTATTCCAGCTACCACAAACCAAGGTTTCGATACAAACGGAAAAATCCGTCAAGGACTTATCGGCGCATTATGAGCAATCCCATCTTCTACATGGTCAGGCACGGAAGGACCCAAGGCAACGAAAAGAACATTTACCGTGGCTGGTCGAATGAAGATTTCGCTCAACTGGATGAAAACGGGAAGCAGGACGCTAGGGATGCCGGGATTTATCTGAAAGGTTTGGGAGTCGAAGCACCGGTAATCATCGCCGACGACCTCGGACGTATTCAAGAAACCGCCAAGATTATCGCCGACGTTCTTGGAGCGAAAGAAATCATCACCGACAAGCGGCTCCGTCCAGTAGACGTGGGCAACTTCACTGGTAAAAGCAAAACCGCCCACCCGCTAGATGAGTACATGGACCACCCCGAGAAGAAGATTCCGGGCGGCGAATCCTTGAATGTCTTCAATAAACGGCAAGCGAAGGTTTTCGCAGATATCACCGAAGCAGTCACTTCAGTTAGTAAACAGCTCAAACGGCCAGTAACTTTCATCGTGATTGGCCACGGTTCCAACACGTCGTTCCTATACCACCATGTGAACAAAGGTGGAAAAGAAGTTGGCTACGAGGGAATGACCGAACCGGGCGGAATCCTGACTTTCACCAAAGAAGGCATCCAACCGATTTTCAAGAAGCGGGACAAAAAAGATCCAGAGAAAAGCAAACTCGACCAAGCCGTAGTTTTATACATGACGGCTGCTGAAATCGGCAAGAAAAAAGGGGCTCACTGTGACGACTGTTGGAAGTATAGAGGTTCTGAAACAGAGACAGGAAAGTGCGCCGAAGTAGAGGGAGATATAGAACCGAAAGGTGTCTGTGGCCTCTATGTCTACGGCGAGCGCAATCAGTTTGTGCAAATCGGCACTATTCCAAAAGAAGTAGCTGGATATATAGATGATGGCCCAACTAAATGTGGATTGTGTAAATACTTTGGCGGAACAAATCGCTGTGAAAAAGTGAAATCCACCCCGCAGACAATCGAAGAAGGCGGGTGTTGTAACGCCTTTGAAGCGAAGAAATCTGAAAAACAAGAACCCAAAAAGGAAGAGTAATTGGCAACCACCGTCACTGTCGCACAATCCATAGGTTATGCCCAAACGTTCGGCGGATATCGTCCGCTAACCGTGGGCACTAGTAGTGATCCGGCGCTTACTGCGGCCAACATCATTCTCCAAACGATTATCGGCCCCCCGTTCATTTTTAACTGGAACCGGGGTTCGGTAACTCTTAATGCGACTGCGGGAACGCAGGATTACGCTACTTCCGCCGCGACTTTCGGATTTATTGAAAAAGCTAGTTACAAAGTCCCCGCCGCAACAATCACCAATACGGTAGCCACAGGCGGGGTTGCGACCTACACAGCCGCGAACACCTTCCGACCGGGTGACTTGGTTACGGTGGTCGGAACTACAAATGGCGGCGGCGTTTTCAACATCACCAGCCTGCCGGTCAACTCCGCTACAAGTTCTCAGTTCACTGTTCTTTTGAACCAAACGGTCGGCACTGCAGGTGATACCGGCACTGCGGTTGTAGGCACCACTACAGAAATCTCCGAAGTTTTGAGCGTGATTGGCACCGGCAGCGAACTTGGATCTCCTGCAAAAATCGCCGCCCAAGTTGACGACAACGCTGGAAATATCACGTTCCGCCTGCTTCCGATTCCGGATCGCAGCTACACCGTGGAAGTCATTTTCCAAAAACGAGTGCCCGCGTTGCTTACCAGTACCGCGAATACTTGGGCACCGATCCCCGACCACTATTCCTACATTTACCAGTGGGGTTTCGTAGCACTGATGATGGCTTATAACAACGATAGCCGCTGGCAAGCCGCCAGCCAGAAGTTCGTTTCCTCATTACTCGGAGTCGCCGAAGGGCTGGAAGAATCCGAGAAGAATATTTTCCAAGCCGCTTGGCTCAACACCATGACGGAGCAGCAAGCCGTAAATCTTAAAACCACCCAAGGTGTACAGGAACGGCAAGCACTGTAATGACTACCGTACTCCAGGCCGCTGGCGCGAAAGACGAAAAAGATAGTCGTTGGAGTCCGATTTTTACAAACCGGTTCTTTCTCGGAATTGTAACAAACCGGAACCCCCTGCGCTCCCCGACCGGAGTAATTTACGAGAAGTATTACCAGCTCGGCGGCACCGATGCCCTGATTGATGGAGTGAACGTAGAAGTCTCCGAGCGGCTAACGATTTGTCGCCGTCCGGGAAACACAGCAGGACTTTCTCCTTTTATCTCGTCTGCAATCGTGCCTGCAGTTATTGATTCGTTCTATTCATTCCACGAGCTGGGCGGCACCATCCGCGTTTTTGCCGATACTCCGACCGCGATTTATTTAGTTGGCGGATACGCGAACGGAAACGGAACTGCATCTCAGGGCGTGATTCCGATCTTCACTAAGACGGGAACGGTTACACAGACGTTCTTCCAAGGCGTGGGCTCCGCGCTCTATTTCAGCGATCCCTCAGAACAACAGAAGTGGCTGGATTTCGGGATCGGAAATCCGGGGAACAGCTTCACCACGATCACGAATACATCGCTTACCGCTAATGTCGCCACGATCACGTCTCAGAATAATTTCGCGGTTGGCCAAACTGTAGTCATTTCCCAAACCACGAATGGCGGCGGATTTCTAAACGGAACCTGGGTAATCACTCAGGCCAATACAACTCAGTTTCAGTTTGTGACTCCCACCCACGCGGACATCACCAGCGCGGGGGATACAGGTTTTGCGAATGCTACTTGGAATTGGGGGATCGCGGCTCCCGGAGTCGCCCCAACTTTAAACATCGTTGCGTCAGGTGCTGCGGCTGTTGTTTGGCAAGCCAGCACGGTCTATTCCACAATGGGATTGATTCACGATGCCGGGACTGGCACCGCCCAACAACTGATTTCAGTAAACGCCTTGGGTGGAAACACCACTCAGTATGGCACCAGCGGAAACGGTGAACCCCCTTGGAACCAAACTCCGGGTGGAACAACTGCAGACAACACAGGCGGCGGGACCATCACATGGACGAACTGGGGTCCAGTCGCTAACTGGGGCGCAGGCAAGACTTTCAACAACAATGCGATTGGCGGAACACTCGTCAATCCGGCTGTGATCTTTGATCCAACGACCGGCCACCTTCAAGGTAACGGCGCACCAGGAAACGCTACGGGAGTTACGAGCGGAACTTATCCACACTTTACCGGGGTCATCGGTAGCAGTTTGTGGGATGGCACGGTTAAATGGTTTGACCTCGGGCCTCCGGGCAGATGGCAGCCGACACACAGCTACCCTGCGTATCTAAACAATAACCCGACGCTGGCCTCTCACTCAATCGTGGAACCGATTCTGCCGAGCAACGGCAACACGCAAACCGTGTTCCTGCAGATTTCGGGCGGCGGAACTTCGGGCGCAGGATACGCGCCAGCGTTCCAAACTACCGCAGGATCTCAAGTAACAGACAATCAACTAACCTGGGTTTCGCAGGGATCGGACACTTGGGCTGCACTGCGGAACTATACCGCGTGGTCCGGAACCCAGGCCGTTTTCGGGGTCGTGAAAGATTCCAACGGCAACATGCAAGTTTGCACCACTACTGGTGGG
>Ga0247664_1000141_pt1 | contig 18122 bp, 18 predicted proteins | sample CNK05_metaG_FD_182715 | JGI IMG/M metagenome (GOLD analysis project Ga0247664, IMG submission 182715) | Soil microbial communities from Purdue University Martell Research Forest, Indiana, United States - CNK05 | ecosystem: Environmental > Terrestrial > Soil > Temperate forest > Bulk soil...
GCACTTCGAAAGTCACTTCCTGATATGGAACTATGATGGGGCTCCACCGGGACGTAATCCCGCATTTAGTAAACCGGATTGTCCCTCGATACGTGGCTCCTCCGGGGCGCAAAGTCTGTGGAAGCTGGATAGTGCGCTGTGCGCGCGTATCGCCCAATTCTGCCGGGTAGCGGCTGCCGCGATCGTAGAATGTAATAATTCGATCAGTCTCGCTGACGATCTCGGTCCACGCTTCTCCCTCGCACTGCCTGTGCCAGTAGACATGTCTCCAGACAGTAATGGACTGCCCTGGATAGACTACCCGCGGAACAATCTCAGTGCTGAGGTATTCGAAAGGGACTCGCCGGTCGAACATAAGAAAACCGACCGCCATAGCCGCCAGGACCATTGATGTAATAGCCGCCTGCAAATGCACGCGCGTCAATGAATGCACTTTCTGCGGTACTGCAATTGCCACGACTACGTGCCTTTCCGAAAGAACTTCGTTATTGCTTCGTAGGTAGCGTAAGCTCCTATGATCGTCGCAGAAGCCCAGCTGGCCCAGATACGCAATAAGGACATCAACCAGTCAACACGCGCTTGGTTCCGTATGATGCGCCGGATTGCCATACGTTCGGACGGCGTCAGCGGCATAGTGCCGTCTATGCCATCGTCCTTGTCGTCGGCCATTCCAGTATTCCACTTCCAACGAATTGCGTCTGTTCAGTATTGCTCACTGCCGCTCATTTTTATCGACATCATCCCAGAATTGTTCCTCCGTTTGCCCCATCACATTACGATCATATAAGCCTTTCGGGTTCGGTGCCGGAAAGGAAAACAGCCCTTCGATGCGAGAACGAAGCGCGACGGCCCATTGTTCCTGCTTGTGCGCATCAAGAATTGCCAGGACGTCCTCGCGCGATATGAAGTTCATGGCGGCGCCCAATCTCTCGCTGCGCCAGCATCGCGCTGTCGCAGATTGCCGTCGGCAGTCAGCGTGTCAACTTTAGCCAGCATGGCTATATGAATGCCGAGGTTGCCGATGGCCAGCGCAATGACCCACCACCATTTCAAATACCAAGGCAGCCCTTCATGAACTTGGGTCAACCCCAACATCTCACTTGCGGCCATGAGAATGAAGAAGGCGTTCCAAGCCATATTGGCGACGATCAGTGTTTTCATATGGCTTCATCCAATGTGCAAAAACGATCAAGCCAACCGTAAATGCGAGCACCAATTCAAGGAGGTTCACTTGTTTCCTTGCGGCGCGCAAAGCCCTCTGTACGTTTCCTCATTTGCAAGGATCCGCTTCTTGACTTGCAGCGGCGCCTGAATTTTACCTTCGCCCTTTGCCCGCACGATCGGGATATACGTGGTGCAGTAGCTATCGATCGCTGTTACCGGGCTCTCTGGGTTCAAGGTTGAGCAGGCCGTCATCAACAGCAGGCTCAGACATGGCGTCAATTTCAGCCATGATTTCTTTTGCATAGCCACTCTTTCTTGCCGACTCGATCTGTACTTTGGCGATCTCACGCCGCGCGCCTTCAGCCATCCATTTGCGTTCGATAGCCCAGTCGGTAAATTTATCGACCAGGCTCAAGATCGCCAGGATAAGGCTTAGATAACTCATAAACGCTGTCCGGTGGCGGAGGAAAATGCAGGCGGAGGCGTCGCTTGCGCCACACTTGCCGCCGCCGCAGTGCCAGCCGATACAACGGTCGGGTTGCTCGTTGTATTGTCTGCGATACTTCGACCTTCCGTCGTTTGCTTCATAATTACGCCGGCAACGCTGGGAACATTATCAGCAGCGAGAATTGTGCCGATCGTTGTATGCCGGAACATGGACCAGACAAATGGAGCCAACGCGATAACGACACCGCTCGCCGCCTGCCACAGAGGTGCGTTTATCGTAACTCCGTAAGAAGCCAGCATGGTGCCTCCAACAGTCGTCGCCCACCGGATGGCAGACATGAATTGCTCGTATGTGAACATAGGCTAGTTCCTTCAGGTTAAGGAGGGATTATACCTCGCCAAACACTTCCACGATACACTCGTCATCGGTATTAAGCCCCAACGCTTTTGCCAGCCCTGGAGAGAGATCGGCCGCGCGCCCCGTCTTGGCATTCGGGCCCCAGTCGACAGCGCGAGCAACTTGCATCTTCCCGTTCTTCGGGTTCGTGACGCGGATCAGCGCGGTGCGCAGGAACGCCGCCTTGGTGATCTTGTAATCCCACCGGCACGCCAGGTAGAACTTTTCCGGATCGAGCCGGCGGCCGAGCCCGCTGGCGCCGGCTTCCTTGGCGCTCAGCAGCCAGTCGCCGATGCCTGCCTTGGTGAATGCGGCTTCACTGCCGTAGAGCGCCAGGCCCTCCGTTTTTGTCATCCCGGTATCCTTGGGACCGCCGAAGGTGCTCATTTTGCCCTCTGCTTTGAAAACCACGTCTTTGAAATCTGATGGCGGCTTCGGCAGGGGAAAGTCGTTTGGTACGTCTGGCTCATAAGGCATTGCAATCGCAACTGGCTTGTCATACGGCCGATCAAGTGGCTCCCCGACCATGACGGGAGGATACAGGTATTTAGCGTTGACCCAGCCCACGGAGCTGTTCGGTCGCTCAATGCAGACCCACGTCGATGCGCCATTCATCGCCGTGCTGACAATCTTGACTGTCTCCCCTTTGGTCAGCACACCGATAATCACGCCTGAAGGACTCGAAGTTGAACGGACATTCAAACCGTATACATCGACAACGGCGATCCTGTTATTGGGAGGTTTGGGACCTGTCGGGGTATCGGCGACGTGATTCCAGTCCGGACCATGATCGCCGCCTGTGCCCATATATTCCAACACGGCCTCGATCGATTTCATCTTGTCCTGCGCCATGTGCTTTCCAGGACAGTCATGGTCGGTGCGCGGGTCTTCCTTGTGAAGCTTGATGTGCTCGGCGTCGACCGGGATGCCAAGGCGCGCACACAGGATGGCGGTCGCGATGATCCCGTTGGTCTTGACTTTCAGCCCGGCGCCGCTGTCATCGTCCTCAACGTTGTAATCGCCGACGTGCTCGATGCCGATATACTGGGCATTAAACGATGGCGAGTGCGTGCCGCGCCGGTTGAGAGGATTGAACAGCCCGATGCCGTCGGGACCGTCATCGCAGAACAGGTGCGGGCCGCCATTCCATCCCAGCCCCTTGTAATAACTTTCCAGGTTGGTCATCCAATGGAGCCGCGGATAATCATGCCAACGCTTCAGGTTTGGCTCAGCCGTGTTGTGCCAGACAATGCCGATCGGCTTCCAGGATGTGAAATCGAGCGCGTCGACGTGCGCCTTGAATTGCTCGGGAGTCATGAAGCGCTTATCTGCTGGCCAGGCCATTCATCACCTCGTTGCAAAAACAACTAACCCACACAGAAACCCAAGATACAATCCGACGTACCATCCCGCTGCCAGCCCGAACATGAACCCCAGGCACTCACGCGCGACGGTGTGAAGACTTTCCGCGATGGCGTTTAGCATGGCGCACCTTCGCTTTGGCGGTCTTCGCCACCAACTGGGGAGGCCCGGCAAGCTGGACATGGTACGGATCGAAGCTTTTGTAGGGGCGGTTAAGCCCTAGATCCTTGCCCATCTGGTCGACGAGAACCATCAGGGGTCGTATCGGAGATGCCACGATATCAGCCGCACGGCCGTCGCCATAGCCCTTTGTAGCCCTGGATCCGCCGTGTTTGCTGGTTTTGTTGCCGGCCTTAAGCCCGCTGGCAATCTCCTGGCGCCAATCATCCCGGAACCCGCTCAGGATGCTCCACTCGATCCCGCGGGCATCCGCCACCTTCCCCAACGCTGCCAGGCGCTCTTGCAGTTCGGGGGCCATGCCGTCGATCGCATAGGTGCAAACATCCATCCCCTTGCGTTTGGCGGCGGCCGGGTCCTTCCACGAGAAGTCGCCAGCGGCGTCCTTCTTGATTGGAGTGCGCTTGTAGACGTCGCAGAGATATTCCCGGGTCGCCTGCGGCGGCTTGTTGTGAACAAGCTGCTTGTGAATTTCGACAAGATCTTCCCCAGGTTCTTCAGCAAATACGGGGTACGAAAAGCAAATAATCACGGTTATCCACAATTGCACCCAAAAGCTCATATCAGCCTCCTGACCCTAGAATTGCACAGAATATCAGATCTCCGTTCGAGCACATGTGCGACCGGCCATCCGGGGTGTCCCGGTTCAATTCCATCTTCTCCGGCGGGATTGTGATCCAGGCGCCATCCTTGGATCGCTGCATGTCCCATCCCCCGTAGCTGTTGCGGCGCACATGTTCGACCGGGGCACAATCGTTGAGATTGCAACAAGAGATTTTCGGGTTATCCGGCCGCATCCAGTTTTTGTAGAATTCGTCGTGGAGAGCGGCATGTTCGGGGGGATGGAAGTGTTGTTCTTGAGCCAAAGCGGCTGTGGGAAACATTAACAAAAGTACATATACACCGCGCAACATACATGCCCTCATTTGTTGCGGATACCTGTTAGCACATGTTTTTAAGGACGTCTAATCAGGGGCGTAAGGATTAGCATTTTGCTGAATACGGTTGTTTTGCCCGCTCCGATAAACGGCGTTGGCCCCCGCGCGCAAAGCTCTCGGGTTGCGCGCGATTGGCCGGATGCCTTTATTGAAAATGCTCATCCCCGCATTTGTATAGGGAAGCGACATTCCAACAGCTGCCGCCGCGGCCGGCAGAGAAAGAAATGGGCTGGCCACCGTAGAAGCTCCGCCCAGCCCGCCTAAGAGCCCCATCGCGACAGCGCGCTCGGAAGTACCGCTTGTCGGCAGCTTGCTGGGAATTGTGCGTTGGGCTGCTAAAGCGAATCTTTGCGCCAGTGCCGCGCCTCGTGCTGAGGCCCGATGCCGGATCGAGAAATCGTTAGCCTTCGCAGCGCGAAGAAGTTGGAGTGGGGTAAATACTCCTCCTTCAGCAATTGCCGCGGCGCCTGCGCGCTCCATTTGAGTCAATCCGGCCCAGCTCTGATGCAACGCTTGCAGTTCTTTCGCGTGCAAAGGATTGGAACGTTCCAATCCTGCCAGCATGGCAGTGTTTACTTTGCCGAGCGCCCTGGCGATAGCCTTATCCGCCGGCAGGCGGCTGCCCATGCGATCTGCTATGGCGACCTTCAGGTTGGTTTGAATATCCTTGAAAACCGGCCCAGTAACAGGTGTGCCACGACTGCGCATAGAGGCGCGCATGATGGCTTTTAGCTCGTTCACTCCGGCAGTGGACAATCCTTTGGTAGCAGCGTCGTTTATGATTTTGTTGATGTCAGCTTGGAACCTCGCGTCAGGCATAAAGCTTATTTTTGGCAACAAGTTGTTATAGGCAGTGCTAAGCTTGTCGCCGACATCTTTAATCAGTTCGTGCCCGGCAGCTCCTTTTGGAACATCAAAGAAATCAGCCTTCTTGAAATATCCAGGCGTGGTCGCCGCGATCTTTTTGATGGGATCGAGTATTTGCTGCCCATAAGCTTCGTTGAAGCTTTTAATCGATTTTTCCTGTGCGCCTTTTATAAAAGAACCGACGTATGGAACGCTCCCCAGTGCGTCTTCGGTTTTTTTAAATGATCCTCTCGGGCCTTGCATGGCGGAAAAAGGCGTCATCTCCACGCCAGCTTTTTCCATGGCAAGCTGTTCGGGGCCGAGCTTGAATGGCGCGGATACCGCTTTCCCCGCGAGGTTGACCGGATCAGTGTAGGCGCCAAGTGTTTGCGCACCTCTTCCAGCTGCGCCGATTGCATTGGCAGTCTTAGCCGCACCAGCCAATTCGGCAGCTTTGGCCGCACCACGAACGCCGGCTCCTGCACCGGTAAGTCCAAGAGAAGCGTCAGCGAGCGCGCCGACGGGATCTGTCGCAAGCGTGTTCTTTAAATTTTCCCACCCGCCATATCGATCTTTGTAGTGTTGCCCTACGGCATTGGCGTATTTCTCGTCGGGGCCCGGTTCTTCTCCTCGAATCGTGCTTCTTGCCTTTTGGAGCAGCCCCTTCCGGAGATTATTAAGGTTCGTGGCGGTATCGATCGGATGGATTAAGGGCTGCACAAGATTTTTGCCAAATTCCAGCGCGCTGGATGGAGCGTTTTTGAGCGCTTGCCCTGGCACGTCCTTCCATTCCATGGCCGGGCTCACATGCGGTTCCGCTGTCGTGGTTTTCTCCAAGTAGGCATCAGGATCAAAGCCGGAGGGGGCGGATTGCGCCAAATATGCGTCCGGATCAAATTCGGCCATCACTTCACCCCGTTAAGTTCCAATATTTTCTTGGCGCGCGGGTCATTGGGATTTTTCTTAGCCCACTCGATCGCTTGCTGGTGTTGGTCTGCTGCGGGCGCCGGAGTATTTTTTCCGCCTCCACCAATTCCCATTTCCTCAAACGTCATCCCGAGCTGGGCTTCGATCGCTTTCTGGTTCTTGCCTTGGGCCTTCAACGACGCCGCCTCCCGTCCCATCGCTTCTCTGACGATTTCCCGCTGCCGCTGCAGGTTGGCTTTCAGCACATCCGGAGCCATACCGGGGTTGATGTCCGATTTTTCCCATTCACGAATTTCGTTGCCGGTCAACGCAGCGCCAAACAACGTGTGGCGAACCTGGTTGGTGTAGCGCTGATGCTGTTGCCACCATTTCGCGGCATCGGTGTTGCCGAGTTCAAATTGACGGGCAGCCCAATTGGCGGCATTGCCAAGCGCTGCAGAACCATATCCCGCGTAGTCATCTTTGAAGTTTTTGTTGAGATAGGACAGATCGTTGGCTGTCTGTCCGTAAATCTTCAAATCCTTTTGCGTGCTGGCAGACAGTGGCGTTTCTTTCGAACCCATTTTAACGGGTACGATCCTGTGTTCTCCAGTCTCCGAATCCATCTGGATGACGCCTTCGCCGTCGGCGGTAGGACCGATCACTTTCCATTTGCCGGCGGCAAGCCCTTCCTTCCTAGCCTTTTCCGTCTCCGTGTTGTGTCGTTTGGTTTCTTCGAGCTGATCAATTTGGTGTTGCGCTTGTTGCTGCAACCGCTTCGCAGCCTGCTCCAGCGATTGCTGCTTCATCGCAGCCTCGCGCTGCGTTTCCAGCGTTTTCAAACCTTGCTGGCCGCCATGCCCGATCGCAGCCAGAGGAGACATCGGCAAGCCGCGCGCATCCCGCTGCCCGGCTGACGCCATGGTGCCGAGCCCGGCGTTGAGCAGCGCCATCCACGGATTGTCGGCCAATGACTGCGGACGCGGGGCTTCGTTTGTTGCATTTTGCAACAAACCCTGACGACGAGGAACCGGGCCAGCCGCGGGGTTTTCTATCCCGGCCATCGCTTTTTCAGCATAAGGATTGCCAGTTTCTTCCGGCTCTTCGCGAAATGGGTTTGCGCGCGGCATGGGGCCCCGCGCAAATGGAGCAATTCCTGACGGGAAATTGTCTCCTTGCGGATCGAACGTTCCGTCCTGGATCGCTTTTGTTGTCGGATCCCACTGATCTTCGAAGTCGACACTTCCGACGCCGCCTCCGCGGGCATAATGTACCGGGGTTCCCGCTTTGAATTTCTTGGGATCCGGATAATCCGTTTTCTTCGCCCACTGGCCATTGACCCGCCATTGGCCAAGATGCGGGTAATAAGTGCCGATGACCTTATTCGGATCCCTCGGGTCGGTATAGGTCACGCGCGTTTTTGGCGGCGCGGCCGGCGGCGGGGTCGCTCCATTAAGCGAGGATGGCGGAGGCGCGACAGGAGGTTTGCGAACCGGACGCGTGCTGGCATACCCCTTGATCGCGCCCAGGGCGCCAAAAGCCCCACTCGCTGCAGAAGCGAGTCCCAGCCGTTTGTAATATTCGGGATCGCTCAAACTGGCTTGCGCCTGCTGCCGGGTAGGCGATGATTCGGGCAAACTGTTGATGTCGACTTCCGTTGGTAAGCCGATGGAAGCAGCGCCTTCTAAAGCGCCGGTTGTGGCGCCCACCGGAATGGATGCCCACGGCCCCAATCGCTTGCCGAGATATTTGCCCCCAATGTACGAAGCAAAAGGCGACGCCGCTGTCAGTGCGGCACGGGTGCCAGGAATCATGTCAAAAAAGGAGGTTTCCTTTTTCTTTTTTTCCCTAGCTTGTTCGGCTTCAAGATTTTGCGCGGCTTCCCAATCCCGCCGAGCGAGATTTTTGTCGGTATCTTGCCCTTTCAGCAGGAATTGTTTTTCCGTATTTAGGCTGTCGATACGTTTCGCTTGGGTGCCCGGGGCGGATTTCGTACTGCGCGAAGATTCCAATGCAATTTCGCGATCTATTGCATTCAACCGATCGAGACGTTGTTTGTTTGTGTCCGACCACTGGAATTCTCCGCCTGCTTCTGATGGCGTCATGCCGCCCGCCAACCCGTACAGAGCCCCGCCTAGCCGGGGGGCGTAGGTCGCCATTGCGGCTTCCGGGCTGCCCATGATTGCCAAGGCGGTGCCAGCCGCGCCCATCAACGGGCCTTCCTTGCGCCCTGATGTTGGGCGCACACTTTCCCGGGTCCGCAGGGCGGCACGCTCGAACGGGCTGGCTTCTTCTAGTTGCGCTTGCCGACGGGTGAACGGAGAAACAGGTTCTTCGAATTGTGCTTCGTCCTCAACCTCGCCGCCATCAGCGAACCCACTGCGATGCCCGATAAACGGCTGCATGGGGCGAGAAGGCCGCACGTCAATAATCTCGGCAACGCGCTTTTTCTTCTGCGGCGTTCTGACGACTGCGCGCGGCAAGGGGACGCGCTCGACCGGTTCCGGAGCAAAAGGGTTCTCAGCGCGTTCAGGCATCGCAGCCGGCGGCTCCTCCGACGCCATCTCTTTGCCCGTTTCACCGCCACCTCCCGGAAATCCGAATCGCTCGTTAAAGGAAGCGGGCGGCTCCTCCGGGCCCATTCCTTTCCCCATGCCGCCTTGTTCCGGATCCTCGAAGAAGCGGCTGGCCCGAAGCGGTTGGTTGGAAGCGGCGTTGATGCCAAGGTATGCCGGTCCGAACTGTTGGGCCGGATGGTTCGTGATCGGCGTCCCCAAACGTTGGAATTGCCCGCGAATTTGCTGCGTTCGCGGCAGCCCATTCGCCCCCATGTTGATTCCAATGCCTGACGGCCGTAACCCCATGAGCGCCATGGTCCAGTCCAGCATGGGAGGCTTCCCGTCCTTCGACGGCCCAGCCCCGAGCAGACGTGTGATGTCCATGGCTTCGGTTGCCCGCCGCAGCCCTTCCAGGCCCGGATCCTCATCGACCGCGCCGCCGTCCGCAAAGTGCTGCGGCTGGCCCTGGCCGCCGAAGCGAGATCGCAAAGCGGCAAGGAGCTGCATGGGGTTCTGGCCGCCTTGCGGGAGCATTCCCTGCGCACCGGGCCAACCTCCCTGCCCACCGAATGGATTGCCGCCCTGCGGCATCCCCCCGCCACCTGGGTGTGCCTGGTTGAACATCCCGGAAAGCGCCGACATGAACGGATTGCCGCCCTGATGAGGCATCCCCCCGCCTTGAGGTATGGCGCCAAACATCCCGCCAAAGGCTTGCGCGAGCGGATTGCCCGATTGGTTCATCGCATTGGCTATCTGGCCAAACGGCATCTGAGGTTGCCCTGGCGCCGGCTGTGGGGGCACTGGGCCACCGTCCGCGTAATTGGGCACGCGGCCGCCGGTTTGCGCGGCGAGGATCATCGGCAGGACTTTGGTCGCCATGCCGACGAGACTGCCGAGCCCGGACTGTTGCTGTTGAGGCGCCTGCAGCTGCGGAATGTGCGGTTGGATCGGCGTGATCTGCCCCTGCGGGATGAGCGAATGTTCCATAACATTGATGGGATGGCCGCCGGGGATCTCCCAATCGTGTCCCTGCTCGGCATCGATGTTGTCGTCGACCGCGCCGCCGTCAGCATAGATTCGTCCGCCGCGCGCTGCAGCGTAGGGGCCTTGCCCCTGCCCGGCCTGGACCCACTGGTTGCCGCTCATGGAGCCGTCGTAATTGTAGCCCTGGTTTAGATTGCTCAGTCCGGCACCCAATCCCCCAAAGCCGCCAGAAGCGCCGTACGCGCCGGCCCCCGCCATCCCGAGTCCGGCAATAGTCCCGAACGGGCTTTGCTGTGGATACTGCGTGTTGCCGCTGGTTGTGCCGCCAAGCCCTGGAGCGAGCGCGCCGGTCGCCTGGGTCAGGAATTGTGAATTCTGATAGGGCCACTGAATTTGCGCCAATCGGTTCTGATAAGGCGCGTTCAGCTGGGCCTGTTGTTGTTGCTGCTGGAGCCCGCCGGTCGTCAACAGCGCGTTGAGCCCTTGCATCTGGCTGTTCTGGGCGAGGTTGCCCATGTTAGCGAGCCCATAGCCAGCGTTCTGTGCCGCCGACTGGGCTTGCTGCCAGAGGTTCGCGAGCGTCTGCCCAGCTGAAAGCCCTTGTTCCTTGGCCAGTTCGGATTGGCCGACCGCGATCCGGCTGGCGCCCGCGCCACCAGCCGCATTTTGCAGCTTGCCGGTGGTGTCGGACATCTGCTGCCCGAAAATGTCCTTGAGCCCTGCGAGGACATTGGCCGACATCGGGTTGTAGAAATTCTCGGTTCCCTGCCCGCGGAGATAGTCGGCGCCTTCCTGGATGTACGGCATGGCCGCGCCAGGGATGCCATTGGCTAGGTTGAAGGCTTGGTTCTGTTGTCCTGAGAACCCGGCGACCGGTGCGACTGGCGTCTGGAACGGGGTTTGGGCAACCTGTTGTGCCTGCCCTAAAGCGCCGGTAATGGCGCTCGCGGCCTGTGGGTTTGGCCGGTAAGTTTGGGTTTGATTTACAGTGTTACCGGAGGTGCAAAACGAACCCATGATGCTTTCTCACGTACTCGCGGCGGTGACACCGTCACGCCAAAGGAAAACCTCGCCGATCTTTGGGAACATGCGCCGATAAAGCGCGCATTTGGCCTCTGTTCTTACCGATGACGCAACTCCGCTCATAAGCGGCAAGCCGATCAGTCGGGATTGTTCTTTCATCCATTCCAAAAGGCGCTTGCCATGAAAGGCGCTTTCCCCTCTGGGTTTATCACGATGCGTGGGATCGACAAAAACAAGGCAGTCACCGATGTGCTTATCGGACGTGTACCACAGTTCGCCTATGGTAAGAAAGGCCAGGGCTTCCAGAGCGTTAGAAGGGCCGATGACCCCTATGACTCCGCGTTGCCCGGTATCCATAGGATGAATGCGTTCAGGCCAAAGAGCGCGCTGAATGAAATAATCAACCTTCTGAGGAGCGAGAGAAAACTGGCCGTTCTCAGCATGGCTTGCAGTAAACAGTCGCCAGATTTCAGCATAGTCGTCAGGGCCAGCGACACGAACGGGAGATTTAGGGTCCATGGAATCCTTTTAGGTTTTGGGCGCCTGCAAACCCTTCAACGTCTTGATATGTTGCTTGCGCGTCCGCAGCACCCATTGATGGAGAATTTTATGGCCGCGATCCAGATCGCCGCCGCCTATTTCCTGGACTTTCCCCGGCGGGATCACAAATTCCCCGCCCGCTGCGATGATATCCACAGGCTTTGATTCGACCTCGCCGCCTTCCGCCATTTTCTTCAATTTGGGAATCTGAGGACGCATCGCTTTCACGAGGCTCCCTTTCTTGTTCCCTCCCAATCCGAACATGCCGTTGATGATGGATGCGCCCGCCTGCGAATTTCCCTGACCTAAAGCCGCGAGGTGATCGGCCGGCACGATAAACGCCCCACCGCCGACGGTGATCGGCAGTTTGTCGGTACGCCCCGGCACATTGGATTTGAGCATGCCGGCGTGGACGATCGAGCGCGCCGCGGCGCGCTCCTGCCAAGGAGAACCGCCGCTGAAACCGCCGGAGGCAAATCTTGGTTTGGGCCTCGGTAACGGAATCATCGCGCTGCCTCTTTCTCTAGGTGCGTATTTCGGGCTTGGGATATCAAAAAACCCCGCATCTCGCGCAAGCCGCCCAATTCCTTCGCCGGAAGACTTTCGCATCATGATGTCTTTGGCGATCTGCGCACGCTGCCGGTCGTTGTAGTCCAACGTGCGATCTTCTATTTCCGTCGATAGCGGGCCGTCGGCCAACCACTTGTTAAATCCGCCCACATATCCCCCATCCGCGTATTTGCGAGCGGTGCTCAGCGCTGCGGCGATGGCCTGCCTGCGAGGATGCCCGGCAGCCATCATTTCTCGAATGTTGGTCGAGATTGCTTGGCGGGATCCGGATTTGATCAGTGGCATAGAAGTATTCCTTAATCGTAGAATTCTTCAACGACGATAAAGCCAGCTGCGCCATTCGCTCCTGCGAAACCTCCCCCTCCACCGGCTGAGCCTCCCGTGCCCCCTCCACCAATCGAATAGGCGGTTGCGGTGGGATTATCGACCCAAAATTCCACGTACTCTCCAGCACCCCCTCCGCTGCCGGTTCGCGTCCCTGAGCTGCCGCCGGCCCCTGCGCCGCCACAACCAGTATTCGCTGGCGATGCCGGTGCGGTTCCTACGGCGGAGCCGCCGTTGGTGCCAAAAGCGTTTGTTCCGCCCACGCCGCCGGGCGCAATAACGCCGGCCACGCTGCCGTTAAGCCCGGTTGCTCCTCGCCCACCATCGGCGCGTTCAACCAACGTACCCGTACCATCGCCCCCTCCACTGCCGCCTGTCCCAGGAGCTCCACCTGCAGCGGTGCCGAGTCCTCCTCCTTTGGCGGTCCACGAGCCAAAAGTGGTATCACTACCGGCCGTTCCGTTATTCACCGCAGCAGCGCCACCACCCCCGCCGGCCCCGCACATGCGCACGCGCCACCGGCGCACTCCGGTTGAAGGCGTGCAGGTGCCCGAACCGCTGGTGAACCTTTGAACGGTGTTCGACAGCCCAACCGTGATCCAGGATGTTCCGTTGTAGAATTCGAGTCCGTTCAGTGTCGAATTGTAGCGGATGTCTCCCGAAACCGGACTTCCGGGGCGCTGCCCCGTCGTGCCTTTCACCATGCCCATTTTGTTGGTGCCGGTGAATTCGGCTGCGCTCGATACCGAGATGGAATTCGCTATGAAGTTGTTAGCTGCGTTATCCGCAAAGTTGGCTCCGGTTGATGTGCAAACGACAACGGCCTGTCCGCCCTGCTTGAGCGTGACGCCGGATCCGCCGTTCGGCTGCACGGACGTATCGAACGCGCCGGATGAATTGTTGCCGAAAACATAAATGCCGCCCGCCGACGACATATTGACGGTCAGGGCACGCGTGATCGTGCCGGTGATATTGTAGAACAGGTTTTCCGCAAGGCTGGTCGGTATCGTGATCGACGCAGCCGTGCTCGACATGATCACCCCGGACGAATTGTAGGTGACAGTCGTTGCGGTTGAGGAGATCGTGATCGGGTACGATCCGCCCACGTTGAGATCGATATAATCGAAGTTGGTGTTTAATGGAGTGTCCCAAGCTCCGACCGCCCCGCCGTGTGCAGGATACGTGTAGCCTTTGTTCGGAGTCGGTGAACTCATCGATATACCGGCAAATAGTATGCCGCTCCACTGCTTGTCGTAACCGCTATGAATCCGGCCGCTTGCGAACTCGTGAACGTAACCGTGGATCCCGCCGTCGCAATTGCCGATGATACAACCACACCCTGCTGAAGAAAAGTATTCTCCAATTTGGTGCCCAGGTTGTTAACCGCTTGCACACCGTTTTGCAAAGCACTCAAAATATCCTGTATAGACATTGCCATTTAGCGTCTCCCCGCAACGGCAAAGCGATAGCGTGCAGCGCCAATGCGCCAGAACGTGTCGGTATCGTTGCTCTCGATGTGAACAGACATGAAGCGTCCTCTAAACCGAGGACTTAGATACTGGGTTGTCGATGTGAATGTAAATGGCCCATAGGAACGCGGGGTGTCACCGAGATAATCTACCACTTTGAAGGTGATATTAACGCTGGCATTCTTGGACCCCGAATAGGTGCCGAATTTCATATCCGGCAGGAACCAGTCCACAAAAGCGTAGTCGTTTCCTTCCGCAATCGACCAGTAACCAGATTCGAAATAGGAATTAAGCGGTTGGGTCACATTGTTGAAGCCGACCTCATGCTGATATATAGTCACAGTATCAGTGGCGATCGGCATCCCCAACCCGGTTACGTCGATGCCGGCGTTGCGCGCCAGGGGCCCGTAATCCCACTCGCCTTCGACGACGTTGTATTTCACATAGCTGTCGTTTTCACCCGTGCTCGCGGTCGACGGATAGAACCACCAGATTTCATTGGCAACACTGTTCGGCCAGCAAAGGATCCTGTCCTGATAGGTGCTCGACAAATTCTGGAAAATGGCGTCCCAGACTGGGCACGGCAGCGGTTCCACCCCCTGCCCGGCAGCTCGGAAAAACTGCATGGCGTTACTGCACCAATACACGATGTTAGCGATTTTGTTGGCCGCGTGCGGCCCGATCAGCCCGCAGCCCGAACCGACTTCCGTGAAATTGAATATGACGGTGCCGCCGACATATTGCATGACCCAGCAGCCGACGTCGGTCCAGATGAACGCCTGCGAGGGTCCTTGTATTGCGCCGATGATCTTGGAGCCGGTCGGAATACGGAAGTCGCCGGCCGCTGTCTGGTTGCTGACGGTCCAGTTGGTGTAATCATTCTGATCGGACCAGCGTACCGTCAGTGGATCCTGCACGCCGGATGCCAGCACCGACCGATAAGCCACAAGGATCTGCTGCGGCATGGCGACGAAGATGCCGCCATTGAAAAACGGCGCGGTGGCGATCACGCTCGCGGTCTGAAACCCGCTCCGCGGAGACCAGACATAAATAGGTCCATCTTTCGGGCACGCGAGCAGCGCTTCGCCCCAATTAGCAAGCGTCCAGTCGGTTGTCGTGATTGGCGTACCAGTGCCGCCCGAGACAGGAGACCCCAACCCATACCCGCCAAGCCCGTATCCCCCAAGTCCATAACCTCCTCCCGACGGAGGCGGTCCTTGAGCCTTGTAAAGAACAAGTTGTTCCAAGCTGGAATTCATCGTAGCGGTCTGCGCCGCGCTCGCTGCCAACGTGGCTGCAATTGTGAACGAGGTGGAACTTAGAACCGAGTTTACCTGATAAGGGCCTTGAATCGTTAGCCCGCCAACAGAAGTTGGGGCGATGAATTGCTGATATAACCCCTGGATAGCCTGAAAGTTGTGGTTATCTAGTGCAACAGTGACGGTCGCGGAATTGGCTATGGTCGTGAATGTCGGAAGCGTTCCAGAGCTGGCAATCGTGGTTGACGCTTGCACCGATGACACAATCTGGAAACTGGAAGAATCAACCGCCACTGCGACAGGATAAGCTCCATTAAACAGCAGGTTTCCAATCGCGACCGGAGTGTTGAAGTACACCGTATCGTAAATAGATGCGCTCGATCCGGAAGCAACAATAGTCACAAACGAACTGGCGGAACTGATAGAAATGTCTGGCGGGATGTTGAACGTAAGCGTTTGCGGCGTGATAGTCGTAGCTGACCCCGCCGTGATGGCATCAAGTTCCGCGGTCGCTCCGACGGCGAGATATCCGGCTCCAGTCAATCCCTGCCAGCCCCATATGCAGCGAATAGTTGAACCGATCGTGCCGCTGTAATACTGATTCCAACCTCCAATTTTCTGCACAAGCTGATCACGGTAACGAATCAAATTAGAAACCGATACGCCCGCTTGGTTAGCGGCCAGGGTTTTTTGGGTGTTGACCCCGGGTATGAGTTTTATGGTCGCAAAGGCCATTTAATTAGACCCTTTGCGGCGTTGCGATCGGATTGGGAATTTGCGGAGTCCAGCCCTGCGATTGTATCTTGGCACGCAGCGAGTCAACCGCAGCTGTCTTGAGCAACATCTGGAACTGGTTCTCCCACGACTGCGCCGATTGCGGGCTGTCACCTTGCGAGCCGAAGTCCTTCTGGTAGCCAGTGTAGAAGACCATGGCTCCGGCAAAAAACAGCTCTGGCAAGTTTTGTGTCAGCCACGTGCTGCTGTTGCCCGATGACAATGGATTAGGTCGGATCGTCGCCACGACTTCCATTCCATATGCTTCATCCGGCGCAGGCCCGAAAATGAGCTGCGTATCGTTCACGCGAGCAGCGAACTCAGGCACGCCAGTCAGCGAGGAAGTAGCTGACGGATAGCTCGCATCTATGAAGTCAGGACTCGTAAAATAGACCGGGCTGCGCGTCGTATCGGTCGATGTCGTGCCAACTGGCGTGAAGATGTTGAGGCGATCAACGACGAGCAGTGTCCCCTGCGTCGTTGACAGGTTGATGGAACGAACGCCCGATGAGCACGAGACGGACGTGTCGGTAACACGAACGGAAAGCAGATCTAGTTCGCGGTAAATGCGACCTTCGGCATAGTCGATCACGCCGGGCAGCGCGGTCAGAAACTCCGCGTTGGCGGACGACACGGGGGCCATGTTAGCAAGTTGGGTGACGAAGCTGTCATATGTCAAGCTCATATGTCATTGGCTCCTGCATCGGAGATATTCAGCACGAGCTGTGCAATTCCGACTTGCGATATACCATCCCCCCGGATGACTGCGCGGTGGTACTGGTAGGGCGCTTGCGTGATTGCATCATCGGTGATGATCTCGCCCGCGGTGCCGGCTGTCGTCCCAAAAGCGAGAGTCGACCAGGTGGCGCCGTTATCGGATCCCTGAATGCGATACTGAGCAGTTCCCGTGAGCAGGAAGGGCTGGTCGGCGGGGGCAATCAGCGTGAAGCTTGACACGACATGCGTTTGCGGGGTGACAGTTGAAGGCGTTGTCGTGAGGGCCCCGGTCGCATCGGCTGCCCAGTTCTTCCCCACCCAGTTGTTGAAGCCGGAAATGCTGTTAACCAGATTGGCACAATTGGAGAAGCCGCGGCTGACGGTCGTGGCGACAGAGCTGACCACAACCCCACCGTCGAAAGCAGCATTGACCCCGGCGCCCATCACCATGTTGCCGATGCTCATGCCGAGCTGCGTTGTCGGCAGGAAGGCGTTGGCCGGATCATAACCCAGCCCAGAAACGGGGTTGTCGGCGACCACGTAGTTTTCCGGTCGCGCGAAGTTGATCGGCACCGGATCCGGCGGAAGAACGAATGTCCGCTCCTGTTCGTTGGGAATATCGAGGCAGGAGTCGCAGATGAGTAGCCCTAGGCTCTGCAAACGCGGCCCGCGCCATCGCAACTGATCCTGCAAGAGATAGTGATTATACATGAAACCGCACCGATCACACACGCCCAGCGCCCGCGGCGAGCGCGGGTTAACGGAAGCGCGACCGTGCGGACGAAAGCTCATCGGAAATACGATCCCAGTCGCGGGGTAATGTAGAGCGGAGTATTCTCCGTATCCTGCGCCGCCGCAATGTTCCAGGCACGTTGATAGCGCGCAAACAGCTTGTCTTCCAGCTGCGGCATGTAGGTCTCCGACAGCATCCAGGCTAGGCCAGCGGTGAACGCCGCCATCCAGCGGCTTTGCACTTCGACGTTATAGCCATTGGCGACATCGGCGTCCTGGGTCTGGCGCACCGCGTAGTATTTCGCGGTGTAGGACAGTGCACCGTCCGGAACCAAATAGAACGTCACCGTCGGCGAGATCAGCCGGTCAAACCAGAACTGTGAGGGGGAGCCTTGCGCCGTCTTGTTGGCGATAGAGGCGTATTCCGTGCGGGATAGCGGGTTGAGGTAGCGGTCGTTGGATGGCGTGCCGTAGGAAATATACATATCCAGGATCATGACAATCTCAGCCGGCACCGAATATGTAGCCGATCCTTGGATAAGCGGAATGGTTTGCAGGCTCACTTCCCACAGATTCACTTGGTTGTTGGACCACTCGCTCAACAGCAAATTCATCTTCATGCGCGCGGCCAACATGTGCGCTTGCGTGATCTCGGTCGGCCTGATCTGGCAGCGCCCGAACGCATCCAGGACAATCTCAGCACCCGAGGGATTGAAGTTGTACGTGCGCGTAGTGTTGACGGCAGCTGGAAACATAATGCACCTATGGTCCAAGGAGGCGAAGTTGTCCGAGCGCGGGCGTTCCGCCGGTCCCTACGATCGAGTAGTTGGCAAAGCCCACCTTCGCCTGCCCAGAGCCCCAAGTCGCGACGAAGAACTGGTTGGATTGCGTCATGGTGATGGTCGAAGAGGCCGTTGTGCCGGAAATCGATGTGT
>Ga0247664_1000142_pt1 | contig 18121 bp, 30 predicted proteins | sample CNK05_metaG_FD_182715 | JGI IMG/M metagenome (GOLD analysis project Ga0247664, IMG submission 182715) | Soil microbial communities from Purdue University Martell Research Forest, Indiana, United States - CNK05 | ecosystem: Environmental > Terrestrial > Soil > Temperate forest > Bulk soil...
GACGCGGAAGGGCAGCTTGCCCGTGTTGCCCTCCCGGAAACGCAGCATGGCGACCCTCATCGGTTTGGGAGTTTGGCGATCGCGTCGAAGATGGCGGTGGCCACCTCCATGAGGCCCGAGTAGGGGTCGACCTCGGCCATCGTGGCCGCGACCTCATCGTCCTTGTCGGGCATGTTGTGGTCGAGGACGATGGCGTCGAGCACGCCGACGATGCGGGTGATCGAGCCCGACTGCAGGTCGGCCAGGAGGCCGGCCGGGAAGTCCGCCCGGGCCGTCGCCTCCCAACCCTCGAAGTCGCCCTTGGCGATGGCCACCGTGACGGTGCGCGAGACTGGCCGGCTGGCCGCCTTGCGCTTGAGCTGCCGGACGTTGGCGGTCACGGCAGCGTCGCCAGGCTGTTGACGATGACCGGGATGATGCCGTTGGTCGTGTCGTCGGCGAGGTGGGCCTTGACCTTGTACAGGTTGATGCCGTCGCTGCCCGACTCGCCACTGATGATCTCCGGCACCTCGTACAGGACCGGCATGTCGATCTGCACGCTGTAGTTGCTGGCCCCGAGCGTGGGGCCGGTCGCCTTGAGGCGGATGAAGCTCATCGTGTCCGCCTGGCTCTTGTCGAAGAACTCGCTGATGGCGAGGGCCGTGCTCTCGACGGTCATGTCCAGGGTCGCGGCGATGTCCGTCTCGACGTGCTGGCCCCCGTACAGGTTGCCGTCGAGGTAGTGCCGCCACTTGAGCCCGGTCTGGACCTCGAGGTCGAAGGACTGCAGGAAGTTCGTGGAGATGCTAGCCCCCGCCAGGCCCGCGATGCTGGCCGCGAACTTGATCGTCCACAGGTCGCCCGGGATCTTGATGGCGGCGTTGATGGCGGGCGTGGCCTTGGCCACCTTCACCGCGCGCTGGGCGAAGCCGTCCATCTCGAGCTGCGTGACGTCGCCGATGCCTGCGCTGATCTTGAAGCTGTTCAGCATCGTGTACTGGCAGCGCCAGTTCTGCGTGTCGTCGCCGATGTCGACGCTGTATGCCTCGGGGCTGTTGGCCGCGGTCGCCGACGGGGTGAACGTCCAGGTCTTATCGGCCCCGCCGCCGACCCCGGTCTTGCCGCCGGCGATCTGCGAGAACGGGATGACCAGATCGTCGTAGGCGACGCCCGAGCTGGTGGCGAACTTGAGGCCGACGTCCTCGGTCATCCGCGTGACGCGGCGGATGCGGTAGCGCCGCCCGGTGTTCTCCGACTCGTGGAAGTTCTGCCCGGACTCGACGGTCAGCACGCCGACCCCGTCGTCGTAGAACTGGCGCGTCGGGGCGACCGGCGTGCCGCGCACCGTCTCCTTCCCGAAGTTGACGTACGTGAAGACCTGCGTTCCTGGCATCAGATCGGTCCTTTCTCGGCTCGGCCTGCCGACTCGGCGAGCAGGACCGCAAGATGCTTGGCGAGGCGGCGTGCCGACGCCTTGAGGGCGGAGTTGATGGCGAGGCGGCTGTTCATCGCCCCGACGTGGAAGTAGGGGTCACCGCGGAAGCCCGGGTGCTGGGTCGACTCGGCGAAGCCCGCGATGCTCCCGCCCACGAAGAGGGGCAGCGCCTTCGACTCCGGTCCGCGGGGGTGCCCCGGGATGCGGTGCTGCCGCACTCCACCGGCCACGAGGTGGGCCACGCTGCCGCCGGAGTGGACCCTGACCGTCCGCTCCCAGCCCGCCCCGACGCCGACCACGTTCACGAACTTCTCCAGGCGGCCGCTCCGGTAGTGGCGCTTGGCGCGCTTGCGCACGGCGCGCTGGACGATGAGCCCGATCTGGTCCATGACGGCCTCGATCTCCTTGGCCGCCTCGATGTCGTAGAGCGGGCCGAAGGCGAAGATGGCCTTCGAGAAGTCCGCCGCGTCGATGGTGATGTTCGCGAAACCCGGGACGATCGGCGCTGCCATCAGGCCACCATCGTGAGCGTCTCGTTGACCAGGACGCTGACGTTCAGCTCGATGCCCGAGTACTGGACGCCGGCGTAGGTCAGCACGCCGATCTTCCAGTCGTCCACCTTGGCCCGCGTGACCTCGCCCTGGCGCGTCCCCGAGGACCACGTCAGCCCGCCGAGCTGGACGCTGCCCGCGAGCTGGTCGCTGAGCACATCGAGCCACTTGCGCAGGGCCACGAAGTCGCGCTCGGCGTCGCCGGTCTGGTTGTAGTAGAAGCGGACCGTGAACATGTTGGTGCTGTCGCGCTTGCCGCCCATCCTCTGGTCGTAGATCCCCGACGTCGGGAACACGAGCACGGTCGGCAGCGGGGTCATCTGCCCGGGCAGGTCGCCGGTGGCCACGCGGATCGTGTCGTAGCCGCCGGCGGGCGCGGTGACCTGCGCCGCGGAGAAGCGGGCCAGGAGCGCGGTGTTGATGCTGTCGAAGGCGGGCATCTAGCCCATCCCGACGTAGCGGTAGCGCTCGAGGGTGGCGCGCTGCGGGCTGCCCTTCGAGAAGAAGCTGACCCACGGGATGATGGCATCGCCATCGGCCCCGATGACCCCCGAGGCCCCGTTCTTGCGGGACTGGTAGGCCGCCACCACCGCGTCGATGGTGACCGCTTGGATGTCGGGCGGCGTAGCCGCGAAGCCGAAGGTGCCGGTGACACTGGCCCCGTTCTCGATGTTGGCGAAGCGCAGCGGGCCCGTGGTCGCCGCCCGGCTGATGCGGATCTCGGTCGCCGGCCAGCCGGAGGGCAGCTCCGAGGCCGTGGGGCGGAGCAGGATGTTCGCCGCGCTGACCGCGGTATAGCTTCCGCCGGTGTCGGGCTGGTGGGCGCTCGTGTTGACCCCGAGTGCCGACACGGTGCGCACGCCGATCGGGAAGCGCAGCACGTAACCCGACTGCGTGTCCACGACGTAGGTCGTGGACGTGACCGGCACGAGCTTGCGCCCGGTGAAGTGCTCGACCCAGTCGGAGACCTGCTCGATCAGCTCGGTGATGAGCGTGTCATCGACGGTGTCGGACACGCCCGCCGGGTTGATGCGGGCCTTGACCTGGGCGAGCGTCGCGAGCTGGTCAGCCAACGGAGACGCGGACCCCCACGAGCCAGAGGATGGCGAGGATCAGGAAGATGACCACGAGGACGGTGACGAGCAGGCCCTGGTTCATAGCAGGTCCGTCGTCGGCGTCATGCCGGTGTTGGCGCTGGCGTTGGTCTTGAGGAACAACCACGGCTGGCCAGTCATCAGGAAGTACAGCTCGGTCTTGGCCGTGGTCGTGGTGATGGCCGCGGTCGTGTAGTCGCCGGCGACCGCCGAGCCCACGCTGTAGGGGATGTTGTAGAACGTCGTGCCGTCGACGCTGCCCTTGATGGTGAAGGTGATCGTGGTGCCCGCGTTGGTCGTGACGCGCAGGACCATCTGGCGAAGGTTGACCTCCCCCGAGCGCTGGATCGTGTTGGTGCTGTCGCCGGTGCCGGCCTGCGACGTGGCGAGGTTGCCTGGATAGGCGGTGATGGCCATGGAGTCCTCCGAGGCGCGGGCGGCGGCAGGGGAACCGCCACCCGCTGGTGGCTACGCGCCGGTGACCTTCAGCCCGCCGAGGCGGGTGCCGATGCCGAGGTAGGCCCACAGGCCGACCCGGACCGACTGCGGACCCACGACCTGGTCGTAGGTGAACTGGGCGATGCTCGACTCGTAGATCACGTAGTCGTTGGCGACCGCGAAGACGTGGACGTCGAGGGTCGACGCCCAGGACAGGCGCACCTGCGCGCCGAGGATGTTCCCGCCGACGCCGCCGATCTGCACCGTCGCGTCGCTGTTCATGGCCCCGATCTGGGGCATGAACGGCCGGCCCGTCGTGTCGCCGTGGGCGAGCAGCGTCGAGTAGGCCACCGACGGCACGAACACGAACTCGGCCGGGCGGAAGCGGGTGGCGTAGTAGTTGACCACGTTGGCCTGCGTGGTCGGGTACGGGGTCGCCTTGGTGAGGGCCACGCCCGAGGCGGTGGCACCGGCCTCGACGGCGGTCTTGATGGCCGTCTCCGATGCCTGCGCGTAGGCCTCCACGAGGTCCTGGAAGATGATCGAGAGGACCGACGGGTCGCCGCCGTCGAGGGCCTGCCGGCTGACGTCGGTGTAGGTCCCGTAGGCGGACGGCGTGACGCTCACGGCCGTGGTCGCGATGTCGGTGGCCGTGGGGGCCACGCCTTCCGCAAAGGTGGCGACCGTACCGGAGGTCGTGACCTTCGGGAAGATGCGCGGCCGGGCGTCGGCGATCGGCACGCGATTGAACGCGGAGCCCATCGGGCGGCCCTTGAGGATGCGCGGGGTCAGGAGGCCCGGCAAGTAGTCGTTGGGATACGCGCCCGGGATCTCCGAGCTGAGCACGTCGCTGGCCCGCTCGCTGTAGCCCGGGTCGAACTTGCGGCTCTCGGCATCGCGTTCCATGGCGATAGCCACATCGGCAAGATGCCGCTCGTGCTTCTGGACGCGCTCGGCAGCTTCACCCTTGTTGCCCGACAGCGACGTGCTGGAGATGATCCAGCGGTCGTGCATATAGTTCGCCTCGGAGTTCCGTCCGTAGACGGCGTCGGGGCGAGTGATGATCACGCTGGACTGGAACTGCGACAGGCCGTCGCGCTCCGCCTGGAGGCGCGCTGCCTGGTCGATCGGAGCCACGGCGCCGCGCGAGGGCTCCGGGGCCGGCTCTGGGGTGGGCTCCGGCTCGACCGGCGGGTTGGTCTCCATGATGTCCTCCATGTCGCGGAGCGCGATCCGCGCACCGTCGTAGGCCGGTGCCGCGGAGCCCGCGATACCGAAGATGGCGGCGGATCGGTGGATCGTCACGCCGTTGCGATTGGGCCGGCTCGAGGCCGGGGCGTTGAACTCGACGGAGACGCCGTTCTGGCCGTCTCCGACCTCCTCGAGGTAGTCGTCACCGCGGCTGCCGGGACGGATACGAGCACGGAACTCGAGGCCCTGCGCGGTGTCGCGCAGCTCGATGACCGAGCCGACCGGGCGCTCACCGTGAGCGGGCCGGAAGGGAAGCTTGGCCCCGTCGCCGCGGCCCATCCACTTGTCGACCGACTCGCGGAAGGCGCCCGGGGCGAACGCCTCGGGACCGATCGGGGTGCTGGTGGCAACCTGTCCGTAGGGAACGACGATGCCCTCGATGACGCGCGGGTCATCGCTGGCCTGGCGAACGTGCCCTGCGGCCTCGGTGGTCCTCATGGCTTGCCTTCGACCGTGTGGATCCCGGTGGCCTCGTAGCGCTTCTGCTCGGTCAGCCGGTCCTCGGCCTCCTTGCGGGCCTCGAGCTCGTGCTTGGCGACCGCGTCGGTCACCACCTTCTGGCGGGCCAGCTCGGCCTCGCGGTCGACCTGGCGCTGGTCCTTCGGCTCTTCCTTGTCAGTCCTGCTGCTGGGCATCCTGTCGCCCTCCTGGTGAGGCGACCACGACCGGGGTCGGGGCCGGGGGGTTGAGATCGTCCGGGTTCTCGACCGGTGGCAGGCCCAGCCACTCCCTGGCCTCGTCCACGTCGACCACCGCCTTGTTGCCGGTCAGGAGCTGGAACGCCTGAGCCTGGGCGAGCTGAGTGCCGGCGGTGAGCCGTCGAGTGTCCATGCGCATGACGCGGCCGCCGGGGAGCAGGTCGCTGATCCCGTCCTCGATGGCCCCGATGTAGTTCTGCAGGGTGTAGCGGACCAGGTCCTGGTTGCCGGACTCGCTCGTGGCGTACGTCTCGGTGTCGCCGGTCGGCGCGTTGAGGATGCGGGTGGGAACCCCGAAGTAGCGGCCGATGTCGGCGACCTGCTCGCGGCGGGCCTCGACGGCGGCCTGGTTGGTCGGGTCGACGCCGTACTGCTCAAGCTTCATCCCGCCCGTCAGCACGGGGACGTGGTCGGGGCCCTTGGCCCGCCGCTCGGCCCAGCGCTCGGAGTTCTGCTGCGCGACCGAGTCGGGCATGTTGCCCTCCGCGACCAGGGCGCGGTCGACGGGACCGCCGGCCTGCCAGTAGCGGCTGGCGTAGCCCTCGGCCGCGATCGCCGCGGCGAAGCTGACCCGGGCGAGGTTGATGATGCCGCCCTGCGTGTCCCAGACGCCCGGCTGCGGGCTGCGGTGGAGGACCACCAGCCGCGAGGCGTCGACGTCCTGGCCGAGGATCTGGTAGCGCGTCGGCATGGCCAGGCTGTAGACGTCGTAGTAGGTCGGCTGGATGATGGCCGGCTGGACGTAGACCAGCGACATCGGGACGCCCTCGGCGTCCTCGCCGCCGACCTTGAGCAGGTAGCACACGTCGTAGAGGGCCAGCGTGCTGACGACGATGCTCACCCACTCGCGGCGGGTGCGCTCGGCCTGCGGCCGCTTGACGATCCTCGAGACGGGAAGTTCCAGCGTGCCGCGCTTCTCGGACCAGTCGAGCTGCGACACCCCGTTGCTCAGGATGTCCAGGCAGCGCCAGACGGCGGAGAGCCCGAGGGCCGTGGTGCCGGTGACCCCGGCGGAGACAAGACCGCCGTCGGACGGGAAGCCGACCATCTGCGAGGGGGTCGGTACGGCATCACGCCGGCCGAACAGGATATCGAGGGCCCTCACGGAAGGCCACGGTACGCGTTATATGCGCATAACGCAATAGTTATGCAAGAACTCGCCCGAAGCCGAGGAAGCCGGCCATCGTGCTGGCGGCGAAGGTCATCGACAGGAACGCGTCGATCGGGCCGAGGCTGTCGCCCCGCGAGAAGCAGAACGCCCCATCCGCGCCGACGCTGCGCCTGGCGACCATCGGCATCTGCGCGTCGAGCAGCGGGTCGTCCACCGCGAGCCTGCCCGAGTGGATCATCTCGGTCACGTCCATGCAGGCGGCCACGAAGTCGCCCCTGGTCAGCTCGGTGTAGGGCAGGCCCGTCTCCTGCGCCCGGCGGCGCAGCTCGGGGCCGATGCCCGAGATGCTGTCGAAGACGATCGCCGCCACGTAGCCCGGGAAGCCCTCGAGCTCGGCGATGATGCGCGCCGCGGTGACCGGGGATCCGGGCTCGTCGCGGATGTCGCGCAGGACCTCGACGCCGACCCTCCCGTCCGTGCGCATCCCGGCCACGCTGATCGTGGCCCGCTGCCAGCCCGACTGCACGTCCACCGCGAGGACGTAGGGGCCGTCGAGGCCGTCGAGGGGAGCGGGCGTCCGGAGGGCACCCCAGACGCCCGCGTTGAAGGCCCCGGCGGCCTTGAGGTCCACGAAGTGGTTCATCCGCTCGCGCTTCCACGAGTCGGGCGGGAGGATGTCGTACTCGGTCTTGATGGCGTGCTTGGTCAGCCGCCCGTCCCCGAGCGCGGGGTTCGCCTGGCGGACCTGCTTCCAGTCGAGGCCCGCATCGGGGTCGTGGCTCTGCCACCACGCGCCGTAGAAGGTGCGATCGGGCTTGCGGTCGCCCGAGGCGATGCCCACGAGGCGGTCGTAGAAGCTGCGGAGGACCACGCTCTCGGCCAGTCCCGCGGTGCTCGTCAGGATGATGAGCGGGTTGCGCTGGGCCGACTGGGTCGGGCTCAGGGCCTCCCACATGTCCCAGTCCTTCTGGGTCATCACCTCATCGAAGGCGATCCCGCCGGCCGACAGGCCGCGCGAGCTGCCGGGCTGGCCGGTGACCGTGTCGAGGGTCAGCCCGCCGACGGAGATCCCGAAGTGCTCGGTGAGGCGCACGGTCTGGTGCTTACGGACGCCGTGGCTGGCCTCGCGGAGCCTCGGGATCGAGGACAGGTCCTGGTACACGCCCTTGTAGATGATGCGGGCCTGCTTGGCGTCGTGGGCCGCGGCCAGGAGCGTCGTCCACGAGCTGAACGCGCGGTGCCGCCGCCCGTGGTCCATGAGCCAGCCGAACACGACCCGGACGATGACCGACTTTCCGCACTGACGGCCCGTCGACAGGAGCGCGATCCGGTGCACCAGGTCGCCGTTGCGGTCGTAGCGCAGCATCGCGATGATGACCCGCTCCTGCCACGGACCGACCTCGATGCCGAGATTCCGGCGTGCCCACGTGATCGCGTACTTCCCGTAGGAACCGCACACGCCGGGCGGCTTCGGCGTCTCCCAGCGCGGTTTCACCGAACTCCTACGTCAAGGCGGGGCTTTCGGTGTATTCCGAACCTCGCTGGGGGTTCAGGGAGCGTCCCACCAGAGAAAACACCCCGTGAATTCGTGCTCATGACGAATTTCTCGCGTTTATTCGTCATTCATTTACCAATCAACTTGAATTACGACCAGCGCGAGCGACGCGCTCGAGGAAGTGGAGTTCCAATTCCTCGACGCGAGTTGCACGCGCGATGCGCAGCGCGCAGGTTGCGCAAGTCGTGGACCTCGTGCCCCATCGCTCTGCCGATCGAACTCGAGCGGGCGATGACATGATCCGCTGTATCTGCGCCTTGCTTGTGACAGAGCCAACACATGTAACCATCACGCTCAAGCACTAGTGCTGTGCGTTGCTCCATGTCCTTGGCCCATCGACCGCTCACTTGCGCTTGCGCGATGACCTTCCCAGAAGGCCGAAGAACACGAAGCCGATGACGAACGCGATGACCAGCGTGACGGGATCCATGTCAGCTCACCCTTTCCATGACGAGGGTCGAATGCCGCCCTCTGCGCTGGGTCCGGTCCTCAGGGGAGCGTTCCGTTCCAGCAGTCCGTTCCACCAACGGACCCAGCGCAGAAGCCGTCATGCGAGTACCTGCAGGACTCGCCCCGAATCCAGGTCCGAGGGCCGCAGCACGATCACCCCCGGAAGGTGGTGCATCCAGTCCTGCTGCTCGGGCGTGAGCGTGCCCTGCTCGCGCTTGAGCTCGATGAAGCGCAGCTCGCCCACCCTGGCACAGACCAGGTCAGGGAAGCCGTGGTCTCCCGCGCTCTTGATCGTGGACTGCGGGACGTGGTAGACGTGCCAGCCGCGTTCACGGGCGACCTTGAGGACGGCCTGCTTGAGCGTGTTCTCGGTCATCGCCCGCAGATCCCACTCCTCCGCGGTCACCATCTCAGGTCGCCTCGCTAAACGTTGCGTCTATGGCCGTACTAGTCGCAAAGTTTAGGCCCGAGGTGAAGTAGAGGCTGTCCTCAAGCCGTTTCACGAGCCTGTTCCACGCACGAACGCGGTCGTTCTGCATCCTCGCCCAAGCCGTTCTTGAGCGCATCTTGAGGTCCGCCCAGGCCATCTTGAGGAACGTGATGCCGCCGTTGCGTCCCATCGTCACGTCGTAGGCGATCAGCTTCCACGCCGACAGGAACAGCAACGCTCGGGTCACGGTGGAGGTCGCGACGCCGAGCGATGCGGCGATCATCGTAGCGGACACCTTCTCGCCTTCGAGTCGACGCCCTGCGGTCATCACGAGGATCTGTGTCGGCGTGCACCACACCACGTGCCCGCTCACGTTGCGCACGCCCACCTTGCGCTCCTTCGGGCGGAAGCGGTTGAACGCCCTGCCGAATGCTCCCTCCGAGACGTAGAGCCTGCCGGCGTACTTGCTGGTGACATCGTGGTCCCGCGCCTCGCGATCGGCCATCGCGGCGTAGTAGCGATCAGAATGCTTCATCGGTTGGGTCCTTCAGGCTCGCAGCGGTCCTCACGACGGATGCGCATCGCTCGCAGTAGACGTGGTAGCCGCCGGATCTACCGGGCAGCAGGTCTGTCCTGAACGCCATGCAGCCCAGGCACGGCCCCATCCTCGGACGTGAAGCCCGCTCCTCCTCCTGCCTGACGGAGCGCAGGGTTTGGGTAGCGTGGTCCATAGGTATGCGCCTCCACCGTGGCTGCCCAGGCGTCGAGCTCGACATCGGCGAGCCAGCGCAGCCTCGGCCTACTCTGCTCCATCCAGACCGTTCCTTCAAGGGCGTTGACGACACACAGCGTCCCCGGCGGGATCTGCAGGGTGTCCATCACTCGCGCTCCCCTAGACGTGAAAGTGCGGCGCGGTCATCGAACACGGCACATAGCGCGCACGCCTTCGGCCACGCTCCGAGTTGGTGTCCGAGGTCGTGCTGCGCGTGGACCTGTCGCGCCTTCTCCTTCACCTCGGCGCGAGCGAGGGTGCGCGCTTCCTGCTCGCCTTCCGCGATCCGGCGCATGGCAGCCTTCCAGCCCTTGTCGAACCACTCCGCGTCGCGCACGTTCTGATTGCTGGGCGGTTCGGGTAGCGGGTCAGACGGCATCGCGCTTCTCGGACCGGGCGTATCGAATGAGGGCGATGAGCACGTCCGCATGGCACGGTTGATCGAGAGCGCACCAGCACGCGAGGTCGTGCCCTTCGAGGGCATCGAGCCAGTCCAGGTCACCGAGGATGCGGCCGGTGGCGTAGGCCGCGAACAGGGACTTGGCGTTGGCGCGCGTCTCGGGCGATGCCGGCTGGTGGACGACGAACGGGTTGCCCCACGGACTCCCGCGGCCGACGTAGATAGCGCCATCCGGCATGGTCCAACCCTTCGTCCGCTTTCGCTGGATGCGTTTCATGGTCGGGTCAGACGGCATCGCGCAGGGCCTCCGCGGGACGTTCCGTTTCCTTGAGCAGAAGTCGCTTGCCCTTGCGGTTCATCCAGAACGCCCAGCTGTCCGCCATCGGGTCCGGGTTCGTGTAGATCGCGAACCAGTAGGCGTCGTCGTCCATCTGCTCCAGGTGGAATACGCAGCGGCCGCCCACGTTGATGATGACCTCGTCGACGGTGCCGTCCTCGTTTGGCCGGACCTCCACGTCTAGCGCATCAAGCGCGGGCAGCGTCGGGGCTGGGACGGAGAGAGAATGGTCCACCAACCAGCCCAGCATCATCGCGGCCCCGGTCAGCTGCTCGCGGGTCATCCCGCTGCCCTGCTTCGCGGCCTTGTCCTCGTAGGCGCGGAACGCATCCCACGTCTCGTCGTAGGCGAGTCGCGTTCCAGCATCAGCGCCCCGATCGTGAGAGAGGCGAGCGGCGGAACAGCGACTTTCCGAGGGCGAGTCGAACGGCGCGGAATGCGTCGAGCATTGCGTCTGGTCGCTCCCGAAGTAGCGCGCGCAGATGTCATTCCGGGTCATGCTGGCGTTCCTCCTCGGTGGGTGCGGCGGCGCGTACGTCGGCCAGAGTCGCTACTCCTCGGTGTCGGTTCTTGGTAGGGCGATGTCGCTGACGCTCTCGACCTCGACCGCGATGACGCCCACCGACAGCGGGGCCAGCCGCCGGAACGCGGTCGCGGACAGGTCGAGCAGGGTGGGCTGCCCTCCGCGGTCCCCGCAGGCGCACCAGTCGGTGAGCTGGACGGTTATACTCGCCCCGTTCGCGGCTGTCACGCTGACCAGCCGGCCCCTCCATGCACCAACTCGCAGGAGCGGGCCGGCGGCGGCGGTGAGGCCGGGGGTGTCGTACCAGGTGGCGAGCCCTGCCTGCATCGCGCTCCCCTGCGCGAGCGCGAGCAGCAGGGCGCAGATCGCCGAGAGCATCAGAAGTCAAGCTCGGTGGACACTTGTGCCACTTCGGGCGTCTGCGGCCGTCCTGGCCCACTGGAAGCGCTCAGGGGCGGCAGCACGCCGGTCACCTTGGGCCAGCCGTTGGCGTCCTCCTCGACGGTGACGAGACAGGGCTTGCCGATGATCGCCGACCCGACCTTCTCGCCCTTCTCGGGCTTGCGGCCCAGCAGGGCCACGATCCAGCGGCCGCCCTTGCTCTTGGCGTTGGTCGACATCGAGGACGCCCCGCCCACGATGCTCCCGCTGTCGAGCTCGAAGTCCCATGCCCGGAACTCTCCGAAGGCGGCGCTCTCCTTGGTCGTGATGCTCTTGAGCTTGCCCGGGTACGTCCCGTTGGGGATGTCGGTGCTGTCGCCACCGAAGACGATCTCGTCGGTCACAGTGCTCGTCCTTTCTGTGCGTCTGACCAGGCGGTCAGGTTCATGCAGGCATAGAACGCCTGCCGGTCGGCGTCGCCGATCGGGACTTCGATCTCGCGGACCCCGGTCGCGGTGACGTGGAGGACCACGTAGCGGTCGACCGCCGGCATCGGGAACACCTTGTCTGAGCCGACGGGCTGGATCAGCTCGGCCATCCCGTAGGCGGCGAGCTGCAGGACCGTCTCGCGGTACACGCCCTTGCCGGTCTTGATGTCGGCGAGGACGGCCCGCCCGTCACGGTCGCGGGCGAGGATGTCGAGCGTGCCGCCGTAGCCGCCCGAGGGCGAGAGGATGTACGCCTCGCTGATCTTCACGTTCCAGCCCGACGCTTCGAGCCAGATGCGGTACTGATCGACGCGGTCCTTGGTCGCGCCCTGCAGGAACGGCAGGACCTGGTCGTACTTGCCCTGGTTGAGCAGGTCGGCGTAGTGGTGCACGTTCGTCCCGAGGTCCTTCGCTTCATCGTTCTTCCAAGCCGAGCGCGAGGTGACGGCCTTGATGAAGCCCTCGGGACCGACGCTGCTGAGTAGGGTCCACGCCGCCGGCTCCTCACCCTCGCGCTTCTCCATCATCGAAACCACGGCCTCTGCCGTCTGCCGCGCCGCCCAGCTCATCAGCGGCCCCGACTTGTCGAGCACCTTCAGGATGCCGGTGACGCCGGGGTACGTCTTCCCCTCGTAGCTGTACTGGTGGTCGATGGAGCGGGTGATCACCCGTACACCCCGATCAGGAGCGTGATGAGCGCCCACACCCCGAGGGCGATGACGATCGCCCCGATGACCAGGATGGCGTAGCCCGTCCAGCGGATGCGCCGCTCCCGCTTGCGCTGCTCGCGCTGCTCGTACTCGAAGCGGGACAGCGGGCCGCTCATCGGTCGCCCCACATCAGGCGCATCTCGGACTCGGTCAGGGGATGGGCCCGGTACTTCTGCATCACCAGGCGCGTGTTCCAGCGGTAGCGGGCGAGGAAGCGGGCCATATCGTAGCCACTCATATCCGTCTCCTGGAAAGGTGAACACCGGCCCGCGATACCGAGGGTGAGCAAGGCAGGGTCGGGCCGGTGTTCAGGATATGGTGGGAAGTCCGCCTTGCTCACGAGAGCAAGGTAGCACCCGCTGTCAAGCGACGATCTGGCGGTTGGGCTCGCCCTTCGGCGTGACCACGGTGATCGTGTCGCCCGGCTGCACCACCGCGGGCTGGTTGGCGACCAGGGCGATGGCCACCGCGAACACGCCGCCGAGCGAGCCCAGGATGGTGGCCACGTCCGCCGCGTTGATGCTCGGCACGAGGTTGACGATGACCACCTGGGCGAACGTGAGCACGGCGGTCACCAGCGCCAGCCACAGGTTGGTGGGACGTCCGAAGATCATGGCTGCATCCCTCGCAAGATGGCGCTGACGATGAGCGGGCCGATCAGGTTCATGATCACGATGACCACGCTGATGATGCCCGAGCCTACGAACACGTAGCGGGTGAGCTGGTCCACCTTCACTTCGATGCGATCGACCCGCTTGTCCAGCAGGAGGTCCGCCCGTCGTCGGTCGTACACGCTCTGAGGGTCGTCCATGGGCGCGCTCCCGGTCAAGTATCCACGGCGAACCTGCCGTCGATGTACTGGCCTTTGCGCGCTCCTGACGTGAGCCGCACGAGGGCGGCCGGTGCCTTCCCGTCGAAGCTCCCGGCGACGGCATGGACGGGTGCCGAGCAGGTCGCCGTGAAGCCGCGGGTGACGTTGGTCTGGCGGGTCTCGATGAGCAGCGGCTTCTGGTGCGCGTTGCGCACGGTGTAGGTGAAGAAGCGCCGCTCGTGGGCCGGCGGGATGGGGCTGACGCTGGCCGACCAGTTCTCCGATGCCGGCGGCACCTTCGTCGTGAACACCCCGAAGAACACGTCCGTGGCCAGCTTGCGGGCGTAGTTGGCGAGGACCGCCGACGCCTCGTAGCGCAGGGCCGGGCAGATCGGGTCATCGAGCGGCCACCAGCCGTTGGGCCCGGAGCCGGGACGGATGCCGACCGCGTGCAGGCCGTCGAAGGCGCCCGAGCAGGTGTGGTTGCCGAACTGGTCGCTGTCGCCCTGCAGGACGATGTACAGCCCGGCCCGGTGGGCGTCGACCACGGCCGGCCAGCCGCGCCCCGAGCGGACCTCGAAGCCGACCCCGAGGCGCTTCATCGCGAGGGCGAGGTCCGGCAGGGACCAGCCCGGCGTGCCCGGGTTCGTCTCCTCGCTGGCCTTGACCATGCTCTTGACGTAGTCGGGGCTGCGGTCCTTGTGCCCGCCGGTCGCCGCGTCGGCCCCGGTCGCCCCGCTCGTCCAGGTGCAGCCCGAGCGGCGGGTGGTCTGCGTGTTCGTGCGCGCCAGCTGGAACTCGTGGTGGGGTTGGTAGAAGGTCATGTGTTCCCGCCCTTGTCGATGACCGTGCCGATCGCGTTGCCCGAGAGCTTGCTGTTGCTGACGTTGACCGGGCCGTACTGGCCCCGCGCATAGGTCACCGTGTTCACGAACGTTGCGTGGTCGACCTTGCAGAGGCACTTGCCGGCCCAGTTCGAGACGGCCGCGTTGCGCGGGAAGTTGCGGAACGTGGTGCCGTCGATGGTCAGCGCGTTGGGCGACGGCCCGGAGTACGGGTGCGTGCCGTAACCCTGCGTGCCGGCCCCGTCCCAGTCGCCGCCGGTGACCCGGACCTCGGCGATGGCCCGGCCCATGTCGCGCATGTACAGGAACTGCTCGCGGGTCGACATCTTCGAGGTGCCGACCAGGTTCACGTTGTCATACCAGACCAGGCCGATCGGCACGGTCGGTGAGCGGACCTCGAGCAGGGCCGCGCCCTGGCTGTCATCGAAGCCCGTGCTCTGCGAGCGGATCGTCAGCCCGCGCACCACGCCGTCGGTCTCGTGGTACAGGATGTCGGGCCGGCCGCCGCAGGTCAGGACCGGGACCTCCCCCGGGAAGTTCTGCAGCGTGACCTTCCGGCGGACGATGAGGAACGGCGTGTTGTACTCGCCGCCATGGAGCAGGACCGTGGTCCCGTCCTTGAGCGCGTCGAGGTACTTCTGGCTCCACAGCGCGGGCACGACCTCGATGCTGTTGGGCGGTGGCTCGACGGGCGGGGGATCGACCGGCGGGGGCGTGGCCGCCGCCACGACCACGTCGAGCGTGTCGCCCGGCTTGAGGACCTGGCTGTAGGCGGTCATCAGAACGCAGTCTCCACGAACATGATCTCGACATCGTAGGACGTCGCCGCGAGCCCGGTGAACTTGAGGGCGATGCCGTTCGCCGTCCCGGCCGGGATGACGATGGCCTGCGAGTAGGGATGCTGCACCCATTCCCACTTGGCCGTGCTGCCGACCGCGGTGACCTGGTTGGGGACCAGCGAGGCGAGGAACGCGACCTCGGTGCCCTTGACCGTCGGGGCGGTCATGGCCGTCGCGCCGACCGCTGCGCTGGCGGTGTCGAAGGGCCGGTTGGTGACCGCGCCGCCGCCCGTCCCGGCCGTGCTGAGGCGGACGATCTCGACGCGGTTGGCGGCAGCAGGGACGGCGATGCCCTGGACCGTGACCCGCCGCACGCGGACCTTGAGGCTGGCCCCAGCCATGAGCTGCAGGCCGTGGGCGGCCGCCGTCGCCCCGGAGATCCCCGGTGCGTAGGCGACGTAGGTCGCGTACGGGTATTCGCCCGGGACGGTGAACTCGTCCTCGACGGTGTTTGCACCGACCGTGTACGAGTTCGTGTGCAGCTTCTTGCCGCTGCCCTCGGTGACCTGGACGACGCTCTCAGCCACTGGGTTCTCCTAGCTCAGGGTGGTCCGGGTGAGCTGCCGGGTCAGCTGCGTGACGGAGGGCGGCTTGCCGCCGAACGAGAAGACGACGTCCTCCTTGAGGCCGCCGCCGGTGTGGAAGTTGGAGCGGGCGAGGGCGCTGACCTGCTGCGTGGTGCCGATCAGCCCGAGGCGGGCGTCGGCGATACCGGCGAAGAGCTGGAACGCATGGATGCCGACCACCCCGCCGAGGTAGTCGGTGTAGGTGAACTGGCCGCGGATGGCGCTGGCGTACTGGCGCAGGTAACCCGCCCCGGCCTGTTGTGCGGCGGCCAGCGTGGTGATCGTGCTGTCGACCAGGACCGCGGTCGCTCCCGGCTTGCCTGTCCCGTCGCTGACCGTGGCGGTCACTCCGGTGCCCTTGACCACGACCTGGCGGACCTGGCTGGCGTCGATGCCATAGGTCGTGTTCTCGCCGGGGCCGTTGACCGGCGGGTCGTTGTCGACCGTGATGGTGACGCTGTCGGCGAGGGTAGAGTAGTAGCGCAGGCCGCCCCAGAAGTCGACGGTGGCGGAGTAGCCGCTGCCCGTCTGCGACTGGCCGGTGATCTGGCGGATGCCCTCGCGCAGGGTCGTGCCCGCGCTGACCGTGATGGCGTTCTGCGTGAAGTTCGTTGGCGACGTGCCGGTCGACACCGGGCTGGCCTGCGTGCTCGTGTCCGTCCCGGAGCCCGAGGCATTGAGCACGCCGAGGACATTGCCCGTGGCCTGCGCCACCAGGGACTGGACCCCGATGCCGGGATCAGTCCCGGACGGGATGACCACGTCGGAGGGGATGACGCACCAGTCGAGCGCGGCCTCGATGCCCGTGCAGCGGACCTTGAAGCGGGTGCCGATGTCGCCGTCCATGTTCTCGTAGTCGACGTGGTCGACCCAGCCCCGGAAGTAGCGGTAGAAGGGCGTCAGGGCGAGGTAGTCGAAGCGGACCTCGGCACCGTCGAGCACGGTGATCGGCAGGGCGGTCGTGCACTCGATCGTGAAGTCCATGCTGCTCACGCCGTCGGGGCCCATCTCGTTGATGCTGATGCTGCTGTCCGGGACGGCATAGCGCGGGCTGGCAGCAGGCTCCCCGCTGACGTCGACCCCGTCGACGTAGATGCCGATGTAGCGCGAGCTGTGGTCGGTCAGGGCGGCGGCGACGATGGCTGCGCCGGGCATCAGAGCCGCCCGCCTGCCGGCGCTGCACGGCGCAGCTTGAAGTACAGCCCGCGGTCGACCATCTCCACGATCTCGCGCTCGCTGACGCCGGCGATGGTGAAGCCACCACCGGAGCCCATCTTCCCGAGCTGGTGGTTGGGCACGATGTACTCCGGGCCGCGCTCGCCGAGCATCCCGAGCTCAGGGCCGTGCAGGCCGACCCAGCCGCCGCGGGCGTGGCCGAACGAGTTCCCGCCGGCGTTCGATGGGACGTCCGAGTTCGGATCGTCGTAGGGGTCGAAGTTCCCCTTGTTGGCCTGCCGGGCGATGTTCTCGCCGACGGCCCCGAGGATGTCGAGCTTCTTCAACGCCTTGTCGATGGCCCGCGGGATGGCCAGGATGATGTCGATGATGCGGGTGACCGTGTCGCTGATGTCCTTGGCGATGTCCTTCATGGCCTGCCGGATGGCCGCGCCGGCCACGCCGAAGCCCGCGATGAAGCGATCGTGCATCACCTTGCCCAGCTCCTTGAGCCCGTCGCCGATCGCGCCGATGATCATGAGCGCCACCTCGCGCGCCTTCTGGCGGGCCTCGGGATGGGTCGCGAGGAAGGCTAGGGCGGCCAGAGCAGCCGCGAGGATGACGAACGGCAGGGCGGCCATCGTGACCGCCACCGCAGCGTCGAAGGCGGTGGCGGCGGTGACCCCGCCGGCGGCGAAGGCGGCCACGATCGGGGCGAACGTGGCGCTGGCGGCGACCTTGGCCAGGAGCATCGGGATGAGGTGCGCTGACAGGCCCTCCACGATCGCCCCCGCCATGGTGGCCCCGAGCATGACCAGGTTGTTGGTGATGCTGCCGCCCGACAGGATGTCGGTGGCGAGGTTGCCGAGCTGGCGGCCGATGCGCTTGCCGACGTCCTTGAAGGCGTTGGCCACGTCGGCCGCCACCGTGCGCGCCGTCACGGTGATCTTGCTCAGGGATCCGCGGACCTTGGCCAGCTCCGTCTCGGCCAGGTTCTGCGCCTTGATGATGAGGGTCAGCTCGGCGACGCTAGCGGACATCGGTCACCAGCCGGAAGTTCAGGGCGTCCATGAAGTCATCGGCGGGCCACTCGCGGACCGCTGCCGGGGACTGGCCGTAGAGGGCGGCCACCATGTGCACCTGGACGCGGAAGGGCAGCTTGACCGTGTTGCCCTCCCGGAAACGCAGCATGGCGACCCTCATCGGTTTGGGAGTTTGGCGATCGCGTCGAAGATGGCGGTGGCCACCTCCATGAGGCCCGAGTAGGGGTCGACCTCGGCCATCGTGGCGGCGACCTCATCG